>OIZP01000623.1_pt1 | contig 21540 bp, 26 predicted proteins | sample 1588531 | NCBI WGS metagenome assembly OIZP01 (sample SAMN03283283) | human gut metagenome | biome: human-associated habitat; material: feces | host: Homo sapiens | place: Peru | collected 2012
ACCGCCGGTAGCCAGGCTGCCGTCTACGGTCAGGTCAGCCACATCCAGAATTTTGTAGGTGATATACACGCCGATGGCCATAATGCCCCAGAGCATACCCTGAGCAATGGCACCGGGGGCGGCATTCAAAAGGGGGGAGAAGAAGGACATTGGTTATCTACCTCAAATCTTTCAATAAATTGCAAACACAGGGGCAGGGCGAACGGGCCCTGTCCCTGCGAATATTCGCTGCGGATCAGTCTTCGATGGCAACGTAACCCTCGGGCACGGTAACGCCCAGAGCCTCACAGTTGGCAGCGTTGTACTTCTTGGTGACCTGAGGAGCATACTCCACAGGCATGGTGGAAATATCCGCCTCACCGGTCAGGATCTTCACAGCCATCTTGCCGGTAGCGTAGCCCAGGTCGTAGTAGCTGATGGACAGGGTGGCCACGCCGCAGCCCTTGCAGATGCCCTCTTCACCGGCGATGATGGGCTTGCCGGCGGCACTGAAGATACCGTCGATGACCTCGGTGGAGGAGGCGACCATGTTATCGGTGGGAACGTACAGCACATCGCAGAAGTCGCAGGCTTCCTGGGCGACGGCGGGCATATCGTTGGAGTCCACGAAGGCGAACTGCTTGCAGGTGTAGCCCATTTCAGTCAGATACTTCTCCACAGTGTCCACCTGGTACTTGGAGTTGGGCTCGGCAGAGCAGTACAGCAGACCAACGTTCTTGGCATCGGGGAACCAGGTCTGGAGCATCTTGGCCTGATCCTCCAGAGGCGCCAGGTCGGAGGTGCCGGAAACGTTGCCGCCGGGGGTGCCGTTGAAGTCCTGGATGCCCAGCGCCACGCCGTACTCGGTGACGGAGGTGCCCAGAACGGGAATGTCGGCTGTGGCAGCCACGGCAGCCTGGAGGGCGGGGGTAGCGTTTGCCATAATCAGGTCAACGCCCTCGGCGACAAAGCCGTTGGCAATGGTGGCGCAGGTGTTGGAATCGCCGGCAGCGTTCTGTAGGTCAAACTTCACGTTGTCCGCGCCCAGCTTGGCAACCAATGCGTCCTGGAAGCCCTGGGTGGCGGCGTCCAGCGCGTCATGGGTGACCAGCTGGCAGATACCGACGGTGTAAACCTTACCGGAAGCTTCCGTGGCGGGAGCCGCGGTGGCGGCGTCCGTAGTGGGGGCAGCGGCAGGTGCTTCGGTGGCGGCAGGGGCAGCAGAGCCGCCGCAGGCTGCCAGGGACAGCACCATCACAGCGGCAAGCAGTGCCGCAAGGATTTTTTTCATACAAATCTCTCCTTTTTCTTATCCACGAACACTTGTGCGCCCGTGGAATACTGATGGCACACAATATAGCACTGTTTGCCGAAACTGTCAATTGGTTTTTATGAATCTATCATGTGCATTTAATAATTAAATGATAAAGGCGAGGGAAAGCCTGTATTTTGACGAGGAGAACCAAGCGATAGAATCGGTATGGGCGGCCACAGGCCGCCCGAGGCTCCCCTTGCTGATCAAGGGTGGTGCTCCGCGCAGCGAATTAAAATATTGATGATTGCCAGTGGCAATCATACCATAATGCATGCTGTCATGGCCGTCTCCCGCAAGGCCATGACTGAGGGGATCAGAACTAAACATTTTGACAATCCCTCAGTCAAAAATCAGAGATTTTTGCCAGCAGTACATTGTGGTATGACTGCCACCGGCAGTCATGGTAATTTTGATTCGCTGCGCGGAGCACCACCCTTTACACAAGGGAGCCGGGGGTGCTCCCGCACCAGAGCGTTTTGGATCGTTCATCGCAATGCGGCAATGCTTACTTCGTCATCTTCTCCTGCTTGACCTTATGGTCAATGATATGCCGGCTGGCAAGCTCGGAGCGGATATCCTCCACGGAAATCCCCAGCTCCACCATCAGCACCAGCACATGGTAGGCAAGATCGGCAATCTCATAGACGGTCTCCGCCTTGTCCTGAGCCTTGCCCGCAATGATGACCTCGGTGCTCTCCTCGCCCACCTTCTTGAGAATCTTGTCCAGACCCTTCTGGAAAAGGTAGGTGGTGTAGGAGCCTTCCAGCAGTTCCTTTTTTCGGCTCTGAAGCAGCTGATAAAGCCCCTCCAGCTGGAATTTTTCGCTCTTTTCTCCGAAAATCGGATTGTAAAAGCAGCTTTCCGCCCCGGTGTGGCAGGCAGGGCCGTCCTTTCTCACCCGCACTTCCAATGCGTCCCCGTCGCAGTCGGCGGTAACGGACGCGATGTGCTGATAATTGCCGCTGGTCTCCCCCTTGAGCCACAACTCCTGCCGGGAGCGGCTCCAGAAGCAGGTAAGCCCCTTCTCCAGGGAGATGTTCAGGCTCTCCCGGTTCATATAGGCAAGGGTCAGGAGTTTCCCGGTTTCGTCGTCGATGACCACCGCGGGAATCAGACCCTTTTCGTCAAATTTCAGTTCCTCCACATTCATATTCATAACCTCACAGAAATGTCGTTTTCCCGGAGAACCGCTTTCAGCTCCGGGATTTTCACCTGATCGAAGTGGAAAATGGAAGCTGCCAGCCCCGCGTCCACCTTGGGAAGGGTTTTGAAAAGCGTCACAAAGTCCTTCACGCACCCGGCGCCGCCGGAGGCAATCACCGGCACGTCTACGGCCTCCGACACCGCCTCCAGCATGGGAAGGTCGAAGCCGCCCTTGACCCCGTCGGTGTCGATGGAATTGAGTACCACTTCCCCCGCGCCGTTCCGGACGCACCGGGTAATCCAGGAAATGGCCTCCATTCCCGTGTCCTCCCGGCCGCCCTTGGCAAAGACCCGGAATTGACCCTCCACCCGCTTTACGTCCGCGGAGAGCACCACGCACTGGTCGCCGTACTTCCGGGCAGCCTGGCCGATTAAATCCGGGTTCCGGATGGCTCCGGAATTCACGCTGACCTTGTCCGCGCCGCATTTCAGCACCCGGTCGAAATCTTCCAGGGTGTTGATGCCGCCGCCAACGGTCAGGGGGATAAAAATAGTGGAAGCCACCTCGGTCAAAATGTCCGTGAACAGCTTCCGGCCTTCGCTGGACGCTGTGATATCGTAGAACACCAGCTCGTCGGCTCCGTTCTCGCTGTAGTATTTCCCCAGCTCCACCGGAGAGGACACGTCCTGAAGTCCCTGGAAATTGGTGCCCTTCACCACCCGGCCGTTTTTCACGTCCAAGCAGGGGATAATCCGTTTTGTAATCATTTTGCCGCCTCCACTGCCTGCCGGAGGTCAATGGCTCCGATGTAATAGGCCTTGCCGATGATGGCTCCGTGGAGTCCCATAGCCGCCAGTGCCTTCACATCCTCCAGGCTGGAGACCCCGCCGGAGGCAATCAGGTCAATGGAAAATTTATCCGACAGCTCCCGGTAAAGCCCCCGATTGGTGCCCTCCATGGCTCCGTCCCGGGAGATGTCCGTGCAGATGACGGTTTTCACCCCCAGGCTCTCCATCTGCCGGAAGAAATCAAAGGCCGTCAGGTCGGCGGTTTCCGTCCAGCCTTTGATGGCCACGAGGCCGTCCTTCAGGTCAACGCCCACGGCGATTTTCTCGCCGTAGGTTTGAAGAGCCGCTTTCAGGAAGTCCGGATCCTTCACTGCCGCCGTGCCCAGAATCACCCGGCCAACGCCGATGGAAAGGTAGCTTTCCACCGTTTTCATGCTCCGGATGCCGCCGCCCACCTGGGCGAAAAGGCCGGTGGATTTTACGATTTTTTCGATGACGGCCAGATTCCCCGGCATTCCGGTTTTGGCTCCCTCCAAGTCCACCAGGTGGATGTGGGAGGCTCCGGCGGCGGCGAATTCCCGGGCAGCGTCCCAGGGGTTCTCCCGGTAGACGGTCATCCGGGCGTAGTCGCCCTGAAACAGCCGGACGGCCTTGCCGCCGTAAAGATCGATTGCGGGATAAATGTACATAGCCTGCCCTCCTAGATTTCCGCGAACCGGCGCAGAATGGAAAGTCCCACGCTGCCGCTTTTCTCCGGATGGAACTGACAGCCGAAAAGGTTTCCCTGCTCCACGGCGGCGGTGATGGGAATGCCGTAGTCCGTCCAGGCGCTGAGGCTGTCGGCGCAGTTTTCCCCAAAGAAGGAGTGGACGAAATAGACATACTGACCGTTCAGGCCTTCCAGCAGTCTGCCGCCGGTGACATTCAGCGCGTTCCAGCCCATGTGGGGAATTTTCAGCCCCTCCGGAAGCCGCCCCTCCATGGGAACCACCTGCCCTTTCAGCAGACCCAGCCCCGGGTGACGGCCGTATTCCAGGCTTTCCTCAAACAGCAGCTGCATTCCCAGGCAAATGCCCAGAAGGGGCGTTCCCTTGGCGGCCTGCTCCCGGACGAAGTCCGCCATGCCGGTGTCGTTCAATTTTTTCGCCGCGTCCGGGAAGGCTCCCACGCCGGGCAGAATCAGCCGGTCGGCCTTTTGAAGCTCCGCCCCGTCGCCGCTGACGAAAACGTCCTGGCCGATGGCCTTGCAGCTGGCTTGCAGGGAAAAGAGGTTCCCCACGCCGTAGTCGATAATGCCGATCATTCCAGAACCCCCTTGGTGGAGGGGATTTTATCGGTGCCGTCCAGGGCTACCGCCGCCTTCATGGCTCGGCCGAAGGCCTTGAAGGCTCCCTCCACAATGTGGTGGGAGTTGGTTCCGGCCAGCTTTCGCAGATGCAGGCTCATAGGACAGCTGCGGGTAAAGCCCAGGAAGAATTCTTCCACCAATTCGGTATCAAAGCTCCCGATTTTCTCCGTGGGGATTTCCAGAGCGTCATTCAGGGAGCTTCTGCCGGAAATGTCCACGGCGGCGAGAATCAGCGCCTCGTCCATCGGCAGAAGGAAGCTGCCGTAGCGGGTAATGCCCCGCTTGTCCCCCAGAGCCTGACGGAAGGCCTGACCCAGGCAGATGCCCACGTCCTCCACGCTGTGGTGGTCGTCTACGTCGGTATCTCCCACGCAGCGCACCTCCAGGTCAAATTTTCCGTGGGCGGCGAACAGGGTGAGCATATGGTTCAGAAACCCTACCCCGGTGTTAACTTCGGTTTTTCCCGTACCGTCCAGGTTCACTTTCAAGGAAATGTTGGTTTCCGCGGTATTGCGGGTGATTTCCGCCGTTCTCATGGAAGCACCTCCTGTAGGGTTTCCACCAGCACCGCCATCTGAGCGGGAGTGCCGATGGTGATCCGGTTAAACTGGCAAATCCGGGGGGATGTAAAGTGGCGCACCAGAATGCCCTTGGCTTTGAGCGTTTGATACAATTCCAGGCCGTCCATTTTGTCGGTTCTGGCAAACAGGAAGTTGGCCTTGCTGGGCAGCACCGTAAAGCCCAGGGTTTTCAGCTGCGCCGCCGTCCATTCCCGGGTCTCCATAATGTTCCGACACCTGGCCTTGTAATAGTCCTCGGCCTCCACGGTGGCCTCACCCAGCAGGAGGGTCAGCCGGTTAATATTGTAGGGATTGGTGGAATACTTGATCTTCTCCAGATCGGCGATGACCTCCGGGCTGGCGAAGGCGTAGCCCAGCCGACCGCCGGCCAGGCACCGGGACTTGGAGAAGGTGCGCACCACCAGCAGATTTTCATATTTTCCAATCAGGGGCAGGGCGCTTTTTCCGCCGAAGTCCACATAGGCCTCGTCAATAACCACCAGGCAATCCGAATTGGTGCGCAGAATCTGCTCGATCTGGTGCAGCGGGATGGTCATGCCCGTAGGAGCATTGGGGTTCGCAATGACCACCAGCTTGTTTTTGCCGCAGTATTTCCGATAATTCAGGGTGAAGTCTTCCTCCAACGGGATGATTTCCGCCGGAATGCCGTGGAGCTCGGCAAACACGGAATAAAAGCCGTAGCTGATATCCGGGAAGGCCACGCCCCGGCCTCCGAAGGCCATGAAGGCGAAATTCAGCACCTCATCGGAGCCGTTGGAGACGAACACGTTCTCCGGCTTCACGCCGTAAAGCCCCGCCAGCTTTTCTTTCAGCCCCTTGGCGGTGGGGTCGGAGTAGAGCCGCAGCAGCGCCACCTGCTCGCCGTTCATGGCCGCCGCCACGGATGGGGCGGGAGGATAGGGAGATTCGTTGGTGTTCAGTTTGATGTACTGCATATCCCGGGGCTGCTCTCCGGGGGTATAGGCCTTCATAGCCCGGTAACGCTCATTCAGGAACCGGCTCACAGGCTTCCCTCCTTCCGGATGGTCACGCTTCTGCCGTGCGCCCGAAGGCCTTCCTTTTCGGCGAAGGCCGCGATTTTATCCGCCGCTTTCGCCAGGGCTTCCGGGGTATAGTAGCTGAACTGACTCTTCTTCACAAAGTCGTCCACGCTCAGAGGATTGGAAAACCGAGCCGTGCCGGAGGTAGGCAGGGTGTGATTGGGCCCGGCGAAATAGTCTCCCAGAGCCTCCGGACAGGAGCGGCCCAGGAAGATGGAACCGGCGTTCTGAATGGCATCCAGGTAGGAGAAGGGATCGTCCACCTGCAATTCCAGGTGCTCCGGGGCGATCTCGTTGGCAATTTCAATGCCCGCCATGAGCGTTTCCGCCACAATGATCTTGCCGTTATTTTCAATGGAAGCCCGGGCGATTTCCTGCCGGGGAAGCAGAGGCAGCTGCCGCTCCAGCTCCGCCTGGACGGCCTGCGCCAGCTCTTCGCTGTCCGTTACCAGCACCGCACTTGCCAGCTTGTCGTGCTCTGCCTGGCTGAGAAGGTCTGCCGCCACATGGACAGGGTTACTTTTGCCGTCGGCAATGACCAGAATCTCGCTGGGCCCCGCGATCATGTCAATGGACACCCGGCCGAAGACCTGCTTCTTGGCCTCCGCCACGAAGGCGTTGCCAGGGCCTACGATTTTATCCACCCTGGGAATGCTTTCCGTGCCGTAGGCCAGGGCGGCAATGGCCTGCGCCCCGCCTACCTTGAAAATCCGATTCACCCCGGCAAGGTCGGCTGCCGCCAGAATGGCAGGGTTCACCTTCCCGTCCCGGCCGGGGGGCGTAACCATCACCAGCTGGGGACAGCCGGCAATTTTCGCGGGAATGGTGTCCATCAGCACCGTGGAAGGGTAGGCCGCCGTGCCGCCGGGAACATAGACCCCAACCTTTTCAATGGGGGTGATTTTCTGACCCAGGACGATGCCGGGCTTGTCGGCGATGACAAAGGAATTTCGCACCTGGCGGCTGTGGAAGGCGCGGATATTTTCCGCCGCTTCCCGGAGAATGTCCAGAAATTCCGGCTCCACCTGAGAAATCGCCTCCTGAATTTCTTCCGGGGTCACTTCCAGGCTGGTAAGCTCTGCTTTGTCGAATTTGGCGCAGTAGGCCTTCACCGCCGTGTCGCCGTTTTCTTTTACGTCCGCGATGATATCGGCCACGATAGCCGCCACGTCCGCTTCCGGGGTGACCCGGGCGAAAATTTCGGAATTGGGCACCTGCCCTACCTTCAGAATCGGAATCATTTGTTTTTCACCTGCTCTTCCAGTTTGTCCCGGATGGCGCTGATTTCGCCGTCCTTGAATTGATAGCTTGCCACGTTGGCAATGAGCCGGGCACTGATGGGCACGATGGTCTCGTGCACCGCCAGATCGTTCTCTTTCAGGGTCGTGCCTGTCTCCACAATATCCACAATCACATGGCTCAGCCCCAGAATGGGCGCCAGCTCAATGGAGCCGTTCAGGTGGATGATGTCGATGTCCCGGCACTTGGAAGCGTAGTAGTTCCGGGCAATGTTGGGAAATTTGGTGGCAACCTTCAGGGTTTTCCCCACCGGATCCCGGAAATCCTTTTTCCCCGCCACCGCCATCCGGCACACGCCCATGCGGAGATCCAGCAGCTCGTAAACGTCCGGCTGATATTCCAGCAGAATATCCTTGCCCACGATGCCCAGATCTGCCGCCCCCCGCTCCACATAGATGGCCACATCCGAGGGCTTGACCCAGAAATACCGCACTCCGGCTTCGGGATTCTCAAAAATCAGCTTCCGTCCCGGATCGTCCATGGCAGGACAGGGATAGCCCGCGTTTTTCAGCAGCACATAGGCCTTCTCTCCCAGACGCCCTTTGGGCAGGGCCACATTCAGCCAGTTCATTTCGCCGCCTCCTTCCGCAGGTCGATGAGGTTCTTCCACCGCCGGTCGGCGGGTAAGGTCGTGCTCACCAGCACACTGCCTTCTTTCGCCCCTTCCTCTGCCGCCCGGAGCAGTTCCTCCGGGCTTGCCTGCCGGTCATGGAGAATCAGGGTGTCCACGTCAAAGCTTTCGTCGGACCCGGACAGCTCCTGGAGTAAGTCCACATAGATGGCAAAGCCGATGGCCCGGGCTTTCCTGCCCATTTTCCGGGGGAGCTTATCATACTGCCCCCCGGAGAGCACGCTGGCGGGAATTCCCGGCAAATACCCCCGGAATACCACACCGCTGTAATAGCCCAGGTCGTTGCTCACGGAGAAATCCAGCCGCACCCGGCTGCCCTGGGTCGTCAGAAGCCCCAGCAGCATCCGCAGCTGACTCAGAGCCCTCTGCTCCTGCGCCCCCTCCAGCAGGGGGGCAATGGCTTCCAGTGCCTCCGCCCCGCCCCGGCAGGCGGCAATGGCCAGCAGCGTCCGCTCCGCCTGGGGTTTTCCCTGACAGAGGGAGCGCAGCTCATGGGTGTTCTTCTGCCGCAGGCAGGTCATGACTTTCTTCTGCTCGTCGGTGTCGAAGCCCAGCCGGTTCAGCACCGCCCCCACAAGTCCCATGTGGGAGATATCCAGTACATAGTTTTCCCCCAGCAGGGCAAGACTCTTCGCCGCCAGCACCACCGCCTCGGCAATGTCGTAGTCCGTCAGGTCGCCCACGCACTCCAAGCCCGCCTGCATGATCTCCCGGTAGTCCCGGTAGACATTCTCGCTGTAGTAAACCTTCTGCACCACGCCGGGGGCTTCCGGGGCGTTCTTCACGATGGAGAGCGTCACGTCCGGCTTCAGAGCCATGAGCTTGCCCCCTTCCCCGGAGAAGGTGATGATCCGGTCGGAGATCAGAAAATCCTTGTTGCGCACATACAGGTCGTATTCCTCGAACTGGCTCATTTTATAAGGGGTGTAGCCGTAGCGCTGGTACAGCCCCCGGAGGGCGAAAATCGCCTGCTCCTCACTTCTCCAGATCTGATCCGTCCTCATTGATAATGCTCTCTTTCTTCAGATTGTCCAGGGTTTTCCGATAGCCGATGCCGTAGTTCAGGCACCGGTTCACCCGGCTGATGGTAGCGGAGCTGGCTCCCGTTTCCTCGGAAACCTCCAGATAGTTCCGTCCCTCGTCCAGCAGGGCCGCCACCCGGAACCGCTGGGCAATGGACTGCAATTCCTTGATCGTACAGATATCCTCAAAAAACGCCCGGCAGTCGGCGGGGGTTTTCAGGGTCAGAATGGCGTCGTAAAACAGTTCCTCGTCCCGGTGTCGAATTTTCTCCATAGCTGCTTTGTTTCCTTTCGATGTGGTTTTCACTACTTTAACACTTTACTCCATTAAAGTCAAGCACAATCTACAAATTCCTCTTTCCTTTTTTGGAAACTCTGTATAACCACCGGAAAAGCTGCCCATAATCAGCCTCGGAGGTGCTTATTCAATGAGCGACAACAAACGTTCCCGCCGCGGCGGTCAGGGCTACTACATAGCCCTGATTCTGTGCGCTGCGGCAATCGGAATCACAGGCTATGTATACCACAGAAACACCAATCTCCCGGAACCCGTTTCCCAGACGGAGACGGCGGCGGAGGTTCCCGCCCTGGGTACCCAGACGGAAGATGTGCCCGTCATCGCCACCCAGCCCCCGAAGGTGGCCACCGGCACAACCCCGGCGGCCACCGCGCCCTCGGTGGAGAAAAAGCCCATGCAGACCATGTCCCCGGTAGCCGGGGAGAGTATCTTCGGCTACTCTATGGAGGCTCTGAGCTACAACCAGACCACCCGGGACTGGCGGGTGCACAACGGGGTCGATCTGGCGGCGGAGCCGGGAACCCAGGTGGCAGCCGCCGCCGACGGGGCGGTGGCCACGGTTTACGAGGATGATGCCATGGGTACCACGGTGGTCATCCGCCACCAGGACGGCTATACCACCCGATATGCTTCCCTTGCCAAGAATCCTCTGGTAAAGCCCGGGGACGCGGTGACCATGGGTCAGCCCATCGGCTACGCTTCCGACACCGCGTTGGTGGAGAGCACCCTGGGAAGCCACGTCCACTTCGGGGTCACCAAAAATGATACCCCGGTAGACCCGGCGGAATTTCTGAGCATCGGCAAATAAAGGAAACCACAGTGCAAGGGCGGCCATCGGCCGCCCGCTTTTTCTGCGCCGAAATAAACACATGTCATTGCGAACCAGTGCTCACACTGGTGTGGCCCTTTCCAAGGATTCCCTCCGGTCACAATCCGTTTCTCCTTGGCTCCCACTCTGGGGGAGCTGTCACGAAGTGACTGAGAGGGCAAACACGCCCTCTCTGCCCCTTGCGGGGCACCTCTCCCATGGGGAGAGGCAAGGCCCTCATCCGTCACGGCTGCGCCGTGCCACCTTCCCCATGGGGGAAGGCTTTAGCCCCGGTCTTGTGCACCGCTACAAAAATCGCATCCAAAAATTGTGTGTTTTGCACAGGAAATCATGTGTCCTTGGCCGGAATCACCCTATTTTGCATTTTGACGAAAAAAGAATTGCAATCGCCGCTCCTTTCGTGTATAATGTCTGTATTGCGGTGCCAGGCACCCAAGCAAAGTCGTACGGAAGCACTGTCTTCCCGAAAGGAGTATTTGACCACTATGTATACTGTTAACTCGATTCGTAACATCTGTCTGCTGGGCCACAGCGGCAGCGGAAAAACCGCCCTGGCGGAAAGCTTACTGTACATGACCGGTGCCATCGACCGGATCGGCAAGAATGCCGACGGCAACACCGTTTGCGACTATGATCCGGAGGAAATCAAGCGTCAGATTTCCATCTCCACCTCCGTGGTGCCTCTGGAATATAAGAACATCCGCATTAACCTGCTGGACACCCCCGGTGCCTTTGACTTCTCCGGCGCGGTGATGGAGGCTCTCCGGGCCGCCGATGCCGCGATTCTGGTCTGCTCTGCCAAGGACGGCATCACCGTTGGCTTCGAGAAGGCCTGGAAGTACTGCGAAGAGCGCAATATGCCCCGGTTCGTCTACATCTCCAAGGTAGACGAGGATCATTCCGATTACAACGCCACCTTTGAGGCTCTGCGTGCCAAGTACGGCAACAAGATCGCCCCCGTGGTGGTTCCCATCTGGGACGGCTCCCACCGGGTCACCGGCATCATCGATGTGCTCAACAAGCGAGCCTACGAGATGCAGAAGCTGAAGCGGGTGGAAATTGAGGTTCCCGAGGACAAGCTGCCCGTTATCGAGGAATTCAATGACGCGCTGAAGGAAGCCGTTGCCGAAACCGACGAAGCTCTGATGGATCGCTTCTTCGAGGGCGATGAGTTCACCTACCGGGAAATGCTGGACGGCCTGCACAAGGGCGTGAAGGAGCTGAGCCTGTTCCCCGTGCTCTGCGGCTCCGGTGTCACCTGCCTGGGCAGCCTGATGCTCATGGATCACATCATCGACCTGCTGCCCAACCCTGCCGAGGGCAACTATCACAAGGCCACCAATGCTGACGGCGAGACCGAGGAATTCGTAGTCTCCCCCGGCGGCGTGCCCTCCGCTTTCGTCTGGAAGACCGTCTCCGACCAGTACGGCAAGTACTCCTACATCAAGGTTCTGTCCGGTGAAATCACTCCGGATACCGTTCTCGTCAACGCCCGCACCGGCGACACCGAGAAGCTGGGTCGTCTTTACACCATGTGCGGCAAGAAGGCCACCGAGGTCAAGGTTCTGGGCTGCGGCGACATCGGCGCCATCGGCAAGATGGACAAGGTCAAGACCGGCGACACCCTGTGCGACCCCAGAAAGATCGTCTCCCTGAAGCAGATTCCCTATGCCCCCGCCTGCTATTCCATGGCCATTGCTCCCAAGACCAAGGGGCAGGAGGACAAGGTAGGCGCCGGCCTGAACCGGCTGAACGAGGAGGATCCCTCCTTCCATCTGGTGAACAATGCCGAAACCAAGCAGCTGGTGCTGTCCGGCCTGGGTGACCAGCAGCTGGATGTGCTGGTTTCCAAGCTGAAGAGCCGCTTTGGCGTGGATGCTGTTCTGATGCCCGCCAAGGTTGCCTATCGGGAAAAGATCAAGAAAACCGTCCAGGCCCACGGTCGTCACAAGAAGCAGACCGGCGGCTCCGGTCAGTTCGGCGATGTGTGGATTCGCTTTGAGCCTCAGGACGAGCAGGACGGCCTGATCTTCGCCGAGGAGGTCTTCGGCGGCAGCGTGCCCCGGAACTTCTATCCCGCCGTGGAAAAGGGTCTCCAGGAAGCCGTTCAGAAGGGTCCTCTGGCCGGCTATCCCCTGGTCGGCCTGAAGGCCGTGCTGTACGACGGCTCCTACCATCCTGTGGACTCCAACGAAATGGCTTTCAAGATGGCCGCCATTCTGGCCTACAAGGAAGCCATGCCCAACGCCAACCCCACCATTCTGGAGCCCATCGGCGCACTGGCCGTCACCGTGCCCGAAGCCTATGTAGGCGATGTGATGGGTGACCTGAGCAAGCGCCGTGGCCGTCCCATGGGCATGACCCCCGATCATGACGGCAACACCGTCATCGAGGCCGAGGTTCCCATGGCAGAGATGGGCAGCTACACCATCGACCTGCGGGCTATGACCCAGGCTCGGGGCAGCTTCACCCTGGACTTCGTCCGCTACGAGGAAGTGCCCAAGGCCAACCAGGCCAAGATCATCGCCGACGCCAAGGAAGAGTAATATTTGCAAAAATGCCAGCCGCGGGAACAACTGCGGCTGGCATTTTTTAGGGAATATCGAATTGTGAATGGTGAATAGTTGTGGTGTCCCTCCGGGACGATTGAAAACAATATATGCACAGTGTCGATAGGCCTCTATCCCCGCAAACCAGTGCGCACCGAAATAGAAGTTGTCATTGCGAACCAGTGCTCACACTGGTGTGGCAATCCGTAATCCCAATGCTTACCCACTTGCCATCGCAAAGTGTCGCTCACACTGGTGCGCCCCCTCCGGGGATTCCCGCCGGTCACAATCCCCCGGTTCTTCCGAAAGCCCCGAAAAAACTCGTAGGGGTCGATGCCCACATCGACCCAAACCCACCGCAAGCAAAGAAATTCCCCGGAATGCTCTCGCATTCCGGGGAATCTTCCTACATTTCTTTCTCGCAGACCCAATCAGTCGATCACCTGAATCCAGCCCTTGGGGGCCTCAATGCGACCCATCTGGATGCCGGTCAGGGTGTCGTACAGCTTCTGGATGGTGGGGCCCATGCCCACATAGTGAATCTCCTTGCCGTGATCCACAATGGTGCCCAGGGGAGAGATGACGGCGGCGGTGCCGCACAGGCCGGCCTCGGTGAAGTCGCCCAGCTCGGTCAGTGCCACGGGACGCTCCTCCACCTCCATGCCCAGGTACTCCTTGGCCACATACACCAGAGAGCGGCGGGTGATGGAGGGCAGAATGGAATCGGACTTGGGGGTGACCAGGGTGTTGCCCTTGACGAAAATCACGTTGGCGCCGCCGGTTTCCTCAATGTGGGTGCGGGTGGCAGCGTCCACATAGATGTTCTCGTCGAAGCCCTTCTCGTGGGCGTCCACAATATTATACAGGCTCATGGCGTAGTTCAGACCAGCCTTCACATCGCCGGTGCCCCGGGGAGCCGCCCGGTCAAGATCGGAGATCCGGACAGTCAGGGGACGGACGCCGCCCTTGAAGTAGGGGCCTACAGGGGTGCCGAAAACCCGGAACTGATACTCGTTGGCAGGCTTCACGCCGATGACCGCATCGATGCCGAACATATAGGGGCGGATGTACAGGGTCGCGCCGGAGCCGTAGGGGGGCACCCAGGCCTCGTTGGCACGGATGGTCTGAACAACGGCATCCACGAACTTGTCCTCGGGATAGACGGGCATCTTCAGACGCTCGCAGGACTTTGCCATCCGGGCGGCGTTCAGGTCGGGACGGAAGCAGACGATCCGGCCGTCCTCGGCGGTGTAGGCCTTCATGCCCTCGAAGCAGGTCTGAGCATACTGCAAAACACCGGCGCACTCGCTCATGGTGATCATGTTGTCGTCCGTCAGGCAGCCTGCGTCCCAGGTGCCGTCCTTGTAATTGGCGACGAAGCGCTTGTCGGTCTTGACGTAGCCAAAGCCCAGGCTGCTCCAGTCAATGTTCTTCTTTTCCATAGGGAACACCCTCCTGATTTTGATTGATTTATCTATTTTACCACCGGATTTCCCCCAGGTCAATAGGCATGTGCGTTTTTTGTGCTTTTCCCGCGGACACCTGCCCACAGGCCAGAGCCCAGCGCCAATACGCAAAAAGAGGCAGGTCTTCCGACCTGCCTCTTCCCGCAGCATTTTCTATTTCGGCACAATGCCGTTGGTCAGTGCCTGGGTGAAGGTGAATTTATAATCCACCACGTTCTCCTTCGGCTCCTGGGTCAGCTCCAGTCCCGTAAAATAGCAGTACCGGATTCCCCACAGCGGATGCTCCAGATTCCCCGGAGTTTCGTCCTCCAGCAACTCCTGAAGCCTCTGATACTGGGCGTAGGCATCGGAGCCATAGAAGGTGCCCTCGCCGGTAATGGTTCGTTTCAGCTCTCCGATGCCGTCGAAATAGCTGACGCCGCTTTCGGTGTGATACCGGGGCTCCCGACTGGCCTTCTCCACATAGGTGTGGGGATTCCGGGGCCAGACGTAGTCCTTATAGCTCAGAAAGTCCATCTTTCAGCTCCTTTCTGCCCAAAGCGATGCCCTTGTGCACCCGCCGGAGGCCGGATTTCGTATACTCCCGAAAAGTGCTCTGGAAGCAGCAGCCCGTGAACTCCTCGCTGAGCTTGTCGGTGTAGAGCTTCAGGGAAAAACTGTCCGGCGGCTCCCGGGTAATGCCGGAGCCCGCTGGAATCTCCTCCTCCACCTCGATGTTCCAGTACCGGCTGCCCTCGCTGAGACCCGTGGGCACCGGCTCCCCCATGACGAACTCCGGCCGCCGACCGGTCTGCTCCTCGATTTTGATGTTTGTCACAAACTGGTAGTACAGCCCGTCCATGTAGCAGTAAAACCCGGGCCAGATCACACAACTGTCGTTCTCGGTGGTACCGACGAAGGTGGCCTGCACCTCCACCACATACACCTGGGACACCCCATCATAGGTGCACCCGTTCTGAACGCACACCGCACCCTCCCACCGGAGAATTTCCGTGGCCCGCAGGGCCTCCACCTCGCAGGCGGTGCCGCCGACAGAGGCCGGGCTGATAACGCTGACCCCCATGGTCACCGTCAGATTGGCCCTGTCCACCTTCTCGATGTGCACCGTGGCCACCGTGTCCTGAATCTGGGGAAACTGCTGCCCCGGGAAAGCCACATCCGCCCGGAAGCCGGCCTGACGCAGCCGCCTAAGCACTAGCTCAAGGATCGAATACCCCATGTGTCGTTCACTCCCTTCTCTACGCACAGCCCCCACTGATACAGAGGCTGATTCTGATAGTAGTAGGGTTCCACCCGGCGGAAAACGTAGCTTTTGCTGCCCAGAGCCAGGGTATCTCCCTCATGGATTTCCGCTCCCACAGGCCCCAGAAACAGATACTGTCCCCGGGAAACTGCCCCCATAGGCGAGGCCACGGATTCCATGCTCTGCCAGCTTTTGGTGTTCACCGCCTGGAAAAAGCCCCGGATCTTCGCCTGGCCCCAGATGCCGGTGACAGTCATGTCCGTGCCGTACCGGCTCATCAGCCCCTCCAGCTCAGCGCGCATTCTCACACCCCCCGGAAGTCGAAGCGGCTCAGGCAGTAAGGGCGCATCAGCTGCATAGCCTGCTCCCGGAGGATTTCCGGCCGCAGCTCCCCGCCGTCAGCGGACTTCAGCGTCATGTCCCCCGCCTTGAATTCCCGCAAAGGCCCCGTCTGCCTGCCCCGCTGCCACTGGCTCAAAGCATACAGGCTGGCGGCAGTGACGAAATCCTCCCGGCAGCTTTCCGGGGTGAAGCCCTCCCGGAGCTGGGCGGCCAGAAAACTGACCGCCGCCCGGCACAGAAGATTCAGAAGCTCGCTGTCCTGACTGTCCCCGGCCAGCTGCTGGGCCTGGGCAATCACCTGATCCGTCACCGTCATACGTTCAGGACGCAGCTTGCGCCGTCGCAGATCTTGCCGAAGCCGGAGATGGAGGTGATGGCCGCCCGCTCCAGCTGCCGGTCGATGAGCTTGTCGTATTCCACCAGCACATCTCCGGCTCGCACCAGCTCCAGGGCGTACCGGTTATCCAGGCCGATGATCACGCCGTCCGCCACGGCGGAGGTTCTGTGCAGCTGAGCGCCCAGGGGAGAGGTCAGCTTGCCGGTACCCTGGAAGTTCAGGCCGGTCAGCGGATTCTGAAGCTCAGGTACCTTCAGCAGCTTCATCATGGTGCCGGTAGAGCAGAGGATGGTGTTCATGGTGTAGGGATCAAACTGACCCCAGAACTCCACCAGCTGGTCATAGCCCAGCTTTCCCTTGGTGCCGGAAAGAGGTGCTGTGCCGATGGTGTACTGGACGGCGGCGTTGTTATTGCCGTCGCCGGAGATCAGCACCCCCACCGCATCTGCCAGCTGCTGCTTCTGGATGTGAGCGCCGATCTGCCGGAGCATTACGCTGAACAGATCCAGCTTCTGGAACCGCAGGGCCTCATAGGAGGCCACCAGCATTCTGCCCCGCTTGGTCAGGCTCACCAGATGCTCCTTGGTTTTCACCTGGGTCTCAGGAATGGCCGCGCCCTCGGCCACGTCCTTCAGCTCCTTGTCCGCGTCGGTGGGATTGGAGTAGATGGAGCGGTAGTCCATGGCATCGATGACGGTGGTGGTTGCGGTGATGGCAGGCAGGATGTCATTTTCCTCCATGCCCTGCCGAACGGTGCGGGCAATGTACTCCGGGAACAGCACAGCGGAATCCATGGTGGCGAAGAACTTTTCCACCGGGGAAGAGCCCGCCCCTTTTGCCCGGATGCCGAACCGCTTCAGCTGCCGCTGAAAGGCGTCGGTGCCCTCCAGAGCGGTGCCCCGGTAGTTTTCGCTGGGGTCGAGAGACTCCAGCACCTGGGTAAAGCTCATCCCCGCCTGCCGATACATACCCTTTTCCAGCTTCAGATTGTCGTAACCCATATCATTTCCTCCTAAAATAAAATTGTTAATTGATAAATCTTCCAAAAGAACGCCCCAAGTCTTCCCCCGCGGGGAAGGTGGCACGGAAAAGCCGTGACGGATGAGGGAAGCTCCAGACCCCGTCAGATCAGGAACCCACTCTCGATCTGCTCCGCTTTTCCCTTCACCCCCAGCAGTTGGCTCACCATGGGCAGGCTCTCATCCAGCCGTCCCTGTAAGGCATCCTTCAGAGCCAGCAGCTCCTCCGCCCCGGCGGTCTGCGCCAGAGACCGGAGCACCGGCTCGGAAACTCCCAGCTCCAACGCCAGCCCCAGCCGAACCACGCAGTCCTCTAAGTCCTTCCGGTAACGTCTTCCCAACTCCGCCTCCTTCGTCAGCGTCCGATACTCTGCCTGAGCCCCGTGTTCCGCCGCCAGTTCCTTCAGGGAAACCGCCGCGCCCATGCCCTTCATGACCCCGGCCTCCCGCTGAGCCGGCACCGCCACAAAGGAAAACTCATAGGCATCCACCGGCTCCTTGAGAATCACCGCGCAGACCTGTCCGTCGTAGTGCTCTCCCTTCACATGACCGCAGGTTCCGTACTCGCTGCCGCAGATGGAGCACACCGCCTGCGCCATGGCGCAGCCCACGGAAACCTCCTTCTTGATGCCCGCCTCGATGTCCGCAATCAGCTCGTCATTCTTGCCGCCCCGACGGATGTAAGCCCATGCTCGGATATAGCTTGCGTCCTTCTCCTTCACCACCTGGGTCTCGAAAATCCGGGCTACCTGATTTTCCGTGCTCCACCGGTGATCCAGAATTCCCGTTTTCCCGAGGAACAGCTTGGCAAGCCCGGGCAGTGCCCCGGTGTCGAACCGCTCCCCGTCCCGGTCAATCCGGTCGTCGCACAGCCGCAGGGAGAAGACATATACCTGCTCCCCGTTCAGCCTGGCTTTTGTCAAGGCATTGATCGCCTCCAATTGCGCCGCCGTCGGTGCCCCGCTGGACGCGGCCTCGGCGGCCTTTCTGATTTCCATAAAATCCCTCCTTTAGTCCTTTCTGCGATAGTGCTCTGCCTGAGCCCGGTACAGCTCGGCCTGAGCCTCCTGGGTGATATCCTGAAGGCTGATGTCGTCCCATTCGATTTTCACCCGGTCGTCCAGTCCCTCCAGAGCCAGGAACATCCGGCAGATTCTGCCCATGGCAGGCTCCACCGCCCGACGCAGTGCCCACAATTCCGAGGTCAGCAGGTCTGCCTGCTGGGTGCTCATCCGTTCCGTGGTGCTCCAACTGAGCCCCAGCAGGAAGGGCGGCAGGCCGGTTTTCGCCACCAGCTGCTCCAGAATCTGCCGTACCGGCACCTGGGAATCCAGAATCGGTGCTTCCCCGCCGATGACCTTGATCTCCACGTCCCCCACGGCTACGAAATCCCGGACGGTACCGTTTTTGTTGTCCTCCATGGCCTTGGCCCATTCCTCGGCCACAGCCTTGCCCCGCTCCTGAGCCGCCGCCCCGTCCAGTTCCTCGCCGCCCTTGCAGATGACGCTGTAGCGCACATTTCCCGCCCGCTCCCAGTTGACGCCGATGGTGTTGTAGATTTTCAGCAGAATATCCGCCAGGAAGGGCATTCCCCGGAACATACTCACTCCATAGGGGTGGGCAGGCTCCGGGTGCCAGGTGGTGAACAGCAGCAAATGCTGATAAGGGAGCGGCCGCATGAGCCCGTTTTTGTCCATGCCCCACAGCACCGTTTCCAGGGGATTCTCCCCTTCCTGCACTTCCAGCTTCGTCACGTCCCCCCAGCATACCGCCCGGAGCCGTCCTCCCGCCACGATCAGCTCCCCAACGGCTCGGCCGTAGGTCAGCAGACTGTCCAGGTATCCGGACAGGAAGCTTTCGATGCCCATCTGCCCCCGGCCGCAGGGCATGTTCGCCAGGAAGTCGTTGAGCCTTTCCTGAGCCTCAGGGCTTTTGCACTTCACCTCAAAGCCGCCGCACAGCCGCACCATTTTCCCCACGGCGGCATCCAGCACAGGGATGGCCTCCCGCATTTCCCGGTAGACCCGTTCCTCCCCGCCGCCCAGGGGTACAAACCCCCGCATGGCGCCGAAGGGATGGGTATCCCCGCAGCGCAGCTGACTTGTCACCGCGCCGCCTCCGGCCTTCTTTTTCCGTTTCAATTCATCGTCTCCTTTCCACGCTCCGCGCCGCGAAGACCGGGGCAGATGCCCCCAGCACTGTCGCGGCGAAGTAGCGCATGTCGTCCATGGCGTGATCGTGCTCCTTGCGCACCCTGTCCTTCCCGCCGCCGGGTTCCCAGAGGTATTCCCCCAATTCCCGGATGCAGTCCGGGCAGGTGTCGCAGATGACCAGTTTCCCGGATTTCAGGCAGTCGGAAGTAAGCCGGATGCCGCTGAGCACATCGTTTTTCGCCTTGCGCACCGGAATCCCCCGGCGGCGAAGCACCTCAAGGAAGCTGGCGGCACTGGGGTCAACGATCACGCCCCGAAGTCTCCGACCTCCCGCCAAGGCCTCCAGTGCGTCGGCATATTCCCCGTCAGTCATCTGCCGCTTTTCCCGGCGGGAGTCGAAGTAGAATTCCGCCACCCGGTACCAGCTTTCTCCCTTCCTGCCCCACAGTCCCATGGAAGTGGGATTCACCGTGCCGTAGTCGCAGGAGATGTACCAATCCTGGCAGCCCTCCGGAGCCGACCTCAGCATATCCGGGGTGAAGAAGTCGTAGACCCGCCCCTCGGCCTGAACCCACTGCCCCAGAATATACCTCTGGTAGAACACTCCGGTGTACAGCCGCCGGTACCGCTCCCGGATGGCCTCCGTCAGAGAGGGGTTATCCTCCATGGTAAATTGGAGCCGCAGGCAGTTCCGCTTTTCCGCCTCCTGAATCCAGGTTTTGTAGAACCAGTGCTCCGGCCCCTCCGGGTTACAGTTGAACCAGAGCCGGCTTCCCGGCACGGAGCACCGGGCGCAGGCCTGTTCCACGAAGGAGCGGGGCATCAGAGCGGTTTCGTCCAGAAGGATTCCGGCAAAGGTAATGCCCTGAATCAGAGAAGCGGAGCTTTCGTCCCGACCGCCGAAGGTGTAGAACCGATTCTCCCGACCCCACAGCTTCAGAATAACCAGATTTTCCGTCCGCTTCTCCTGGCAGGTTGCCCCCAAAGCCTCCAGCTTCGGCAGAATCTCCGACAGCACGTTTCGCCGGAGGGAGCCGATGGTCTTCCCGCAGACTCCGAACTTCTGGCTTCGGAAGCAGCTCATGGCCCACAGGAAGAACCCCAGTCCCATGGCCAGGGTTTTCCCGGACCGTACCGCCCCGTCGCAGACGATGGCCTCCTTGTGGCAATCCGGCGAGCCTGGCATCCACCAGGTGAGCACCCTGCGCTGCTTGGGAGAGAATTCCGTCATGGTTCCCCACCGCCGCTCAGTGCCTTCAGAAACTCCGCCGCTTCCCCATCGTCCGCGCCGATGGCGGCAGACAGAGCCTCCACCGCCTTCAGCCGGTCGATGAGCTTCACCTCCACCCCGCCCTTGTCGCTTCGGCGCACCTCGCTGAGCAGGCTCAGCTCCAGCGCGTCCAGGTCAGGGCAATCCTCCAGCACCAGCCGGACGCAGTCGTTGGCGCTGCCAAAGGCCAACTCTCCCAGCCGCCGGACAATGTCCCTTCGGCTGAGCGTTCCGGAGCGGATTCGCCCTTCCAACCGTGAAGATCTTTCCTTGTTCATTGCAGCCTCCTTTCACCCCTGTCTCCAAATCCCGCCTTTTTTGCACGGCTGACGGCAAATTTTCCCGGCGGATAATCGTTTTTTAGGAAAGTAGTTGCATTCTTCCGCAAAAGAGGTAGAATAGACCCATACAGAAATCCACGCGGCCTCCGGGCGGCGAGAATCAGGAGAGATTGCCCATGACCATTGAACAGTGCTATGCCCGGATAGGCGGCAGCTTCGCCGAAGTCAGTGCCCGGCTCCCCGACACCTGCCTGGTTGAGAAATTCGTCCGCAAGTTTCCGGAGGATCCCAGCTATGCCCAGCTGAGGCAAGCCCTGGCGGATGACTGCCTGGCCGATGCCTTCCGGGCTGCCCATACGCTCAAGGGCGTAGCCGCGAACCTGAGCTTCGAGCCTCTGCGTCAATCCGCCAGCGCGCTTACGGAGCTTCTGCGCCATGCGGAGTCCATCCCGACCGAGGCCCAGGCCCTCTTTGCCCAGGTCACCCGGGACTATGAGGCCACCCTTGCCGCCATCGCCCAGCTGGACTGACACCCCCAAGCCTTCCCCTGAGAGGGTGGTGCTCCGCGCAGCGAATTCAAATCAATCAATTGCCAGTGGCAATTGC
>OIZP01000627.1_pt1 | contig 21512 bp, 16 predicted proteins | sample 1588531 | NCBI WGS metagenome assembly OIZP01 (sample SAMN03283283) | human gut metagenome | biome: human-associated habitat; material: feces | host: Homo sapiens | place: Peru | collected 2012
ATGGGGTAATCCATTATAATGACACATAAATAGAGGATTACATATTGCGTTTTTTTGAATATCAATTAAAACATCAAAATATCATCAAAACCATGCAGAAAAAAATATGGGTTTTGCCCCCTACCTAAAATGGTTCCCCCAGATTGCGTAATTTGTTGTTTTGATTCGCATCCACAAATGCACATTCAAGCAAAAAGAAAAAATCCCCGCAAATAAAAACTTGCGAGGATTTTTTCGAATAAATATTTAAAATACGCTACTTACAAATTAGAATTCGTAACGACGGTCTTTCATATCAGACTTGTTTGTAATGAGGTAACTAAATGCAGCCTGATAAGCACGCTGACCATTCATTTGAGCGACCTGATTCATTTCGGCATTTGCGTCGAACTTGTCAGCAGTTCTCTTCTGCGATGTAACCTTAGCTACATAAACAGCAGCTGCACCTTGCACAAGTCCGGTAGTCTTACCAACGGCAGTCTTAGCAATAGCACCTGTAAGCTTAGGTTCGGGAATGTTTACACCGTTAACCATTGCATAGCCAGCCATAGTTTGGTCTGTAAGTGTAGCAACCACAGCGCCCTTGAGCTTCTGCATGTCGGTTACTGACTTCACGTTCTTAGCCAAAGCCATAGCCTTTTCAGCCTTCTTCTGCTGCTTCACAACCTGAGTGAGGAAATCCTTCACCTGCTTGTTGTCCCAAGGCAAGTAACCCTTCTTGTTTGTAGCAGTTACGCAAACCACAAGGAGATGGTCGCCATTACGTCCGCACTCATAGAGCTTAGAAACCTCACCTTCTTCAGCACCATCGAAAATCCAACGTGCGCAGTCTTTTGCACCGCTACCACCAATACGAGTAGCAATCAAGTTCTGCATAGGAGAATAGCCAGGGAGATCGGTTACAGCATAACCACTCTTGGCAGCATTCTTCTCGATTGAAGCAACGTCCTTGTTCTGAGCAAGGAAACGGTTGAAGCGACTAAGTTCGTCCTCATAAGTCTTCTTAGAGAAGTTGAGGGGGCATTTTACAACAGCCACGTTATACTTAGTTTCTACATTCTTGCGATCGAGCACCTGAACTACAGCAGCACCTTGGTCGTTAGAAATTACCTGTACGCCGTTAGCACCAATCTTATAAAGTTGGCTGATGTACGAAGCAGTTTCATCTTGCATGCCGAAGCTTTCGTATTGTGAAGATGAAATCCAAACAGAGTCAGATGACTGACCATACTTCTTAGCCAAATCAGCAAACGAAGCACCACTCTTCAATGCATTGAGGATAGAGTCAGCCTGTGCCTTACGCTCTGCGGGGTCAGCCTTGATAGCTGCAATCTGACGATAGAGAATAGAGTCGGGAGCTTGCTCTTTCGCAATGAGCTTGATGGTGTTGATTGTGTTGTCTTGTGCGTTATAGTAAGCAGCCTTCACACTACCTACAGCCATCGAATCGAGTGCTGCTGCAACATCGGGCATGCTCTGGAAAGCCTTTTTGCTGAGCGCGAGGTTAGAATACTGCACTGCCGAGTTCGAAGAACGAATTACGTTAGCAACATCTGCACCATTCTGCAATTCTTGTTGAAAACCTTGTACCTTCTTCATCAACTCTGCGCGGTCACCAGCACTTGCCATTACGGTAACATCAATAAGCTTAATGTCGCGAGTGGGTACAGGCGAATAGAAGTTGTCCTTAAACTCATCGTAAGCAGCCTTCAACTCATCGTCGGTTACCTTAATGTCTTTATCGTCGATAGTAGTGTAAGGCAAAGCTGCAACTTCTACGTTCTTTTGAATGCTACGTTCATCAAAGTTTTCTTTCGCAGCGATGGGGTTTGACACAAAGCCCATTGCAAATGCCATGCTAAACTTGTTAGCGAGCAATTCATCGCGCAATTGCTTCTGTGCATAATCGCTAAGTTGCTTAATCATCTGAATCTGCTCAACGGCATCGCTATTCTGAGCTTGCTGAGCTTGATTAAGCGTTTTGTTGTAGTTCTTCAAGAAATCCTGAAGTTGTGCAAAGTCGAAAGCACCAGTTTGTTGGTTGCGGAAGATACCTGCCAAAATCTGCAAGCTCTGTGCATTACCTGTGCGATAAGCCTCTTGCACCTCAGCGTCTGTTACATAGATGCCAAGTTTGTTGCACTCGTGCTCGATAGTGGCTTTCTGCACAAACTGCTGCCACACCTGCTCACGCAACTGTTCTGTTTGTTGGTCTGTGAGGTTGCCATCCTGACCTTGCATACGCATTTGCATTTTGGTTACCTCGCTAAGTTCATCTACCGCGGTCTGAAAATCTTGAATATTGATTTTCTCGCCATACACTTCGCCTACAATGCTCTTATTGCTGTTAGAGGTAGTCTCTAACGAACGAAAGAACTCTTCGGCAATGAAAGCAAAAAGGGCTAAGCCCAGCACACCTACAAGCAGTGCACCTTTGCTTCGGATTGTTTGTAATGCTGCCATTTAAGTTTTTTGTTATTTATTGTTTTTATTATTGTTTGCAGAGTTTTTCAGCGCACAAAGTTAACGAAAGTCGGCTACCCAAACGCATGCCACGCTCTTTTTTTCGCCTAACTTCTACTTTTTTGACGCATAAGTCATGCAAAGTTAGGTAAAAAAAGCCACGTAGACCGCACACTACGCACATTTTTTGGATTTTTGCCTCTATAAATACACGTGCGCACATACACGCATACGCGATATTCATGGTGTTTTATCATCAAACTTCATTCCGAAGACCCCAAAAACATAAGAATATGCATGATTTTCGCGCGATAACTCTTTTCACATATCGTCAGTCCTCAACCTCAATGCCAAGAATTTAGGATATTGCTCTTCTAACTTGCTGTTTTCTATTACTTTTTCTACTTTTGCAAAGTTCTCCACGCTCAGATAAAACTTTTTATCCATTCCTCGTAGCAAAATGCCACAAGCGAGCGTCTAACTGACCAAACAACACGCTCCCCCAGCGCAATACCCCACATGACCGAACAAGAATTTTCACAATTGGTTCACGAACACAAAAGTAGCATTTATACCGTTTGCTACATGTTTTCGAAAGATGAGGATGAGGTGAACGACCTTTTTCAAGAAATCCTCATCAATCTATGGCGTGGTATAGATTCCTTCAAAGGAGAAGCCAAACTCAGTTCGTGGATTTACCGCATCAGTCTGAACACCTGTATTTCGGCAGACCGCAAAAAGAAGCGCGCCCTAACCGAACGCCTCGACATGAACATTAACCTCTACGAGGACAATGATGCCGACACCCAACAAATTAAACTACTCTATAAGCGCGTCCATAGGTTGCGCCCCTTCGACCGCGCCATTGTACTTTTATGGCTCGAAGGCATCCCCTACGACGAAATTGGAGCCATTACAGGCATCAGTGCCAAATACGTATCGGTGCGACTCACACGCATACGCCAAGAATTAAGAAACATGAAGGACTAACAAACGCTTTGCTATGGACAATACACTCAACGAAATGAAAGAGCAGCTACAACTGCTACACCATAAATTAGAACAACAAAACATTGTGAATGACAATTTGCTGCGCAAGGTCATACACCACAACGTGCGTCGCATCAATCGCGACACACTTATCATGACAATCGTGTCAGTCATTTCTGTGCCCTATTGTGCTTGTTTATTTTGGTGGATGCACCTCTCGTTGGCATTCACATTGGTCACCATTTTATTTTTTACAGTCGCAATAGTTTACACCTTATACGCCCATCAAGGCATTCGCGCCTCCTTACTCATCAACAGTCCCACAGCAGAGGTAGCACGTCGCATCGCACGCATGAAGATGCTTTATGCCCGATGGCTACGTTTTAGCATCCCCTTCATCGTATGCTGGACGGCATGGTTTGCTTACGAGATTATGTCACTCGTTGGCATCAGTACCCATGAGCGCAAAGGCATTCTGATAGGCGCAGCAGTCGGAGGCACCATAGGTGCTATTTTGGGCTATTTCACTTATCGACGCACACAACGCCTTGCTTCCCAAATTTTAGACCAAATTAAAGAGCAGCCCGAAGAATAATATCTCTCCCCTCAAAAGTGAATTTTGCTCTTTTTTTCGACCACACAACTAAAAAAGCGCACATTTCTCACACCCATGCCACACACCTATTTGCGCAAAGCATACTGTATATTTGCAAAGGCAATATTACAATTATACATATTCAAACCTGCTTTTGAAATGAAAACGCATTTTTTTTGAAAAAAGTTGCACAAAGATTTGGCAGATATACAAAAAGTTCATACCTTTGCATCGCTTTACAAGAGAAAGCAACACGATGGTGCTTATAGTTCAGTTGGTTAGAGCGTCAGATTGTGGTTCTGAATGTCGTGGGTTCGAATCCCACTAAGCACCCTACCGAAAGAGGTTCGTTGAGAGTTCAACAAACCTCTTTTTTGCTTGATAATCAAGCACTTACGGATAATTCCAATGATATCCGAGTGATTACTGAAAATTCAAAAGACGTTACAAGTAGTGTTTAAAGCGCAAAAGTAAATGGTATTTGTTTACCACTCGTTTACCACTCCTTTTAAGTTCTTCGACTTTTATTGTGATTCTAGGATTCGCTGGGAGTACCTCGATAAAGCGAAGGGCTTTTTGTTTGGATTTGTGGTTTAAGCAAAAAAGACTCAGTCGAAAAAAGTAGAATGAAATCACAAAAAAACGACAAGAATCTCTCATCTTGGGATTTACAAAAATATTCACTATCTTTGTCGTGGAATCTAAATAGTCCACGTCAGCGAGATTCGTTCGCTGTTGGCCTATGAGGATTTAGAATTTCTTCTACTTTAGATAATCATTTCTTTACAAGTGGATTGAAGAGTGTACTATTTCTAATCTATTCAAAACATCTCATAAAACAATTCACACCGCAATGTCTGTTATTTTTAGACGCTGCGGTGTGAGTTCTTTTTTATTTAATGAGACTAAGCACTCTGATATGAATGCTTCGTTTTTTTCTTTACATTAAAACTTGTATGTTATGGCAAGGTTTATGTCGCGACCTGAACGATAGCGGCGCGTAACCTCCTCAACGGTTTTGCTTGTGCCGTTGGGCAACTGCACTTTGTTGAACTGTTTAAACACTACGCGCTCAGCCAATACATCACGCAAACCTAATTTTAGGCTGAAGTGTCCCAAAGCAACCGAAGCTGAGAGGTCGAGCGAGTTGCGTGGCATTTCGTAAGAGTCTGGAATATTCACTGTTTGATCGCCCGTTGCACCTAAGTTACGTCCCACACCAATCAAGCGTTTGCCTATTCGGTTATATTGCATTGAGGCGTTCCACTGCTTATGAGCATAGAACAAGCCGAGGTTGACGAGATAAGGCGACTGACCTTGCATGGGGCGCGTGGCTTGACGTGAACCTGCAGGGAAACTTACACGGCTCTTTATGACAGAACCATTGAATACTAAGGTGAAATCTTTTAAACCCATAAAAGCTAAACTTTTGCGCACATCAAGTTCAACGCCATAGCTGTGTGCCTTTTGTGCATTGACAAAAGAATAGCAAACATCTGTGCCACCTGTCACCGTATAACTCCATTCTATGGGACTATCAAAGTGCTTGTAGAAGCCTGCCAACGATATTTGATCGCCCGCTGCGGGATACCACTCATAGCGTAGGTCAATATTATCGATGTGGCACGCTTGCAATTCGGTGTTACCTTGCACATTGCTCGAGAGGTCAAAGTCATAGAAAACCGAAGTACTGATTTCGCGGAACTCTGGGCGGTTTATTGATCTGCCATACGACAAACGCATTTGGTGAGCATCGGCAAACTTATAAGTGGCATTCACCGAGGGAAAAAGATCGGTTGCATTATAATGGCGTGTGTGGGTGCGGTGCTCATAGTCGCTCAAATTACTCTTGAGCGCCATACGCGAATGTTCTACGCGCAAGCCTGCATATACATTGAATGCCCCAAAAGGTAAATTGGTAGCTGCATAGGCTGCGGTAATTGAATGGGTGCCACTATAGTCGTTGGTGAGTTTTGTGTCGTCGAGCAAATAAAGTCCTTGGTCGCCATAGTTAGAGGGTTGTAACAGTTGGGTAGGAAGGTCAAGGTTACGAAATCCGTGTGGCAACAGGTTGTCGGTAGGGTCCCAAGCATAAATAAAGCTTCGCGTGTGATAGGCGCGTGTACGATATTCGGTATATGCTCCAGCAAAGAGTTGCGGACGGAAGGTTCCGTGCGAAAAGTCGTAACGATAGTTGGCATTGGCTGAAAGGATGTGCTCATCGAGTTGCGTAAACTCGCGCGAAAGATTGTTACCCGTAGTCAGTGCTATTTGTCCTTGCTCTAACTGGTCATCAAGACTGTAACGTCGGCGGTCGGGCAAATGGCGATTTGCGTAAGCATAACCTGCATTCCAATTAAAACGGCTGTCATTGAAAAGGTATTTACCCGTGAATTGGGTGTTATAAGTAGTGCGGCTTGAATAGTAATATTCTGCCTCGCGCACATGGTTGCTCTGTGCGTCAACTCCTTTACGATTGGTGTAACGGTCGGTGGCTAATTGGTTAAAAATGTTTTTCCACTCATAGCGCCCTACCCCACGAGCTGGCACAAAGGTGAGATTTAGCATGGCACCGAGGCGCACTTTTTGATTGTATTGATTGTCAGTGTATCGATGCAAATATACACTTTCGTCGTGGGTAAGGTCGTAGGCACCGAAGAAAGCATTCTCCATATTGGCATACGTGCTGCGTGTGTTGCTATAGTTGGCAGAAGCAAGCATGGCAAGCAATGCGCCATTGGCAAAATTGTATGAACGATTGACGTTGGCTGCCCAATTAAAGTCAGGTAAAGGATGACGGCTGCGTGTGGTCCAACTATTGTTCAATCCATTATTAAGCAAATCGATGCCCTTGCCTCCTGCTGTGGGTTGCATATAGGCACTCAATCCACCACGCAAAGCGCGTAAACCATTATCAAATCCCAAAAAGTCGGTGCCCGACCCTTTGGCTGAGATAAAATTACTAAAGTGTGTTTGATCGTTCACAGATGTGCCCACCTGTATGCTAGCAGAGTTAGCATTGGGCACGTCCTTGGTGTCGATAAGTATAAATCCGCCCGAAAAATCGGCTGGATATTGTGGTGCAGGCGACTTTATGATTTGCATATTATCAACCTGCGACGAAGGAATAATATCAAACGAGAAGGCACGCGAATCTGGTTCGCTTGAGGGCACTGCTGCCCCATTTATCCACACGTTATTATAACGCTGCGACAACCCACGCACCATTACAAATTTTTGGTCGATGATAGAAATGCCTGGCACGCGCTTTATCACCTCAGAGGCATCTTTATCTTGCGTCTTAGCTATTTGCTGCGACGATAAACCATTTTGCACCAAGAGGCTTTGGCGTTGTGTTGCTACCTGTGCGGTTTCGGTGTTGCGCTTAGCTTGTGCAATTACAGTGGCAACACCTAATTCGCTTTCGTTTTCATTCATGGCAATGACCATCACGGTGTCGCACTTGGCAGGATTAATTACAAGTGAGCGTTGTTTGTAGCCTAAATAAGTGGCAGTAAGTGTATAGTTACGTGCCGAAAGTCGGTCGAAACAGAATGTTCCATCGGCATTGCTCACCGCGGTTTGTCGTGTTTGAACCAGTTGTAGTGTAGCACCTACTAGTGCCTCGCCCGTTTTGGCATCAACCACGCGTCCACGAAACACGCCTGCCCACATAGCAACAGTTTGCAACAGTGCAAGCATCACTACAAATAGTCGTTTTTGTTTATCCATTTTTTTATGTGTGTATTGGTTTTCAGTTGCAAAGTTCAATATAAACTGTGAAGCTTGCGTTGAGAGATGATTAAGATATAGTTAAGGGGCGTTCCCCAAAAACTCATGTCTGCTAACGTCTCTGACTCGTTTGGTTGTAACATAACATATAACCAGGCATGTGAATTTGGGAATAAACCCTTATCCACATACCTGGCTACCTTATCTCGCTCCTAAAAGGGAGAATGATTTAAATTGAGGTATCAAGTAAAGCCTCATAACGTAAGTAATCATAAGAGCATTGCATGCTATTTTTTGCATTGTCTAAAGCACGAATCAGGTGATAGTTCACAGCAAATAAACGACAATTCACTCTTAAATTACTTACGTTAAAAGGGAATGTAATATTGTTTAGTAATCCGTATTTTCAGGATCAAAGTTTGTCCACTTTTGCAACCAATCGGCAGTTGAAGAGAAAGCACCGATATAGCTTACTTTGTCGAACCAAGCGCTGCTCACACCATCGAACGAGGCTGCATTGAGCAAGGGGCTGGTAGCTGTGGGCATAAAGTCAACATTCAAACCAGCAATAAGCGATTTACCTGTGAGCAAAAGCGTATTCATGTCTGCCACGCGGTTACCTTGTTGAGCCAAGAAGAAGGTACTTGAGAACGAAGGTAATGACTCGTCTACCACAGCCTTCTTTTCAACATAGTTAACGCGTACATCACGATATTCTTTGTTGGCATCCGAACCTGTTACACCCATATTGGCAAACCACACATTCTGCAAACGAATGTTGCCTTGCTGTGCTTGTTCACGTGTATCACCCTTTTCGCTGTCAATAATCAAGCCAATGGGCCAACCCATAGCGAGAGAGTTAATGCAGTTAAGACGTGAACCACGACGAATTTGCATGGCTGATTGATATTTACCAAGACCTGAGCCGTTATTAGGATTCACGCTACCACCTGTAATATAGTCGGCATTGTTAGCAAAGTTAGCATCAACTTGACGCGGACCTATAAAGGTCATGTTACTGAATATAGCATTGGTTACAGGCGAAGCTGTTGAACCACTGGCATCATTGTCGCTTTCAAAACCATTGCTTTGGCTCTTATCGGCAATGCGCGGATCACGAACCGAAAGACCATATTGCACATGCCCCGAGAAACCATTATCGGTATCGAAGTCATCGTCCCAACCATTAAAGGCTATAAGGTTTTTGCAGTTAACGGTACCACCAAACCACTCGTAAGAGTCATCATTTGAATAGCTCACCTGCACGTGGTCTACCTTGGTGCCATCGCCTACCGAACCGAATGTAATGCCATTAATTTCTTGGTCGGTAGCAAAGGGATAGCCTGCAAATTCTACACGCACATAGCTCAATACGCCTGAATTGTCGTGTGCATCGTTACCACCATGCTTCGTGCGCGGTCCACCTTCTATTTGGGCTTGACCAGCATTATGAGGTGCATTACCACAAAGAATCACACCGCCCCAATCACCAGGCTTGCGTTGACCTTTAGGTTGTGCCGAAGTAAACACGATGGGCGCATCAGCTGTGCCTTGCGCTATGATTTTACCGCCTCGTTCGGCAATCAAGGTTGCCATAGTTTGCTTGTCACCCTTAATAATGGTTCCTGGTTCAATGGTAAGTTCTGCACCTTTTGCTATGTACACCCAACCTTTAAGAGTATAGGTGCCGCGCTTTAGTGTTTGCTTGCCCGTGAACACAAATTCCTTATCGCCATTACCAATTTGGTTACCATCAAAGAGAAGGTTGTCGGCAGCTTTTAGTCCACCATCGGTCGACCAATGGCGTGTGTCGGCTGTGGGATTGTCGGGTGTGTCGTTATCGCTACATGAAGCGAGTGTGCCTACAAGTGCAAAACCAGTAAGAGCAGCAAATGCTACGACCTTGATTGAATTCTTTCGCATAACTTTTAGTAGTTTTTTTTAAGTTTGAAAGTTTGTCCTTGTTTTGTTTTACGGTGCAAAGGTCGGGAGTGTATGTTACAGTGTGGTTGCAAGAACGTGAAATTTGTGTGTAAGATATTTTTCACATTGGTTTTGAAGGCTTTCCGACTATGTTTTTTTGCGGTCATTGAACATTCTACATATCCCAAACCACCCTTAACTATTTCGTAACGCGGGCGTAACATGGCTGCAACAAGTGTGGGGTAACTTTGCAGCGTAAAATAAAAAAAATTGAGTTTGTTATGAAAAAGAAAGATATCGTTTATAAAGACTACGTGCCACGCGACGTAAGTTGGATGTACTTTAACCGACGCATCTTGCAAGAGGCAGAAAAAAAGCATGTGCCTTTGCTCGAACGTTTGAGTTTTTTGGGCATTTACTCGAATAACTTAGACGAGTTTTTCCGTGTGCGCGTGGCCTTGCTCAATCGCATTGCCGAGTGCGACGACAAAGAAACTCGTAATGAGCGCCGCGAAGCTATCGACACACTCAAGGTGATAAATCGACTCAACACGCAATATGCGAAAGAATATGAAAAAGCTATCAAACAAGTAAGCGCAGACCTTAAAGAAGAGCACATCAACTTGGTAAACGATGAAGAGCTTGATGACGAGCAACGCCACTTTGTGCGCAATTTTTATTACAAACAACTCGATGGTTACATTGCTCCCGTGTGGTTTTCGGCTTTGAAAGACTTGAACAACGAACCTGACAATAGCATTTACATGGCTGTAAAAATGCGTCGCGAAACCGATAAAACACATCCCGAATACGCTTTGTTGCAATTACCCGTAAACCTCGTAGGTCGCTTTGTGCAACTACCCGACCGCGATGGCGAGAGCTACATTATGTACATCGACGACGTGGTACGTTGCTCATTGCCCCTGATTTTTGCAGGACTCAATTATAACATTTTCGAAGCCTACGCATTTAAGTTTACGAAAGATGCTGAAATGGAAATTGACAACGACCTACGCACGGGCTTGATGCAAAAAATTTCGAAAGGCGTGAAAAGTCGTAAACGCGGACAAGCCATGCGCGTAATTTACGACAGCACCATGCCACGCGATGTGTTGAAACGTGTGCTCACAAAATTGCACGTTGACAAACTCGATACAATTTTGGCAGCAGGACGCTATCAAAATCACCGCAATCTCATGTCATTTCCCGACTGCGGACGCAAAGACCTCAAGTATGCCAAATGGACACCCATTTTAAAACCCGAACTCATGGGCGAAACCTCACTGCTCGAGGCTGTGCGCAAAGAAGACCGCTACATACACGTGCCTTACCATGATTTTGCCTCATACATCCGCCTTTTGCAAGAGGCTGCCGTGCATAAAGAGGTGAAAAGCATTCAAACCACGCTCTACCGTTTGGCTCACGACTCTAAGGTGGTTAAAGCGCTTATCAATGCTGCCCAAAATGGCAAGCAAGTTACGGTGGTTATCGAACTTTTGGCACGTTTCGACGAGGCTTCGAACATCAGTTGGTCAAAGAAAATGCAAGAGGTGGGCATCCACGTGATATTTGGTGTAGAGGGCTTAAAAGTTCACTCTAAAATTACCCACATTGGCATGCGCAAAGGTGCCGACATCTGCGTAGTGAGCACAGGTAACTTTCACGAGGGCAACGCACGTTGCTACACTGACTATATGCTAATGACAGCAAATAAAAACATTGTGCACGATGTGCGCCAAGTATTCAATTTTATTGAACGACCCTACTCGCCCGTGAAGTATAAAGAGTTGCTTGTGTCGCCCAATGAAATGCGCAATAAATTTGTGCGCCTCATCAACGACGAAATCAAAAACCACAACACGGGTAAACCTGCCTACATCCGCATAAAAATTAATCACATCACCGACCCTATTATGGTAAAGAAACTCTATGAGGCTTCAGCCAATGGGGTACCCATCGACTTAATTGTGCGTGGCAACTGCTCGCTCGTTACAAACATTCCGGGCAAGAGCGACAACATTCGCATTGTCGGCATTATCGACCGCTACTTGGAACACGCTCGCATATTCCAATTCTGCGCTGCAGGCGAAAACAAAATTTTTATAGGTTCGGCAGATTGGATGCCACGCAACCTTAACAACCGTGTAGAGGTGGTAACCCCCGTTTACTCGCCCGCCATCAAACGCGACTTAGAAAGGGTTATCGACTTTGCACTGCGCGACACCATGCAAGGACGCATTGTCGATGGCACTGGCAGAAACTTGCCTTGGCAAACCGAAGATAATATGCCTTTCCGCTCACAAGAGGAGATTTACAAGGCGCTGCTGAACGAAACTAAGTAATAAAAATAAGCACGCCCTCAAAACACATTTTCCACATTTTTTTTAGAAATATGGCAAGACTCAATTATGCCGCTATCGACATTGGCTCGAACGCTGTGCGCCTTTTAATAAAAAGCATCAGTAGCGATGCAAAAGACAAAACGAAGTTCAAAAAAATAATGCTGCTTCGTGTGCCCCTTCGCTTGGGCTTTGACATTTTTAAGGACGGAGAACTTAGCGAACGCAAGGCACGCAAACTGCAACGACTCATGAAGGCCTACCGCCATTTAATGAAAATATATGATGTATGTGCCTATCGTGCTTGTGCCACCTCAGCCATGCGCGATGCACGCAATGGTGCCGAGATTATCCGTCACATCAATCGCGACACAGGCATCAATATCGAAATTATTGGGGGTGCAGAAGAGGCGCGCATCATTTATAGCAACCACCTTGAGTGTATGGAAGACCGCAAGGGAGCTTACCTCTATGTCGATGTAGGAGGTGGTTCTACTGAAATAAACTTTTTAATGGATGGTGAGTTACAAAGTTCTGTGTCGTATAACATTGGTACGGTGCGTTTGCTCACGGGCAAGGTGCGCGACGACGAATGGGCACGCATGCAAGACGATTTACACACCATGCTCACCCTCACCGACAAACCCATCAACATTATTGGTTCGGGTGGCAACATCAACAAAATTTATCGCATGGCAGCAGTTAAAAACACTGCCGAACAACGTATGCCCATCAGTTCTGTGCAAGCCGTCTACAATCAGCTCAACACCCTGACCGTAGAAGAGCGTATGGCGCAATACGCCTTGAAGGAAGACCGTGCAGACGTAATTGTGCCTGCTGCCGAAATTTTTCTGCGCATAGCCCACATTGTCAATGCCTCCTACATCCATGTGCCCGTCATAGGCTTGGCTGATGGTATTATCGACGAGTTGTATGAGCAGCATTTGCTAAATGCAAATAAGGGGAAGGATTAATTTAAGGAATAATATACACCCCCTTACCAAAACAAAGGAGACAAAATTGCCGAAACAATTTTGCCTCCTTTGTCATTTATAATGCGTTAATTTAAACCCTTACTTCACAATCATCTTGCGAGTCACAGTGCTTGCAGTAGTGCTCACTTGGAACACATACACACCCGGTGCAAGTGTCTGTGTGTTCACCACCAATTCATCGCCATGTTGCGGAGCAACTACATGTTGGGCATAAGCCACCTGACCGTTAGCTGCAATTACACGCACATTGGCATAGCTCTCATCGTTATTAAAGAGCACCTTCCATGCATCGTTGCCCTTCTGCAAAGTTACAGGAGCTGCACTATTCAGTGTTTGGTTCACACCATCTGGGCGCATACGAATCGCTTCTTTCAAGCCCTCGTAAGCATCAATCTTGCCATAACCCCATTCTTTGCTCCACGTAAGGTTACGACCGGTGTAACTATCCTTACGAGCCGTTTTTTGCAAAATAGCAGCCACATCGTCACTCGTAAGCTCGGGGTTGGCTTGCAACCACAAAGCAATAATACCCGTCACAACAGGAGTTGCCATCGACGTACCACTCATCACACCATAATAGAAGGGGTTACCACCACTCGTTACCTTCTGTACATTCTCAGCTGCATCTGTGCTAAACGATTTTGCCTTCTTCGAGAAAGCCGAAATCACCACACCACCAGGGGCTGCAATCGTAGGCGTAGGCAATGCCTTCGGGTCGGTGCTGAGCGAAGGACCACGACTTGAGAAGTTGCTAATGTCGGCAACTTCGCCCACAAAGCTTGCGTATGAATAAGAGTTACCACTCAGCGAGGTGAAGCTTGTGGCATTATTATAAGAGGCTACCGAAATTGAACTCGGAATACTTGCAGCACCCGCACCAGTGGCATAGTTACCATCGCCCTCGGGGGTAGTGTAAACCTTGTCGTCCAAAGTCAACTTGGTCTTGGCAAATGCGCCTGCTGCCAAGTCGGTGTTAAGCCAAGCGTGACATTCGGCTCCAGCTTTGCCTTCAACCTCCCACACAAACTCGCCCGTGTTCAATCCCATCTTGGTGAGCAACTGCTTGAAGTAGCCTGAGAATTTGCCATACTGACGGTTGTTAAAAGGCGACACCTCGGCTTCGAAGGTCTGCTCTGCGGCATTCATCTGCACAGCAGTGGGATAATATAACTTACCGCGCGACAACACGGCTGGACGTATGGTGAGCAAGCCCTCGCCTTCGTTGGCAGCCCACACCTCCGAATAAACCACACTGTTAGTGTTAAGTTGGTCATCGAGTTTTATGTAGAAATAAGCTTTTTCGCCATCCTCTGTGAATTTGTGCATCACATGGAGCTTTTCGGCACCCGAGTTACCCATAGCACCTACCAAAATACCACCCTTCGTGCTGAGTTTATCCATGTTTTGATCGGTATCAGAGCTGCCATCGTGCGGACCAGAGTTTGAACCAAAGCTCATGTTGATGACCCAGGGTTTGCCCTCGCCTTCAGCATACTTTTTTATGGCTGCTGCTTGTGCTACGGTCGACGAAGTAGACAAGTTCGACATCATAGGCAAGAGTTCGACACCTGTTGCCACACCATAATAGTTGCAACCTTCCACCTTACGTCCTACGGCAATGTTGGCTACGTGTGTGGCATGTCCCTCGTTGTCATTAGGGTCGTTAAAGGGAGCAGAATTTTTCAGCATACCTGATGTAGCACTGCTACCCCACTTTTTGCAAGCGTTCAAGAATGCAGGATGCTTAAACTCAAAGCCTTGGTCTATCACACCCACAACCACACCCGTGCCATCGTAGGGAGTGTCGAGTCCTGCGCCCTCAGTCACCTTGGTCACACCCGTTTCGTTGCGTACCAAATGCATGGTCGGAAAAAGTTGCTCGCTCTTGTTCACATAGAGCACCTCGCTACGTGCTGCCAAAGTCTTAATAAAACTTGCGGGAGCTGTAATCACTGCCAACTGGTCGGTTGGTGCTTCTGCCTGATAGCCTTCGGCAATGGCAAAATCTGCCACAGTCTCAGCACCGCCCACGATGGTTGTAACCTGGAGTTGAAGATTCGTTTCGGGACTGACAGTTTCTGCACCCTTTCGCGTTACACGATGAATGCTATTGCCATTGAGCAAAGCATCGAACGACGAGTTCCACTTGCGACCCGTGTTGTAGAATTTCACTTCTTGCGCCGAGGCAGCAGCTGACATAAGTGCCAAACCTGCGGCAAGCAACAATTTCTTGTTCATTGTCTATTTTTTTCTTATTATTTTTCTTTAGGGTTGATCTGTGCCAATAACTTTCGGCATGTTGGTTTGTTTGCTTAATTATCAGCCAAAACGGTGCAAAGTTACGCATAAATGCTGACAAAATGAAAGTCACATACAGACAAAAGTGCCTGATATTCTTTTTCTTTTGATTTTTTAAGGAGATAAGGATAGAAAAACATACGTTGCTAACATTTGACATGGAGATTTGAGGTAGGGTGTTTAAAAACCATCAAAGTTATACACAATTTCATGCTGCAGATAATACGTGAATAGTGAATCATCCGTGGTTTAGAACATTTTTTTCTATTTGGTAGTAAAAAGTGAAAACATAGCGAAAGTGACAAGTGACAAGTGACACCAAAACATCTTGATAATCAACCACTTAGGTGTCACTTTGTCACTTGAAATTTTTCTTAAATCGTGGTTAATAAATGTAAAAGATATATTATTAAGGATCACCTCGTCAGGTAGGGTGTTCAAAATTCATAATGTTTTTCTGCACGATATTTGATAGATTTATTAAGATTTTTCACGCGCCAGCCTCACTCGTTAGGCTGGCGCGTGAATATTATTTAGATTAACGCCTTGGGACTTATTGCCAGGCTGCGAGGGAGCGGGCTCTGGGGCTTCGCCGTTGTTGGTGAAGATATTGTTGGGGAGCACCACCTGCAAGTCGTCGTTCAGGTATTTGTGAATTACCTGATTGATGCTCGAAAATTTGTAGCGGTTTTTCAAGAAGAGTGCTATGCTGTAGTCCTGGGTAGCAGGGCGACCATTAGCGGGGCGGTTGGCGCGGAGCCAATCGGCAACAGCCTTCTGCTTGCTCTTGAAGCGTGCACGGACTTCCAACTGCTTTTCGGTAGCAGGACCCTGAAACTCATTAACGCGCTTTGCAAAAAGAATGTTGTAGCTGCTCTTGTTGGTAGCAAAGTATTCTTTTGAGTTGCCGCCACCAAACTTACCCGAAATGCCCTTGATGATGTCTATGGGAGTGATTTTTGCCATGATAGTAGATTTTTTTGGTTAGTAATAGCTCAAAAATGGGACTTGTGTTCCTTCGGTATGATATCGGAATTCCTTCGGAATCGTTGTCCGCCAAAATGGAGCGTGTTTTAGCAAGCTTGCAAGTGCAAAGTTACAAAGCGAAAAAGGGTATTCCAATTTTTTTGCAAATTTGTGGCGTTTCGAAATGTTAAAATCGGCTCACTCTCCCTGTGTTTACAGGGAAAAATTAATTTTTTTGTATCGCGAAAATGTGCAGATTTCAAGGTGTCACTTTTGGCAAAAGTGACACCTCTTGCGAATTTAACGATTGACGCCCCAAATCGCCCTATTTGTACACTTTTGGTTACAGTCAAAAAGTGACAATTCGGGGAAAAGTGACACCGAAAAGTGACAAATTTGTGCGCGTAACGTGTTGAAAATCAGCACGTTAAAGGTTGTTATAGGCAAATTGTCACTTGTCACTTGTCACTTTTCCAAAAATTGGAAGCAAAAAAATAAATGTTAATATATAAGTTATTGATTATCAATATATTATATACTTCTTCTTTTTTTTGTGACATCAAAGTCATTCGAAAAGTGACAAGTGACAAAGTGACAATTTTCGTGTGAAATAATGCAAAATCTTGTAGGGGCTTGCAGTGTAAACTTTTAGGGGAAGCTACATAAATACTCGGTACACGTTGGGCGTACAATAAAGCATCTTACTTATGTAGTATATAAATAAGTAGTGCGCCAAAATGCTCATCCTATATAAAGCACGTTTTGGCTAAAAATATACCTCGATTCATTGCTGCTTGGCAAGCGCTTTTGCAGAATAGATTAACACACGTTTAAAATAGTAGTAGGAAAATCAAAGAAAGGACTAAAAAAAAGGGTACCATAAAGGGGAATCATTGATTTCCGCAAAAGGTACCTTTTTACACATATAACACGTTTTAACACGTAAAACGATAGACATGTAAATACTAGGTTAATAAATCTTATATTTAAGCCATGATGTTTTCATTTCGTTCTTACAGTCCATAATGAAGCAGTAGGCAGTATTTTGCTTCAGGCGAAAAAATCGCGCAATGCATTCTTCGCTTTTTAAAAGGGAAAATATGGCTTGCTGAAAACTTATTTTTTACCTCTTATGTTGATATTTACACTTGTTAACTCAGAATTAAGAAATATTTCAAATGACCAAATGACCGCTAATGTATTGATTATCAATATATTAAATGGTCATTAGTCATTAGTCATTTTCGCTTTCACCCTAAGTTTTCAGTATTTGGCGTGATTTTTACCAAGAATTTTCACGCAGGAAATATATGGATTTTGAACACCCTACCTAACGGGGAAATTTGCGCCCCTCCCAATAACGACTTGGGACATGCTCATCGCAAATTCATAACGAAGGCAGATTTTTATTCAATGCCTAATTGTTTGGCAACTTCACAAAGTTCGTTATACCATTCTTCGCCAAAGCGACGTGTGAGTGGGTCTTTCAAAAATTGGTAAATGCGTAAGTTCAGCTCGCGACCCTTCTTTACTGCAGGACGACAAATGTTCCAACGGTGGTATTGAAGTCCGCTTGTGCCATCCTTAAAGCGCTTTTCGCGAATGGGATAGAGTGCACATGATATGGGCTTGCACCAAGCCGTGCGACCTTCGCGATAAGCCTTATCGGTGGCACAAAAGCAGCAACCATTGTTGCCATAGCACGTAAACACACAATCCTTGCCATTTACAATGCTTGTAACCAAATCTCCCTCACAGTCGGTGTATGCCACGCCCTGGTGGTCAATAGTGGCTTGCGCACTGGCACTCAGTTCGGGCCAAACCTCGTCAAGTACACTTTCAAGTTCGCCCACTTCGTCCATGGTTAAAGGTGCTCCGCTGTCGCCTTCTACACAGCACTCGCCTTTACAGGCATCGAGGTCACAGCAAAAATATTCGGTGAAAATATCGGACGACAATATCACGTTGCCCACTTGTATGATTGGAGGAATTCTGTCCATTTTGTTTCGAGGTGTTATAGGTCGTTACCAATTAATGGGAGTTTGACCATGTTGAATAAGATAATCGTTGCAGAGCGTAAAGTGGTGATTACCAAAGAATCCGTGGTATGCCGAAAGGGGAGATGGGTGTGCCGAACATAACACCAGATGTTTTTGACGGTCAATAACCTGTCCTTTCTTTTGTGCATAACTTCCCCAAAGAATAAACACGATGTGTTCGCGTTCATCGCTAAGGTGACGTATCACGGCATCAGTAAAGGTTTCCCATCCGTGTTTTGCGTGCGAAGCCGCTTGGTGTTCGCGCACCGTAAGGGTGGCATTTAGCAATAAAACTCCTTGTTCTGCCCAACGACGTAAGCTACCCGATGTGGGTATGGGGCGACCTGTGTCATCGTGTATTTCTTTAAAGATATTGACGAGTGAGGGCGGTATGCGTACACCCTCCTTCACCGAAAAGCATAAGCCTTCGGCTTGTCCAGGACCGTGATAAGGGTCTTGTCCAATAATTACCACCTTCACTTGTTGAAACGGGCAAAGGTTGAAGGCGTTGAATATTTCGTGGCCAGGAGGGTAACACGTGCCTTGTGCATATTCGTTGCGCACAAAGTCGGTGAGTTGTTTAAAATAGGGGGCATCAAACTCCTGTTGTAGGTGTTCTGCCCAAGTAGGTTCAATCTTTACGTTCATTGTGGCGCAAAATTACGATTTTCTTACAATATGAAAGGAGTTTGACACGCTATTTTGTGTGTCAAACTCCTTTCGTAGCTATTATGTATGTGCTATCTTTTTAGTGCGTAGCACGGGTGTCGCGAGGATTAATCTTCGTTGAAGTTTTCTTCTTCTCCCCAAATAGGAGAATTCCATTCGCGCTGATTGCTCCAGTTGTCGCTTTGTGTGGTGTTTATGCCTGTGCCTTTACTACCCACATTTACATTTACGGCAGTGGCGTTTTCCATGTCGAATGCAATGGTGGTAGCCACAGGGCAGATATATGTCTTTTTCATTTTATAGAGAGTCTAAATATAGTTGTGTGTTGTTTTTATTGTGCAATGAACTTTTTGCCGTTTTGGATGTAAAGGTTACCCTTAACCATCTTCATTACGCGGCGACCAGTGAGGTCGTATACGGGGGCATTGTTCATTGTGGCGTTGTTGGTGTTAACGCTTTCTATGCTGCTAACTGTGCCGTTAAAGTTCATCGCGATGCTCTGGCTTGCGCTGTTATCAATTTTGACGAAGGCGCGGTTTGCTTTAAGTGTAGGAATGGTTGAGCGGAAGAAACCCACATTGCCAGAACCATTGGCACGACCGAATGAGTAAACACCAGTTAAGTCAGTAAGTTCTTCGGTAGTACCTTGCAAGTCGTTTGTAATGTCGTTTGCTGCATCAATAACATTGAGCACAACTCTTTCGTCGCTGCTTGCACCCTTGATGATGATGCCTTGGTTGGCAGGAACGGCATTCACCTTTACCATGGTGAGTTCAGTTTTTTCGCTATTCAATTTACCAGCAAAGGTCTCTACAGTGCCTTTAGCATTGGCTACTTCTACGGCGTAAGGCAAGCAAGTAGTGGCAAAGCATGCATTATCAGCCTTTGAGTAGTTGAGGGGAAGGGTGATGGTGGCAGCGGTGAGGGTGAAGGCGTAGGTGGCGTCAGTGAGAACCGTTTGAGTGTCATTTCCCTTGAAGTTTACTGATCCATTGTTGTAATGCCATGTGCAACCGTTTGCATAAATTGCAAATTCGTTGTTGGTAATCTGCTGAAGATACCATTTTTCATTACCAGTGGCAGCTCCTAAATTTAAATGGCACAGAGAACTAGTACTTAGTATAAGATTTGATGTGGCAGTTTTGTTTGCTCCTACATTATGGAATTTATAGCCATCGAAGGGGTTACCTGTTACATACCACAAATCACCATTTACATTGTTAAGATTTTCAGCTTGAGAATCTTTGCGGAAATTCAAGCTTCCACCATTAGCAAATAGACGTGTTTGGGTATCGTTGCTATTTTGGAAATAGTAGTAATGCTTTTTGCTATCATCGCTTGTCTTGAAGGGCAAGTTGATAGTGCAATCGAGGTCAAAAGTTTGATTGTTGTCCTCGTCGGTTACAGTGCCTTCGGGTTTAACTACTGATACATACGCAGGAAGTTCTGTAGGATTCGGGAATTCACCCTTGGTCATGCAGCCAATCGTAACACTCTTCTTTACGTTGCCATCCATGCGGTAGTTGTAGGTTACAGAGACAGGCGTAGGCACATCATATTCCACCTTGTAGAATTGAAATTTAGCCAAGTTCGGGTTGCTTTCTTCAATTTGGTCTTGAGTTTGATTCTTGTAGTACCAATATCCTAATTTGGTGTTATCGTTTGCAACCATGTAGACGTAATGATTCTCGGTTCTTGAAGTAAATGCACCAGTAGAAAATTTGAGTGCTTGTTCGTCTTTACTTCTTAAAATATACCAATCATTATTCTTTGAAGAGGTAAAGGGAGTTAAGTTAAAAGCTTTATCAATAGCAACGCTTTGGCTTATAGTATAATTAGGCCATCCGCCTTGTTCAAACGCACCAAAGTAATAACCACAGCTCTTGTTTTTAATTTGGATGCTACCATCAGCATTTGTAGTAACCTCCCAAATATAAGAATCTTTATCGGTCAAAGTTGAACCTTCGAGCGCGGGGAAAGCATCGCTCTTGTTGGTACTTCTTACTTGCTTGTTCTTTGTATCTCCATACACGTAGGCATCGCCATTATTTGTCTTGTTAGACTTGGTTTTAATGACATAGAAACCCGTAGTAAGTTCGGTGGTAGGAGTTGAGGCCACTTGTTGTGACCACGCAAGACTCACGAAGCAAACCAGCATCGTAAGCAATGCAGTAATTTTTTTGGTCATAATGTTTGTTGTTTTTGTCTTTTTATCGTTCATGTGAATGTGTTGGCTTAAAAATCGAGTGCAAAATTGGTCCTTTAAATGAAAACTGACAATTAAAAGCGCGTTTTTTTGTGGTAATACCGATTTTACTAACATTTTACCGCGGTAATTTGCACATTCACTTGACAATAGTGATTTTTATGTTGTAGAACATAAAAAGTGCCACATTTCCCCCAAAAGGTAGGGTGTTCAAAATCCATAATATTTTTCTGCACTATTTCATCGGGTGTTTATTGTCGGTAAGTGGCATGTTATTATGGGTTACCCCGTTAGGGG
>OIZP01000633.1_pt1 | contig 21360 bp, 15 predicted proteins | sample 1588531 | NCBI WGS metagenome assembly OIZP01 (sample SAMN03283283) | human gut metagenome | biome: human-associated habitat; material: feces | host: Homo sapiens | place: Peru | collected 2012
GTTACCTGTCCGAGCGCGGCAAGATTCTGCCCCGCCGTACCACCGGTACCTGCGCCGCTCACCAGCGTGACCTGACCACCGCCATCAAGCGTGCCCGTCAGATCGCCCTGCTGCCCTACGTCGCTGACTAAAAGGTTATCACGCCCGGAAGCAACCGCTTCCGGGCGTTTTCCTATGCCAAAATACCGGGTCATCGTGAGCCAATCCGCACCGAAATAGAAGGCGCTCGCCGCAGCGGGTGGATGCGGGCACTTGCCTCTCCCTATGGGAGAGGTGCCCCGGCAGGGGCGGAGAGGGTTCTATTTGCCCTCTCAGTCACTTCGTGACAGCTCCCCCAGAGTGGGAGCCAAGGGGGACGGATTGTGACCGGAGGGAATCCTTGGAAAGGGCCACACCAGCGTGCGCTACATTAAGGTATGACTGCCACTGGCAGTCATTAAGATTCTGATTCGCTGCGCGGAGCACCACTGGTTCGCAATGACATTGTATCTTTCAGGCTTTTTCAATAGACTCACCGGAAGCATGCCGAAACATTCTGGTTTGCTTCCGGCGATGCGGCCGGGGGGTTCTTAGGGGGGCGGCTTTTCGGCAGCGCCCCCTAAGTCCGCTTACTTCTCAATGTTCTTGCCGGGACAAGAACATTGCCTCCGGAGGAACCAGCGCCGAAAGATTCTAGAAGTATTGAGGCATATGCACAAGCCTTCGTCTCGGGACGATGAGGGCATCGTCCCCTACAATCTCTTATCGAGAATTTTTAGGGAGCAACCTCATCCGGCTCTTCGAGCCACCTTCCCCTCTTAGGGGAAGGCTTGGGAAAACGGATTGCCACACCAGTGTTGCGACACTGGTTCGCAATGACATTGTATTTTCAGGCGTTTTCTTTTTTGTGGAGATATTACAAAAAATTGCGGAAAACTTTTCCCATTTCGCCCTTGCTACCATAGGAAGAATATTGTATAATCAAGAATCATGATAGGTTTTGCCTATTGATAACGCATAAATGGCACCATCTGCCTGCCATTTTCCCGTGATCGTAAGACCATTGGACACCCTGCCGGATGCCCGATGGTGTTACGATGACGAAGGGAAGGCTGGCTTCGTGCCGGAAAGGAAGGATAACATGGATAACAAGCGTATTTTTACCGACGAGGAGCTGCACTATCTGCGGCTGCTTGCCCGGCAGTACCCCACGGTGGAGGCCGCGGGCACGGAGATCATCCGGCTCAAGGCCATCCTGAATCTGCCCAAGCCCACGGAGCACTTCATGTCCGATATTCACGGCGAACATGAGGCGTTTCTGCACATTCTCAACTCCGGCTCCGGCGAAATCAAGGAAAAGCTGGAAGAGCTCTTCGCCACCTCCATGACCCAGCGGGACATGAACGACCTGGCGACCCTCATCTACTACCCCACCTCCAAGCTGGCACTGGTTGCCGACGAGGAGGAGAACCTGGACGAGTGGTACCGGCTGACCATTCATCGACTGGTGGATTTGTGCCGGTTCGTCTCCACCAAGCACACCCGCTCCAAGGTTCGCACCTACATGGATCCGGACTACGAGACCATTCTCGATGAGCTGATTCACCTGGTGGAGGAGGGCGGCTCCCGGAAGGATCAGTACGAGAACATCATCGACACCATCATCCAGATCGGCCAGGCGGCGGACGTGATCCGGGCTATCTGCCAGGTCATCAAGTCCCTGGTTGTGGATCAGCTGCACATTGTGGGCGACATTTTCGACCGGGGCCCCCGGGCGGACATCGTCATGGACAGCCTGATGTCCAGTCGGAATGTGGACATCCAGTGGGGCAACCACGATGTGCTGTGGATGGGCGCGGCCTCCGGCTCCCGGACGCTGGTGGCCACGGTGCTCAGCAATTCCATCCGCTACAATAACCTGGACGTGATCGAGACTGGCTACGGCATTTCCCTGCGGCCGCTGTCCATCTTCGCCAACGAGGTCTATAAGAATTCCAACACCGATCAGTTCAAGGTCAAGCTCACGGGCACCGATGCCGACCAGTACACGGAAAAGGACAAGCTGCTCTCTGCCCGGATGTACAAGGCCATTACCATTATCCTGTTTAAGCTGGAGGGTCAGAAGGTTCTGCGCCGTCCGGAGTTCGGCATGGCCGACCGGCTGCTGCTGGATAAGATCAACTACACCGACAAGACCATCACCCTGGGGGATAAGGTCTATCCCATGCTGGACTGTGACTTCCCCACCATTGACCCCGCCGACCCCTACACCCTGACGGAGGAGGAAAACCACGTCATCAACCAGCTGACGGACTCCTTCGAAAATTCCGAGAAGCTCCAGCGGCACATCCGCTACCTTTACTCCAAGGGCGGGCTGTACAAGGTCTGCAACGGCAATCTCCTGTTCCACGGCTGCATTCCCATGAACGACGACGGCAGTCTCATGACCTTCACCATCGGCGGCAAGGAGCGCAGCGGCAAGCGGTTCCTGGACTACGCCGAAAAGACCGCCAGAAAGGCCTACTATGACAAGCGTGGCTCGGAGGAGCGGCAGTTCGGCATGGACTTCCTCTGGTGGCTCTGGGCTGGCCGGAACAGCCCCATCTTCGGCCGGGATCGGATGACCACCTTTGAGCGGCGGTTCATCGCGGACGAGGCCACCTGGGTGGAGCCCAAGAACCCCTACTATACCTACTACCAGGATCCGGCGGTCTGCGAAGGCCTTCTGAAGGAATTCGGCCTGGAAGGCGAGCACTGCCACATCATCAACGGCCATGTGCCCGTGAAGGTGCGCAAGGGCGAAAGCCCCATCAAGGGCGGCGGCAAGCTCATCGTCATTGACGGCGGCTTCAGCCGGGCCTATCAGGCCACCTCCGGCATTGCGGGCTATACCCTGATCTACAACTCCCGGCACTACCGGATCGTGTCCCACCAGCCCTTCACCAGCAAGTGGAACGCGGTGCACAAGAACGACGACATCCGCAACGATTCGGAGATTTTCGAGAAAATGGAGACCCGGATGCGGGTGAGCCAGACCGACCAGGGCGCAGAGCTTCAGGATCGGGTGAATATGCTGATGATGCTGCTGGATGCCTACCGCACCGGCGCCGTCACCGAGGATCATAAGAAGTAAGCGGCGTGTCGCCGCTGACAGTGCGTGCCAAAGCCTTCCCCTGGGGTGGTGCTCCGCGCAGCGAATCAAAATCTAACAATTGCCGGTGGCAATTGCTCCATAATGTAAAGGTGGCACGGCGCAGCCGTGACGGATGAGGGTCTTGCCTCTCCCTATGGGAGAGGTGCCCCTGGAAGGGGCGCAAAGGCTCCCTTGTGCAAAGGGAGCTGTCAGCGCAGCTGACTGAGGGATTGTCAAAATAAAAGAGTTCTGATCCCCTCAGTCAAAAATCAGAGATTTTTGCCAGCTCCCCTTGGTCAGCAAGGGGAGCCTTTGGGAAACGGATTGCCACGCCAGTGTGAGCACTGGCTCGCAATGACATTGTTCTATTTGGGCACTTTGCTATTTTGAGACAGCTCCATTTTCTTTGAAAATTTACAGAAAAAAGCGGGCGGCCAGTGGCCGCCCATTCCTTGTTTTTCGGTTTATCCCACCGCGCTGATATTCTCGGCAGTCATTGTTTGCCAGGGAATGTCAATGGGGGTCAGACCAGCGAACTGTTCCTTCTCCCAGGCCTCGTAATCGGTCTTATTCAGGATGGTCATGTTGCCGTCCTTGTCGGTGATCAGGTAGACATAGCCGTCGCCATTTACATCGATGTTCTCCGGATACTTGGTTCCGTCGTAATAGGTATCGGAAAGTTCCTTTACCCAGGCATCCACATAGTATGCGTACACATATTCTCCGGCCGCTGCGTCATAGGTGTCGATGGCGTAGGGCCAGAGCACTTCCCCGGCGTAGCCCTGATTGTGGGAGGACAAGTCCTTGATGAGGCCGGGATAGTACGCACAGCCCGGGAAGGCCAGAGCCTTCTCCTTCACCTGACCGGAGGCGGCATCGTAGCCGTAAACCGTCTCCCGCATTCCGGCGGAATAGGTGTCGGAAACGGACACCAGCAGCTCCGGCTCCCCGTCGCCGTCCACATCGCAGATGGCGAACTGCGCATCGTCCATGGTGGCAGGCTCGAAAATCTCGATTTTGGTTCCGTCCGGCCAGGCGGAGTTCTCCCGGATCTGGGTCAGGGTTTCCCGATAGGCGGCCAGGGCGGCAGGGTCGCCGGTCTGGGAAGCTGCCGTTGTCTCAGCGGAGGCGGTGGTCGGGGTCTCCGTCTGGACGGTGGTGGGAGCGGCCTGGGCACAGCCGAACAGGCTCAGGGTCAGAAGCAGCGCGGCAGCTGTGGTCAATTGCTTTTTCATGGATCATTACCTCTTTTGATTGGAAAATGTTGCTTTTTGAATGTGCTAGGAAAGAATTTGTAGGGGCCGATGCCCTCATCGGCCCTTCAAACCGGCAGTGCGTACCAGCGGGCCGATGAGGGCATCGGCCCCTACACGTTCCCAATTGGTTCTCGGAATAACCGGGAGCTTGTGACCGGAGGGAGCCACTTTTTATCGAATGCGCCACGAACAACGCACTGGTGCGGGAGCACCCAGCGGCTCCCTTGTGTAAAGGGAGCTGGCAAAAATCTCTGATTTTTGACTGAGGGATTGTCAAACCGCGCTTTATTGAGAGTGCCCAGAAAAGTAGGAGTTCTGATCCCCTCAGTCATGGCCTTGCGGGAGACGGCCATGACAGCTCCCCTTGATCAGCAAGGGGAGCCTTTACCCTCATCCGTAACGGCTGCGCCGTGCCACCTATACATTATTGTGCAATTGCCACTCTGGCAATTGTTAGATTTTTATTCGCTGCGCGGAGCACCACCCTTTACACAGGGGGTCTTTGGGTGCTCCCGTACCGGAAGGAATTTCCCGAAAACGCATCCAGGCCCCCGGGTTCCCCGGGGGCCTGGATTGTTATAGGCTCTCTTTTCCTGTCATCAATCGTTCTTGATATCCAGGGTAACGCTTGCCTTCTTACCGGAGCCGTCGGTGGCAGTGGCACGGATAATGACCTTCCGGTTGCCCTTCTTCAGGGTCACGTTGCCATCCTGATCCACGGAGGCATAGCTGGAATTGTTGCTGGTCCACTTCACGTTCTGGGAAGCCTCGCTGGGATTCACAGTGGCGCTCAGGCTCAGCGTCTTGTCGCTGACGTGAACCGGAATCACTTCGCCGTCTTCATAGCCGTCAATGGTGACTTTCTCAGCAGGGGCGCAGATGGTAAGCGTAAGCTCATTGCTCACCGCCTCGTAACCGTCAGCGGCAATGGCCTTCACGGTCACATTCTTGCCGGCAATGTCCTTGCCCTTCTTGGCGGTTACCAGACCGCTTCTGGGATTGATGGTGGCATACTTCGCGGATTCCGTATCGGCAAAGGACCAGACCACATTCCGGTTGGTGGGAATCACGGGCGTGCCGTCGTTGTCCGCCTTGATGGTAGCCATCAGGCTCAGGGAACGACCTGCAACCAGCTCCTGACCGGCAGTCTTGGGAGCGATGGTGATTTCCGTCACGGCGTTGACCAGATTCAGAGTAATCTTGGCGGTGGCGGACTGCTTGTTGGGCTTATCGTTGTACTTGGCGGTCAGAGTCACCTTACCGGTTCCCTGGAACACAGGCACACCGTTCTCAATGGCGACAATCTTCTTGTTGTTGGTGCTCCAGGTGATGTAGGGATGATCCAGATCCAAACCCTTCTCATCTCGGACAGTGACCTGGTTGCCGCTGACAATGGACTGATACAGATCCAGAACCAGGTTATTGGCATCCAGCTTGTTGACAGGAACGGTCACGGTGCCGGTCTGCGGCTCTCCGTCCATATCCAGGAAGGACAGGGTCAGCTGGCAGGCAGCCTTGGGCAGCAGATCAATGTCAATATAGGTGGTCATACCGTTCTCGGCAGACTTGGCAAACACACGGACGGTTCTCAGCTCGGTCACATTCTTGGGACGCAGGGTGCTGCCGGACATGGTGGCGTACTCGGAGGAATCCTTTACGCTGCCGTCCTCGTCAATATCCACCACGCTCCAGGTGAACTTCTGGTTGGCGGCTCTGACACCGGCGAACTTGTCGTTCCAGGCAATGGCCTTCAGGGACAGGCTGCCGCCGCTGCGCACGTTGGTCTGCTTGGGCGTGGTAATCTCCACGGCGTTGACCAGGGCCTGCACCTTCACTTTGATCTTCACGGTCTGCATCCGACCGCCGTCCGCATCGTCACACCAGCTGACGTAGATATCGGCAGAGCCGCTCTTGCCGGTGGTCAGGTTGCCTTCCTTATCTACGCTGGCAACCTTTGCGTTGGAGCTGCGGAAGGTGCAGTCCTCCGCGGGAATATCCTCATAGTTTCCAGACTGACGGTCATAATACTTTCCGAAGAGCTGGTAGTCAGTAGCCGCGTCCAGCAGCTCATTTTCACCCAGCTTCTGATCCTGGGTCTCGCTGAATCTGCCGCCGTCGGCAAATACCGCGAAGGTTCTTGCCAGCTTAGGAGTAATGGTAATCTCCACGGTGGCGTAAACTTTCTCGTCCTCCACGGACACGGCCTTCACCGTAACCGCGGTATTCTCTTCCACGGTACCGGCAGAAACCCGACCGGCGGCACTGATGGAGGCAGCGGAGGTTCTTACCAGCTCACCCTTATCGTTCTCCACGCCGATGGTCCAGATGACCTTCTGGTTCTCGGCCAGCAGGCAGCTGTCGGGGTCGGTCTCATCATAAACCGTCCAGGTCTCGGCCTTCAGATTCATGGAATTCCCGGAAGCCAGCGTCAGGAATTCGGCATCCTCACCGGCCTTCAGCTGGGGGGTAATGGTCAGCTCCGTCACGGGAGCGGTGATCTTCAGGTTGACAAAATCGAACTTGCCGGAGCCGTCCACAGCCTTGGCGGTAATGCGCACATTACCGGCGGCCTTCAGCTTCAGAGTGGGGTTCATGGTGTCGGTGACGGTGGTGGCCTCCTTGGTCTCCCCGTTGTCGTCCGTGACCAGGAAGCAGGCCAGCTTGGGATTGCTCACCGTCCACTGCAGGTTCTGCATGGCATCACTGGGCAGAACCGTACCTTCCAGCTCCACCTGACCCAGGGACAGCTTAACCGTATTGTTCTCAATATTCTTGGCCTCGGCCACCACCTGGCTTGCGCCGGGGTACAGAATGATGGTCTCCTCGGCAGGGGCAATGTCCAGGTCTGCGGCCACCCAGGCCAGCACCTTGATGGGCGTCTTCTCCTCCACGGCCTTGGTCACCAGATTGCCGGTGTTCTTGCCGATGGTGGCGTACTGGGAATCGGGGTACTTGCCGGTTTCGGGATCCTCCACCGCGTCCCCGTCAACCACCTGCCAGATTACGGTCCGGTCGCTGAGGCCCGGTTCGGTGGCCAGGTTGGTGGTCAGGCTGCGCTTGGTGCCGCCGATCATAAAGTACTCGCCGTCTTCGTTCTTGGCAGGCAGGTTCTTGATCTCAATGTGGCTGCCCAGCTTGACGAAGTGGATCGTTACCGTGGCCTTGGCGGTGCTGTCCTTGTCCGCGGCAGTGGCGGTGACAGTCACCAGGCCGGTCTTGTTCCGGTGATCCATGGCAATGGAGGTATCATCCTCCGCCCGGTTGATGTACAGGCTCTCGTCCCCGCTGACACTCCACTTCACCTTCTGGCGGGAGTCCTTGGGGCCGATTTCCGCATTGATGACCACGCTGGTATCCTTGTCGATGTTCACATACACATCGCCGCCGGTGACCTTCTCGCCGTTAGCCAGCAGATCCACCCGGGTCACCCGGGGAACCAGAATCAGCTCCAGCTCCTCGCTGACCTCGTCCTTATTCAGCCGGTTATAGGCCTGGACGGTAACGGTCTTGCGCTCCAGGACAGCCTGGGGATAGGGCTTCAGCACGCCGCCGGCGGACAGATAGGCATAGCCCGCATCGTCCGGGTCAACGAACTTCCACAGGAAGTGCTTGTTGGGGTCGCTGGTGTCCTTGGCAGTCAGGGTAAGAGCCTCACCGGCCAGAACCTCACGCTCCTCTTCGGGAGCATCCGCGGCAGGGGTGATGACGATGGAGCCCAGTGCGCCAAACTGGGTCAGCTCATCCTCCAGCAGCTCCGTGGTCTCCTCGGTAGGATCGGTCTCCTCCATGGGAGCCTCGGTTGCCTCAGTGGGCTCAGAGGTCGTGGGGGGCTCGGTAGGCTCCGCAGTGGGAGCGGTGGTTTCGGGAGCCGGGGCTTCCGTAGTCTCGGGCACTACGGGTGCCTCAGTGGTTTCAGGAACAGCGGGAGCCTGGGTGGTCTCCGGAATCACCGGGGCCTCCGTCTCCGTGGCAACAGTGGCTTCAGGCTCGGTTACATCCTCTGCCAGTGCCTGGAAGGGCACCAGAGACAGAAGCATCACCATTGCCAGAAGCAGGGAAAGAATACGCTTGCTCATAGATATTGCCTCCTTATTCTTCTTGCGACAATAATAGTCGTAACTATTTGTACTGATTGTAACATATCTGTAATCAGATTGCAACCATGAATTGCAAAATTTTCCATCTTTTTTCCTGGGGGTTCCATTTTCCCCATGGGCAAAAAACGCCCGCACTGCTTTTGGCAGTGCGGGTTTTGTGCTTCCTTGCTTCCCTATCCGGCAAGATATTGGGAAAAGCCCGGAGTCTGGGTGAGATTTCCCTGGGTATCCAGCCACATAGCCTCCGCTCCGGCCTTTGCCGCCAGTGCTTTTCCCTCTTCCAGGGGCAGCACGAACAAAGCGGTGGACAGGGCGTCCGCCAGGCCGGAATCGGCGCAGACAACCGTCACACTCCGGAAACGAGCCGCCGGATACAGGGTTTTCGGGTCGATGATATGATGATAGCGCACCCCATCCAGCTCGAAATACCGCTGGTAGTCCCCGCTGGTGACGATGGCCTTGTCCCAGTCGTTCAGGGTACGCAGGTAGCCCTCTCCCCCATCCGGGTCGGCAATACCCACCACCCAGGGGGTGTCCGCCTCCTTGGGGCCGGTGGCGCAGACATTGCCGCCTACACTGATGAGAAAGCCCGTTGGAGCCTGCGCCGCGGCTTTTCCCGCCGCCCAGCCCTTGGCAACCGCGCCCACGTCCAGGCTCTGCTCCGAATCGGTCAGGTACACCGTAGAGGCCTCTTCATCGATCTGAACAGTGTCCCAGCCGCAGTGCCCGGAAGCCGCCCGAAGAGCAGCCTCCTCCGGCAGGGAAGCTCCTTCCGGGTCGTCCAGAGCCTTCGTCCGGGCCTCGTGCCAAAGTCTCAGCACACTGCCCATGGCCACGTTCACCGCGTGATCCGTCCGTTCGTAGTAGTCCCGGCAGTCCAGCAGCAGCCGGATGATTTCTCCGTCCACTTTCACAGGCGCAATTCCCGCATGGTCGTTGACGGTTTTCAGGTTATTCAGACCTTCGTAGTCATTGTAAATATCGAATAGGCGGTGATAGGAAAGCAGGGTCTCGTGAATTTTCTCCGCCGCCTGCTGAAAATCCGCCTCGTCCATGCCCACCGCCGCCACGGTGGTCACCGTATCAAATACGTCCAGATACACCGCCTGACGGCTTTCCGCCTGCTTCCCGGCACAGCCGGACAAAAGCAGTGCGGCGGCCAGTGCCAACGCAAGCCAGCGTCTCATTGGGCCGCCTTCTTTCGGCGCAGACGGGGCAGCACAATCTGGTTCACTACGTCCCGGAACACCTGGGTTCTGCCGCACACCAGCAGATACACCAGGGTGTAGGCCAGAGCCGCCACAGCGCCCTTGACCACCCACATGGGAAGGCTGGCGCCCAGTCCATCCAGAGCCCGGCGCAGAAGATACACCACTGCCAGATTGGCGCAGCAGGTGCCAAAAGCCACCAGATCGTATTTCCAGAAGCCCTTCCGCCGGAAGAGCTTCTCGTAGAGCAGCCTGGCATCGAACCAGAAGTCCGTCAGGATATCCGCAATCACCGTGGCGATATACACCCCGGGCACACCGATGACCCGACCAAAAGCCAGAGACAGAACAATATTCAGCCCGGCATTGATCAGCACCATCCGGCGCACATAGACGAACAGGCCGTTGGTATCCCGGAACATAGCAAGGGGTGTCACCTGCACCCGCCACATGAAATTCAGCAGCACCGAATACATCAGCGCATCGCCGATGAGATATTCCTTCCCCAGCCAGACGGAGATAAAATCATGCCACAGCACGCCGGTGCACACGCTGATCACGCCCACCACATACTGATCGATCAGCACCACCTTCCGGAACAGCTGGTATTTTTCCTCCGCTCCCTTTTCCACGCTGGCAATACCCAGGGAATAGAGAATGGAATTGTGGAAAATGGTCAGCAGCTCCTGGAGCCGCACGGTGACGGTGCTGTAATTGGCCATGTAGCCCACCGTCAGGGTGTCGATGGCGGAAACCAGAATATTGTCGGTGTTATTGATGATGATCCCGCCCACCTTCACGGCGAACAGGGACTTGACATAGGTAATCAGAGACTTGCCCGATTCCCGGTCAATCCGGGAATGGCGGTCTTCTTTCAGATAGGGATACATCCGGCCGCCTATAACATAGAGCGCCAGATTCTGCACCACCGTGGTCGCCACCAGCACCAGGGCAAAGGGGACATAGCTCCTGGTTACTACCAGAGCCACACACTGCATGGCCACGCCCGCCAGGTTCACCACCAGGTTGACCATGGAGATAACCCGGTTTTTCTGGTCGGCGTTGATGAGCATCTGCCGGTGGGCGCAGAAATAGGAGCTGGCAGAGTAGGTCAGCCGCAGCAGGAAGATCATGTAGACCTCCCCCATGGGCACCGAGGTGGTGATGAACAGGTGCAGGAAGGGCAGGCAGCACACACCCAGCCCAATAATCGCCAGTCCGATGGCCGTATTCAGCCGGCGGAAGGTATTGACAATCTGGGTGATTTTCTTCCGGTCACCTTCCGCCACCGGCTTATAGAGCATATAGAGCACGGCGCTGCCAATGCCCATCTCCGAGAAGGACAGAATGGACAGCAGGCTCCTCGCTACCTGCTCCACGCTCAGGTATTCAATGCCCAGGTAGCGCAGGAACAGCTTTCGGGAGAGCAGGTGCAGCACCAGCACCACAACATTATTGGTAATTCCGATTACCGCGTTGCGCAGGGCGTTTTCGGTTTTTGAGTGTTTCTGCATAGCAGTATTCCTTTACTGTTATTCGATTTATAGAACCGAACTACTCCATTTTCAGTCGGTCTTTCAAGCGATAACGCAACTGCACCCACCGTGCTCGGTTTCGCAGCTTCACCTTTCTCTTTTTCTGCTCCAATATATCCGGATGAACACCCCCTAGATTCGTGGACGATCCCGACTCATGAAAAGCCCTCAACTGCGGTGTGTAGTGAATACAGTATCTCTTTTCTCTGCAATAATCCGCAAGGATATCCTCTTCTCTGTACAAGAAGGTTCCCTCACGAAATGCGAAGGATTCCGATTTTACCCAGACTGGTTGGAAAATCAAGCATGAACCATGTGGAACAATCCCCCACTGTTCCACCTGCCATTTCTGATTTTCCGGTTGTTTTCTGTGTTTGAGAATCCATTGTCCCATTTTGGGGATTGCACAGCACTGAAGGAACACACGATTTCTAAATATTTCGTACAAAATGGATGACGACTTGCTAATCTTCAATTTGTGTGGATTCTGATGCTCTCCCGCCGCATTTAGAACATCCGGCGCTAAAATGGCATCCTCCGGATTTGCCTTCGTCAGTGCGTCCAGATCCTTAAAAAAGTGCAAATCCTGAATATAGAGATCACTGTTGATTACAAGAATCTGATCCGCATGGAACCGTTCTCTTGCCACCCGATATCCCACATTGTTGCCTGCGGAAAAGCCAAGATTCTCTGCATTTCGGATCACTGTAATATTGGGAATCGATGTATACATCTCCCGCAGAACTTCCCCAGAGTCGTTTGGAGAACCATTATCTACGATAATCACCCTGAGCGTCGAAAACTCCGGTAATTTTCGCAGACAGGACAAGCATTTCGTGGTCACATTCACGTTCATGTAGTGCAGTATTACGATTGCGGTCATTTTTTCTCCCAATTTGCTTTTTACTGAAATGTGTTATTTATATATTCGTCGATAGAATCCAGAATGGCCTGGGTATGGCTCACATAGGGCCGGAAGGTCTGCGTCTTCGCCTGGGCAATCATTTGGCTCAGTTCACCGCAGTCCTCGCACCGCAGAATCATGTTCAGTCCCAGGAACTGTCCGGTAATCTGCTCCTGATGATCGTCCACATGCTCGCCGTATTTCGCCAGTCTCGGCACGGCAATCACCTTTTTCCCCGCCTTCAGGGCTCCCACGATGGCACCGGTGCCTCCGTGGGCGATCACCACATCCGCCTTGGCAACCCAGGCATCCATGTCCTCCCGATCCAGGAAGGGCGCCCACTCATAATGCACCGGCTTGTAGTCACTCCAGCCGGTCTGGGCGAACACGCTCTCCGTTATTTCGCCGCTTTCTATCTGCCGGTCGATGGCCCGGAGCAGTCGGTTGAATTGAAATTTCTGGGAACCCAAGGTAACAAAAATCATAGCGCCGCTCCTTAGTAAATGCCGCCCAGATAGATGGCGTCCGGATAGAATTCCAGCATTGGCTCCCACTGGACATAGAACCGGTCGGCAAACCGATGCAGAAAGGACCCGGTCATGGTGGGAGAGGAAATTTTGGCAAAGGATTCGATATAGACAAGCTTCCGTCCCGCCAGCTTACAGATCAGGCACATGGGAATCACCGCCAGAACGCCGGTGGTAATCACCACATCCGGCTTTTCCTTCCAGAAAACCCACAGACTTCTGAAGGCGTTCCCCAGCTGCCACAGGTAAGAAATCGGCTCCATCCGATTTACCTGGTGCAGATAGTAGGTTTTCTGCCCCGGGATTTCCGCCCGATAGGCGGTTTTTTCCGTCATCACAAAGCTGGGATATTTCTCCATCAGCGGCCGCATCATCCGAATCTGCTCGAAATGTCCTCCGGAGGAGGCCATAAAGCAGAGCTTCGGCGGTTTATGTGCTTGTTTCATGTGCTTTCCTCCCTGTTCCCCTTCGCCAAGCGGATATGGTATTTCGAGAATCATGTTATTATACCGCCATTTTGTGCACGCGTCAATTCTTTTCTGCCCGGCCTGCCGCATAGATTCCCCCGAATGGCGAACCTTCCTAAAATTATACCCCAGAGCCGAAAAGAATACAAGTGTACTTCTCGGGTCAGGGCTTTTCATTTTCCGTTTTTTGTGATATACTGAGGAAAATTCAGTGAAAAAGAGGGCAAAACTATGAAAGCACAGCGGAATTTTCCCCGGCTCATCATCACCGCCAAGGGCACCCGATGGGTGGAGCAGGGGCACCCCTGGATCTACGAGGGGGAGGTCATCCGTCAGGAGGGTGACTGTGAAAACGGCGGCCTTATGGACGCGGTCAGCGAAAAGGGCAAGTATCTGGGCACGGGATTTTTTAGCAAATACAGCAAAATCCGGCTCCGGCTGCTGTCCCGGAACGCCAACGACCGGTTTGACGCCGCCTTCTGGCAGCGGCGGCTCCAATACGCCTGGGACTATCGGAAAACCGTCATGCAGGACGATATCTCCTGCTGCCGGATCATCTTCGGCGAGGCCGACGGCTTTCCCGGGCTGACGGTGGATCGGTTTTCCGATCTGCTCGTCACCCAGACCCTTTCCATTGGCATGGAGCGGGTGAAGGACATCATTTTCCCGGCTCTTGTGGAGCTTCTCCGGCAGGACGGTCAGGAAATCCGGGGGATTTTTGAGCGCAACGACGTTGCCATCCGGGAGCTGGAGGGCATGACGCAGAACAAGGGCTGGTATGCCCTCCCCGGAGAAACGCCCCCGGAAAGCCCGGTGACGGAAATTTGCGAAAACGGAGTTTCCTATGCCGTGGACGTGGAAAACGGTCAGAAAACCGGCTTTTTCCTGGATCAGAAGTACAACCGGCTGGCAGTTGCCCGGCTTGCCAAGGGAAAGCGGGTGCTGGACTGCTTCACCCACACCGGCTCCTTCGCCCTGAATGCCGCGTTGGGCGGTGCGGCGCACGTCACCGCCGTAGATGTCAGTGCCTCCGCCATCGAAATGGCTCGGCAGAACGCCCGGCGGAACGGCCTGGAAAACCGGATGGATTTTATCACCGCCGATGTTTTCGACCTGCTCCCGGAGCTGGCCGCTCAGGGCAAGGCTCCTTATGACTTTATCATTCTGGATCCTCCCGCCTTCACCAAGTCCCGGAAAACCGTGGACAGTGCCCAGCGGGGATACAAGGAAATCAACCTCCGGGCACTGAAGCTGCTGCCCCGGGGCGGTTACTTTGCCACCGCCTCCTGTAGTCACTTCATGCCCTCGGAGCTGTTCGTGAAGATGCTCCGCTCGGCGGCGCTGGATGCGGGGGTGGAGCTGCGGCAGATTGAGGCCCGGCAGCAAGCCCCGGATCACCCCATTTTGTGGAACGTGCCGGAGACGGATTATCTGAAATTCTACATTTTCCAGGTGGTTTGAGTGCAAAAACGTGCGCCGCATGACGATGCGGCGCACATTTTTATTCACAGCAGGCAGCTTTGACAATTTCCCAGAGGGAGGCCTCGTCGGGATAGAACTCATAGTACTTTTCCCCCAGGAGCAGTTCGCCGTCGGCATAGCGGATGGGCGAAACGGTGCCCTTGTCCAGCCGGGTCACCAGGTCGGACAGCTGCTGAGCGGTCATATCGGACTGCAAAAAATCGCCAAGCTTTTCCAGCAGCTTCATGGTGAATTCCGAATCCGTGTTGATGGCCGCCCGGGCGCAGGCCTGGAAGCTGTCCATATAGGCTCGCTGACGCTTCATCCGCGCCAGGTTCGTATCGTTTTCCAGCACCATCCGGGCACGGACGAATTTTTCCGCCTGGCTGCCGGTGAGCCGGATGGTCTGCCCCGCCTGGAAGGCCGGGTCCACCGCCGTCAGGTCTTCCTCAACGGTCACGGGAACCCCTCCGACCAGGTCGTTCAGAGGCCCCACCGCGGTCATGGGAATCTGGATATAATTGTCAATGGGCAGGTCAAAGAGCAGCGCCGACACCGCGTCCGCGGTATTTTTGCAGCTTTTTCTGCCGCCGTCGCCGTAGTTGAAGGCCAGGCACAGCTGCTTGACCTCGGTGCCGCCGTAGTCTCCCAGCACGTCCAGCCAGGGCACCTCGGTCATGGTGTCCCGGTTCAGCTGAATCAGCTGAGCCGTATTTGCGTCCTGGTCAATGGCCAGCAGCATGAGAAAATCCGCCTGGTTGTGGTTATAGAACCGCTTGACCCCCTCGGTCTGCTCCTCGTATTTTTCCAGAGTGTCCGTGCCGATGAGCAGCACGGTCTGCAAGTGTGCCTTCAGGGGATATTCCTGCCCCTGATAGGTCAGGGTCTTTGTCTTCACAGCGGCATTTTGGGCTGTGCCCGCGTTTTCAATGGGTGCTTCCTGGGTCTTCCCATGGACAAACAGCGCCCCCAGCAGCAGCGCCCCTAACAAAGCCGCGCACAGCAGCAACAGAATTCCTTTTTTCATACCAATTCTCCTTCCAGTCCCAGAAGCTCCAGCGCATTTTCCTGGAGCCTCCGGAATTCCGCCTCGGCTCCCGCCCCACGAATCACCCGGCGCACCGGCCCCAGATTGGGTGCCCGGTCGAATAAATTGTGGCAGTCTGAGCCAAGCAGATGGATTTTTCCTTTTTTCAGGTTGCGGATGGCGGCCTTCTGCCGCTTTTCGTCCAGAAAATAGCTGCCGTTGACCTGCACCAGCAGTCCCCTCTCCAGCACCCGGTCTATCAGGCCGTTGTCCCCCAGCATTCTCATATACCTGTCCACATGGGCGACCACAGGCTTTCTGTCAAAATTCTCCCCCAGGCAGACGATTTCATCCAGCATATCATCCGACCAGGGAGCCATCGGCGGCTCAATCAGAATGGCTCGCCCGGCAATGGACAGCTCCGCCACCTCCCGCGCCTGGCTGATGCCCGGAAAGTACAGCACCTCCGCTCCGGGGATCATCCGGGGATACACCTCGGTGCTGCAAAGCATGGCCTCCTGAAGGGCTTGAAGCCGCCGATTTCTGCGCAGGAGAAAGGTCCTGGGATCCTCCCGGTCGGCGTAAAAATGAGAGGTGCTTACCACCGCGTCCACTCCCTGCTGAAAGCACAGGCTCAGCATTTCCAGGCTCTCCCGGAGGCTTTTGGGCCCGTCGTCCATTTTGGGCAGCACATGGCTATGGAAATCAATCATGGATGACCCTCCTTGCCGCAATTCCGGTCTGCCCTGCGGTTCGTTACCGCAAAGCGAAATCTATCGGTAACAAAGATATCACAGAAATTGTCACTTTGCAAGCAGAATTTGGCTTCGCCGCCAAAGCAGAAAGCGAGCCAGTCCTTTCGGACCGGCCCGCTTTGGGATGGATTGGATTACTTGGTGAAAATAGCCACAGGGCCTTCCACCAGGCCGTAGATGGAAACGGTGCCGTCCGCGTTGATCGCAGACTTCAGCTCCACCCACTTGCCGTCCAGGTACTGCTTCACGACCAGCTCGGTGATCCCCTTGAGTTCCACGGTCACATCTACAGGGCTCTTCTCACCCACGATGTGGCACCAGAAGAAATACTGGGTCTTCATACCGGCAGGAGCGGCATCCTTCAGGGAAGCCTGCGCCTCAGCAAAGATCGCCTGGGACTCCTTGGACAGCTTCTCAGCATCCTCGGTGGCAACCAGCTCAACGTAGCCCTTGCTCTCGTCCGTCAGTTTGGGAAGATCGGCAGTAGCCGTAGAGCTGGTCTTATCACCTACAGGGCTGGAAACTGCGTAAGCAGGAACCGCCATGCCGATGACAAGAACCACGGCCAGAAGCATTACAAGTGCCTTCTTCATAATACATTCCTCCTTTCCCTGAGATTTGTATTCGACTGCCGGAAGGCAGGGAATGCCATGAATGATTGAAAAAGCCCAAGGGGCTTTTTCGACAGCTTTTGCAGCCTGAGACGTATTTTGTACTGTCTGATTACTGCTTCTTGTTTTCGTACCGGTAGCCGTAGCCATAGCGGCTGCCGTACTGATAGTGCTTGGAGGCGCCCTCCACGCAGCCGTTCATCACGAAGCCCAGCACATTGGCCTTTGCGTAGCGCAGCTGCTCCATGCACTCGTCCAGCACATACCGGGGGCAGTGGCCTTCCCGCAGGACAACCAGCATACCGTCCACATACCGGGACACATTCACCGCGTCCACCACCGCGTTGACCGGCGGCAGATCCAGCACCACATAGTCAAAGGCGCTGGCGGCGGCATCCAGCAGCTTCTGGAACCGACCGGAGTTCAGCTTTTCCACCGGGTCTTCGGGGATGGTGCCTCCGGGAATCAGATCAAAGAAGGTCTTATCCGCGGAGCTGGTATAGCGGGAGACGGAGTCATTCAGGGCGATGCCTCCGTCCAGCACATCCGCCAGACCCGGCGTCAGCTTCACGCCCGCAATATCGTGAATGGCGGGACGACGCATATCGCAGTCGATGAGCAGAACGGTTTTGCCCAGCTCCGCCAGGGTATATGCCAGATTCACGGACACGGTGCTCTTGCCCTCGGAGGGCTGGGCACTGGTGATGCCGATGATCTGTCCCTTTTTGTCCGTCTTGTCCCCCAGGCTGATGAGCACGTTGGTGCGCAGACGCTTGAAGGCCTCCCGGCCGGAATAGGTCAGAAATTCGCAGACCTTGCCGGTACGGTTGGGATTTTTCTTATCCGCCGCGGGGGGATTAAGCACCTTGTTTTCTGCCATTGTCCGCGCCTCCCTTCTGTTTGCTCTTTACAGGGCCGTAATAATCGGAATAATAGCCGTTTTTCTTGTCGGACTGGCGCATATCCGGAATCATGCTCAGAACCTGGATATCCGGATACATTTCCTTCAAATCGTCGGCGCACTGGATCATTTCCTTGCTCTTATCGTTGAGCAGGAAGTTAACCACCACCACTGCCGCCGCCAGGAAGCCGCCGATCAGAATTCCCATAGCGGTGTTCTTCACGAGACTGGGCCCCGCGCGGTGGGCAGGGATAATGGCGTAGTCCACGATGCGCACGGAGCTGCCATCCACGATCTCCGCAATCCGGTCAGGCAGAAGCTTGGCAATGGTATTGGCAATCAGCTCCGCCTCGGCGGGGTCGGTGCTGGTGACGGTGATCTCAAAGGCGCCGGTATTGCTGACGCCCTGGGCCGTCACCATCTCCCCCAGCTCCGTGGGGGTGTAGCTGAGGTTTGCCTCCTTGATCACGTCCTCCATGGTGGTTCTGGATTCCAGAATGTAAATGTACACGCTGACCAGAGAATTGGAGGCGGACAGCTCAGAGGTGGAAATGGAGAAGCTTGTCTGTCCTAGGCTGAAGGAGCTGTTGTTGACGTACATGGAGGCTGTGGCCTGATAGGTGGGCTCCATCACAAAGGCGGAAACGCCGAAGGCCGCGGAGCCCAGCAGCACGGCAACCAGAGCAATGATCAGGATGTTTTTCCAGATCGCCTTGGCAAGCTCCAGAAGGTCAATGGTATCTTCTTCCGTATACTGCATAGTAAATCCTCTTTCCTTTCCGGATATCAGTTGGCGTTGATGAGCTTGGTGAAGTAATCCGGATCTTCCTTCAAAAGCTCCTGAGTGGACTTTTCCAGTCCCAGTTCCTGACGAACCTCCTCAAAGTAGCCCAGCCGATCCATCCGCTCGTAAACCAGCTTTCCGATGAGCCGATAGGCCGCGCCGTTCAGGTCCGCGCCGGAGGCATTGCTGCGGAAGATGGAGGGCACCTTGCCCTGCTGAATCAGCTGCTTGTCCTCCCGGCTTAAGGTGAGCTTGGCATCGGTCGCGCCGTCCACCATCAGATACTTGCGCACGTTGATGTAGTGGCTGCCGAAGGCCTGGAGCATGGCGGAATCCAGGGTGTCCAGGGTGTTGCTGTCGGCGTTGGTCCAGGAGCCCCGGAGGGTACAGGGGCCCAGCACCAGATACCGGTCGGAATTGACGTTCTGCCGGGCAAGCAGAGCCTTGGTATCCGCCACCAGCTTGGAGGAGCTGGTATACTCGCCGTAGGTGCCCAGCCAGATCACATGGATGTAGTTCCGGTATTCGTCGGTGCAGGCGGCGGTGATCTGCGTACCGGCCTCCACCTCCACCTCGCTGCCGGCCTCCAGCCGGGCAAATTCATAGCTGTACTGACCGCCGGACTGGGAAACCAGGCTCAGAGTGCCCTGGACACCGGCGATGGTCACCGGGTTCAGCCCGCCGTTTCCGGCGGTCAGGGGGTTCACCTGCTTCTTATCCATGGAACTGATGCTCAGGCTCACCGCCTCGCAGGCTGCCGGGATGGTAAAGGCCTTGGAAACGATGTAAGGCCTTACACCGCTGCGCCCCAGCACCGTAGCACTGTCCTCCATGCCCGCGCCCATGTTCACCACGGGAACGGACAGGGTGTAGTCCTCCCAGTCCACCCGGGAATCGTAATCCTGAGGATTGGCCACCGTGGAGCGGAAGTCGTACACGTCGCACAGATAGATATTGATGTACTTCTGCAAAATCGCCGGGAAGGACACGTTGCCGGAGGAACCGGCAGTCAGGCTGTCGCCCCAGCAGATAATGCCGGGAAGATACTGCGCCGCCGTCTGCATATCCGCGTCATAGCCCTGCTGAATCACGTCCAGATTTTCCTGGCGCACCTCGCTGAGCTCCTGCCGCTGGCTGGAACTCTGGGATTCCAGTAACTCATCCTCGGCATCGATCTGCTTTTTCACCAACAGCATGGTCACGAGCAGTGCCCCCGCCACAATCACCAGCACAATAAAAATCACAATATTGCGTATCCAGGTTTTCTTGGTTTCGTTTTCCCACATAATTTCTAATTCTCCGTCATTTTATAGGATGATTTGTGATTTTTCAAAGGGCACACCATTCCCTCTCTCATACCGTGTTATCATACCATATCTTTCCGAGAAATCAACACCTTTCTGAAATATTTGTAAAATAATATCGGACGCAGCCAGGTTTTTCCAGGTGAAATGTGCACTTTGTCGTATTTCTGCGCATGGCTTCCAAACCAGCTGTTTTACCGGGAGCGGGATGCGGTAGGTGGCTTTACCGAAATACGTCCCATTTATGCCATTATAAACAGAATTCGCCAGAATCTATTGCATTTATATCAGGTATATGTTAGGATGTAGGAGAATTTAATTTTGTCTGCGTCGTTTGTTCTGTTTATAATATCTTTTTTGGGAGGTACTCAAATGAAAAAGCTGTCCCTCGCCCTTCTTGCGGAAACCGTCCGCACCCGCCGCAAGGCAAAACATCTGACCCAGGCCCAGCTGTCGGAAATCACCGGCATCAATCGCTCCATGCTGGGAAGGCTGGAAAACGAGAACTATAAGCCTTCCCTCGACCAGCTGGAGGCCCTGGCTCAGGTTCTGGAATTTGAGATCCCCGAGCTGTACCGGGAAGAGATCAAGCCCAAGGCCGTCCCCGCCAGGCGTTACAACGTGGCCGTGGCCGGAACCGGCTATGTGGGGCTGTCCATCGCCACCCTTCTGGCTCAGCACAACCACGTCACCGCCGTGGACATTCTGGCGGAAAAGGTGGCGCTTATCAACCGGCGCAAGTCCCCCATTCAGGACGCCTGCATTGAAAAATATCTTGCGGAAAAGGAGCTGGATCTCACCGCCACCCTGGACGGCGAGAGTGCCTACCGGGATGCGGATTTCGTGGTGATCGCCGCTCCCACCAACTACGACAGCAAAAAGAATTACTTCGATACCTCCGCGGTGGAGGCGGTCATCGAACTGGTGCTGAAGGTGAACCCCAGAGCCGTCATGGTCATCAAGTCCACCATTCCCGTGGGCTACACCGCCTCCGTCCGGGAAAAGTACCACACCGACCGGATTCTGTTCAGCCCGGAATTTCTCCGGGAATCCAAGGCTCTGTACGACAACCTCTACCCCAGCCGGATTATTGTCTCCTGCGATGAGGGAACCCGTGAGGAAGCCGAAATCTTCGCCTCCCTTTTGCAGCAGGGTGCCATCAAGGAAAACATTCCCACGCTCGTCATGGGCTTTACCGAGGCCGAAGCCGTGAAGCTCTTTGCCAACACCTACCTTGCCCTGCGGGTCAGCTATTTCAATGAGTTGGACACCTATGCCCTGGCAAAGGGACTGAATACCAAGGATATTATTGAAGGCGTGTGTCTGGATCCCCGAATCGGCAGTCACTATAACAATCCCTCCTTCGGCTACGGCGGCTACTGCCTGCCCAAGGACACCAAGCAGCTGCTTG
>OIZP01000636.1_pt1 | contig 21336 bp, 36 predicted proteins | sample 1588531 | NCBI WGS metagenome assembly OIZP01 (sample SAMN03283283) | human gut metagenome | biome: human-associated habitat; material: feces | host: Homo sapiens | place: Peru | collected 2012
GGCTGGTGGTGGTGCTGTCCATCCTGGTCAAGCAGATCAGCGTGCTTTTTGTCACCATCAAGTCCCTCTTTGCGCTATGAGTGCCCTCACGATGCTGGGGCTCGCGGTGATGGGGGCTGTGCTGTACACCCTGTTCCAGAAAAGCGCCCCGGCTTTCGGGCTGTTCGTCTCGATGGGCGCCGCTGTCCTCGTGCTGTGGAAAATCAGCGCAGCGGCGCAGACCGTGCTTTCCGGGCTGACAAAACTGGAACAGCGGGCAGGCGGCGATGCCTTTTCCTGTCTGCTGCGGTGTACAGGTGTCATCCTGCTGGCCGATTACGCCCACTCGCTCTGCGAGGAGGCGGGGGCTGAATCGCTGGCGTGGTGTACGGTACTGGCTGGCCGGGTGCTAGTGCTTGCGGCAGCGTGGCCCCTGCTGGAAGAGATCGGCCAGAAGATAGGGAGCATCGCAGGATGAAAAGAGACAGGCTTTTCCGTTTGGGTCTGGCAATACTGTTCTTGTGGACGAGCCTTGCACTCGCGGCCCCGGCGGCGCTGGCCGCTTTGAGCACAGCTCTGCCGGGCAGTTCTCTCTGGGAGCCCTATTTGCAGCAGAGCCGCATCGACCTCGAAGATATGACATCTTCGCCATGGGAAACACTGAAAAGTTTTCTGCCCCGATCCTTCGGCGCACTGGTGCGCCAGACTGCAAGTCGCTATACGTCAGTGCTCCTGTTCCTGATGCTGACAGCGGTGCTGGGACTTCTCGCCGGGGAATGTACCGATGGGGCATTGCTGGACTTAGTGGCGGCAGGCGGCTGCGGCGTCCTGCTCTGGGGCAGTCTGCTGGAGGAGGCCCAGAAGCTTTGCGAGCAGGTGGAGAGCTGGCGCAGCTTTCTGTTGGGATTCCTTCCCGTCTATGCCGGCGTCCTCACGATGGGAGGGGAAAGTGCGGCGGGCAGTGCAGCCAGTGGAGCGCTGCTGACGGCACTCTGCTTTCTGGCTCAGCTGGCAGCGGCATTCGTTCAGCCGCTGCTCCACTGCTATCTGATGCTCAGCATGGCCTGCTGCGTCAGCTCTGAACCAGCCCTCGGCGTTTTCTGCAAAGGCGTCGGCAGTGCGCTCCGTCAGGCGCTGGGCTGGGCCGGAAAAATTCTGGTGGCTTTGCTGGGCCTGCAGAGGGCTGCAGCATTCCAGCTGGACCGCTTTTCACTCCGTACCGGCCAGCTTTTGGCCGGGAGCGTCCCCATCATCGGACAAACTCTCAGCAGTGCATCAGAATCCATCCTCGCGGGGATACAGCTCCTCAAGAGCGGGCTGGGGCTAGCAGCTCTGTCGGTGCTGGGGGCGGAGTTCGTGCCGCTCTATCTGGGGCTGATGATACAGCTGGCTCTTCTGATGGGATGCAGCCTGCTCTGCAGTCTCACCGGCATCTCCCGCTGCCGCGCATTATTCGACTGTTTTGCCGAGGCGGTACGCTGTATGGCAGCGGTGGTGGCGCTTTTCTTCGGGCTGGCGGCGGCAGGGGTAACACTGCTGTTCATCGTAGGAGGTGGTTCATGATGCAGGCACTGGAACGGACGGCGGCGGTTTTCTGTACGGCCTGTATCTGCGCCGAGCTGCTCTCCCGCTTTGTTGGGCAGGGCTGGGGGCAGAAGTGCATAAAAGCGGTGGCGGGGCTATATATTCTAGTAGTCTTTGCGGATGCTCTGCCCGGCGCAAAGGCGCAGTTTACCGCATTGGAACTGCCGCAGGTGTCGGCGGTCTCGGTAGGCAGTCTGGAGGATGCTGTTCTGGCACAGACGGCAGAAGAACTCTCCCGTACGCTCGAAGAACGCTGCCTCAGCGAGGCGGGCGTTTCGCTCAGGCTGAATATCAGTCTGCGCCAGACCGCTGAGGGCGTGGAAGCGGCTGAGGTACAGATTGTCCCTCGGGACGCCGTCACTGCCTCGCAGAAGCGGGCAATAGAAGCGCTGCTGGAAGGACAGCTTCAGCTGGGACCGGAATGCATCAAATGGAACGGCCCCAGCGGGGAGGATGTGCCATGAACAACGAGCTTTTTTCGCGGCTGAAGGACCTCACGCAGAAGGAAAACCGCGCCCGGCTGGCGGTTTTGCTGGGCGCGGCGGCCATACTGCTCATCCTGCTGTCGGAGCTGTTCACCCCTTCAGGGAAGACCGCCGCAACAAGTGCCGCCCCGGCGGATGACAACGTCTACCGCCAGCAGCTCGAACAGCAGCTTTCCGACCTCATCGCGCAGGTAGAGGGCGCGGGAAAGACAACCGTGATGATAACACTGGAAAGCGGGGAGGAGACCATCTATGCTCTGGACACGCTCTCGGGACAGACCCAGGAACAGCAGACCCATGTGCTGCTGGACGACGGGACCGCGCTGGCACAGACAGTCTGCACCCCCAGAGTGTGCGGGGTGGCCGTGGTGTGCGAGGGCGGGGGAGATGTCCGGGTCGCCGCCCGAATCACCGAGCTGGTGGGGGCGCTGCTGGATGTCCCGTCCAACCGCATCTGCGTAGAGCAGCGCCGGGAATGATTTTTTGCAGCGATGAAATATAAGTTATGCAAGGAGGAGACACAAATGAGAGCTATCACCAAAAACACACGCAGGGTCACAGCGCTGACCCTTGCGGCCGCGCTGGTCGTGGCGGTATACCTTAACTGGCAGTATGCCCGCACCGGCATCGGTGTGGATGAAGAGGCCGTCAACGTCTCGGCGGTGGCTGTGGAGGGTGAGCCTGTGGCGGCACCCGTTACCGACGGGCTGATGACGGAGGCCGAAGCGGTATCCAGTGCCAACAAGAATTATGGGGAGGCCCAGCTCGTCAGTGTGGCCAACGATGCAGGGACAAAATTTTTTGAGGAAGCCCGTCTCAAGCGCCAGAAAGCTCACGATGAAGCGATGGACACGATCCAGAAGACCCTCAAGACCTCGGGCCTTTCCGCCGAGGAGAAAAAAGATTATACTCAGCAGCTGACTTCCAACCTCGAAGACCTCAACGCAGAAAATGAGATAGAAACGCTGGTCAAGGCGAAAGGCTTTGCCGACTGCCTCTGCTTTTTGCAGTCCGGCCGGGCTGACCTGACCGTGATGACCTCCGGCGACGCGCTGACGGCAGCACAGGTGGCCCAGATACGGGACATCGTGCTCAGCAAGAGCGAGGTGACTGCGCAGAATATTACTGTGGTGGAAGTGAAGTAAGGTGTTGTATAAAACCGGAGAAAATGGTATAATGACCTTAAAGACAAAAATGTATCGATATATAGCGAAATAATGCTCGAAACTACACCAACACTACACCAGTGAAATCAAAGCAAAACACCAAAGCTCTGATATGACGACCAGCGAAGAGACGCAGGAGAGATCTTGTGTCTCTTTTCTTTTGCCTCGGCATAAGCAAGTTCATGACGCAGGAGTCCATTTCCATTGTTACCATTTGATAAATCAAGATGTCGCGAGAGCACACTTGAAATTTATCAAAATGGGGTCAAGGAAAAATGAAACACGAGAAACCGGAACTCTCCAGAAAGAATCCCTACTGTCTGCCGAAGTATCGATACCTAGAACTCAAGAACTTCTGTTTCCAATACAACGACTGGAAACGGGCACTGGCGAGGCTGGATGGCTGGCGAGCGCAGGAGGGAGATATGGGTGGCATCGTAAAGAGCAACGTACCATCTGACCCGACTGCACGAGAAGGAACGCTGAGAGCGTACTATTCGCAGCACATTGAACTCATTGACCGCTGCATTGCCAAAATGGAACCGGCGCTCCAAACGTACATCCGGAAAGGTGTAACTGAAGGACTGCCCTACAGGAGTCTTCGTGCAAGGGGATGTCCGTGCGGCTCTCAGATGTACTACGACTTCTACCGCAAGTTCTTCTGGCTTTTGAGCATCGAACGCCAGTGACGCGAAAAATTCAGGCTCCTTTATGGACGAAAGTTCACGAAAATTGATTATGCAAAGGAGATTTTACTATGTTGAAGGCAAAGAAGAACTCTATGTACATTGACGTGACGGGTGTTGACGATATGACTGATCGTAGCACACTTATGGAAGAAATCATCCGCAGAAACTGCGATGTTGATCCGCGAATCATCAAATCGCTGGTGAACAAACTGAGGAGATGCGGTGACGAAAATCATAAGAAGTGCGCTTATCAGCTCAAACTCGAAAACTATGACCTGCGCGGCATTGCACGGGATTTCAAACTGCTGAAGAGTGCAGGTATTATTGAACATGTAAGCAAAGTGACGAACTATATCGTTTACTAAAGGCGAGAGCCGTGGAGAAATCTGCGGCTCTTCTTTTTTAGGCAGGCGCGAAAAATTCAGCCGCCTTTATGAAAGGTGGTAGATTTTATGTTTAGTCTGATTATTGCGATTCTGATCATTGTACTGCTGGTGAAGGCAATCGGCCTTATTGGCGCAAAGACGGAAGAGGTGAAACAGAGAACAAAGAGAAAACGCTGAAAGGTGGGGGCTGCTGAGAAATCGGCGGCTCTTTCTTTTTGCATGGGCGCGAAAATTTCAGCCTCCTTTATGGAAGAAAATGTTAATAATAGGAGGTAACTGCTATGTTTAAGTATATTGTTAAGGGTTTCGAGGAAATGATGGATTCTATCGAGAAGGGCTTTAACGAGACGATAAACGTCTCGTACCCTGAGGTGGAACGCAACGAACTCGAGCTTATTACCGAATACTACATGGGCGTACGATAAAACATTCGACCGGAGATGGAGTCTGAGGAAACTCGGACTCTTTCTTTTTTCTATCCTAAGTTAGACGCGAAAAACCCAGACTCCTTTATGGAAGAAGATGTCTTCCGAAGAACGAAAGGAGATTTTACGATGAAACATTACAAGAGAGTAAAGGCTACTTACGACCGTGGTTATGTAAACGCGATGGACAAGATACGTGTGTTTATCGAGAGCAACCAGAAAGTTATGTACATTGGTACAGGCGAGTATGCGAATGCCTCGACGGCACAGGCATCTTACACAAACGCGATAAACCTGATCCGGGCCAGTGGTCTGGTACGGGCTGCTTGCAACAGAGGTGAGTTATTTCTGATTCGCAACGACATCTGAGCCGACGAGAGCTGTGGAGAAATCTGCAGCTCTTTATTTTTTCATCACGCACTCGCCCAAAAGGTGATGCAGAATACTACAAAGGAGAAATTCAAAATGGTGTATTTGGTTTATCTGCTCGCATTGATATTTATCGTGCTGGGCTTTCTGTTCGGCATTTCGGTTGGGTGGAAGTGCGTACACGGCAAAAACTCGGTAGGGAACATCATCATTGCACCCGGAGACGAGGAAGAACAGCCTTATATTTTCCTCGACCTGACGACCACCACGGAGTATCTGGAGGAATGTGAGTACATTGTGCTGAAGGTCAAAAGGGCCGAAGCGCGAGAAAAACAGTCCGTTTAACGGAGGAAACTCCGAATTTACTGATAAAGGAGAAAATCAAAATGGAAAACAAAGCATTATTGAACGAGACTTTGGAAAGTGGGGTCGAATCGCTGAAAACGATGAAGCCTGGTTCTGAGGAGTATACCGCTGCGGTGAACAGTCTGGCAAAGCTCCACGAGATGCAGATGAACGAGACTGTGGAAGAGAACAGCAAAACTGTGAAGGAAGATGAATTGCAGCTTAAGAGGCAGCAGGCAGAGGCCGAAGTACAGAAGGCTGACTCTGACCGCAAGGTCGAGATACTGAAGACCGTGGGCGGCATTGCCGGGACGCTCATCATGGGCGGCTTATTCGTATGGAACCAGGTGAACGGATGGTTCAACGAGGAAGAAGGACACATTCCGCTGTCGCCGACATTCAAGGATGGTTCCAGAACTTTGATGCAGAACATCTTTAGAAAGTAAGGAGGACAGGAGAGTCTGAGGCGAAAGCTTCGGGCTCTCTTTTTGTTTTTATGCGATACCACGACGAACAGCCGCCCATATGGACGAACTATTATGGCCGAATATATCGCTGTGACCATCCTGTTTACCGTGTGGCGACCCTATACATGGAAGGAAACAAAGGGTTGTGCGTCATCCAGCAGCGATACAACGAGCAGAGCAAGGCAACCTACTGGGGACCCATCGACCCATGGCTGACAGACAAAATCTACCTGCACAACGGATTCAAAGAGTATTTTGACAGCCATGCGAAAAAGAAGGATGCGCATGGATATTTTCCGACGGTCACCGTCCGACAGCTCATGTGGGCGCTGCGGATGAAGCCGCTGAAGAAAGAACGCTGGGAGACCAGTTTTGACCATGTGCCGATTTGACTTGCACAAATAAGTTATTTATGCTATGATGAAGAAAAAGAGGTGACTGCCAATGGGTGCAGCAGATACCGTAACGAAAGCCTATATGCGGAAAAATTCCATCTTTGCAGATGCATTCAACTATCTGCTTTATGATGGAAAGAGGATCATCGACCCGGATAGCCTGAACGAGCTGGATACGACCGAGATAGCACTGCCGTTTGGAGATAACAGCACAGATGAAACGGTGCAGAAGTATCGTGATATTCTGAAGTCTGCTGTTGTAAAGCAGGACGAAAAAATCGCCTATGTACTGCTGGGCATTGAGAATCAGACGGACATCCACTATGCGATGCCTGTGCGAAACATGATATACGATGCTCTTCAGTATGGCAAGCAGGTGAGTGATACTGCGGCGAAACACCGAAAAGCATCGGAAAGCGGACATAATAAGGCCGAGTACCTGTCAGGCTTCTACAAAAGCGACAAGCTCACGCCGGTCATTACGCTGGTCGTTCATTTTGGAGCAGATGCGTGGGATGCACCGTTATCTCTGCATGAGATGATGGACGTTCCGACTGATATTCTCCGATTCGTGCCGGACTACCGAATCCAGCTTATCGACCCGGCCAGAATGAGCCCGACTGACTTGATGAAGCTTGAGACTAGTCTACGCGAAGTGATGGGATATATCAAGTATTCCAAGGACAGCGAGAAGCTTTCTGACTTTTTGAACGATAATTCACGGATGTGGGTCGAACGGACGGCTGCACAGGTCATCAAAACGATTACACATACGCCCATTGATATTCCGGAAGGAGCTGACGAGATCAATATGTGCGAAGCGATTGAGAAGATGATGAATGACCGTGAGAAAAAGGGCAAGGTCGAGGTTTTGGCAGGTCTTGTCAAAGACGGTTTGCTGAACGTGAAAGACGCAGCGGCACGACTGGGCATGACACTCGAGGATTTTGAGGCTGCAATGAAAAAGCTGTCATAAATCATTGATATTTTTCGAGGAGAGCTTACGAGAAATCGTAGGCTCTTTTTCTTTTGCTCAAGACGCGAAAAAATCTCCTTGTATTATGGGATAAAGCCCGAGAGAAAAGGAGAGCGTATTATGAACGAATCTATTTTTAAGAAAATTTGGAACTATACGATTTCGGTCGGGCAGATCATTACGACATTCCTAATCGGGTGCGCTGTTGCACTCGTGATGTGGTTGTTCGTACAGATTTTCCGGCCGTCGAAAGACTGATATTTTTACGATAGACCGGCAAACGACGTAACATCGGCTTTGTCTCGGGAAGAGCTTATGGAAACATAGGCTCTTTCTTTTTGTCCGGCGCGAAAAATTCAGCTTCCTTTATGGAGGTAAGAGGGCTTACATTGAAAGGAGAAATTACTATGATGAAAGCTATTAAGAACTTTATGGACAAACCTATTACTTGGGGGGCAAGCTTTAAGTGGACCGGATTTGTTCTGGGACTGTATGCAGCAGTCATCGGAGCATGTGTGGTCTACGAAAAGTGGACGAACTACAAGGCTGAAAAGGAAATGTTGAAGAAGATGAAAGAGAGCAATCTGGAGGATAATATCTGATAGATACACGCCCTCTTATCTTTTTCATTTTATTTTTGGAGGTTGAACAATGGAGGACATCATGATCATCCGCTCTGGTTTTATGCGCCGTATCATCTCGCAGATCATCAACAAGGCGCTGAAAAAGCAGACGCCGGGCGTTGAGGTGGAACTGAAGGACATTCAGGCGAACTGGCTGGACAAGGAACAGAAGGTACATGTGCATCTGGAGCTGGACGCCGACGTAACGAAGGCTCAGCTCAACACCATTTTGAAGAATGCCGGGGTGCTGTGACGCGAAATTTTCAGTGTGCTTTATGAGATGGTTAGTCTCAGAATTATATTTTGGAGGTACGAAACTATGAAGACATTGGTGAAAGTTGCTTTGGGCGCAGTGGCGTTTTATGGCATTACCGAATTGTACTGCGTAGAATCCGTTGCCGTCATGTGGAGAACACTTATGATGCGCAATGAAGATTTGGCGGCAGATGCACTCGATAAGGCTATGAAGGACCGCGGTGTGAATTGGGAACGGAAGCTGTATGAATTCCTGAGAACGGATCAGGCCGAAAGGTATTTGAAGCGCTAACCGAAACGGAGCTTACGAGAAATCGTAGGCTCTTTATTTTTTTTCAAAACGGAGGTTGAACAATGACACTGACAAAAACGTGTGCGAAATTCCTGCGCAAGAACGCCGGGACACTACTGGCCATTGGCGCGTCCGTAGGCGTAGTGCTGACGGCCATCGAAACGGGCAAGGCGACCATTAAAGCCGAAAAGCTGGTGGAGCTGAACAAGGATGTGCCTGAGTACAGCATGAAGGAAAAAGTCAAGGACTGCTGGCAATTTTATATTCCGGCGGCGGTGCTGGGTGCTGGCACGATTGGGTGCATCATCGGCTCCAACGTGCTGAGCCGGAAAGAAATTGCAAGCCTGAGCGCAGCCTATGTGGCGCTCGGCAAGAGCTATCAGCAGTACCGCAGGCAGGTGGCAGAGCGCATTGGCACAGAGGAAGAGGAAAAGCTGCGCATGGAGGCAGCAAAGGAGACGAAAGCCGAAGATGTCCAGCGAGACAAAGACGGTGATGTTATCCGGCTGTTCTATGAACCCGCCTCGAAAAGATATTTTCATGCCACCATGTCCCGGGTCATTGAGGCGTCTTATTACTTCAACCGAGAGCTGGCTACGAACGGCTGCATTTCGGTAAACGAGTGGTGCAATTACCTCTGCGCCGATGAACTGACCATAACACCCGAAGGCGACCAGATGGGGTGGTGCCTTGACCAGTTGGTATATGACTGGGACGCCTACTGGATGGATTTTGAGTACGACAAGCAGATTACCGACGACGGGTTGGAGTGCTATTATCTGGCACCGGCGCTTGACCCTGTAGAAAACTATCTCGATTATACGGAGGATACCTATCATGCATAAAATCAACTGGTGGAAAGTGGCAAGTATCGCACTGCTGGCAGGCAGCGCATTACTGGGCTTTGGACATGACCTGATCGAGGACCAGAAGACCGAGGACGAACTGCGCGACATGGTGCAGGAAGAAGTGCGGCGTCAGCTGACAGAGAAGAACAGCACGAACTGACGCGAAAAATTCAGCCTGCTTTATGGAAGAAAATCCAAACTGAACAGATAAAGGAGATTTGAATTATGTATAATCGCAACTATTACGCTCAGGTGGATGATGCTATGATGAAGTTATGGAAGGACTTCGGCAGGAGACTGCTGCACGTGCTGGATGGCACGATGCGGTATGTGCTGACCCTGCCGATCCGGCTGTACGAATACATCTATGACACCATCTCCGGAGAGCTGACAAGTCAGCGTGGAAGCAGGATTCGGTTTCAAAACTTGAAACAGAATGGACACATCTGAAAAGGCGAGAGCTGTAGAGAAATCTACGGCTCTTTCTTTTTATAAATTCATTGATATTTTTGGAGGTATGATTATGAACATTCTTAATGTGATCGCTGGTGCATCGATTGGTGGCAGTCTGGCATGGGTGCTTGGCCGAGCTTACGGCGAAGGCGTAGGTGCTGCAAAAAGCCTTTTTGTGGTCGGAAAGAAAGCAGGCAAGGAGGACATTAACCTGTATATCGATCATACGATTGCCCGCTATGGGTTTATCACAAAAATGATTTTTATGCAGGGCATCAATGACCAGCTTGACGATTGCATCGAGGCAATCGCTTCGATGAATAAGAAGACGGAGGACTAAACCATGAACTGGAAAACACTGACCAAAACGGCGAAGAGGACGCTCGGCCGGAACGGCTCGAAAATTTTGCTGGGCTTCGGCATTGCGGGCGCATTTACTGCGGTCGGCTTTGCGATCTCGGCCACGCCCAAGGCGATGATCCTGCTGGAGGAGAAGAAACAGGAGTTGGGTGTCGAGAAGCTGGATGCCAAGACCATCGTCAAGACGGCGGCACCGGTGTACATCCCTACCGCTATCTCTATGGCAGTCTCGACCGGCTGCATCATCTGTGCAAGCAGCGTCAATGACCGCCACAACGCGGCACTGGCAGCGGCGTACACTGTGGCGGAGTCCGGGCTGCGGAGCTATCAGGACAAGGTCGTGGAGATGGTCGGTCCTGAGAAGGCAGAGGAGATCAAAGAAGCGGTCGCACTGGACAAGATGGCGAAGTGTCCGGAGCCGGATGAGATCCCGACTGCAAAGAACCTCGCACCGGATGATGTGTCCTATGACAAGAAGGTGAAATGCTGGGAGAGCCTGTCCGGGAAATACTTCTTTACCACACGGAATGCCATCGAGAAGGCGCTGAACGGCCTGAACAAGCAGCTGCTTAGCGATTTAAGCGTCACGGAGAACGACCTGTACGACTATCTCGGCATGGAGCACTGCAAGAACGGGGACCTTCTCGGCTGGGACACCCAGAGTTGCATGATGGTGGACACCTTCTACGGCTCTCGTGTGGACGAAGAGGGGATGCCTTGTCTGGTACTGGACTACAACACGCCTCCGAAGTGGCTGGGGTATTGATATTTTCAGACCCCTGGCGCGAAAAAATCAGCTTGTCTTATGGAGGTAATACTCCGGACATTATAAAACTTATATTTAAGAAAGAGGTAACTGAAATGGACGAAATGAACAACATGAACGAAACTACTATGATGGAGAACGAGACTTCTGTAGAGGTCGTTCCTGAGGAGAGCGTTCAGGTGATCGACAACGAGGAACCTTCGGGCATTGACGCGAAGCTTGTACTTGGTGCGGCTGTGATTGCTGGTGCCGCTATTGTGGGCGGTATCAAGCATCTGAAGAGCAAGAAGAACAAGCAGGCGTCTGATGCGCCGAAGACTAAGAAGAAGATTCACTGGCGTACTCCCTGGATGGTGACTGAGGAGGCTATTCCTGAGAAGGAAGGCGTTGATGAGGAGACTATTGAGGAGACTTCCGAAGAGGAAAACTAATGTCAGGTAAGGCGAGAGCTGTAGAGAAATCTGCAGCTCTTACTTTTTTATTTTTTTGAAAGGACAACAACATGGCGAAAATCGATATGCCCACGAGCAGCCTGAACCAGACCGGGCAGCAGCCGAAGAAAAAGCTGGAGAAAGTTACGACCGGCAAGGTCACGGTGCGCCAACAGACCGATATTCAGAAGGTGGCAAGCGCGTTTCTCGCAGAAGACCTTGCCACCGTGAAGGAGCGCATCATCAACGACTATGCCATCCCGATGCTCAAGAATGGCATCTGGAGCATTTTCAGCTCGGCGCTGAGCCTCATGATATTTGGCGAGGACAAATCCCGCTCGCAGAGTTCGAACTATGTGCGCGGCTCCAGCAACAGCTATGACCGCTATTACAGCAACCCGAATCGGAACCAGCCTGCGAACCAGCGCGTTATCCCGAACTGGCAGAACCTGATTTCAGACTCCAGGGCGGACATGGAAGAAATCCTCGACCAGATGTGGGAGGCCATCCGGGAATACGGACAGGTGTCCATTGGCGACCTCTACGACCTTGCGGGTATGACCTGCAATTTTACCGATAACAAGTATGGCTGGAAGGACTTGACCGGCGCATACATCAAGAACGTCCCCGGCGGGTACAGCATCGTGTTCCCGAAGCCGGTGCCGCTGACTTAACAGAAAGGACTGATATTTTATGAAAAAAGAAGAAATGATGCTCAAAGCAACGCAGATACTGGCGAAAGGCAAGTTCAAGCTCAAGAAGGCCAGCCCTACCATCATGATCGTTGGTGCGGCCATCGGCGGCGTCACGGCGGCTGTTCTGGCCTGCAAGGCAACGCTCAAGGCGGAAGAAATCATCGCAGAGCACAACGCTCAGGTCGAGACTATCCACACTACCAAAGCACAGGTGGACAGCGGCGAAATGCAGCTGAAAGATGGTGAGACCTACACAGCAGATGATATGAAAAAAGATATTACTGCCACTTATGTCCACACAGCCGTATGGCTGGCGAAGGTCTATGCCCCTGCGGTGACGCTGGGCGGTCTCTCGTTGGCCTGCATGTTCGGCTCTCATCACATTATGAGCAAGCGGAATGCAAGTCTGACTGCAGCCTACATCGCCATCGACAAGGCGTTCAATGAGTACAAAGGCCGTGTTACGGAGCGCTTCGGCGACCGTGTGCAGCATGAGCTGGAGCACAACATCAAGGCTGTCGAGGTGGAGTCCACGATGAAGAAAGAGGACGGCTCCGAGGAAGCTATCAAGGAGTACAAGGACATTGCGCGGGATGTGGATGACCCGTACTCTATGATATTTGACGAGAGCTGCAGCCTTTGGGAAAAGGACGCAATGACGAATGCTATGAGCATCAACAGTGTCGAGCGTTCGGCGAACCGCCGCCTCAGAACGAACGGACACCTGTTCCTGAATGAAGTCATCGATATGCTGGACCCCTATGGCAAGGGCAGTCATCGGACGGCTGTCGGTCAGGTCGTAGGCTGGATCTATGACCCCAACGATAAGACGAAGCAGAACTGCGTCAGTCTTGGCGTAGACCACTATATTCCGGGCGATGAAGCTCTGAAGCGTTTTATTGATGGCGATGAGCGCTCTGTGGTACTTCACTTCAACTGCGACGGCTCCATCATCGACAAAATCTGAGACTGATATTTTGGAGGGATAGCTATGACCAGAATCGCAAAGAGACTCTCTTATGTATTCGCAGTCATGGCCGGAGTATGCTTTGCTTCCGGTCTGGCTGTGCTTTCTGAGTGAGGCGTAGGATGGACGATAAGGATATAAAAGCGCGTAAAATTGTCGATATTTTTGACGATTTCCTTAGCGATAAACTTACAAATAGGGGGATCGAACTTAATTGCAGCATACCCTATGCCGCAGAAGAGGCAAAAAAGAAAGAACCTCGCATGTTTGATGCTAATTGCATGATTTACGGTCATGAGTGGTATCAACTGGTCGAGGAAATTGCAAGAATATTATGAGGAGCCAATATGGACAGTTTGGAAAACGTGTTCCTGTTTCTGGACTATCTGACCGACACCCAGCGCAAGCGCCATGTTGTGGGAGGCGTTCTAATGAGCGTCTCCCTTTTCTTTGGCGGGCTGGCATTCACCCTGATGACCGTAAAAGGAGGACCCGATGAAAAACGCAATGTGTGATATTTTGCTCTTTGGCGCTGGCTTTGCGGCTGGCGCTTATTTTATGCACATGGTGATGCGGCGTGCTTATGACGAAAAATACCGGAAGGAGGCACAGGATTTGAAGGAGCACTGGGAAAAGCGGGAAGCAGATCTCGACGAAGAAATCGAGAAAAAGGCAAACCAGAAGGGCTTTGAGCTGGCAATGGGGCCTTACCACACCGAGAGCGACCCGGAAGATATTCGGAAGCCGGAGCAGGCCATCGAGATCATTGAGCCGGATGCATTTGGCGAGGAAGATGATTACGAGACGAATTGCTTGAGCTACTATGCCGACGGCAAGCTCGTCTTTGATGGTGAGAATACGCCTGTCGAGGATGGCGATATTCCGAAAATCATCGGCGAAGATGCGCTCAAGCACTTTGGCGAGTTTATGCCGAACGCCATTCATGTCAGAAACCACAACTATCACAAGGACTACGAGATCCTGCAGGTACGTGAAAACTTCTGCGATCTGTATCCGGATTCGGATGAGGAGGAAGAATGATATTTTCGAACCTTGCTGGTCGATACTTCGACTGGCTTTACGGGCGGGTCTGCGGGGATTGGGAGCCGAGAGGGCTTTCGTTTCACAGATTGCTCATGTTTCTGTACAACCAAAACTTTATTCCGTCTTGCGAGATGGACAACGCCAGGGCGGAAGACGGTCTTGACCTGCGGTATCGCTTTGCTCAGGAGCAGAATGTTCCCTATCAGGCCGTTCAAGAGGCTTTCGCCGGTGTACCCTGCACGATGCTGGAAATGATGGTGGCGCTGTCTATCCGCATCGAGGAGCACATTCTGGAAGATACTGCTGCCGGAAACCGGGTGGGACAGTGGTTCTGGAACATGGTCGTGAGCCTCGGGCTTGTGGCAATGGACGATACCCGCTTCAACGAGGAGCGGGCGCAGAGTGTGCTGGACCGATTCAATGCCCGGGAATATCAGCCCAACGGTGCCGGTGGACTTTTCACGCTGATGCATCCGAAAGAGGACATGCGCCGGATTGATATTTGGTATCAGCTGATGGGCTGGTTGGCAGAAAATGAAACCTGACGTGTATGTGTCGAAAATCTGCATCCCGATGGAAGGCATTATCGAAGAAAACTTCGACGATGGAAGGGTACTTCTGAGGATAACGTCATGTCGGGATGCGAAAAACATTGGTCGGCTGGTATTTGCTGACCTGAATTACTGGAGGAAAATAGACAATGGAAATGATGAACATCATGTACGAACTGGCGAACACCAAGACTGCCCTTGAGCTGGCCGAAAAGACCATCCGGAAGCAGAAGGGCAAACTCTTGAGAAAGAACATTCTCATCGTGGGCCTTGCATGGCTGGGCTTTACTGCCTGCAAGATGCTGGGCGAGAGCGACGAGAAACTTAAAAAAGTGGAGGCAAAAGCACGCGACACGGAAGCAGAGCTTGCTATGATGCACCACAACTATGACCAGCACGACGAGGAAGAGAAGGACTCTCCGATTGTGTCCGAAAAAGTTATTTGCTGCGACGGCAAGGCCAGCATTACGAAGAAGCCGGAATAAATCTCACAGAAAGGAGGAAATCGATTCATCATGAGCGATTTCTTCAAAATCGACACCCGCCCGGGAAAGCGGGGCGTAACGGAGATTTATCCGAAGTTCATCGTCGGTAAGCCGAACGATTTGATGATACGTGGTTCTGACTTCTATGCCATTTGGATGGAAGAGCGGGGGCTTTGGAGTACGGACGAGCAGGACGTCATCCGAACCATCGACCATGAACTTCGTATCTATGCAGATGAGTATCAGAAGACCCATGACAACGGGTTTCATGTACTTTACATGTGGGATGCTGAGTCCGGCATGATTGACAACTGGCACAAATACTGTCAGAGGCAGATGCGGGATAACTTCCATCCGCTGGATGAGGTGTTGATATTTTCCAACACTCCGGTCAAGAAGGAAAGTTACGCCTCGAAGCGCCTGCCGTATCCGCTGGAACCCGGAAGTATAAACGCCTATGACGAACTCATGGGCGTTTTATATTCTCCGGAGGAACGCGAAAAGCTGGAATGGGCTATCGGTGCGGTTGTGAATGGTGCCTCGAAGGAAGTCCAAAAGTTTATTGTGCTGTATGGTGACCCGGGAAGCGGTAAATCCACGGTGTTGAACATCGTCCAGAAGCTTTTCGAGGGATACTGCGGCGTGTTCGACTCAAGGGCGCTGGGCTCATCCTCCAATGCATTCGCGCTGGAGGCGTTCAAGTCGAATCCACTTGTTTCTATCCAACACGACGGTGACCTTTCCCGCATCGAGGATAACACCCGGCTGAACTCGCTGGTCTCCCACGAGACGATGCTGGTCAATGAGAAGTTCAAAAGTCAATATCCCACGAGGTTCAACTGCTTCCTTTTCCTTGGTACCAACAAGGCAGTCAAGATAACCGATGCGAAATCGGGCCTTATCCGAAGACTCATCGACGTGACGCCAACCGGTAACAAGTTGCCTGCTAAGAAGTATCTTGACCTTGTAGGCAAGGTGAACTTTGAACTTGGTGGCATCGCATGGCACTGTAAGGAGGTCTATGAGGCAAACCCGCGCCGGTACGACGATTACATCCCGACCCGGATGCTGGGAGCGTCCAACGACTTCTACAACTTTATGCTGGACTCCTTTTATATTTTTAAGAAGGAAGACGGCGTATCGCTGAAGCGTGCATGGGCCATGTACAAGGACTACAACGCCGAAACGAATGTCCAATATCCGTATTCGCGCAGAGCATTCCGTGAAGAGCTGATGAATTACTTCTCTGATTACAAGGAAAGGGAAGCCGATGTGAACGGGGAGCGCGTTCGGAGCTACTACAGTGGTTTCAAGGTGGACAAGTTCCCTGAGTTTGCAGACCCAAAACCTGCGGAAAAGGGAATATCTGAGCCGCCTGCTTCATCATGGGTCGAGTTCAAAGAGCAGCATTCGCTTCTGGATGATATTTGTGCGGAATGCCCTGCGCAATATGCCAATGAGAACGGAACCCCGACCGATAAATGGGAAGATGTCCGCACGACGCTGGCTGCGCTTGATACGTCGAGGCTTCATTACGTGCGGGTTCCGCAGGAGCATATCGTCATCGACTTTGATATTCCGGGACCGGACGGAAAGAAGTGCTTTGAGAAAAATCTCAAAGCCGCATCCAAATGGCCTCGGACTTATGCAGAGCTGAGTAAATCCGGTGCGGGCATCCATCTGCATTATATTTACACGGGTGATGTTACAAAGCTCAGCCGCATTTACGACGAAAACATCGAAGTCAAAGTATTTACCGGAAAATCTTCACTGCGGAGAAAGCTGTCGAAATGCAATGATATTTCGGTGGCGTCCATCAGCAGTGGTCTGCCATTGAAGGGAGAAAAAATGGTCGATGCAAAGCAGGTCCAGAACGAAAGGCATCTGAGGATACTGATTAAAAAGGCACTTGCCAAGGAAATTAGTCCTTACACGAAGCCGAATGTGGATTTTATTGCCCATGTCATGGAGGAGGCATACGAGGGCAATGTGGTCTATGACGTGGACGATATGCGCAATGCTATCCTGCTCTTTGCCGCAAGCAGCACGAATCAGGCTGACATTTGCGTCAAGACGGTAGCGAAGATGCATTTCAAGTCCAAGGAAGAGGTGAGAGACGAGACTGATATTTCGGGGGAGAAGCCCATCGCGTTCTTTGACTGCGAGGTTTTTCCGAACCTCTTTCTCATCAACTGGAAGCTGGCTGGCGAGGATAAGCCTGTTCATCGCATGGTGAACCCTACTGCCAGCGAGGTCGAAGCACTGACAAACTACCGACTCATCGGCTTCAATAACCGTAAGTACGACAATCATATGCTTTGGGCTTGTATGCTGGGGTGGACGACGGAGCAGCTCTATGCGCTGTCGAACCGCATCATCAACGAGCACACAGGTTTCTTTGGCGAGGCGTATAACCTGTCCTACACGGATATTTACGACTTCTCTGCCAAAAAGCAGAGCCTGAAGAAGTTCGAGATCGAGCTGGGCATCCACCATCAGGAGCTTGGCCTGCCGTGGGACCAGCCGGTGCCGAAAAGCCTTTGGGATAAGGTGGCGGAATACTGCGACAATGACGTTCTGGCAACGGAAGCGGTGTTCAATGCGCGTCATGCAGACTTCGTTGCTCGGGAGATTCTGGCAGACATTGCCGGGCTGACGGTCAACGACACGACCAACACCCTGACTACTCGCATCATCTTTGGCAAAGAGAAGCACCCAAAGCTTGTCTACACTGACCTTGCTACCGGCGAACAGGATTCACTGACCGAGGTCGAGCCTGATATTTTGGTGTCCAAAAACATCATCAACGCTTTCCCGGGCTACGAGTGGGTCAAAGGCGAGGACGGTCGGATGCACAATATGTTCCGTGGTACAGACCTTGGTTTGGGTGGCTATGTCTATGCCGAACCTGGTATGTACTGGAATGTCGCGCTGCTGGATGTGGCATCACTTCATCCACACTCGGCGGTCGCCATGAACTACTTTGGTGAGTACACCAAGAACTTTAATGACCTCATGGATGTACGTATCTATGTCAAACATAAGGAGTACGACAAGGCCAAGAAGCTCTTTGGTGGAAAGCTGGCCAAGTATCTGGACGACCCTGCGCAGGCGAAAGCATTGGCGCAGGCGCTGAAGATCGCCATCAACTCGGTGTACGGTCTGACAAGCGCGACCTTTGATAATCCGTTTCGCAACCCCAAGAACGCCAACAACATCGTGGCGCTTCGAGGGGCTTTATTTATGCGCACTTTGCAGGATGAGGTACAGCAGCGTGGTTTCCCGGTTGCCCATATCAAGACCGATTCCATCAAGATTCCTGGTGCTACGCCGGAAATCATCGACTTCTGCATGAAGTTTGCAGAGAAGTATGGATACACCTTTGAGCATGAGGCTACCTACGAACGGATGTGCCTCGTGAACAACGCGGTCTACATTGCAAGGTACATGGACGCGACGGACTGTAAAGCTCAGTATGGATACGTGCCGGGCGATAATGAGAAGGAAGGCGGAGAGTGGACTGCTACCGGTACTCAGTTTCAGGTCCCGTATGTGTTCAAGACGCTCTTCTCTCACGAAGATATTGTGTTCAATGACCTCTGCGAGACCAAATCGGTATCGAAGGGCGCTATCTACCTCGATAAAAATGAGGACTTGGCCGAGGGAGAGCACAATTATATTTTTGTTGGGCGCGTTGGCCAGTTCTGTCCCATCAAACCCGGATGCGGTGGCGCACTGCTTGTAAGAGAAGCAGGCGTTAAAGACAACGGTGAGACCAAATACGACTCTGTTACTGGCGCGAAGGATTATCGCTGGTTGGAAAGCGAGATGGTCTATAACCTGCATCTGGAAGAGACTATCGACCGGTCTTATTTTGATAAAATGGCGACGAAAGCCGTTGAGTCTATCTCCGAGTATGGAGACTTTGATAGCTTTGCCTCCGATGATACCGGACTGCCGCCTTGGCAAAAGCCTGATATTCCGTGGGACGATGTGCAGGACGAAGCTGCGCAGAATTTTGATGTGAGGTGAGTCGCATGAAGAAATGCCCGTTTCAGAAATATGAATCTAGCCCCAGCTATCATAAATACGCTGGTAGTTTTATGGATTGTTTGGGAGCGGAATGCATGGCCTACAGGAAACCCGTTATAGATAAGTGCGGCAATGTGAAGGTCGAAGCCGGGTGCCTGCTTATCGACAAGAATCCGACTGTTTATCGCTAAAAGAAAAAGGAGACTGATATTTATGATCAACAAACGCCAGAAGGTATCTATCGAGAATACTCGCTTCATCTTTACTACCAACTTCAGCGGCGACCCCAGCCGTGACCGCTTCGGCTCCAATAAGCGCCGGGTCAATCTGGTCCTGAACGAAGATATGGCTCATCACCTGATGGATATGGGCGTTACGGTCAAGCAGACTCATCCGAATCCGGAAAAGATCTATGATGAGCCGTTTGTGCCGACCTATTTCGTTCCGGTCAACGTCAACATGGAGTCCAAGTGGCCCCCGCACGTCTACTGGGTGACTACTACCGGCAAGAAGCTGCTCTGCGACATCGACATGGTCGGTCAGCTGGATTACATCCGTGTCAAGAACGTCAACTGCCTGTGCAATCTCGTGGAGAAGCGCAACAACCCGGGCGAGTTCAGCCTGTATGCTGATGTCATGTATGTGGAGCAGGATGTGGATTCTGACCCGTATGCTGCCCGCTATGCAGCACCCGAGGCAGGGATGGCAGAGCCTGCTGGTCCGAACGATTTGCCGTTCTGAGGAGGAAATCATGAAAAAGCTTTTTATCAGCTGCCCTATGCGTAAGCGGAGCGAGGAAGATATTCGCAAAACCTTCGACCGGCTCCACAAAATTGCAGAGGCGATCTTTGACAAGGAGTTGGAGGTCATCCCGACCTATTTTGAGGGTGCTCCTCCGGAAAATGCGAACGAGGCTCTGTGGTATCTCGGCGAGTCCGTCAAGAAGCTTTCCGAGGCGGACTATTTCATCGGTATCTTCGATGAAGCTCGTGAGTTCCGCGGCTGCATCATCGAGAACATTGCGGCTAAGAGCTACAACATCCCGTTCTATCTGGTCAACCTTGGCAACGCTGCGCCTGATGTTATCGAGCGCAGGAGAATTGACAAGAGAGTGGATTCCCTCGAGATCTACTAAGCTTTGATATTTCGAGTGCCGGAGTCAGTCTCTGGTTGAATGCACCAGTCCTATGAGTGCCCACGTCGCAAATGGCGTTCTCAGCAGGGGACAGCTCGAAGTGATATTTTTTGGAGGTTGAACATATGAAAGTACTGAAAGTCGAACCTAAGAAGTACCCCGAAGTCGTAAAAATCGATAGCGCACTTGAGTCTCTTCAGAAGGAAGTCGGAGGTCCAATTCAGGCAGTATATCCGTGGGATGATGAGGTGGCGCTCATCTGCAATGAGGAAGGTAAGCTGGTAGACGAAGCCAGCATGAACTATAACCGGGTCCTTGCAACTGAGATTGGAGTTCCCTATGACGTTGTGGTAGGGCCTTTCCTGATTGTTGGCCTGACCGAGGACGACTTTGGAGATCTGCCGCAGGAGTTCATCGACAAGTACGAGAAGATGTTCCATGACCCGGAAGAGTTCAGCTTCTGGACGGATGCCCATGGTAAGACGCATCTGGATGTTCGTCCTTATGTACCGGAGGACAACGCAAAATAATCAGCTTCCTTTATGGAGGTACGAGAGCTTCAGAGAAATCTGAGGCTCTTTTCTTTTGGGATAGTAGCTTAGTCAGGTTCAAAAGCAGCCAGCTCATAACTGTTTTATCGCGGGTTCAAATCCTGCCTGTCCCACCAATGGCGAACGGCCAATTAGATTATTGCAAAGGAGTAATCGTAAATGAAGCACAAGAAAATTAAAGTGGACTCTATTGACAAAACTATCCAGCACATAATTCATGGCGATAGTGAACCGGAAAAACACGTGTACGAATGGTGGGAATACTTTCCGGCACTGACCTGCAGGTTCAGACCTGACGGCGCAATACTTTATTATAAAGCTTAGTGGAGGTGATACCCCTAATGGGAGGAGTAAAACTCTACGACTACCAACTGGATGCAGTCAAGCGCATGAAAATCGGCTGTATTCTCTGCGGTGGTGTAGGAAGCGGCAAATCTCGGACAAGTCTGGCGTTCTATTATCGGCTTTACGACGGGCAGATAAATACCGAGGAGTATGTACCGATGACAGAACCGCCTGACTTATACATCATTACAACGGCGCGCAAGCGTGATACAGGGGAGTGGGATGAAGAGCTCACTC
>OIZP01000639.1_pt1 | contig 21307 bp, 14 predicted proteins | sample 1588531 | NCBI WGS metagenome assembly OIZP01 (sample SAMN03283283) | human gut metagenome | biome: human-associated habitat; material: feces | host: Homo sapiens | place: Peru | collected 2012
ATGGAAGAGTTACTGGAATTTGTAAAAGAATTGCCGGAAGTGTAAGAGCGCGGTGAGAATGTAAAATAAGAATGAAAGATAATCGTTTAATATTGCGAAACACCTTGAGGAGGTATTAGTAAAAAATCTCTTCAAGGTGTTTTGTGTTTATAGGAAGCTGAAAACAAGCGTAAGAAAGGCGCAATAGAGAAATTTGTTTTACATGGATTTAACATAAATCATATCAGAATGTAAAGCAGCATTTGTAAAATAGAACAGAAAAATGGAAAAGAATGTTGTCAGCTTTGTATTTAAGATGACAACAAAGACTCAGAGAGGGCATTATTATATGATTAAAATTTATGTGATGGATACCAATGTTCTGATTCAGTCCCCAAATGCGCTTTTTAGTTTTGAGGATAATCTGGTCGTTCTCCCGATGGTTGTATTGGAAGAACTTGATCATTTGAAAAAAGCAGATGGCGAGACAGGAGCCAATGCAAGAAAATGTATCCGTCTGCTTGAAGAACTGCGTCAGAAGGGGAATCTTCTGGAGGGTGTATCCCTTGAGAATGGAGGAATCTGTTGGGTTGAAAAGAATTTTGTAGATGTTGAACTTCCGGTAGATTTATCTCTGGAGGTCGCAGATAACAGAATCTTAAAGGTTTGCCTTGGATTAAAGAAATCAAGAAAAGAACAGGTTGTTCTTGTGACGAAAGATATCCTGCTTCGAATTAAAGCACAGGTGTTGGATCTGTGTGCAGAAGATTTTATTTCCGAGCAGGTGATCGCTCATGACAGACAGTATACCGGAAGATGTGAAGTTTATGCACCGGATGAATTGTTTAAGGATTTTAAGAAAAAGGGAATACCGGTGGATGAAGTTTATCAATTAGATGAGAATGAGAAAGCATTTTGTCCTAATCTTTTGGAAAATCAGTTCGTGATCATTAAATCAGATCAGGCAAGAAAGAAGACACATCTTGGAAGAGTGGAGCATGGAATCCTTCGGAAACTGGAATTTAAAAAGAGTTCTCCGTATGGAATTTCTCCAAGAAATGCAGGACAGTATTTCTTACAGGAAGCTTTGATGCAGCCAGCAGAGAAAGCACCGCTTGTTATTGTCAAAGGAATGGCCGGAACAAGCAAGACATTTTATTCTCTTGCAGTAGGTCTGGAAAAATTGATGAATCATCCGACAGGCGAATACAGAAAGATTCTTGTCTGTAGACCGAATGCGCAGTTTGACGAAGGAATCGGATTCCTTCCGGGAGATGAACAGGAAAAGATTTCTCCGTTGATGCGCCCGGTCCTTGATAACCTGGAGCAGTTGCTTGATTCGAATGAGGACGAGCGTTATAAAGACGAAGAGGTATTGCGGGATAAAGTGGAGGAAATTTATTCCAGAGGTTTCATTCAGGCAGAGGCACTGAATTTTATCCGTGGCCGGTCGATCGTCAAGACGTATCTGATCATTGATGAAGCGCAGAATACAACGCCGGATCAGATCAAAGGCATTATCACAAGAGCAGGAAAGGATACGAAGATCATTCTTTTAGGAGATCCGAATCAGATAGACCGTCCGTTCCTGGATGAGAGAACCAATGGTCTGAGTTATGCGGCAGAACATATGAAAGGAAGTCCATTGTGCTGGCAATTGACGATGACAGCAGAAGAATGCGAACGTTCAGAACTTGCAATGGAGGCAGTAAAAAGACTTTGAAAACAACATATAAAGAGATTCGGGAGATAGAAGAAATAAATCTGTTGATCGAACAGGGAAATGCTACTTTAAAAGAGCTTGGATATACAGAACATTCCAAAAAATATGCCGCAAAAGTATCAGATACTGCAGGCAAGATTCTGACAGAGCTCGGATATGGAAAACATAAGATTGAACTTGCAAGAATCGCAGGTTATATGCATGACATCGGAAATAGTATTAACAGGCATGATCATGCACACAGCGGTGCACTGCTGGCATATCAGATATTAAAGGATACAGAGATGTCATTGAAAGATGTTCTGGTAATTATGACAGCAATCGGTCACCATGACGAGGCAACCGGAGATGCTGTGGATCCGGTATCAGCTGCACTGATACTGGCAGATAAGACAGATGTAAGACGAAACCGTGTACAGAATCCGGTTCCGGCAACATTTGACATACATGACAGGGTAAATTATGCAGCCCTGTCAACGAAGTTGACAATTCAAAAAGAGAAGAAAGTAATTCAGATGGAACTGGAGCTAGATGATGAAATCTGCACCGTTATGGATTATTTTGAAATCTTTCTGGAGCGTATGATCATGTGCAGAAGAGCGGCAGAACGCCTTGACTGTAAATTTAAGCTAATTGCAAATGGCAACAAAATGTGTTAAAGGATGGAGAAAATTAAAATGAGTAATGTATACATGAACCGTGAATTATCCTGGTTGAAGTTCAATGAAAGAGTATTGGAGGAAGCAGAAAACCCGGAAGTACCGCTGTGCGAGCGTATGACATTTGTGTCAATCTATCAGAGTAATCTGGATGAATTCTTCCGTGTGCGTGTCGGATCACTTCAGGATCAGATGCTGATCAGTACAGAGATCAGAGAGAATAAGACAAAGATGACTTCAGCAGAACAGATCCGTGCAATCATTAAAGAAGTTAAGAAGCTGAATCAGAGAAAAGATAAGGCTTATGAGAAGCTGATGAAGAAGATTGAAGAGTACGGAATTACATTGATTAATCATGCTTCTGCAAAATCAGAGGAGAAAAAATTTCTTGAGAAGTATTTTATGAAGGAGATCATGCCTTTAAGTTCACCGACAATCGTCGGTAAGAGACAACCATTTCCTTTCTTAAAAAATGGAGAAATTTACGCAGTCGTTGTTCTTGAGACGAGAAATAAGAAGGAAAGAATCGGAATCATTCCATGCTCCAACAATATGCTGACAAGAATGGTTGAACTTCCCGGTGGAAAAGGAAGATATATGCTCATTGAAGATCTGATTCTTCATTATATTGGCAAAGTCTTTAAGGGATACAAGGTAAAGGGGAAATCTTTATTGAAGGTCGTAAGAAATGCGGATATCGATGCCGATGCGGCTTATGATGAGGATCTTGATTATCGTGAGTTTATGGAAGATCTGATGAAGCAGAGAAAGAAACTCTCTCCGGTGCGTATTGATCTTTCCAGAGAGATGGATGAAACTGTTGTAGACGCATTGTGCAGATACCTGGATGTAACTCCGGATAGAGTATTCCGTAGTGAAGCACCACTGGATGTTTCTTTCGTGTTCCAGCTTCAGGATCTTCTGCGCAGAAATACAGAGCTCTTCTATGAAAAGCGCGTGTCGCAGAAGAGTCCGGAATTCAAGGATGGACAGAGCATTTTACAGCAGATCACACAGGAAGACAAGCTGTTATCCTATCCTTATGATTCTATCAGACCTTTCCTGAAAATGCTGACAGAAGCAGCAGAGGATGACAGTGTCATTTCCATTAAGATGACATTGTACCGACTGGCAAAACAGAGTAAGGTCATCGAGGCACTTTGCGAGGCGGCAGAGAATGGAAAAGAAGTAGTTGTTCTCGTAGAGCTTCGTGCACGTTTTGATGAGGAGAATAATATCCGCTGGTCCAGAATGCTCGAAGAGGCCGGATGCCAGATCATCTACGGACTGGAGCATTATAAAGTACACTCCAAGCTGTGCCTGATCACACGCAGAGGGGAAAATGGAATCCAGTACATCACACAGATCGGAACAGGAAACTACAACGAGAAGACCGCAAGACTTTATACAGACCTCTCTCTTATGACAGCGAATGAGCAGATTGGAATGGATGCCGCAAGAGTTTTCCAGGCACTGGCTAAAGGTGAAGTAGTTGAAGATATGGAACATTTACTCGTTGCACCAAAATGCCTTCAGTCTAAAGTGATCGAGAAAATCGAGGAACAGATCCAGAAACAGAAAAATGGAGAGACTGCATACATCGGCCTGAAAATGAATTCTCTGACAGATAAGCGTATCATTGATAAATTAATCGATGCGTCTAAGGCTGGTGTGAAAATTGACATGATCGTCAGAGGTATCTGCTGTCTGATCCCAGGTGTGGAAGGTGAGACAGAGAATATTCATGTGATCAGTGTTGTCGGAAGATTCCTGGAACATTCCAGAATCTATATCTTCGGAAATGGAGAAGAGGCACAGTATTATATCGGATCTGCTGATTTCATGACACGAAATACAGTAAAGCGTGTAGAGGTTGCAGCGCCAGTTTATTCCGAACGATTAAAGAAACGTCTTCAGGATCTTTTTGATCTGATGTTAAGTGATAACAAAAAAGCGCGAAAGGAGGATGCAAAAGGAACCTATTCTGTGGTAGAATGTAAGGGACAGCCAATTAACTCACAGGAACTTCTTTACCAGGAAGCCTATGCGAAAGCAGCAGTGAACAGTAGTAATCAGTTGGAGGCGGCTGTACAACAGACAGAAAATAAGGTGATAGAATGATCTATAAATTCGGGGAACGTCTGACAGAGATCAGTCAGGAAGAATGGGAGAAAGAAAAGTGTCCTGCTGTGTTCCTCACAGATTCCAATCATGCGGAGGAGACATTAGCAATAGTAGGGATTGTATATGAAGCAGAGATCCAGATTGCGAAGATCGGATTCTGTAAGATTGAGAATCAGCAGGAATGTATGGTAGGAACTTTCTGCATCCCAAAGCTTCTTGATGTATTAGGAAGCAGATACCGAATGTACATGTTTGTAAATGAAGATAATGTTGTTATCGTAGATGATGAGACATTTTCAGAGAGACTTATTAGTAGGATCAAGAGGAAACGAATGCATCAGGGTGAGACGAAAGAACGTTTCCTCTATAATTACATAGCAGAATTCATGAGCAGGGATCTGGAGATCCTTGTGGCCTATGAGCGTAGACTTCTTCGTATGGAAGAGGATGTGTCCCAGGATCATACAGATACGATCCAGAACCGACTGATGCCAATCCGAAGGGAACTTCTGAATCTGAGAAGCTATTATGATGAGATGATGGACTTGACAAAAGAGCTTGAAGAGAACGAGAATGGATTGTTTTTGAATGATCAATTGAAATACTTCGGAACACTTACTGACCGTGCAGACCGTCTGATGAGCCGTACTTCTCATCTGTTGGAATATGCCCGTCAGGTAAAGGAGGCTTACCAGTCTCAGATTGATAATAGACAGAATAACAACATGCAGTTTTTAACAGTGATTTCTACGATTTTCTTCCCACTGACATTGATCACGGGATGGTTTGGAATGAACTTTAAAGATATGCCTGGACTTGAAAATGGGTATCCGGCGGTAATGGCACTTAGTATTGTCATTATCGTGATCTGTATTTTGATCTTCAAGAAAAAGAAGATCATCTAAAAAACTGAAAAAACTGTAAAAATAGCGTTGACAATCCTCGATTGAATGCTATAATGATGGTCAGAAGAAGTTAAGGATTATAAAGCAACATAGTTCTTAGCCGATAACACGATGACGAGACGAGTAGGATGTGGAATGTTACAGAGAGAGATACATTTGCTGGAAGTATCTTAGCAGGAATCATTTGAAGACTACCTCTGAGTGGCCCCAATCCGGTCCGGTGATTCCGTTATAATCATGAATGAAGTGGTTTTAAAGCAGTACATTTACTGTGATCTTGAAAACAAAAAGGGTGGAACCGCGGATAGTAAAGTAATTGATAATCAGACTTTATCCGTCCCTTGCATGTGAGTGCAGGGGACAGATGAAGTCTTTTCTTTTTCCATAGAATCCCCGAATGAAAGCATGCATAGTTACTTGAAGAAAATAGGAGGAAGCGAAAATGATTATTACATTAAAAGATGGATCAAAAAAAGAATATTCAGAAGCAAAGTCAGTAATCGACGTTGCATTTGACATCAGTGAAGGACTTGCACGCGCAGCCTGTGCAGGAGAAGTAGATGGAGAGGTTGTAGACCTTCGTACAGTTCTTGATAAAGACTGTGAACTGAACATCCTTACAGCAAGAGATGAGAAAGGATTGGCAGTACTTCGTCATACAGCATCCCATGTTATGGCAGAAGCAGTTCAGACACTTTTCCCAGAGGCAAAGGTTGCAATCGGACCTTCTATTGATACAGGATTTTACTATGATTTCGAATGTCAGTCATTTTCAAGAGATGACCTTGACGCTATCGAGAAAGAGATGAAGAAGATCATCAAGAAGGGGGCAAAGATCGAAAGATTTACAAAATCAAGAGAGGATGCGATCGCATTTTTCAAAGAGAAAAATGAGCCATACAAGGTTGAACTGATCGAGGATCTTCCGGAAGGAGAAGAGATTTCCTTCTATTCTCAGGGAGACTGGGTTGACTTATGTGCAGGCCCGCACCTGATGAGCACAAAGGGAATCAAAGCATTCAAGCTGTTATCATCTTCAGGAGCTTACTGGAGAGGTGATGAGAACAAGCATATGCTGACACGTATTTACGGTACAGCTTATGCAACAAAGGATGAGCTGAAAGAGCATCTGACACAGTTAGAGGAAGCAAAGAAACGTGATCATAACAAACTTGGCCGTGAGATGAAGCTTTTCACAACGGTAGATGTAATCGGACAGGGACTTCCGCTGATCATGCCAAACGGTGTTATTATCATGCAGGAATTGCAGCGCTGGATCGAGGATGAAGAGGCAAAACGTGGATATATCCGTACAAAGACACCACTTATGGCAAAGAGCGATCTTTATAAGATTTCCGGACACTGGGATCACTATAAAGAAGGAATGTTCGTTTTAGGAGATGAGGAGAAAGATAAAGAAGTATTTGCTCTTCGTCCGATGACATGTCCATTCCAGTATTATGTATACAAAGCAGAGCAGCACAGCTACCGTGATCTGCCACTTCGCTACGGTGAGACATCTACACTGTTCCGTAACGAGGATTCCGGAGAGATGCATGGTCTGACACGTGTTCGTCAGTTCACAATTTCTGAGGGACATTTAGTAGTAAGACCAGATCAGATGGTAAAAGAGTTCAAAGATTGTATCGCACTTGCACAGTACTGTCTGCAGGTTCTCGGAGTAGAAGAGGATGTAACATATCACCTTTCTAAATGGGATCCAACAGATACTAAGAAATATATTGGAGCACCGGAAGTATGGGAAGAGACAGAAGGTCATATCCGTACAATGCTTCAGGAACTCAACATTCCATTCGTAGAGGATGTCGGAGAAGCAGCATTCTACGGACCGAAGGTTGATATCAATGCGAAGAACGTATATGGTAAGGAAGACACAATGATCACAATCCAGTGGGATGCGCTTCTTGCTGAGCAGTTTGATATGTACTATATCGATGAGAATGGTGACAAACAGCGTCCGTACATCATCCACCGTACATCTATGGGATGCTACGAGAGAACACTGGCATGGCTGATCGAGAAATATGCAGGAATGTTCCCAACATGGCTGTGTCCGGAGCAGGTTCGTGTGATTCCGATTTCTGATAAATACAATGATTATGCAGCGAAAGTGGAAGCACAGCTTAAAGAAGCTAATATCCGCTGCTCAGTAGATGGACGTTCCGAGAAGATGGGATACAAGATCCGTGAGGCTCGTCTGAACAGAGTTCCATACCTCTTAATTGTTGGAGCGAAGGAAGAGGAAGAGCAGAAAGTATCTGTAAGAAGCAGATATCTTGGAGATGAAGGTTCTAAGGATCTTGGAGAATTCATCGAAGCAATCAAGGATGAGATTGCAAAGAAAACAATCCGTAAGATTGAAGTAGAAGAGTAAGAATAGTTACCCGAAACAACAAAAATGCGAATCTCCCGAAGAAGTTCAAGTATGAAAATACTGATTTCTACGGGAGATTCTTTTTTAAAGTCATGTTGTAACTGTTCAGAGCCAACCTCCAAAATGCTACGCATTTCGTCGGTGTGGCGTATCCGCCAAATAAAATTTCAAAAACAGTCTTAAAAATACAAGCATTTTTAAGACTGTTTTATGAAATTTTGCTTGGCTCTGAACAGTTATGTCATATTATAATATCCGGCATAAATACCATTTTTCTCAAGCAGAGTTTCATGTGTTCCGCGCTCTGCGATACCATTTTCTGTAATAACAATAATCTCGTCTGCATTTTTGATCGTGGACAGACGGTGTGCAATCGTGATAGTCGTTCTGTTCTTGGATAGTTCTTCCAGACTGTGCTGGATCCAGCGTTCACTTTCGTTATCAAGAGCACTGGTTGCTTCATCAAGGATCAGGATCGGTGGATTTTTTAAGAAGACACGGGCAATCGAGATACGCTGTTTCTGACCACCGGAAAGTCTTGCGCCGCGCTCGCCGACGAATGTATCGTACTGATCAGGCAGTTCCATGATAAAGTCATGGATGTTCGCACATTTTGCTGCTTCGATGATTTCTTCTTCTGTCGCATCCGGCTTGCCATAGGCAATGTTGTCGCGGATGGAACCGGAGAAGAGGTAGACATCCTGCTGAACGACACCGATCTGGCTTCTAAGACTCTTCAATGTAAGAGAGCGGATATCCTGTCCGTCTACTGTGACGCGTCCGCCAGTTACGTCGTAGAAGCGAGGCAACAGGGAACAGATTGTTGTCTTTCCACCGCCGGATGGACCGACCAATGCAACTGACTTCCCAGCAGGAATCTCGATCGATACGTGAGAGAGAACAGTTGTTTCATCGTCGCTGTAATGGAAGGAGACATCTTCGTAGCAGACACGGCCTTTCACATCTTTGAGTTCTACTGCATCCGGTGCATCCTGAATCTCAGGTTCTGTCTCCATAACATCAAGGAAACGGCGGAAACCGGAAAGTCCTTTCTGCATCATTTCCATCAGCTCTACGAGAATCTGGATCGGGCTGATAAAGATTCCGATATAAAGAGCATACATCGCAAGATCAGCAGCTGACATTTCATTGTTGGCAATCAGATAGCCGCCGTATACAAGTGTGACCAGATACATCATTCCCTGGAAAAAGAGATTGGAGCTCATGAATTCGCCCATGCATCTGTAATTGTCTTTCTTGGAGACAAGGAAGGCGTGATTGCTCTTCTGGAATTTTTTCTTTTCGATCTCTTCATTTGTAAAAGACTGGACAACGCGGATCCCGGATAAAGTATCTTGAAGGCTCGCATTGACATCACCGATCTTTTTTCTGTTTTCCATAAAGGTGCGCTGCATCTTCTGATTCTGTCGGAAAGAGAAGAGGAACATCAAGATCACAAGTACGATCAGCGGAAGAGCCAGTTTCTTATTAATTAAGAAAAGGAAAATAAAGGATCCGACGATCTTAACTAATGAGATAAATAAGTTCTCCGGACCATGGTGTGCAAACTCGGAAATGTCGAACAGGTCACTGACCAGCTTACTCATCATCTGACCGGAGTTGTTCTGACTGTAATAGGAAAAGGACAGCTCTTCATAGTGTTCGAAGAGTTCCTGACGCATATCCCGCTCCATCTTAGCGCCCATGATATGTCCCTGACAGCTGACATAATATTTGCAGAAGCTTTGGATGACATACATCATAAAGAGTCCGATCGCGATCCACGGAAGCGCCTGCAGGATAATTGCTTTATCCTGAGTAAAAAGTGTCTTGGTCGCACTTCGTAGAATCTGTGGATAAGCAAGATCCACAAGACTGATAATGGCTGCACAGAGAAGGTCAATAAAAAAGACCGTTTTGTACGGGCCATAGTAGTGGATGAATTTTTTTAATGTATTCATAAACAAATAAATCCTCCCTATTTTTTCTTATATACATTAGTTTAGCATAAGTAAATATTCTTGACAAGAAAGTCGGGGTATGATAAAAATGTTATTACTGTTAAAAACAATGCAAAGAAGTGGAAAAAGTCAGGAGAACGATCAATGAATTTATATCTTGCCCCATTGGAGGGGATCACAGGACATATTTATAGAAATGCATTACATCAGTGCTTTGACGGATTCGATAAGTATTTTATTCCGTTTATCAGTCCGAATCAGAAAGGACATTTCAGCACAAGAGAGAAAAAAGATGTGATGCCGGAGCACAATGAGGGGATGTATGCGGTGCCGCAGATTCTTACGAATAATGTGGAAGATTTCTTATGCACAGCAAAGAAGCTTGGAGATTATGGATATAAGGAAGTGAATCTGAATCTTGGATGTCCGTCTAGAACTGTTGTGACGAAGGGAAGAGGAGCGGGATTTTTGGATGAGCCACAGAAGCTGGATCGATTTCTGGATGCGGTTTTTGAGAAATGTAATCTGGAAATCTCAATCAAAACAAGAATCGGAATGGAAGATCCGGAGGAGTTTGAGACAATCCTTCCTATCTATAATAAATATCCGCTGAAGGAGCTGATCATTCATCCGCGTGTGCAGAAAGAGTTTTATAAAAATACACCAAAGCTTGATACATATGCCTGGGCAGTGGAACATAGCGAACATCCGCTTTGCTATAATGGGGATATCTGTTCTGTGGAGGACATGGAACAGTTGAAAATAAGATTTCCACAGACAGATACTGTGATGATGGGGCGCGGCGTGCTGGCCGATCCGGCACTTGGAAGAAAGCTAAAAGGCGGAAGTGCCGCAACGATAGAAGAGCTAAAGAAATTCCATGATGTTCTCTATGCGGCATATTGTGAAGAAATGTCAGGAGACCGGACAATTCTCTATAAGATGAAAGAAATGTGGTTCTATCTTCATCCCATCTTTACAGATGGAAGGAAGTATTTCAAGAAGATTAAGAAATGTGAGAAATGTGTAGTATATGAATCTGTAGTGAAGGAATTGTTTTTGAAAGAAACCGTTCTGGGAAAATGATTTGAAAGAGGTGAAAAAAGGAAATGGACACTATTTTACAATTAGATCAGAACATTCTGCTTTTTATTCAAGAATATATCCGTCACGACTGGATGGACTGGTTCTGGAAAGGGATTACGCATCTTGGAGATTTTGGAATCTTCTGGATTCTTCTTACAATTGTTCTGCTGATTCCTAAGAAGACGAGAAAGGCTGGGCTTGCATCAGCACTGGCACTTATTATAGGAACACTGATCACAAATGTGGCGATAAAGAATGTGGTTGCCAGAATAAGACCGTATGAAGTGATACAGGAATTAGAACTTATGATTGAGAAACAGAAGGATTTTTCTTTCCCTTCCGGTCATACATGTGCATCCTTTGCATCAGCATTTGCAATCTACAAGTGCAAGGAAGTGTTTCCGAAGAAATGGAGAATTGCGGCAATGGTATTGGCTACTTTGATCGCATTATCGAGATTATATGTAGGGGTACATTATCCGACCGACGTTCTCGGCGGATTGATTGTCGGACTATTCTCGGGCTGGGCAGGATGGAAGATGGAAGAGCTGATCATGAAAAAGAGAGCAGAGAAAAAGAAATCTGCTGATAATAAGTGAAGGACAGGAATTTAAGAACCTGTCGTCAGATAGAAAAAGGATTTGATTCATCTGGGTTTTGCCAGATACGATCAAATCCTTTTTTGAGTCCACTTTAGAGTGTGACTTTAAAAATTTTGCTATTTATTTTTTTCTTTCTGATTCTCCAGTGCAGCTTCAACGAATCCCTTGAACAGTGGATGCGGTCTGTTTGGTCTGGATTTCAGCTCCGGATGCGCCTGAGTTGCGATAAACCATGGATGAGAAGGAATCTCAACCATCTCTACAATACGGCTGTCCGGTGAAAGTCCGCAAAGGGACATTCCGTTTTCTTCAAGAACTTCACGGTAGTCATTGTTTACTTCATAACGATGACGATGACGCTCTTCAATCTCTTTCTTTCCATACAGTTTATAAGCAAGGGAGTTGTCTTTAAGTACACATGGATAAGAACCAAGTCTTAAAGTACCGCCAATATCTTCGATACCAATCTGATCGGACATGATGTGGATGACCGGATGAGTTGTATCTGGATTGAGTTCCATGCTGTGTGCGTCTTTGTAACCGATGACATTTCTTGCAAATTCAACAATAGACAGCTGCATACCAAGGCAGAGACCAAGGAACGGAACGTTGTGTGTACGAGCGTATTTGATCGCTGTGATCTTACCTTCTACACCACGATGGCCAAATCCACCAGGAACAAGAATACCGCTTACGTCAGAGAAGAGTTCTTCAGCATTTTCTTCTGTTACAGTTTCGGAATCGATCCATTTGATATTTACTGTTGTGTGTGTGTAAATTCCGCCGTGCTTTAACGCTTCTACAACACTGATGTATGCGTCATGAAGCTGGATATATTTTCCAACCAGTGCTACAGTCACTTCCTGTGTTGGATGACGAAGGTTTTCAACCATCTCAGTCCAGTCTGTAAGATCCGGTTCCGGGCAGTCAAGATGCAGAGACTCGCATACAACCTGTGCCAGATGTTCTTTCTCCATGGCAAGTGGTGCCTCGTAGAGATATTCTACGTCCAGGTTCTGAAGTACATGGTCAGCCGGGAGATTACAGAACAGAGAAATCTTGTTTCTCATTGCATCATCCAGTGGATATTCGGAACGGCAGACAATGATATCCGGCTGGATTCCCATTCCCTGAAGTTCTTTTACACTTGCCTGTGTCGGTTTTGTCTTCATTTCCTGAGATGCTCTTAAATAAGGAATCAGAGTAACATGGATCAGGATAACATTTTCTGCTCCGCGCTCATGCTGAAACTGACGGATGGATTCAAGGAAAGGCTGGCTTTCAATATCACCAACAGTTCCACCGACCTCAATGATAGCAATCTCAGTATCTGTTGCAGCCGGATTACGATAGAAACGGCTCTTGATCTCATTTGTAATATGAGGGATTACCTGAACAGTTCCTCCGCCGAAATCTCCGCGGCGTTCTTTCTGAAGAACGGACCAATAGATCTTTCCTGTTGTAACATTGGAATTCTTTGTCAGGCTTTCATCGATAAATCTTTCGTAATGACCAAGGTCAAGGTCAGTTTCTGCACCGTCATCTGTAACGAAAACCTCTCCGTGCTGTACCGGGTTCATCGTACCTGGGTCAATATTGATGTAAGGATCGAATTTCTGCATAGTTACAGTGTAACCACGCGCTTTCAAAAGTCGTCCCAAAGATGCGGCTGTAATTCCTTTTCCAAGACCGGATACAACTCCGCCTGTAACAAATACATATTTTACTGCCATAGTGTCTTTCCTCCTCCGTGAATAGTTGTTATCAAAAAAAATACTTTCCAAGTATACACCTATTCAGAAAAAAATTACAATACTTTTTTGATAAAAACATAGAAAAAAGATGGGATGAAGTGATTTTGACGAAGTAATGTAAAGAAGGAAGGCGAAAAAGCTTTGTAAAATGGGAGAAATGCAGAAAAAAACCTCTCAGACAGCAGGTGGTTATACCTGAAACCGCAGAGAGGTTTTTGTGATATCTTTCTGTATTGGTAAGGATTTGTCTTTAGCTTAAAATCTGACGTTCGTTCACAGCTTCACTTGTGAGCTGTACACCAAGTTTTTTAAATGTCTTGATATCAACACTTGAAAGCATTACGGAAGTATGAGCCTGGCATCCTTTCAGTTTTGGAAGCTGGGAGAGTGCAAGCTCAGCGATCGGATTGACAGCAGCACTTGCGGAAAGTGCAATCAGGATCTCGTCTGTGTGAAGACGAGGGTTCTTGCTGTTCAGGTAATCCACTTTCAATTTCTGAATCGGTTCAATTGCTTCCGGAGAGATGATATGGACATTGTGGTCGATGCCGGCAAGTTCCTTCAGTACGTTTACAAGAAGGGCAGCGCTCGCACCGAGCAGGTTGGAAGTTTTTCCGGTGATGATGCGTCCATCTTCAAGCTCCAGTGCGGCAGCAGGTCCGCCTGTCTGCTGAGCACGCTCCAGTGCTTTGACAGCAACTTTTCGGTCAGAAACAGTAATTCCTTCCATATTCATAAGAAGCTCGATCTTCTCAGCTTCTTTCTCGGAAGCATCACCTTTCAGAAGCGCATTGAGTGCTGCATAGTAGCGTCGGATGATCTCCTGGCGGGAAGCTTCACGGCAGGCTTCATCATCACAGATACAATTTCCGGCCATATTTACCCCCATGTCTGTAGGTGATTTGTATGGGCTGGAACCGTAGATCTTCTCGAAGATTGTATTTAAAACAGGGAAGATCTCTACGTCACGGTTGTAGTTTACAGTTGTTACACCATAAGCTTCAAGATGATATGGGTCGATCATATTTACATCGTTAAGGTCAGCTGTAGCAGCCTCATAAGCGAGGTTTACCGGGTGCTTCAGCGGCAGATTCCAGATAGGGAATGTCTCGAACTTCGCATATCCGGCTTCGATTCCGCGCTGGTGCTCCTGATATAACTGAGACAGGCAGACAGCCATCTTTCCACTTCCAGGTCCCGGAGCTGTTACAATAACAAGCGGATGTGAAGTCTCAATATAATCGTTCTTTCCGTAACCATTCTCACTGACGATCAGTGGAATGTTGGATGGATATCCCGGAATGTTGTAATGAATGTATACAGAGATTCCAAGGTTCTCAAGACGGTTCTTGAATAGAAGTGCACTTTCCTGTCCGGAGAACTGTGTGATTACTACACTTCCAACGAAAAGTCCCTGCTCACGGTAAGTACCGATCAGGCGGATTACGTCTGAATCATAAGTGATACCAAGATCCCCACGAATCTTATTCTTTTCAATGTCTTTTGCACTGATTGCAAAGACGATCTCAGCCTGGTCGCTGAGCTCCTTTAAGAGACGCAGCTTGCTGTCAGGTTCAAATCCCGGAAGTACACGGGAAGCATGATAGTCATCAAAAAGCTTTCCACCGAATTCAAGATAGAGTTTGCCACCGAATTTTCCGATACGCTCACGGATATGTTCGGACTGCATTTTCAGATATTTGTCATTGTCAAATCCAATTTTCATCGTTTTATCTTCCTTACTATAAATTTTGCCGAACTGTTATTACTATTATTAACAGATAAATCTGTTATAAACAGGCATTACTTTTCTAGTATACTATGAAACGGCACGTTTTTACAATATTTTCATAATCTTTTTATTGATTTATGGAAAACCACTATTTATAATGGTAGGAAGTAGTTGTTTTTTTACAAATAAGGTAAAAGATTTGCTGGGAAATAACCACTATTTAAGTTTTGGAGGAAAAAAATGGAGAATAACAATAAAAATAAAGGCCCGAACAAGAACCGACAGGGTTGGGGAATTATTTTGTTCACTACCTTGGTGGTTACTTTTGTTGTTATGGGCCTATATTCTATGATGCAGGGCGGAAGCGCTTCTGAGATCAGCTATGATAAATTTCTGAAATTAGTTGATAACGGAAAAGTAGAGTCTGTCACATTTACCAATTCAAGGATCAATATCGTTTTGACAGATGACGCCAGAAAGGAAAAGGCAGAGGGAAAACTTACAGAAGTAAAGGATAATGAGAAAGCTTCTGTAGACCAGAGTGATAGTTCAGATTCTAAGGAAAGCGAAGATCAGGAAAATGTTATGGACAGTCTGCTTGGCCAGATCAGTCAGATGCAGGGTAGCTCCAAGAGCAAGGAACCGGATTATTACACAGGAAATGTATCAGATGACACACTTGTAAAGCGTTTAGATAAGGCAGGTGTAGAGTTTAAAGCCCAGATTCCGGATACGGCAAGTTCACTGATCATGGATATTTTCATCACAGTGATCCTTCCAATCGTACTTCTTGTATTCATGTTTAATTTCCTTATGAAGAAGATGTCTAAGGGCGGCGGCATGATGGGAATCGGCAAGAGCAATGCCAAGATGTATATGGAGAAGCAGACAGGTGTGACATTCTTAGACGTTGCAGGTGAAGATGAAGCGAAGGAGTCCTTGCAGGAAGTTGTTGATTTCCTGCATAATCCTGGAAAATATACAGGTATCGGAGCGAAGCTTCCGAAGGGAGCACTTCTTGTAGGACCTCCGGGAACAGGTAAGACACTTCTTGCGAAAGCAGTTGCAGGAGAGGCGAAGGTTCCGTTCTTCTCTTTGTCAGGATCTGCATTCGTAGAGATGTATGTCGGTGTAGGTGCTTCCCGTGTGCGTGACCTGTTCAAACAGGCACAGCAGATGGCTCCATGTATCGTATTTATCGATGAGATCGATGCAATCGGTAAGAGCCGTGACAGCGCACTTGGCGGTGGCGGTAATGACGAGCGTGAGCAGACATTAAACCAGCTTCTTGCAGAGATGGATGGATTCGATACGAATAAGGGACTACTTGTTCTTGCAGCAACAAACCGTCCGGAGGTACTTGATCCGGCGCTGTTGAGACCGGGACGTTTCGATCGCCGTATCATAGTAGATAAGCCGGATCTGAAAGGTCGTGTCGAGATTCTTAAGGTTCATGCGAAGGATGTTAAGATGGATGAGACAGTCAATCTGGAAGAGATCGCGCTTGCAACTTCAGGAGCAGTTGGATCAGATCTTGCCAATATGATCAATGAGGCTGCAATCACTGCAGTTAAGCATGGCAGACAGGTTGTCAGCCAGAAAGACCTCTTTGAGGCAGTGGAAGTTGTACTTGTAGGTAAAGAGAAGAAAGACCGTATCATGAGTGCAGAAGAGCGAAGAATCGTATCTTACCATGAGGTTGGACATGCGCTTGTCACAGCACTTCAGAAGAATACAGAACCGGTACAGAAGATCACAATCGTTCCTAGAACAATGGGAGCACTCGGTTATGTAATGCAGACACCGGAGGAAGAGAAGTTCTTAAATACGAAGAAAGAGCTTGAAGCAATGATCGTTGTTGCACTCGGTGGACGTGCAGCAGAAGAGATTGTATTTGACACTGTTACGACAGGTGCATCGAACGATATTGAGCAGGCAACGAAGATCGCCAGAGCGATGATCACACAGTATGGTATGTCAGAGCGCTTTGGTCTGATGGGACTTGAATCTGTTCAGAGCCGTTACTTAGACGGTCGTGCAGTTCGTAATTGTGGAGAAGCGACAGCAGCTGAGATCGATGAAGAGATCATGAAGATGCTCAAAGCTTCCTATGAAGAAGCAAAACGCCTCTTGAGTGCGAACAGAGATGCTCTTGATAAGATTGCAGCCTTCCTGATCGAGAAAGAGACGATCACAGGTAAGGAATTCATGAAGATCTTCCGTGAAGTGAAGGGAATCCCTGAACCGGAAGAAGCAGATGGTGAAAAGAAAGAAGAGCAGGAGTCCGGAAGAATCCTGATGAAGCCGACAGAGACACAAGCAGCAGAGCCAGAAACAGTGAAAGAACCGGAAACAGAAAAAGAGCCGGAAACACAGGCAACAGAAATACAGTCACAAGAAACGGTGGCAGAAGAAAAGTCAGAGTAAGAGCTGATGATCAATATTAAGAGTTTCGCAGATGGAGAGGAAAAGTCATTTGCGAAACTCTTTTTCTTTGATGAAAACATGTTATAATGAAATGAGGCAAAATGTGCCAGGGTATATCAGATGTGAGATGACTCCCATCTGATATAGCCTCCGGCAGGATTGCAGAGATGCGCAGAAGAAGTATGTCATGCATTGCATGACGCGCATCTCGCAGCAAGAATGCAGAGGCATTCTTGAATGCAAGGCACAGAATATGCAAAACATCAATCAGGACAGTAGCAAAAAAAACAGGAGACATTAGGATGACAAAAGCAGTATTTTTTGATATAGATGACACCATTTATGATTATATTGGAGCGCATAATAATACGATGCCGGTGATGAAAGAATGGGCATATGAGAATTTAGGCATAGCAAAAGAAGACTTGGAGAAATATGTTGCCGAGGCAAGAGTAAAGGCAGATGACAGAGCCGGAAGAGATTATGCGGTGAACCATAATCGCCTGGTGAGATTTCAGTGTATGCTGGAGACACTTGGAAAGCCAGTTTTCCCATATGCGTATGAGATGTATAATCTGTACTGGGATACATTGATCGATCAGATTATTCCATCTCCTGGAATTGAAGAGTTGATGAAAGAATTGAAACAGCGAGGCATTTATATCGGTATAGGATCCAATATGACTTCAGACGTCCAGTATCGGAAGATATTAAAGCTTGGATTAGATAAGTATATTGATGGAATTGTGACAAGTGAAGAGGCTGGCGAGGAAAAACCGCATCGAAAACTTTTTGATCTCTGTGTTGAAAAAGCAGGAGTGATGGTGGAAGAAAGTATCTTTATCGGAGACAGTATCGCACATGATGTGACAGGAGCACAGAATATAGGAATGCCGGTGATCTTGTATCGGCCGAAGGCAAATGTGAATGAGATCGAGTGGCTTCAGACAGAGAAGGGAAAATGTCCGGTCATTGCACATTTTTCTCAGTTTTTTGAAGCAGAGAAGATGTTATAAGAAATGAAAAAGATGTAAAAGAAACTTTAATAAGAATAAAAAGGAGACATAAGAAAAAACATGAAACTGGTCGAAAAAATTCCAAAGGATCTATATAAAATATTTGGAAGTAAATATATGGAATTCTATATGCAGTTTCTGGTAGCGCTTTATGAGGAGAGCAGTCAGTCTTATTCTCTTCTCGGGCTTACGGAACGAGAGTGTCAGATGATCATGAATGAACGACTGGCGAAGATGGCACTGGACTGGAGTGAGGCAAGAGTCGATGAGGAAGGAGAACTGATCACCAGAGCCAACATGGCATCAGTCAGTCTGAAGCATTTTGAAGACTGGGGATGGCTTAGAAGGGATTATGATGAAACGTTGAATAGTTATGTCGTTTCATTTCCGGAATACAGTCAGCTGTTTGTAGAATTATTTCAGAAATTATACAGTGAAAATGACGGTAAGGAACGAGAGAGTGTGCTTACGGTATACAGTCATCTCTATACCTATAGTTTAGACAAAGAGAAGAATAATGAGATTTTAAAAAGTGCGCTTCATACATCAAGAGCACTTCTGCAGATGCTCGCAAACATGCAGGAGGGAATGCGAGGTTATTTCGATGAACTGTCAAAGCAGAGAAGTTTCCGAGGAATCCAGGAAGTACTTGTGAAAGAGATCAATAACAGTGATAGCAAAAAATATGCGATATTGACTACAACAGACAGCTTTTATCGATACAAAGAAGCTGTAAAAGAGTTGATCGAAGAAAATCTGGAAAAGACAGAAGCAAGAAAATACTCATTTGAAACAGAACTCTTAAGTGAAGAAGAAAATACGAGAAAATCTTATCGTCTGCGAAGAATGATCGAGATCTGTGAAGAGGCGACAGATATGCTCTATAAGATTTCGAGAGAGTTTGATGCGATTGAGCGCAGATATAATAAGCTGATTGAACAAAAGACAGTATTTGCAAGCCGTGCCGCAGCAAGAATCCGGTACATTATGATGGAAGGTGTAATGGAAGAAGATCAGACAGTCGCACTGATTAATCTGATCAATGAAAGTGGCAAGTCGGAAGAGATTCTGGATAAGTTGTCTTCAAAACTTAGGTTTTCGGAGCCATATAAGATTATGACAGAGAAGAGTCTGTATCAAAGACGTGAAAATCAGAAGGAAAAGTTCACTCCACAGGCGGTAACACCTGAGAAATCACAGGAAGAGAATATGACAGAATTTGTCCTGGAACCACTGTATACGCAGAAAGAGATCAGAGATTTCCGAAAGAAAAATGAACAGAATGGAAAATTCACAGTGACAAAAGATACTGTAAAATCAATAGAAGATTTGGAGAAGTTATTTATGGTATGGCAGCATGCAACAGAATCTGCGGACAGTAAGGCACAGATTGAAGTGGCGCAGGAGATGGAGAATGAGGCTGGTTTCCGATTTTCAAAACTTACGATAGAGGGAGTAGAATCAGATGGTTAATTATATGGAAGAATTGTCAGTGACAGAAGCTGATAACCTGAAGAAAACAATTGCTGCATTATTCAGACAGACATGTATTTTACAGATGAAATATGATCCTGTAACACTTGTCCCAAGAGACAATCTGCATTATGAGATCTGTACAAGACACAGAAAGTTTATTGAAGACTATCTGTCTGTTTTAAGCTGTGAATTAGTGCATGACCCACAGGAACACATTTACCGTTTACATGGAGATGGAATCGCGATAGAAAAGATAAATGCCACCGTTACAAAAGTAATCTTACTTGTTAAATTAATTTACAGAGATAAGATTTTAGGAGAAGGCTTGAAAGCTACAGTGACGAATCTGGCGGAGATTCGTGAATATGGAAAGAATACGAATCTGATTAATTATAAGCTTACGATGGGTGAGTGGAAAGAAGCTTTCTATGTGATGAGTAAGCATCAGATCATTGAAGTGCCGGGAGCAATCCAGAATGTTGAAGATGAGACTCCGATTTATATCTACAGCACGATCAATCTATATTGTGGAAGTATGGATATTACTGCGTTGATCAAAGAATATCAGGAAGATCAGTACGCAGAGGAAGAGATTACAGAAGAAGTTTCTGAACAGGAAATCCAGGAAGAAGCAGAGGGAGGTGTGGAAGATGAAAGAGAAACAGTCGAAGAAAATATTTACTAGAATGTTAATGAATAATTGGGGCGGTATCAGTCACAAAGTGATGGAGTTCCATGAGTATGTGAATCTTTTCAGTGGGAAAAGTGGATCTGGTAAGTCTACTGTTATGGATGCAATCCAGGTTGTTTTATATGGAAGTATATCTTCCACATTCTTGAATAAAGCGGCAGATGACGCGAAGAACAGGCGTAGTGTTCTAAGTTATCTTAGAGGAGCGCAGAAAGATGGTTCCTTTAACCGAGAAGACCAGGACTTCTGTTCTCAGATCGTCTTGGAGATTAAGGATACAGGAAAGAATACACATACTTGTATTGGTGTTTCATTTGAGGTTGGAAAGGCAGATACAGACATCAGGAAATATTGTTTCTTCAGTCATTCCGGAAAGATTCCGGAGGATGAATATTTGACAGAAGAAGGTGTTCCGTATACAATCGCGAAACTTAAAAAATTGGTAGAAGCAAGGATAGAATCGGCTGACAACAGAGGTCGCGGAGATGTGAACCGTGTATATCCATCGAAAGAAGCGTATTTAAAAACGGTTTATGATGCAATCTTTGGTTATGTAGAGCCGGGCCGTATGATGACAATGGAGAAAAGCGCGATTGCACTTCGTATGACGAACGGAACGGGACAGTTTATCAAAGATTATATGTTCCCAAAGAGCAAGGAAGACACAGTTGCAACAATCAGTGATCAGCTTGGCGCTTACCGTGAGATCAAGGAACGCGTAGAAGATCTGGAGCAGAGAATTAAAATGCTTGACGAGATCAGTCAGCATAATCTAGC
>OIZP01000642.1_pt1 | contig 21253 bp, 19 predicted proteins | sample 1588531 | NCBI WGS metagenome assembly OIZP01 (sample SAMN03283283) | human gut metagenome | biome: human-associated habitat; material: feces | host: Homo sapiens | place: Peru | collected 2012
CGCGCAGCAGACTGCAAAAACTTGTCGGAAAAGCCCGTAAGGGGTTTTTCGACAGTCTGAAGCCCCTGCCGGACCGGCAGGGGCTGGGGATGGAATAGGAAGATGCTACCGTTCTTCCCGGAAGTAGGGCACGCCCAGGCTCTCGGGGGGCTGATTTTCCCGCTTGTTGCGCATGGAGGTGAGCACCAGCACAATCAGGGTGACGATATAGGGCAGCATCTTGTACAGCTCCTTCACGGCAAGGTTTGCTCCCGTGGGGATGAACAGATACAGGATGTACAGTCCGCCGAAGAGGATGGAGCTGAAGATGCCCACATTGGGCCGCCAGATGGTAAAGATAACCAGAGCGATGGCCAGCCAGCCGCGGTCGCCGAAGGCATCGTTGGACCAGACGCCGCAGGCGTAGTCCATAACATAATACAATCCGCCCAGGCCCGCAATCATGGAGCCGATGCAGGTCGCCTTATACTTATAGCGGGTGATGTTGATACCCGCTGCATCGGCGGTAGCAGGGCTCTCGCCCACGGCCCGGAGCTGCAGGCCCACCCGGGTCTTTTTCAGCACATAGGAGGCCACCAGCGCAATGACGATGGCCGCATAGGCCAGGAAGCCATAGGAAAGGAACAGTTTGCCGAATACGCCGGTGGTCTCCGCAACGGGCAGGGTCTTGCGGAAATAGCCGGAGGTAGCAGACAGGGCGATGGAGGGGACCTCCGCGCCGGTGAGCTTGATGAGGGAGCCGCCGAAGAAATTGCCGAAGCCCACGCCGAAGGTGGTCATGGCCAGGCCCGTGACGTTCTGGTTGGCCCGGAGCGTCACCGTCAGGAAGCAATACAGCAGGCCCATGAGCAGGCTGCCTGCCATGCAGCACAGCAGGGGGATCATAACAGCCAGAAAGCCGTTCATATGGCCGGACTGCTCATAGAAGAAGGCCCCGATGACGCCGCAAATACCGCCCACATACATAATGCCGGGAATGCCCAGATTCAGGTTGCCGGACTTCTCCGTCAGGGTCTCGCCGGTGGCGCCGTAGAGCAGCGGAATGCCCTGCACGACCGCTCTGGGGAAAAAGGAAACAAAATCAAACATTTACTTTTCCTCCTTCCGATTGTTTTTCAGGAAATTCAGCTTGTAGCTGATGAAGAATTCGCTGCCGATGATGAAGAACAGGATAATGCCTGTGAGGATATCGCCAAAGGAGTGGTTCAGGGAGTAGATGGTGGAAATCTCACTGGCACCCCGGTCCAGGAAGACCAGCAGGAAGCTGGTGAAGATCATGGAGAAGGGGTTAAACTTGGCAAGCCAGGCCACCATAACGGCGGTGAAGCCCCGGTTGTCGGCAATGGTGGTGGTAATGGTGTGGTCCGTGCCGCTGACCAGCAGAAGCCCCGCCAGACCGCAGACCGCGCCGGAGAGCATCATGGTCCGCACAATGACCTTGCCCACCTTGATGCCCACATAGCGGGCGGTGCGCTCGCTTTCGCCAACCACGGCGATCTCATAGCCCTGCTTAGAGCGGGTCAGGTAGAAATACATGATAACGGTCAGCACCAGCGCCACCAGGATATTCAGCAGGTACTTGTAGCTGCCGATCTGGGGCAGCCAGCCCGCCATGGTGGACTGGTTGATAATGCCAATCTTACCGGCACCCTTGGGCACCTCCCAGAGGATGACAAAGTAGGCAACCAGCTGGGTGGCTACATAGTTCATCATCAGAGTGAACAGTGTCTCATTGGTGTTCCACTTGGCCTTGCAGATAGCAGGAATGCCGCCCCAGATGGCGCCGGCCAGCATGGAGGCGAAGACCATGATGACGATCAGCAGCCAGTTGGGGATCTTGTCTCCCAGCAAAATCATGCAGGCTGCGGTGGCCAGGCCGCCAATGAGGATCTGGCCCTCGCCGCCCACGTTCCAGAAGCGCATCTTGAACGCCGGGGTCACTGCCAGGGATACCACCAGCAAAATGGCGATATTCTGGCCCAGGATCCACATCTTCCGCTTGGTACCGAAGGCACCGGCGAACATGGTCTTGTACACACCGATGGGATTCTCCCCTGTCAGCGCCGTGGTCACAATGGCGCAAACCACCAGGGCAAGCAGGATCGCGCCGCCCCGGATGGCCCAGGCCCCGTACCAGGGCAGCCCATCCCGTTTGGAAATATGCAATACAGCGTGCTTATTCATTGTTCTTGCCTCCCAGCCGCGTCATCATCATGCCCACTTCCGGTTTCCGGGAAGCATCGGGCTTTTCTACGATCCCGCTGACCTTGCCGCCGCAGAGCACCAGGATGCGGTCGCACAGCTCCAGCAGCACATCCAGGTCCTCGCCCACGAAGACGACGGCCACACCGGACTGCTTCTGCTTGTTGATCAGATCGTAGATGGTATAGGAGGCATTGATGTCCAGGCCCCGGACGGCATAGGCCGTCAGCAGCACCGTGGGGGCCGCGGCGATTTCCCGGCCAACCAGCACCTTCTGCACATTGCCGCCGGAGAGACGGCGCACGGGGGTACTGACGCCGGGGGTATTGACCTCCAGCTCCTCTACTACCTTCTCCGCCAAACGCTTGGGGTCCTTCCGGTTGGTGAACCAGGAATGGCCCTTGCGGAAGGAGCGCAGCATCATATTGTCCGTCAGGTCCATGGAGCCAACCAGGCCCATGCCCAGCCGGTCTTCAGGGACGAAGGACAGGCCCACGCCCAGACTTGCAATGGCCGTGGGGTCCTTTCCGATGAGCTCCTCTTCCCTGCCGTCATCCTCCACATAGCGGATGGAACCGGACTGGGTGGGCTGCAGGCCCGCAATGGCCTCCAAAAGCTCTTTCTGGCCGCAGCCGGAAATACCGGCAATGCCCAGGATCTCCCCGGAATTGGCGGTGAAGGACACATCGTCCAGCTTGAGGGTACCCTCCATGTCCTTCACGGTCAGATGCTCTACCACAATGCGGGGCTTGGCATTTACGGGGGCGGGACGGTCAATGTTCAGCGTCACAGGACGGCCAACCATCATATTGGTCATCTCCTGGGCGTTGGTTTCCCTGGTGAGCATATCCCCCACGAACTGGCCGTGGCGCAGGATGGCCACCCGATCGGACAAGTTCTCCACCTCGTGCATCTTGTGGGTGATGATGACGATGGCCTTGCCGTCGTCGCGCATATTGCGCAGGACCTTGAAGAGCTTTTCCGTCTCCTGGGGGGTCAGCACAGCAGTGGGCTCGTCCAGAATCAGAATATCCGCCCCGCGATAGAGGACCTTCACGATTTCCACCGTCTGCTTCTGGGAAACGGACATATTGTAGATCTTCTGGTTGGGGTCCACGTCGAAGCCGTAGGCATCGCAAATCTGCTTCACCTTGGCAGCGACCTTATTCATATCCAGCCGTCCGGGCTCCTTCAGGCCCAGGACGATATTCTCCGCAGCGGTGAGCACATCCACCAGCTTGAAGTGCTGATGAATCATGCCAATGCCATAGGAAAAGGCATCCTTGGGGGAACGGATCAGCGCCTCCTTGCCATCGATGAAAATCCGTCCCTCATCGGGAAAATAGATGCCGGAGAGCATATTCATGAGCGTTGTCTTGCCGCTGCCGTTTTCCCCCAGCAGAGCCAGAATTTCGCCCTTGTAGATATCCAGCCACACCCGGTCATTGGCCAGCACAGGGCCAAACCGTTTGGTAATGTCCCGCATCTGCACAGCGGCTTTCTTTTCTTCCAAAAAGATCACTCCTTTAGTGATGGTGAAATGTCGCAAAGGGCAACGCGGCGAAAGCATCACTGCGCTGCCCTTTGCAGCATTTCCAGGAGCCCCGATTGGGGCCCCTGGATTTGATTATTAGTAAGCCTGGTCCAGCAGATTGATGCCGTCGATCTGCAGGGTGAAGTAAGGAGCGGAACGCTTGGTGGATTCCTGGAAAGCGCCGTTCTCGATGACTTCGGTATCGGGGGTGTAGTCGGCATCGGTGTCCACATCAGCCATGAAGGACTCGACCTTCTCGCCGTTCACAGTGAAGGTGTTGATGTCGAAGACCTGCAGGGAGCCATCCTCCAGAGCAGCCTTGACCTCTTCCAGCTTCTCGGCAGTGCCAGAAGCGGCAACAGCGTCGTTCAGCTCGGTCAGGACAACAGAGCCGGTCTGCAGGGTGCCGGTCCAGTCAGCGGGGATCTCCTCACCGTTCATAACGGCCTTGATGGCCATCTCGTAGTAAGGAGTCCAGTCGATGCGGGAGGACACCAGGAAGGTGTTGGGGCAAGCGGCAATGGTGGAGCCATTGTAGGAAACGTTGGGCACACCGGCAGTCTCGCAGGCGGTGGGAGCACCCATGGAGTCAGCGTGCTGGGAGATCAGGACGCAGCCGTTCTGGATCAGCTTGTTGGCGCCTTCCTTCTCGGCGGTCTCATCGTACCAGGAGCCGGTGAAGGTCACGTCCATGGTGACGGAGGGGCAGACGGAGCGAGCGCCCAGGAAGAAGCTGGTGTAGCCGGAGACGACCTCGGCGTAGGTGTAAGCACCCACATAGCCCATCTTGGCCTGATCGGCGGTGATGGCGCCGTCCTCGATCATCTGGTTCAGCTTCATACCGGCAGCAACACCGGCCATGTAGCGGCCCTGATAGATGGCAGCGAAAGCGTTGTGGTGGTTGGCCAGGCCCTGGGTGTGGGCCTTGGTGCCGGTGGCGTGGCAGAACTGCACGTCAGGGAATTCCTGAGCAGCCTGGATGATGTAATCCTCGTGGCCGAAGGAGTCGGCAAAGATGATGTTGCAGCCGGCATCGGCCAGCTCAGCAGCGGCATTGTAGCACTCCTGGCCCTCGGGGATGTTGGTGCGGAACAGGTACTGATCCTCGGTCAGGCCCAGGTCAGCAATGGCCTGGCGGGCAGCATTCATGAAGTTCAGGTCGTAGGTGGAGTTCTCGTCATGCAGGAAAATGAAGCCAACCTTGATGTTGGAAGCAGCGGCAGGGGTTTCGTTCTCTGCGGCGGCAGTGGTCTCGGCAGCGGCATCGGTGGCAGCAGCAGCGGTGGTGGAAGCGGTGCTTCCGTTGGAGCCGCAGGCAGCCAGGCCCAGAACCATCACAAGGACCAGAGCCAGAGAAAGAATCTTTTTCATTTTTTCTTTTTCCTCCTAGAAAAATGTATATGTTCATCGCAGAAGCGAGAAACAACGTGTTAATTGCGGAAGGTGATTGCGTCGTCGGTCATGGAATCCACGATGGCGAGGGACTCTACCCTTACGCCCTCGGCCCGGAGTGCGTCGCCGCCGCCCTGGAAGCCCTTCTCAATGGCGATAGCCGCACCTACCACGGTGCCCCCCGCCTGACGGACCAGCTCGGTCAGGCCAACCAAAGCCTTGCCGTTGGCCAGGAAATCGTCCACCAGCAGAACCCGGTCATTTTCACCCAGGTAGTCGCTGCTGACAACGATGGTGTAGTCCGTACCGTGGGTATAGGAGTGGACGACAGCCGTATAGACCTTGCCGTCCACATTGCTGGACTTGTGCTTCTTGGCAAAGACCATAGGCACGCCCATTTCCAGGGCCACAGCCGCCGCAATGGCAATGCCGGAGGACTCAATGGTCAAAACCTTATTGACACCGGCATCGGCATAAAGCCTTGCAAATTCCTTGGCCATCTCGCCCAGGAAGGAGGTATCGATCTGCTGATTCAGGAAGGAACCCACCTTGAGGATACCGCCGGGCAGGACCTTGCCCTCTTCCAGGATTTTCTTTTCCATTGCCTTCATATGCAAAACGCTCCTTTTTTAAATTAAAAAAACCGCGGACAACTACAGTCCACGGTGCAAAAATGAGCAAACGCCTTCCAAAACCCGAATTTAGGGAACGGAACGCGCATTTTTCACCAATGGTCACAGCTTCCTGGCGCTGCGGTAGAAACTCTCGGGCCATACATCCGAAATTACATTAGCTTTTGTTCACTTGACAAGGTCATCCTACCCCAAAATTCATCGTTTGTCAACATTTGTCGAGGCCACTCCATGTTTTTTTCGGTTTTTCACAAAAAGCATACGCTTTTTTTACGTTTCATTGGAAATGGTGAAGGGGCGGCACAGCGCCGCCCCTCTCGATGGTTTACTTGAACGGAACCACGGTCAGGTCCTTGGGATAGTGATTCAGGACTTCGCAGCCGTCCTCGGTGATGAGCACCAGGTCCTCAATGCGAACGCCGATGCCCTCCTCCGGGATATAGATCCCCGGCTCCACGGAGAAGCACTGGCCCGGCCGGATCACGGCCTCATTGACGGCGGACACATCCCCCGCCTCATGGACCTCCAGGCCGATGGAATGGCCGGTCCTGTGGGTGAAATACTTTCCGAAGCCCTTTTCCGCAATGTAGTCCCGGGCGGCCTTGTCTACATCGCACATCCGGGCCCCGGGCTTGGCCGCGGCAATGCCCCGGAGATTGGCTTCCTTCACGATTTCATAGATTTCCCGCTGCCGGTCGGATACCTCCCCCAGGAAGACCGTCCGGGTCATATCGGAGCAGTAGTCATCCTTTCTGCCGCCGATATCCAGCACCACGCAGTCTCCCCGTTTGCCCCGGCTGCCGTCCGTCACATGATGGGGGTCCGCCGCATTGCCGGCAAAGGCGGTGATGGGCTCAAAGGAATAGCCGGAGCAGCCCGCATCCAGATAGTATTGCAGCAGGAGATCCGCAAGCTCCATTTCCGTGTGGTCTTCCGGCAGGGCATGGATGATCCGGTCCATGACCTGATCGTTCAGCCGGGAGGCGATGCGCATTTTCTCCTGCTCCTCCGGAGTCTTGATGGCCCGGACCCCATCCACAATGGAAGAGGAGTTGACGCATTTGCCCCCGTGCAGCTCCTGCAGCCGCAGCAGGAACCGGGCAGGCCAGTTTTTGTCCACGGCCACGGCCTCCCCGGGAATCAAAGCCTTGGCCACCAGGGCCACGCCATCCTCGGTGTCATCGTAATAGGTAATGGGTACGCCCAGGTCCCGGGTCTGGTGGAACAGGTCGTTGATAAAGAACCGGTGATTCCCGTCCTGACGCAGCACCAAAACCAGCATCCGCTCCCCAGGCTGGATGGACACGCCGGTAAGGTAGTAGATGACAGCAGGGTCGGAGATCAGGAGTTGCCGAACGCCGGAATGGTTCATTGTCGCCAGGATTTTTTCTAATTTAATTTGATTCATAGATTGTCCCCCTCAAGTTAGCTATTCTTTGCACCCAAGACCAAAACACACATATCATGCCCAGCGTTTCCACAATAGTAGTAAATCTGATATCCAACAGGAGTGTCAGTTTCCTTTCCATTCGCATATGCATAATCGATACGAACATAGTACGCCCCCGTTTTTAACGCTATCTCATTCCCGCCCGGATATACAATTTTGGTATGCGGGCGGCTGCCATAATCAGGATCCGTAAAGGGGATACCATCAATTTCATCCACGAGTTCACCAGTTTGAATTAGATCAGCCTGGAGATATGCGTAGTAGGAACGAAGATTCGCCCAATCCGCTGCAACCTTTGCCTTGTGCAGATTGTTGGACAACACCGGAATGGCGATGGCCACCAGTACGGCAATGATTGCCACCACAATCAGCATTTCCATCAGGGTAAAACCTTTTTTGTTTTTCTTTACATTCATATTTTTGTCCCTCCGGGAGGAATCATAGCACTTTTTTCCACTTTCGGCAAGAGGGTTTTCCAATTCCAGCCGGCGCTGCCTACTGCACATAAAGGAAATACAGGTACCCAGCCCGCAAAGGATTTCCGGGCAGCCCAAAGCCCCGGCAAGCATTTTCCGCTTGCCGGGGCCTCGCCCTGTAAATTCAGCTTAGAAGCAGGTCCAGCCGCCGTCACAGACGACGGTGGTGCCGTTGACAAAGTGGGATTCATCACTGGCCAGGAACAGTGCCGCTCCGGCGATGTCCTCGGGCAGTCCCATTTCCGGGGAGTGGGCCAGCAGAGAACCGGTGCGCTCAAACCCGAATTTATTTGCCTTGGGCATGACCAAGGGAATGTCCGTCAGGATTCCGCCCGGGGCAATTGCGTTGCAGCGAATTCCCTTGTCAATGTACATGAACGCGGTATTCTTTGTCGCGGAGGCAATGGCCGCCTTGGATGCGCAATAGGCCACGCCTGCTGTCTGATGGGCCGCGCCCACAGAGGTAATATTGATGATATTGCCTCCGTCCTCGCCCTGCGTCAGGAATACCTGAACCGCCTTGCGCATGGCATACAGGGGACCATAGGTATTGACGCGGAACAGCCGCTCGATCATTTCATCGGATACGTCACCCACAGCGGTATTGTCATCCATAATGCCCGCATTGTTGACCAGCACATCCAGCCGCCCAAAGGCTTTCACGGCAGCATCGATCATTCCGTCGCAGGCGGCGGGGTCCGATACATCGCCGACATATGGAATAACCTTACCGGGTTCCTCCTTCAGTGCCTCCGCCAGTGCGTCCAGCCGTTCTTTTCTGCGGGCAACGGCAATAACATTGGCCCCCTCCTGCGCAAACAGCGTGACAATTGCCTGCCCCATGCCTGCAGAAGCACCGGTGACCACAATGGATTTTCCCTCAAGCTTCATCTTGTTTTCCTCGCTTTGTTATACCAGCTTAATTCAGCCAGTTCTTTTCGGTAATCACGCAGTCATGCCCGTGAATTTTGATCCTGTCGCCAACCTTCAGTGCACCCTTCTTTGCCAGGATGTAGCCGTTGTTGACTTCCTTCACGTAGGAATAGACCAGCTTGGAGACGCGGCCCACTTCCTCTTCCTCAGAGTCGATGAACACCGCCTCACCGGGGCCGCCATACTGCTTGGCGCGGATATAGTAGTCATCGTCCAGCACCTCGAAGCCCACTATTTCCCGGGCGGGACCCTTTTCCTTCACTTTCAGAAGGGCTTCCTTGCCGATAAAATCCTTGTCCCACTTGATGTTCTTATCCAGACCAACCTCAATGGGATTGGTGTGGGCCAGGTCGCGCATATAGAAGATACCGGCCTCCGTGGGCAGCGTCCATGCCATGATCTGGAATTCGGTGACCCGCTTGCCGCCATTGCGCACGACCTCTGCATCCACCAGGGTCTCAATGGCCTCCAGATCATCCGGGGACATATAGATCTCGTAGCCCCACTTTTCGCCGGTGTAGCCGCCACGGTTGATCTTGACCGGAATGCCGTTGATCGCATTGTCACGGATCTCAAAGAACTTCTGATCCTCTACGGAATTGTCGCACAGCGCCTCTATCACCGCCTTGGACTTAGGGCCCTGGACGGCCAGCATCTGCCAATCCTCGGTGATCTCATTCCACTCCACATCGAAGTCGCCCTGGTGGAAGTACCACCAGTCATCGGCCTTGGTGGCGTAGAGAGTGGAAACCCAATAGGTATCCTCGCCAACGCGCATAATGACCACATCGTCAATGATCTCGCCCTGCTCATTCAGCATGGTGGTGTAGCGGTCCCGGCCAACGGCAAGGGACGCAATATTTCCGGTATACAGATAATCCAGGAAAGGCACCACATCGGGACCGGTGACTTCAATCAGCTGGTGCGTCCAGAAATACCAGCCCACATTGTTTCGCACAGCCATGTGCTCGCTGCGCTTCATATCATCATACTTGAAGATATTTTTATTCATGATACTGCCTCCCCATTACGCGAATTTATCGATCTTCTTGGCGATCTTAATGCGGAGCTTCTTTGCGGGGGAATCCTCCTCCCAGCAGGACCACTGCGCGTTGATCAGCGTCTTGGCCATGCCGTACCACATTGCCAGGTGTGCCTCGGGCACGTCCTTGGTGCCGGTGATTTCCAGGCCGCTGCGGTCGATGACCAGAATGCACTCCTTCTCATTAAAGGCTTCCACCTCATAAGCGCACACCAGGGATTGCAGCTGCACCTCGATCAGGCCCGCCAGCAGGCGGCCATCCTCTCCAATGGAGTTGGGAACGCCCATCCAGTCCCGCAGCGCCTTAATGGCATACCGCTCGCCAAACATGGCCTTTCCCGCAGCCTCCAGCACGCACCGCAGAATGTGGTCCGCCTGCTCCCGGGTCACAATGCCGCGCTTGACGGTTTCCGCAATGGCGGGCAGAACGTACAGCGAAGCCGCCGTGGACAGGTTCATCATCTGATTGGAGGAATCCGTTTCGTTGTTGGTTCCGTTTACAAAGTGGTAGTTGCACTCCTCCCGGAACATCATCGAATCCTCTACGGTGTCCGCTTCTTCCGTGTATTTCTTATAGTCATCGGTGACGGCTGGGCCGAAGCTTTCCCACAGCTCATGCTCCGGCGCGGGATACTTCTCCCGGTTCTCTGCAATGATCCGGCAGTGCCGATCGCCGCAGCCCTTGGCTTCCACCATCATATAGTCCAGCGTGGGACCTTTGGGGCGGCGCTCTGCGGCAGCCTTTGCCTGTCCCTGCAGGGACATGGTAGTGGTGCGGCACAGCTCGGAGCCGACAATATCCCAGTCGCACACATCCAGCTCTTTTTCACAGCGGTAGGTGCCGAAATCCTGGCAGCGGCCGCACATCAGCAGAGCATCGTCACCCTTATCACCGATCAAAGCGCCGGGATACTCGCCGCACATGAACGGATGAATGCCAAAGCCATCGTCGTTGCCGTAATACTTGCCGGTCATATACTGCCGCTGGAAGCCGTCCTCACACATAAGCTGTGCCCGCTCCCGGTAATCGGGGATCATGATCCGCAGGGCCTGCTGAGTTGCCGCAGAAAGGACGGATTCAAAGCGGCTGATGTAATGCATCGCCTCATAATAGCTGATGAGCTTGTTCCAGGGTGTCTGGACGGCCACATACTGCTTGATGTTGGCACCTACGCCGGAGTCTTGGGGAATTCTGGCATCAATTTTCTTACTCATTTGGAAGCTCCTTTCTCAATCCTCGGGGGGATACTGCTCAATGGCAGGCTGGAAGCGGAAGATATTGTGGCTGGCGCCGGAGTCCGCAACCACGCACTCGCCGGTAATGCCGTCGCCCATGGGCGTGGCCAGGGCGTAAGCAATGATCGCCACCTCATCCACAGGCTGCTGGCCGTCGGTCTGCCAGACCATGAGTTCATCGTAGAACTCGTCCTGCTTCTCTTCCGGCAGCAGCTCAGAGGCCAGATTTCCGGCAGCGCCGGGGGTAACCATTCCGCCGGGCGCCACAGCATTGACCATAATGCCGTAGCGCTTCAGCTCCTTGGCCGCCTGGGTAGCCAACGCCACAACCGCGCCCTTGCTGGCAGCGTAATGGGAATAACCGCCGAACACAGGATAGGGCATCCAGGGGCTATTGGAGGCGATGAATACCATCTTGCCGGGGATCTTATGATCGATCATGTACCGGCTGACATACTTCACAAGGAAAAATGCGCCGTTAACATTGGTATCCATTACTCGCTCCAGGTCCTCCCGGGGCAGATCGCACAGGTGGGCATAGTTCCAGGTTGCGGCAGAATTGATGAGGATATCCACCGTACCGAAGGAATCCACGGTGAAATCCACCAGCTTGGCCACCTGCTCCTCTTCCCGGACATCGCAGAAGCAGAACTTCACAGAATCTCCGAAGCCATACTTTTGCAGAAGGTCCATTGCAGCCTCTTCCTCAACAGTGGAATTGGAAGCAATCACAACCTTTGCCCCGCCCTGGAGCAGCCGATAGGCAATATCGAAGCCCAGTCCGGAGCTGCCGCCGGGTACCAGTGCAACCTTTCCCTTTACAGAGAACATCTCCTCCAGAGGCCTTGCCACCTGAATGTAGCCCTCCAGCATTGCTTTGTCATTTGGTTGAAATGCCATTTCTAAAATCCCTCTTTCCCTGCCGCCCGTCAATTTAACCGGCGATCAATTTTCAGTGTGCTTTCCTGGGTCTGAACGCTAGCCTTATTGTAATGCAGAAGGCGGATTGTGAATATACACAATTTTCATGGAAATCAACGCCGCTTCCACCGCGTTTTGACGGTCCATCCTATTGACAGCTCCCACGAGAGTGCCTATAATGAATGCAAACCGGAAAGGACGGACAGCCCCATGAAGCTCAATGCAGATATTGTCTATGAAGGATTAAAAAAGAAATATCCCGTTACTATGTCGGGCCCAAAATCCACGCAGCTGACGATTTCCAGGCCGGAACTGTATCTGGACAATGAGGTTGCCTTCTACGCGGACCACCTGTATCTGGCAACCGTCGACCATCTTCCCGTGCACCCGCAGCTTCAAAAAAATGCGGTCATCGTGGTGATCGGAGAAGGAGCCAAGCTGTTTCACTATCGGGAGCAGTGCTGCTTGATCGTCATTGAGAAGGATGCCGACTTTTTCGGGGTAAATCGCTGCATCTGTCAGCTCTTTGACCGGTACTACGCCTGGGAGCAGAAGCTATTTGACATTTTTCTGGACACGGCGGATTTGCAGCAGATCGTCGCGTGCAGCGAGCCGCTGTTCGGCTGCTCCATCTGCGTTTTGGATGCCTCCTTTCACTACATCACAAATGCGGACAGCCGATTGGAGCCGGAGCAAATTGGTGCATATCTGACGGAATTTGACCTCAGAACGGAACGAAAAGGTGCGTTTCTCCTGGAATTGAAGGGCGGAGATTACCTCTGCGTGAATTTGTTCAACGCCAACGGTGCCTATATCGGCTGTGTCTATTTCAGCGGAAAAAGCAACTTTGCCGAGGCTGACCTTACGCTTGCGGAATTTCTGGCCCGCCTGATTGAAAAATCCATAGAGCGGGATCCATCCATTCTCATCAGCGAGCAATCCGTTTTGAAAACAGCCTTTGCCAATCTTGTAAACGGCTATCCGCTGACGGCAAATCAGAAATGGGCGCTGAATGTCATGCAGGAAGGACAGCATTTTGTCTGCATCACCCAATACTGCGCCAACCGCGCTTCCAGGCTGCCCAGGGACTATATCTGCGGTGCTTTTGAGCGGGAATTTCCGGAATCCTACGCCTTTCCGAAGAAAAATACCATTGTATGCTTTCTGAATGTTGTTCCGCTGACGGACAAGCGTGGGGATTACTATGCCGCGCTCAACAGCCGCATGAGCAAATTTCTGCGGGAAACCAACGGTGTTGCCGGTATTAGCAATGGCTTTTCTGACCCATACGGGGCCTGCATCGCCTATATGCAGGCAGAAGCTGCCGTAGAGAGCGGAAAAATCACCAATCCGGGCACCAGGCTGTTTTATTTTCGTTCCTACGCGCTGATCAATATGGTCATCAATTCCATGGGAAACCTGCCCGCCCAAGCCTATTTCACAGAGCGGCTGCAAGCCCTGATCCAGCATGATAAGTCCGGTCCCATCTCCTATCTGGACACACTGCGGACCTTTCTGCGCACGAGTATGTCTTATTCTCAGACGGCAGAGGAGCTTTTTGTCCACCGCAGCACCGTTGTGGACAGGATCAGCCGCATTGAACGGGAGCTGGACATCAGTCTGAAAGACCCGGACACCCGTCTTCAGCTGGAAATCATCCTGAAAGCCATGGAAATAGAGGATATGGTTCATGCCTCCAAAGAAACGACCGCCGCGGAATGATCCGCGGCGGCCTTTGGGTTATGATGTATTAGAAGTTTTAGCGGGAGCACTTCTTCAGATCTTCATCGATCTGATCGGCCAACTTTGCAACCTCAGCCGATTCGGGGTAGGACAGCAGCTTCCGATAGGTCAGCGCCCCAACCATCTTCATGCGGGGATCCGTGCTGGAGCCGGGGGCGTACTTCTCCATAACCTGCTTGCCCTCAGGGCTGCGCATAATATCGCGAATTTTAGAATCCAGAGACAGTGCCATAATTGTATCCTCCTTAAAAATGAAAAGTCACTCGATAAATTGCGGTGTCATCTCTTCCTGAGAATTGACCCATTCGTAGTCTAGCATCTTTTCTCTTTTTATAAAATCCACAAAATATAGATTGATACACGCAAAAAACACGACACAATGACGGTCCCCTCTCCCGGCACAATAAACGGGGACGGTACAAAACCGTCCCCGCGAAAATATGAAATTTGCCTTACAGCTTTGCCTTCACGGCGCTGATCATGGCTACGCACTCCTTGGCGATTTCCTTGTCGCCCTCCTGGAGGCCCAGCAGGGGTTCCCGGACGCCGCCGATGTCGGGGCCGCCGGTCTGACGGAGAATCTCCTTGATCATGGCATACATATTGCCCTTGCCGGAGCACATCTTGTAGATGATCTGGCAGGCATCCTGCTGCAGCTCACGGGCCTTGTCCAGATCCTTGCCGGACTTTGCCAGCTCGAAAATCTTCAGGTAGACCTCGGGCATCGCGCCATAGGTGCCGCCGATGGCGCCGGTAGCGCCGGAGACCAGGCCGCCCAGCAGCTGCTCATCGGGACCGTTGAAGACAACCTTGGCACCGCAGTGGATCCACTTTTCAATGTCTTCCACAGGCATGGAGGAGTTCTTCACGCCGATGCAGCGGGGATTCTCCAGCATGGTAGCAAGCAAAGAGGGGTTCAGAGCAACACCCGCCAACTGAGGGATATTGTAGATGATGAAGTCGGTGTTGGGGGCAGCGGAGGAGATGTCATTCCAATACTTGGCAATGGCGGCATCGGGCAGGTGGAAGTAAATGGGGGGAATGGAAGCGATGGCATCCACGCCCAGGCTCTCTGCATGAGCAGCCAGCTCCATGGACTCCCGGGTACCGTTGCAGGCCACGTGGGCAATGATGGTCAGCTTGCCCTTGGCAACTTTCATGACGTTCTCCAGCAGCAGCTTCCGCTCGGGAACGGTCTGGTAAATGCACTCGCCGGAGGAACCGCCCACGTACAGGCCCTTGACACCCTTATCGATGTAGTACTGGGTCAGCTCCCGGACAGCCTTGGGGGAGATATCGCCCTTTTCATCGTAGCAAGCGTAGAACGCAGGAATAATACCGGCGTATTTGGACAGATCTTTCATTTTTCATACTCCTTTTCTTTTGCGAGGGGCGAAAAACAGTGTTTTCCGCCCCGATGGTAAACGATTGAAATTAGCCCTTCACAGCGCCCATGGTAATGCCCTTGGTGAAATACTTCTGGAACACCAGGAACACAATGATGATGGGCACGGAGGCCAGGGCTGCACCTGCCATCAGCAGGCCGTAGTCCGTGGAGCTTTCGCCCTGCATGGTTGCGATACCAAGAGAGATGGTCAGGTTCTTGTTGGAGGTCAGCATGATCAACTGCATGAAATAGTCATTCCAGGAGTTGATGAAGGTGAAGATGGCGCAGGCACCAACGCCGGGCTTGATCATTGGGAACATAACGTCCGTGAAGGTTCTCCACTCGGAAGCACCGTCAATGCGGCAGGCCTCGGTCATCTCGGTGGGAATGCCTTCCGCGAACTGCTTCAGCAGGAACACGCCGAAGGGCCAGCCCACAATGGGGAAGATAACTGCCCAGATGGTATCGTACAGACCCAGACCGGACATTTCCCGCAGCAGGGGGATCAGGATGACCTGCTTGGGCAGAGCCATGGCGCAGACCACCAGAGAGAAGACCACGCCGCGGCCGATGAAGCGCTTCTTCGCCAGAGCATAACCGGCCATAGCGGCGGTCAGACAGGTGATCAGCATAGAGGCAACGGACATGAAGACGGTGTTGATCAGCCAGCGGATGGCGGCGGGCACCGTAGGGCCGGTGATGATATACTTGCCGAAGGTCATGTCAAACAGAGGCGCAGAGCGCTTGCTGAACAGACGCTGGAAGTTGCCCAGGTCCCATTCGGTGGGGATCCACACAGGTGTGGTGGAGTTGATCTCCCGGCCGGTCTTGAACGCACCGGTGATGATCCAGTACAGAGGGAAGGCAAACAGGAAGGCGAGAATGCCAACACAGATGAAGGAAATCACGCGATAAACCTTTTGCCGGGCGGCGTTCTTCTGAATTTGATCTTTCATAGCTTCGCTCCCCCTTACTTTTCTTCGCCCAGCTTAAACTGGACGGCGGACAGGACGGCGATAATGATGGCCAGAATAACACCCATGGCATTGCCATAGCCGTACTTATACAGCTTGAAGGCGTTGTAATAGATGTAGTACATGATGGTCATGGTGGAGTTGTTGGGTCCGCCCAGGGTCAGCAGCTGGATCAGTGCGAAGCACTGGAAGGAGTTGATGGTGGTAATGACCAGGATGTACAATGTGGTGGGCATCATCTGGGGCCACTTGATCTTCCAGAAGGCCTGCATCTGGGTAGCGCCGTCAACCTCGGCCGCCTCCACCAGAGACTTGTCCACGTTGTCCAGTGCGGAGACGTACAGGACGATGGGCTGGCCCACGGAGGTGGTCAGCAAGATCAGGATGATGCAGCCCAGGGCATACCGGGAGTCGCCCAGCCAGTTGATGTTCTTATCCAGCAGGCCAAGGTTGGTGCCCAGGTAGTTGAAGATGCCGTAATAATTGTTGTACATCCACTTCCACACCATGGTGACGGCCACGGAGCCGGTGACCACAGGCAGATAGAAGATGCAGCGGAATGCAGAGGTGGCCGTCACGTGCATCTTGCTGATGACGGAAGCGACCCACAGGGAGAATGCGCAGGTGACAGGCACGGAAACCAGGACAATAACCAGGGTGTTCCGGAGTGCGATCCAAAATACCTTATCCTGGAACAGGGTCTTGTAGTTGCCAAAGCCCACGAAAATGTCCGCGCGGCCCATGGTTGCATCGAAGAAGCTGGTATAGACGCACATAAACATGGGGTACAGGACAAACATGGCAAAGAAAATCAGGAACGGAAGCATGAACGCATAGCCGGTCATGGTTTCGTGCATAACAAGCTTCCGGGACTTGGTGTTCAAAGCAATTCTCTTGTTCGCCACGGAGAATCCTCCTCTCAAAATTTGTAAGAGGTAATCGTGAGGCGTGAATCGGGCTTCACGATCCACGATTACCTCTTACGCACATAGCCGATGATAAGCGCCCCTTCCCCCTTGAAGGGAAGGGGCGCGCAAGAGTCTAACCGGTTTTGGAATTACTGGCCGTTGGCCTGGTTCACGTACTGCTCAACAGCGGCGGTGATCGCCTCGGTGGAGCCGTCGGAAGTGCCAACCTGCTGCAGCATATTCCACCAGCAGGTACGAGCCTCAGCCCAGCCGGTGGTGACCTGGTAGTAGTCGCCCAGCAGAGGCATCAGGACGTTGTAGGAAGCCATAACTTCGTTGTCAGCCCAGATGGTGGACAGGTCAGCACCCTCAGCGGTGTCGCGGACTGCGAAGTAGTTAGCAGCCTTGACAGCGTCGGCGGTAGCCTCGGAGTCGCACATATACTTGATGAAGGTCTTAGCAGCCTCGATCTTGCCGGCATCGCCGTTGTCGAAGACGCCGAAGCCCCAGATGCCGCCCTGCAGCTTGGGCTCGCCGTCAGCAGGGAAGGCCATGAACATGATATCGTCACCGTTAGCGGTCTTCTCAGCACCGGTGTTGGCGGAGTTGGGGTTCAGCTGCTGAGCGATGTTCCAGCAGAAAGCAACGTTCAGAGTGCCATTGTAGAACAGAGCGATCTCGTCGCCGCCAGCAATACCGGCGTCGAACTCGATAGCCTTGCAGTCGTACAGAGCCTTCAGAGCAGTGATGTTCTCCTCAGCGCCCCAGGTGTACTCGGTGTGCTCAGCGTTGGTGAAGGTGCCGCCGTACAGGTTGTTCACCAGTGCGCGGGTACCCTGGTCACCGCCCTGGCCGACGCAGTAAACAGCGCCAACCTGCTTGCCGGTGTACTCGTAAACAGCGTCCATAGCCTTGAAGAAATCCTCGGTGGACTTCCAGGTGTGGGTGTCCTCGTTGATGTACTGCATAGCGTCGGCAGCCTCGAAGACGGTCTTGTTGATGGCCATGCAGTGAGCGGTCATGACCAGGGGATACTCATAAGCAGTGTTGTCGTCGGCGAAGCATGCGGCCAGAGCAGCAGCGTTGATCTCCTGCTTGTCGGTGTCGTCGAACAGGTCAGCAATGTTGACCAGCTTGCCCTTGGCACCCCAGTTGGCGACCAGACGCTCGGGTCCTTCCATGATCAGGTCGGGAGCGGCGTTGCCCTCGATGGCGGTGTTGACCTTGTCGTCGCCGTCGGCGTAGGTCAGGTACTCAACGGTGACCTTGATGCCGGTAGCGGCCTCGAAGTCAGCCATCAGAGCATCAACAGTCTCCTGGTTGCCCCAACCACCGATGGGGTAGGTCCACAGGGTAATTTCGGAAGCAGCAGTGGGAGCAGCTTCGGTAGCGGCCTCGGTTGCACCCTCGGTAGCGGCAGCAGTAGTAGCTGCAGTAGTCTCTGCGGGCTTCTCGGACACGGAGCAGGCGCACAGGCCCACAACCATGACCACTGCCAGCAGAACAGCAAACAGTTTCTTCATAATGTCCTCCTCGAATTTTTCGTTTTGTTCAAAGCGATGGAATCCAACGCCCTCAACTGCCCTTATTTTAGCTACCCGCACCAAGAAAGTCAATTGCCCATGAATGAAATTTTCTTCCAAACCACGCTTTTTTCGAAAGTTCTTGCAAAGCGCACAATTTATGTTTTATTTCTCTTGTATTTGCTTACTCGCTTTTGTCTATTTTGACTGCATCTATAAGCAAATTTATATGTTTTCTGAAAGTTTTTGCCTTTGTGCTCATTTTCATATAAGTTTATTGCTTATTTCTGTACATGAAAATGAAAATTTCTTCACAGTTGCCTTCTGAAAACAGTCAAAGAGGAACGCGCCCAATCGAAATCAGGCGCGTCCGGCGTATTTCTATTATGTATGCTTGCTTTTCAGCGCCTCCGCAATGCGGCGGCGGTACTCCAGAGCCCGGTCCATGTCCATTCTGGAAAACTCGGAGAACAGCACGTCCAGCAGGTACATCTGAGCGATCCGGGCCGCAATGGAGCCGGACTGCATGGGGCTCTCGTTGGCCCCGCACTGCAGCACAAAGTCCGCCAGCTGAGCTCCCGGAGAATTGGGGAACCGGGTCACAAGCACCACCTTCGCCCCTCGCTCCCGGGCAATGGCCGTGATCTCCAGCACATCCCGGGTGGAGCCGGAATAGGAGAAGAAGAACAGCACGTCCGTGCTCTCCATGGTAGAGGCGGAAATTGCCTGCAAATGGGAGTCCTCCACCGGCCAGAATTTGTTGCTGACCGTGGAAAACAGGTGGGCTGCCTCCCGGGCAATCAGCATGGAGCCGCCTTGGCCCATGCACATGATCTGCCGCGCCTCATGGAACAGTCTGGCAACCTGGGCCACCACAGAAAGGTCCAGCACCTCCATGGTCTGCAGCATAGCCTCCACATCTGCCCGGTAGAGCTTTTGGGACATGGTTTTCAGGTCGTCACTCTGCTCCACTTGGCCGCTGAGGGGGGTGTCCCCCAGCCGGGCCTGGGCCATGGCGTTGGCCACCGCCAGCTTCAGCAGTGGAAAGCTCTTATAGCCCATATGCCGGGAGAAGCGGGAAATGGTTGCCTCGGCCACGCCGCTCTGCTGGGCCAGCTCGGAAATGGACTGCCGGACCACCCGCTCCTGATTGGCCAGGATATAATCCGCCAGCCGCTTCTCCGCAGGGGTCAGGGAATAATAGTCACTGCCGATACGCAGAATCACGCTTTGCTGTCTGTCTTCCATGGTGTTTTCTCCTTAAGAATGCCGGGGCCGAAGTCCGGCCCCGGCACACAATGTACTATTCTGTTATCTTGCCAGCAGCTCGCCCAGCATCAGATCGGTCATGATCAGCATTCTGGGCAGATGGAAGGGGCCCTTGAAGGTGGAACCCTTGGTGCTGGGCTCGGTGGGCTTGCCGTCCCGGCGCAGGTAGCCGTACCACTCGCCGCCCTCGCTGTCGGAGAAGTGCTTCTTGCAGTAGTCCATGGTCCGGAAATACCAGTCCAGATACTCCTCCTTGCCGGTGTCGCGGTAGAGCATCAGAGAGGAAATGAGGATCTCGTCATGAGGCCACCACAGCTTCATGTCGTGCTCGTAAGCCTCGGGAGGATTGCCCAGGCAGTCCACAAAGTACAGCAATCCCTCGTACTCCTCGTCCCAGCCGGCCTTGATGGCCCAGTTGAAGATCTCTTCGGCCTTGCCAACCAGCTCCTTGTTGCCGGTGCGCTTGGCGTGCTCCAGCAGGAACCACACGCCCTCGATGTCGTGGCCGGGGTTCACAATGCGGCCGTCGGTGTAGTCCAGGTGGGCCTCGCCGTTGGGGCCCACGTTCTCCAGCACGCAGTGCAGCTCGGGATGGACATGGTACTTGAAGATATCGTCCACGCAGCCCTGGGCGCGCTCCTCGTACAGTGCCTTATTCTCGGGGTCAACCCGCAGCATGACGGAGGTCACGTTCAGATAGATCATGGGCAGGCCAAACGCGCGGCCGCTGCGGGTCTCGGGAATGGTCTTGGGGCCCAGGCCGGTGGGGTCCTTGGCGTCGTGCCACAGGTCCCAATAAATATTGTAGGCCTTCTTGGCCCGCTCCAGGCATTCCTTCTCGCCGGTGACGCCGTAGTACTCGGCGTTGGCAATGGCATAGAAGGCCTCGGAGTAGTAATAGCGGCGCTGACGCAGGGGCTTGCCGTCTGCGGTGACGGTGAAGTACATTCTGCCGTCGGCCTCGGGGTTGATGCAGTACTTCTCCATGAAGTCCAGGCAGCTCTTGGAAGCCTCCAGCCACTCCTTCTTCACGCCGTACACATGGCACAGGTATGCAAAGATCCAGCCGCAGCGGCCCTGCATCCATACGCTCTTATCGGTGGAGTAGATCCGGCCATAGCGGTCCAGGCAGGTGTACACGCCGCCGTGCTCCTTGTCCATGCCGTTTCTCAGCCAGAAGTCCGCGCAGACTGCCAGCTCCTTCTCCGTCCAGGCCTTGGCCTGCTGCAATTTAACCTTATCCATTTCAAAACCCTCCTGTGGTTTTCTAAGGGCTGCCCGCAGCCGCTTTTGGCTGGCTCTGCTCGTGGAAATCCGCCAAAAGCCCACCGCCCGGGCTGTCCCAAAATGTTACATTTCCATAGTACCATTCTGCTTTCCTTTTTTCAAGAGCTTTTTTCATTTTTCCTTCTTTTCGGTACATATTTTCTTTCCGATGCGGGCACCCTGTAGACGGAGAAAAAAGTCGCGGAAAAAGGAAAATAATGCTTGACATTTTTCGTTTCGGTGCTATAATACCCATGTTGCTTGTGACGCGGTAAGCGAAACGGCCACATAGAGGATTTGTGTAACGGTAGCACACCGGACTCTGACTCCGTTTGCGGGGGTTCGAATCCCTCATCCTCTGCCAA
>OIZP01000650.1_pt1 | contig 21051 bp, 22 predicted proteins | sample 1588531 | NCBI WGS metagenome assembly OIZP01 (sample SAMN03283283) | human gut metagenome | biome: human-associated habitat; material: feces | host: Homo sapiens | place: Peru | collected 2012
AAAACTTTTTGAAAAAAGCTATAGATCACGAATATGTAGTATTATTGAAGAGTATGGATGTTTAGATGTTGATTTATCTACTTTGGATAAAAAGGAAAGGGAAAGAGTAATTCTTGAGGAATATCAGGTTTATTCGAATCCGTCCTACATTTATTTCAAAGGAGACGTAGAGCTGTTTTATTATGATGGCACTTCAATTGTAGTAAAGCCAGATAATCCGATAGCTATTTTGTCAAATGTGATTAATCGAGTTGAAAAGATAAAAGTATATTCTAAACAAATCGTTACGGTTGAAAATCTTACCTCGTATAATAGAATAAATGATATTGAATCTACTTTCATATATCTGAGTGGATATCACAATACCGCTAAGCAAAGATTTTTGATGGAGATAGCTAAAACTAATAGGGATGTTTCTTGGTTTCATTTTGGGGATATTGATCCTGATGGGTATTTTATATTGAGAAATTTGATAAAAAAGACGGGGATTACATTTGTTCCGTTATATATGGATGTAGATCAATTGATAAAATATCGTGAATATTGTAAGCCGCTTGAACAGAATGACATTGTAAAAGCTAAAACATTGATTGATATTCAATTTTATGATCCGGTTATGAAATTTATGCTGGAAAACAATTGTAAATTGGAACAGGAAATTATAAGCTGGTTGGGTGAAAATAATAATAGAGCATTATTAAATAGTGTAAATCTATAATTTTCTAATATTGGCATTTAGTTGATGATTTGGATTGTTGGATGTGTTATAACTGTGATGAAGTGAAGAAAATTTATAATTTCAAAATGAATGAAGATAATTAAAAAAATGATTTATTGATAAAATTATAGTGTGAAAGAATGAGGTTACAATTCAATGAAACTTAACAATATTAGAATAACAAATTATAGATGTTTCAAAGAAGCAGACATTGCTTTTGATGATCATATCACATTGATTGTCGGAAAGAATGGAGCAGGTAAGACTGCAATATTGGATGCAGTTGCAGTTGCGGTCAGTACATTTTTACTTGGTATTGATGGTGGCGTAAGCAGGGGTATTTCAAAAGATGATGCAAGATATGAATTCCATGATCTTAATGGTACGGTTGATCCACAGCATCAGTTTCCGGTAAGCATTGACAGTGTAGGTGGCTGTTTAGATAATCAGGCTGTGAAATGGGTACGTTCCCTGAATTCTGAGAATGGAAATACTACAGTCAAAGAAGCGAGAGAATTAACGACTATATCAAAGGAAGCACAAAATAGGATTATGACAGGGGACAAGTCATTAGTTCTTCCACTGATATCTTATTATGGCACAGGTCGTTTGTATGCTCAGAAGAAAGAAAAGAAGAACATAAAATCTCTCACGGAATTTAAACGACAGGTTGGTTATGTAGATTGTATGGCAGCTGAGTCGAATGAAAAGTTGATGCTTAATTGGTTTCAGATTCAGACATTAAAATGTCTCCAGGAGCAGCAGAGAACAGGTGTGATAGAAAAATCGTTATTGTTAAAGACTGTAGAAACAGCTATCTGCAAGTGCTTTGAGAGAATTAGTGGCGCTAAAAATGCCAGCGTTATATTTGATCTCGATACACACAGATTGGTTTTGAATTTTGAAAGTGCAGATGGCAGTTTACAAAAATTTGCAATGGATGAAATGAGTGATGGATACAAGAATACACTTAGTATGATTGGAGATATAGCATATCGTATGGCTGTTTTAAATCCTATGCTGGGTGAAAAGGTGCTGGAAGAAACGCCGGGAGTCATCTTAATAGATGAGATAGATCTACATTTGCATCCGCAGTGGCAGCAGACAATTATAAGCGATTTAATCAGTATTTTCCCAAAGATACAATTCATCGTCAGTTCACATGCCCCGGCAGTTATCAATTCTGTTTCCAGAGAGCGGATTCGAATCTTGGATAACGGAGAGATTTATATTCCAGCGGCGCAGACATATGGAAGAGATGCAAATTCCATACTAAGGGAAGTGATGAAGGTATCTGAACGTCCAATGAGAATAACAGAGCTATTGAAGGCATTTTATGTATTCATGGATAATAAGCAATATGATGAAGCGGATAAAGTTTTATCGGAGATTGAGGATGTTGTTGGAACGACAGATCCTGATATTGCAGCAGCGAGAACAGCACTTGATTTGGAAAAGATATTGGGAGAATAGTGTATGATAGTTGTAAGAAGAGGAAAGGAACCGAACAGCCTGTTGCAATTTCGTAAGCAGTATCCTGATGCAGATTATGAGGTGGACATGCCTACGAATGTTTTACAGGATGTCAGGATCCAGATGTGGGAAGAACAAAAGCATTTGTGTGCATATTGTATGAAGAAAATTGCTAGTCCAAATGTCGAAAGAGTTGAACACTGCAGACCGAGACATCCACATGGTGAAATTGAACATGACAAAAAATCTACTTTGGATTTTAAATGGATGCTAGGCGTCTGCTATGGAAACAGTTTGACAAAAGGCGTAAAACATGAGGATACAACCTGCGATGCACATAGAGGAAATACAGAGATTACAGTTAATCCTTTTGATGAGTTGTCGATTAGAAAGATAAAGTATAGATCAGATGGTAGCATTTATTCGGATGATGAAGAAATCAATAAGGATGTGACAGAGACCCTGAACTTAAATTGTGAGGCTGTTTCTCTTCCAGCGACGCGTAAAAAAGTATTGCAGGAAGAACAGCGTAGAATCATGAGGAAATGTAAGGGAAAATCCCAGGAAGTATTTATACGTGAGTTGGAGCGTACATATGAAAGCCTGGTTCGGGAAAGAGATTTAACACCGTATTGTGGAATAATTATTTCTTGGCTTGAGAATAAGTTGAAGATATCATAGTGTTTCGAGGAGACTTTATTGGGGTTTCAGGAAATGGTGAGACCTACACCCCCAAATACGGTCTCATACCATCCAGAAACGCTTCTGTCAGGAAAGCAGACACCTTGTCGCTGCTTTCCTGGCAGTTATCCACCGCAAACTTGTGCAGGATACCAACCACGCCGCCTATTGCGTATGCTACGGCGTATGAGAATTTCTCCTGGGCCAGGCCTGTCTTGCTGGATTTTTCCAGAATTAATTGCACGTATCTGTGGAACATTGTCAGTGCCTTTTCCACGAAATCATAAGCCTCAGGTGTGGCAATGATGATCATGAGAAATCTATTTGCTTTCATGTATTCGCATAGAGATCTGAAGAACTGGTGGCAGATCTCAAGATTGCCTTCCGGTTTGAAGCTATTCATGATCTGAAATATTTCATCGACGATGCGGTCTTCCATGGCATTGATGAAAGCAGGCATGTCTTCATAGTGGTTGTAAAATGTGCTTCTGGTCACACCTGTGAGTTTGGTTATCTCGGACACGCTTATTTTGTTCAGAGCCTTTTGACCTGCAAGTATCTTGAATGCATCTAGAAGGTCACTTTCAGTTCTGTCATATCGGGGATCGGTTGAGTTGATCATGGCTGTCTCCTTTATCTGCTGCATAGCTTGGTGCTGCAGTTTTGTCACTATCTAATACAGCAATGTTACAACAATAATGCGTGTGAGTCTATTGTTATACGAGATTTCTTTTGATCTTTTTTGTCGAACTCTTTTCAAACGGCTCTTTTCTTATATCCAGTGCAGAGATCCTTTTGTATGTTGGCTGTTTTTTGTTGAAGGTATCAATAATTCTTTGCAATTTTTCAGAAGTCCTGGCTGTATCCATATGTTTCTTATCTACAAAATCCTGATCTGGATATATGTGAGCAGTGAGATGGTTGCCGTCGCCGGTAATGACTATTTCTGAAATAAGGGGCTCTACAGAAAGCTTTCCTTCCAGTTCCTCAGGGGAAATGTTTTCGCCATTTGCCAGAATGATGAGGTTCTTTTTCCTTCCGGTTATATACATGAAACCGTCGGAGTCGAGATAACCGAGATCTCCGGTGCAGAGCCAGCCGTCTTGAAAAGCTTCTGCGGTCTCGTTCGGCATGTCGTAGTATCCGGACATGACGCTTGTGCCTTTTACCTGAATTTCCTCATCGACAAAACGAACAGCGCAGTTGTCCAGGAGTTTGCCAACGGATCCGGGCCTGTTGTATCTGTGATTGTTGGAGCAAATTACAGGGGAGCATTCAGTCATGCCGTATCCCTGGAGTATGTCTATTCCGTATTTTTTGAATTCGGTAACATACATAGGATCCAGATATGCGCCTCCGCAGAATATATATTCCAGTTTACCGCCAAATGCTTCCTTTGCAACTAGCTTTTTAGGAAGGAGAGGGTTGACATCTTTGAGTTTTTTGTAGATGGTTTCTACCATGAGAGGAACCATCAGCATGCCGACAGGCTGGAACCGTTTCATGTTTTTCAGCATGTGGAGCAACGAGTCATTGATGCAGATAGTGGCGCCCAGTGAAATGCCCTTCATCCATTCCATTGTCAGGCAGAATGCGTGATGTATAGGCAGAACGCTCAGAATAGTTACACCAGGTTCCAGATTTACATATACATTTTCAACATTTTGTGCGAGATTGAATTGAGACAGCATGACGCCTTTGCTTTTGCCTGTTGTTCCAGAGGTATACATAAGCGTACACATTTTATCCTTATCCTGATCGGCAAATGCAAAGTCATCCGGTATGGTGATTTCGCTACGGAGCTGTTCAAATGACAAAATTGCTAATTGTGGATTTGAATCTGACCCCTCCAGATGCTCTATATTGACTTCCTTTTCCATGGTGAATACAATATTCATTTCGGGACAATCGTCTGTCAGTTCTGTTATCACATCCTTTCTGGATGCTCCGCAGAATAATGCAGTTGATCCTGATCGATTCAGAAGTTCATGTAATTCTGACGCTGACAGGTTTGCATCCAGTGGTACAGCAGTATTTCCCATGAAAAGTATAGCCATGTAGGCGCAGATCCATTCATAAGAGCTGCTTCCCACCAGTGCAATATGTGTTCCGCAGAGTCCATTATTTCGCAAAATGACAGCAGTTTTGCGAATGTCATCCCACAGATCTCCGTAGCTCTTTTCAACAATCTCTCTGTGAGACAGATATTTAACAGCTATTACATCTCTATGTATTAGGCAGCTTTTTTCAACAATTTCCAGAATATTTTCTTCCATATATCATATCTCCATTTCTTTTATGTGAAGCAAAATGGGACATACTCCGTCGTCCCAGATTTTTAATGTTAAACCGATGCAGAAGAGCTTGTCAGGTTGTCAAGGTACTTGATGGCGTCTTCTATAGTGTGGATGTTGAGGATCTCATCTTCATCGATTTCCACGTCAAATGTATCTTCAAGGTCGCCAAGAAAAGTCATGAAATCAAGAGAGCTAAAGCCCAAATCCTCTATGAATCGCATATCATTAGTGATTTCATCAGCTGGCGTATTGCAGTATTCGGAAACAATGTTTAAAAATGTTATATTGTTATTCATATTAAAAATCTCCTTTTTGAATTAATCAAATGGGGGCAGGCACCTCCGTCCCCAAAAATTGGTCAGATGCATTCGATGATTTCGCCCACGGTCATTTCTGGCTCGGCAATGCCTTTGAAGATTATCTTCATAAGGTAGTAGTAGAACAGTTCAATGTCCTGTTCGGAGAGACTTGCGGTCTGGTATCTGAAATAGAAATTCAGGCCCAGATCATTTGCACTGTGCATGACGGTGAGATAGATCTTTTGTTTTGATGTACCGTTTGGAATCCACATGCTCCTTACGGAAATGTCTTCGAGATGCGGATTTTTAAGCCTGATAGGAAGAGGCTGGTAAGTAAGCCCCACGCTCTCATAAGTAGTGTGTGGAGGAGTGTGGAACATTTCTTTCATCTGGTCAGACAAAAGTTCCGGGTCATAATTGCAGTGTCGGTATACATGATTCTGAACATCCTGAATCATGAAAACTGCATCCAAAAACTCTGTGTCCGGATCAATGATGGTTCTGCAAGGGTATGCCATTGCGCGAGAGCCACCTGATACCCACTCGGCATGTGTGGAACGTCTTGAAACATAATTCCTTATGGAAATGTCAGTCTGTCCGCCATTTGCCTTGGAGAGATAAGTTCGTATTCCCATGAGAATGAGGTTGGTCATGGATATGTGATTGTTCATACAAAAATCCAGAAGATTCTGGGTTGGCTCAGCATCTAGATGATAGTTCTTTGTAGCGACAGACAGGTTGTTAATTTCCTGATCTGCAGCGCGGAGTGACTTGTCATTGTGAAGACGCCTGCTTTCCTGGAGTATCCGTTGTCCCTGTATATCGGAGTAAATTGGTTCCCCATTTTCCTCCAGCACATTTTGCCAGTACATGCGGTCTTTTGAGACACGTTTTTCGTCTGTGCTTTTTTTTAGATCACGTTCGACCATGTCAGTGAAACTTGCCATGTCCTCAGGATAAGGCGTGCCAAATTTGTAATGACAGTACAGTTCCATGATGTCATTCACCATGACGATAGCTCCACATGAATCCATGAGTCTGTGATCGATCTTGATGTACAGCCCATTGTAGCCACCCGGAAGAGAGAGCATTTTTATCACGTTCATCGGAATATTGTCCCCGTCAAACGGAGTTCTGGACCATTCTTCCATGCGGTGATAAGCGTCATCACCGGAAAGCCATGAAAGGTTTTCGTAATCAATATCTCTGTCATCGCGAGAAACAACATATTGCCGAACCTCTCCATTTGAGTCAACTTTTGTAAAACGGATTCGCAGGCATTCGTATCTTTCGTACTCCAGCTGTATGCATTTTTTTAGCAAACCGAAATCTAGCGGCGCCTGCAGAGTCATACAAATGCTTATATTTGCGACTTGCTGAGTGCCAAATTCAATAATTGGTTTGAAATGTATCTTTTGTGAAGGTGTTAATGGATAATATTTTCTTGGCATAATTTACTCCTCCTGATGTTCTGATACGCTGTGGGAAAAGTTATCACAAGAAAAATGAGGATTCAATATGCCGGATCCGCTAATGGACACTTTAGATGAAATTGACCGGAAATCGGGGACGTTCCTTCTGTCACAAAGAGTGTCCCCGTGTAACGAATAAGACAGAGGGACACTCTTTGTGACAGAAGGAACGTCCCTACATGTACTTTGTGACAGAAGGAACGTCCCTACATGTAATAACTGTTATATTTGGTTATAGAAATCTCGGCAAACCCTTGAAAATACTAAAAATTTCGTGGGTGTCCTCCCCGTCACATCTTGTATTGTGTTATATCGTTTTACCCTTGTTTATGAACCCTCATAAGGGAAAAAACAAGGGAAAGAATCAACTGCGAAAACATTGTTTTTGACCAGTTAGGTAGAAAAAATGACCACCTATTGATAAAGTATAGATAATAATCCTAATTCAGATATACTACAAAGCAAGAAAGGAGGAAAATCATGAAACTGAATATTAATATCGATGCGGAAGCTAAAGAACCTGAAATTATGATTACAACAGCACAGATGACGGAAGAAGTTAACAGAGTTGTTGATTTTGTAAGCAGATTAGATGATGCTCCAACAATTATTTCCGGTATCAGAGAGGATAAGATCGAACTATTAGATCCGGATCACATAGTAAAGATTTACGCAGAAGACAGTAAGGTTTTTACCCAAACTGACAATGGTACGTATCAAATTAGATTGAGACTATATGAAGCGGAAGAAAGATTGGATAACAGTAAGTTTGTAAGAATATCAAATTCAGAAATCGTGAATCTTAAGAAGGTTAAAAGCCTTGATTTAAGCTTTGTAGGAACAATTTGTATGGAATTATCGAATGGGACTGTAAGTTATGTTTCCAGAAGATATGTTTCAAGGATCAAAAAAGTATTAGGATTATGAGGTGACTAAAAATGAAAAAAGAATTATTTTCTAGAATATTTGTTGGATTATTGGGTGGAATTGTAATTAGTTATTTGATTACAATTGGAATTTCACTTGCAATCGGTGATGGTAGTTACTATTCATGTGTTCCGAGTTTGATTGAACGATTTGGCAATGAGGTAACAGCGATTATCATACAGACTGTTTTAAGTGCCGTTCTTGGAGCAGGATTTGCAGGAGCATCTGTTATCTGGGAAATAGATAAGTGGAGTTTATTAAAACAAACAAGCATTTATTTTGGAATTGTATCTGTACTTATGATGACAGTTGCATATATTTGCGAATGGATGGAGCATTCTGTTAAAGGTGTATTAAGCTATTTTGCTATTTTTGTTGCAATATTTGTTGTAGTTTGGATAGTACAATATTTGATTTGGAAGATACGTATTTATAAGATAAAAGAAGGCATTCAAAAGAATAATTAGTCGAAATACACAGAGTACAAATCGAAGATTTGTGCGGTGGGTGTATTTCGCTCTACGAGGCTGAAAAATGATTTGTGCTAAATATAAAAAGATTATGAATTTTTAGAAATTCATTGACAAAAGAATGGCATTTGGTTCAATAATATTGAAGGAGGGTCCTGCCGATAAGTGGACGTTCAAAAAGCGTTAGGGTCGCTACGGTGACACTACATTCAAGGACTATGGAAACATAGTCCTTGAAATATTTTAAAGAAGAAATGAATGATTCAAGCACCATTAGAAGTATATCGTATTGATATGAAATATACCAGAAACTTACATAATATAGATGACAGAGTTTTATCGGTATCTCCTCAGATTGGTAAGGACGAGCGACCTTTTCTTGGAGTGCTTGTTATTTGTAATGAACATAAGTATTGTGTTCCCTTATCTAAGCCAAAGGAAAAGCATGAAAAAATGAGGGATAAAATTGATTTCAAAAAGATTGTATGAATTGTAATTTTCCGCATTGAATATTAAGAGACTTGTTGGTGTATGTCTTTTGCTGTTTTATTATATTCTTTCAAAAAATGAAAGCTAATCTTTGAATAAATATTTTTTGAATTTAAGTGACGCTTGACACATTTTTCTCGTCTATTAGGGTGAAAGACCTTAATACAAGGGGAAGGAGGAGAAGCTTATGGATGATAAGCAGATATTAGATTTATATTGGGAGCGCTCCGAAGCTGCTATATCCGAAACTTCAAAAAAATACGGAAAGTATTGCAGATACATAGCCTTTAATATTCTTCACAATGACGAAGACAGCGAGGAATGTGTAAATGATACTTATTTAAGAGCTTGGAACAGCATACCGCCTAACCGTCCATCTGTCCTAAAAACTTTTTTAGGGAAGATTACTCGCAACTTATCTTTGGACAGGTACGAACTGCTCAATGCAAAGAAACGTAATGGCGGGCAAATGTCATTGATTTTTGATGAAATACAAGAGTGCATACCATCGTTGGATAGTACAGAAAACATTGTTGAAGAAATTGCTCTAACGGATATTCTCAACCGCTTTCTTTCTTCCCTGTCATTAGAACAGCGAAAAATCTTTATGAGAAGATATTGGTACTTATCGCCCATTAAAGAAATTGCAACGGAATATGGTATGAGTGAGAGCAAAATCAAGATGTCATTATTTCGTTCAAGGAACGAACTTAAAAAATTGTTAGAGAAAGAAGGTATCTCTGTATGAAAGAAAAGAAACTTTTAAGGGCATTGGGAAATGTCGATAATCAGTATATTAAGGAGGCTGAACCTATGAAAAAAACAAGTAAAATAACTAATCGGCAAAAATGGGTGTCTGTTGCTGCTTGCTTCGTACTCGTTGCTGTGATTGGAGTGGGAGTTTTTCAAAGCAATCTGTTTGGTACAAAAAACGATATTGCCACGCTGGATGGTGGAGAAACAATTACTTTTGTTAAAAATGACTTATCACAATCTTCAATTAACTTAAATGTAACAACAAGACCTTTGAGCAATGCTGAGATTGAAATGCTTTTTGCAGACTTGCCTGTTACCGCAGATGCTTACTTTGATGCTGACAATCATAATATTCTGGGTCTTGAGGGAAAAATTGGTGATACAAGAATGGTAGTATCTAAACAGGGTGTAAATCTATTAGATACTATCATTGATGGAAATACAATCACTTCAAGTGTAGACGGCGTTGATATCGATGCAGGATATTTCGTAACAAAGTCAAATAGTCAAGGTATCAAAACCGTAATATATTATGCAACCTTTGATATGGGAGAGAACACTATTTATGTAGAGTATTCTGGCGTTGAAAATGAAAGTGAAACTGTAAAAAACAACTTGGTAGACACAATTTTGAAGTTGATTGAGAACGGTGCATTTGATTTGAGTCAAATCCAAGAATAATCGGGGACGTTCCTTCTGTCACCAAGAGTGTCCCCCTGTAACGAATAAGACAGGGGGACACTCTTGGTGACAGAAGGAACGTCCCTACATCCGCGCCATATCTGCTGGTGTGTCAATGTCCATCAATTCAGTCTTGCTGGTGACGGGTAGCTGCCTCACCTGAGATTCGTGACCGTGGACAACGACATTCCCGCCTTTTCCCTGTGGGAGAGACATAAGCTCATCAAAATATTCTTTTGGAAATATCACAGGTGCCCCTGGTGTTTTGTCATAACACGTTCTCCATATATATGATGGCTCACTTTGGGCACATAATAATAGTGATGCTATAGATTCCGTCTTTATGAGTGGCTGATCGGAAGGAATAAAAGCACAGCGGTCAATATATGAACCAATTGTATCCAGACCAAGACGGATCATATCATTCCGATATGGAGAGGAGTGAAGGATTACCGGTATACTATATTCCGTGCAAAGCTTTTCAATATCCTGGTGTATGGTGACAACAAGTCGCCTGGAAAACAAATCTTTTGTTGTATCAAGTATCCACTTTATGAGCGGCTGTCCGTGATATTCAGCCATGAGTTTATTGCTGCCAAAGCGCTTTCCCTGCCCTGAAGCCATGATGATACATCCGGAATTGCCAAATGGTCTGTCGAGGTCAACAAGGAACACATCTTTATGGCTGCACAGCCAGTTTAGAAATGAGAGATCCTGTTTTCGAACAACCATAATGATCCGCTTTTTATTCATGAGCCTTTCAAAAGCTTTTTGATAATCATATGATGTGTTTTCAAGATATCCAATTTCGTCTACAGTAATCCATGGTGCTGTTGTGTCTGCCAGGCTTTCTAAAAAAGCAATACATGTGCTGTTAAAGGCATCTTTAATGGGCTGCATGAGGTTCTCGCAACCTGTGGCATCAGAGCAGAATCTGCCGATACGTACAACTTCACCGCTTGAGTTGTTTTTCATGTACACGCCTTCTTTTGGAACGGCCCATGATGTAATTCCGGGCATTTGTCTGTCGAAAAGTGAAGAGAGAAGTGTTGATTTGCCACTTTTCCTGTCACCTGTAATAACGATATGTTTCTTTTGGCTAGTCAGAAAAGATCTCCATATACAATTGGCTTCCAGCCTGAATACAGGCTTCTCTGTATTGTTCATATTTTTTCAGCCATTCCTTTCCCTCTGGTGTTATCGTGCTTCCCCCACCTGACCTGCCACCTGTTGTGCGGCTTGTAAGTGAAAATCCCAGCGCTTCTTCAGCATTTTTTATCATGCGGAATGCTTTGCTGTAGGCAAGTCCCATGGACTGGGATGCGGAGCGGAGAGAACCGGTTTTTTCTATAGCCAAAAGAAGGCGGTATGGGCCTTCACCAAAGAATTTCTCATCATTATCATCAAAAAATGTTATTTTAATAGCAGCTCTCAATGCATATCATCCTCCTTCATCATGACAAGCTGGCGCTTTCCCTGACGGTTGCGAAGTTCCCTGATACTGATTGTACCATAAACTTTGGACAGAAGCATTTCCATTTCCTCAATGGGTGTTTTATCGGGATATATTTCACCGATCAGTTTGGATCCAGATAAAACCAGAAGAGAGTTGCAGTAATTTAATGCAAGTGATGAATCGTGAAGCGTTACCAGAGACACCGCGCGGTTTTGTTCAACATAGCTGCACAGAAGTTTCATGATCTGGTAGCGCAGCCTGAAGTCCAGTGCACTTTCCGGTTCGTCCAGGAGTAAAAGCTTCCGTTTTGCCACAAATGTACGTGCCAGCAGGGCAAGCTGTTTTTGACCCTCGCTCAATGTCTGAAAATTATCGTTTATCCGTGAATCAAGGCCGACCATTGCAAGAACTTCATGAGCTTTTTCTTTCATGGTATCAGTAGGTGGCTGAAGCAGCTTAAGCTCTGGGTTAAATCCCATCATGACAACATCTAAGAGAGATATGTCTATGGATATGCCGCTTTTTTGAGGGATATATCCACATAGCTGTGCTAGTTTTTTGTGAGACATATGTTCCAGCTGGAGATTATCTAACTCGCAGCAGCCACTATGTGGAATCAAATTGGCGATTGCTTTGATAAGGGTTGTCTTGCCACAGCCATTCTCGCCAAGTATACCAACAATTGAACCTTCTTCCGCAGAAAAGCTGATATTGTTTATCACATTTTGCACATCTGGGGTATTGGTGCGGCTGCTGTGGTGGTAGCCGGCTGACAGATCGCATATGTTTAATATACTCATTTTACAGGTTTCCTCCTTATGCATAGATAGATAAGAAACGGTGCTCCTACGATACTTGTGAATATACTGACCGGCAGTTCTGTGGAACATACACTGCGGGCAAGGATATCGCCGAAAGTGAGAAGGCATCCACCTATAAGACCACTCAGAAGCATAGTTGATAAGCGGTTATTTTTGAGCAGCATTCTGGCTCCGTGCGGAGCAAGCAGAGAGATAAAGCTGATAAGTCCTGTCATGCTGATCACACTTGAGGTTGCCAGGGTTGCGATCAAAAGAACCAGCATTCGCATCTGGTTAACATTCACGCCAAGCATTTTGCCCTCTGCGTCATCAAGGGAGAGCATTATGATCTGTCTGTACAACAGAAACATTATCAGCAGGCAGACCGCACATAGTATTACGTTTGAGCCAATGGAATATATGCTTATGCCATTAAGACTTCCCATGATCCAGTATTCAATTGATGCTAATTGTTTTTCAGGGTCGGCAGTCAGCTTCAGACACACAAGAGAGGTCTGGGCAAGACTGTGTACTGCTATGCCTGCCAGTACTATGCTTTTTCCATCACGTTCATATGTCAGAGTTGACAGAAGCAGAACAAGTATCACACAGCATATGGCTCCGGCAAAAGCGGATATGGTTACCGACATTGTTCCCGACAAAAACAGAATGCCAAATGCGGCACCTGCGCTTGCACCTGAGGATACACCTATGATGTCTGGAGAAGCCAATGGATTCTTAAATACAGTCTGATATACAAATCCTGCTATGCCGAGAACAAATCCTCCTATACAGCCGATGATTCCGCGGCTTGCGCGAAGCGTGAGAAATACACGCCACTGCATGTCATCACCTTGCAGCAATCCATTCAGTGTAAGAGGATATTTTCCGACAAAAAAAGAAAATATACTGAGAGCCGCCAGAATGACAGCTCCCAGTATAATAGTTATTGTTGCTTTGTTTTTATTTTTACGCTTGTTATTAGTTGTTGATTCCATAGAATGTTTCATAATAATTTGTCATTTCAGTTGTATATGTGTCAGCTGATACCTGATCAGGATGAAGGATCCCTGCAAGCCATACAGATGCCAGGATTCCTGCAGGTACCGGGCTGTCCAATGCCTCAACATCTCCAGGAATAGCATATATGTGGCTGTTTTTTACAGCAGTGCATTCTGCAAGGTTTGGATCGTTCATTACGTCATCTACTGTATATTCGGCATCAGATGCGATTATTATATAAGAAGGATCCCATGCAAGGAGCTGCTCATAGCTTATCTCGGCCCAGTAGGAGTCTGTGATAGAATCAGCTGCATTTTTGCCACCGGCAAGCTCTATGATGCTTGACTGATACATAGAAGGACCGGCAGTAGACAAGAATGATGAGTTGCCGGCAAGGTATACACTTTCAGGTTCTACGCCAGACAGAGCTGAAGTAAGCATATCCTTCTGAGAATCTATATATGCGAGCAGCTTTGCAGCCTCTGAGCTGGTGTTAGTTGCCGTAGCTATGGTGTTGATCATTTCTGTCAGAAGATCCTGACTTTCAGGATTGACGAGCAGTACTGTGATACCGAGATCTGTCAGGCTCTGGGCTGCATCCTTCAGTTTCATTGGCAGAATAACCAGATCAGGTGAAAGAGCAGCACATGTCTCAAGGTTGAACTCTTTGGCAGTTCCAACATTAGGCAGCTCTGTCAGTTCTGGTGCAGCAAGCTTATAAATAGGGCGCTTGTCTGCTTTTGCCTCAATACCGACAACCTTATCCTTGAGACCAAGAGCGATCAGAAGGCTTGAAGAAATATAGTAGCCACTCACGATAGAAGATGGTTCTTTTTCAATTGTGACTTCACGGCCGGCCTGGTCAGTAACTGTTACAGGGTAGACAGTCTGTTCAGCATCTGCTTCAGTGGAAGGCTCTTCAGAAACTTCTTCAGATGCATCTTCGCTGGAAGCTGTTTCGGATACTGAAGCAGCTGTGGTGCTTTCCGTAGTACTCTGTGTTGTCGTAGTACTGTCTGTACCACAGGCTGTAAGTACTGCCAGCATGGTACAGATAAGGATGATAGATAGTTGCTTTTTTAAAGTTGTTTTCATGTGTTTAAAGTTCCTTTCGTTATTCTTGAAATAATACAACGGTATTGTAACAAAGCATCTTTTCAAAGACAAGCTGTTTTAATATAATATATTTTGAAAAATTGTGTTTATATGTTAAAAGGAGCTTTTATGGTAACAATACAGAATTATGTACGCGCACAAAGTATTGATGAGGCATATGAACTGAATCAGAAAAAGGGAAGCTGTATTATCGGAGGAATGCTCTGGACAAAAATGCAGGATCGCCTGATACAGACAGCCATAGATATGTGTGATCTGGGACTTGATAAGATTGAAGAAAGAGAAGACGAATTCATTATTGGTGCAATGACATCACTCCGTCAGATAGAACTGCATGACGGATTAAACAAATATACACATGGTGCAGTATGCGAAGCGGTGAAGGATATTGTGGGGGTTCAGTTTCGGAATCTCGCCACGATTGGCGGAAGCATATGGGGACGTTTCGGATTTTCGGACATTCTGACAGTTTTTTTAGCTATGGATGCATTTGTGGAGCTTTATCATGGTGGTATGATTCCTCTCAGGGAATTTGTCAACATGAAGCAGGACAGGGATGTAATTGTACATCTGATCATCAGGAAAACTCCCGGAGTTTTTGCTTATGCATCAGTCCGCAATCAGAGAACAGATTTCCCTGTCATTGCCTGTTCAGCATCATGCGTGGATGGAGAATACCGTCTGGCTGTGGGCGCAAGGCCTGGAAGGGCGATGCTTGTTCTGGATGAAGAAGGCTTACTCACAGGGGGACTTTCAGATGATACAGAGAAAGCATTTGCCAATTGGGTTTCTGACAAGGTTCCGGTTGGAAGCAATCATCGTGCTGGCGCAGAATACAGAAGGCGTCTGATATGTGTGCTTGGACAGAGATTATTGAAAAAGATTGAGGAGGAGCAGCAGTGGAAATAAAAGTTAAATTAAATGGGAAATTTGTCTCGGGAAATATAGCTCCTGATATGCTCCTTATAGATTTTCTGCGTGATCATGGATGTTATAGTGTGAAACGCGGCTGTGAGACGTCAAATTGTGGTCTGTGTACAGTGCTCATGGATCAGACTCCTGTCCTTTCCTGTTCGATGCTTGCTGCCAGGGCAGATGGACACGAGGTGCAGACCCTTGAGGGCCTTCAGGATGAGGCGGCAGAATTTGCCGGGTTCATTGCTGATCAGGGTGCTGACCAATGTGGTTTCTGCAATCCGGGTTTTGTGATGAATACAATAGCTCTTCTCAGAGAAAATCCTGATCCATCGGATGATGAGATCAGGGCATATCTTGCCGGGAATCTGTGCAGATGTTCCGGATATGAGGGACAACTGAGAGGGATCCGAAATTACTTAGACAGTAGAATTCCTGCAGATGACAGACAGTAAAGGGGTGAACTCATGGAACATAAAAAATATAATGTAGTCAATAAATCCGTTAGAAAAAAAGATTCTATGCAGTTACTTCTTGGCAAACCGGTATATGTGGATGATATCACTCCCGGTGATGCACTTGTTGTGAAACTGCTTCGCAGCCCACATGCGAATGCCATTGTGGAGGATATAAATGTCTCCATAGCAAAAAAAATACCCGGAATAGTAGATATTTACACATGGCAGGATGTGCCAAATAGCCGGTTTGCAATAGCAGGACAGACATATCCTGAGCCGTCACCATATGACAGACTCATTATGGACCGCCATGTGAGGTGTGTGGGCGATGTGGTTGCCATCATAGCAGCTGAGGATGAAAAGTCAGCAATTAAGGCTATGAAACTCATAAAGGTAAAATATAAAATCTTAGAGCCTGTTCTGGATTTCCGCAAGGCAAAGGATAATGATATATTGGTTCATCCTGAGGACGACTGGTTCCCGCCGGTTCAGGTAGGAGGCGATCCGAAACGCAACCTGATAGCAAGCGATATAGGCGGTGATGGCGATGTTGATGCTGTTATAGCTGACTGTGATGAGGTACTGGAGAACAGATATCATATGAGAGCCTTTAACCAGGCTATGATGGAGACTTTTCGAACGTATACACACCTTGACCGTTATGGAAGGCTTCATGTAATTTCTTCTACACAGATCGTGTTTCATGTACGTCGTATTCTGTCAAGAGCGCTTGGCATTCCAAAGAGCAGGATCAGAGTGGAAAAACCACGTATAGGAGGCGGATTTGGAGCAAAGCAGACAGCGGTAAGTGAGGTGTATCCTGCATTTGTGACCATGAAGACAGGACGTGCGGCCAAGATCATATTTACAAGACAGGAAAGTCAGATCGCAGGCTCACCGCGCCATGAGATGGAGGTGAGTGTCCGTCTGGGAGCAGACCGCGATGGACATATAAGAGGACTTGATCTGTATACGCTGTCCAACACTGGAGCGTATGGGGAGCATGGACCTACAACAGTCGGACTTAGTGGGCATAAGTCCATCCCGTTATATACAGGAGGTCTTGAGGCATATAGGTTTGGATATGATGTTGTATATACGAACACCATGGCGGCCGGCGCATACAGAGGATATGGAGCTACGCAGGGAATCTTCGCACTTGAGTCTGCGGTGAATGAACTTGCGGAGAAACTGGGGATAGATCCGACCGTGATCCGTGAGCAGAATATGCTGCGCGAGGGAATGAAGATGCCTGCGTATTATGGTGAGACGGCAAATGCGTGTGCTCTTGACAGATGTATGGCCAGATGCAAGGAGATATTTAACTGGGATGATAAATACCCTGTCAGGGACATGGGAAACGGAAAAGTCAGGGCTGCAGGAGTGGCAATGGCCATGCAGGGTTCCTGTATATCGAATGTGGATGTAGGATCTGCAACGGTCAAGCTTGCGGATGATGGTACATTTAACCTGATAATCGGTGCTGCAGATATGGGAACTGGGTGTGATACTATCCTTGCACAGATGGTTGCGGAGTGCATGGACTGCTCGGTTGATGACGTGGCGGTATTTGGAGCAGATACAGATGCTTCACCGTATGATTCCGGCTCATATGCTTCATCCACTACGTATGTAACAGGAAAGGCTGTGGAGCTTGCCTGTGATAAATTGAAGAAGAAGCTGTGCGCAATTGCAGCAGGAATACTTGGATGTGAACAGGATGAAATGTATTTCGAAAATGGCAGGGCATATCGGACAGGGACAGATCAAAGCGTTTCTTTGGCTGATATAAGTGTTAAGGATCAGGTCGCAAATGATATTGCCGCTGTAGCCACAGTCTCTCATTCGTCTCCGGTTTCGCCTCCTCCATATATGGTCGGAATGGTTGAGATAGAACTTGACAGATATACAGGAGAAGTGAAGATACTGGATTATGCTGCAGTCGTGGATTGTGGCATAGCCATAAACCCGGCACTGGCACGTGTTCAGGCAGAGGGAGGCATAGTCCAGGGAATAGGACACACTCTGTTTGAGAACATCACCTACAATGCGAAGGGATGCCCGATAGAGTCGAGTTTCATGCAATACAAGATACCAACCCGTCTGGATATGGGACATTTGAGAGTGGAATTTGAAAACAGCTATGAGCCTACAGGTCCTTTTGGAGCCAAATCGATAGGAGAAATAGTTATCAACACTCCGGCACCTGCTATTGCACATGCCATATACAGGGCGACAGGTGTATGGCACAGAGAACTGCCGATCACACCGGAGAAGATTCTTATGTCCATGCCGGAAGAGTGATTGGAGATAACATAAGCAGAATAACAGAATCTGTAATATGAAAAAAATACACAGGAGAAAACAACAGATGAAAAATAAGTTTAAACTTTCAGAAACAGCATTCCAGCTTGATGGAAGGATGCCTCTTTCCCAGGCGATACCTCTTGGACTTCAGCATGTCCTTGCAATGTTTGTCGGAAATTTGACACCATTATTGATTATCACAGGAGCATGCGGACTGGTCGGTGGTGAATTTGCTGATCTTCAGCTTTCACTGCTTCAGAACGCAATGCTCATCGCGGGAGTTGTCACCCTGATACAGCTTTTTTCAATAGGACCTGTTGGAGGAAAGGTGCCGATCATTATGGGTACATCTTCAGGTTTTATAGGAGTATTCAATAGTGTGGCGGCAACCATGGGCGGTGGAGTGCTTGCGTATGGTGCGATTATGGGTGCATCCATTATCGGTGGCTTGTTTGAGACTGTGCTTGGCTTTTTTCTGAAGCCTCTGCGCAGATTTTTCCCGGCTGTTGTAACAGGTACAGTGGTTTTATCCATTGGACTCAGCCTTATATCGGTGGGAATAAATTCGTTTGGAGGTGGAAATAATGCCGCAGACTTTGGCTCCATGGAGAACCTTCTGCTCGCATTATTTGTCCTTGTGGTCATTCTTTTCTTTAAGCACTGGACAAAAGGATTTTTGAGCTCATCATCGATTCTTTTTGGAATAATCGCAGGTTATATCGCAGCAATCATAATGGGATTTGTTCTCCCGAAAACAGGTATAACTGCTGATGGTGTGGAATATACCAAAGCCTGGGTGCTGAACTGGGACAAGGTGAAAGATGCTTCCTGGTTTGCGATTCCACAGCTCATGCCTGTAAAACCGGTGTTTGATGTGCGCGCAATCCTTCCGGTGCTCATAATGTTTATTGTTACAGCGGTGGAGACTGTCGGTGATATATCAGGTGTTATGGAAGGTGGTCTTGGAAGGGAAGCCACAGACAAGGAGCTTTCAGGTGGTGTGATGTGTGACGGTCTGGGTTCATCTCTTGCAGCGGTGTTTGGAGTCCTTCCAAATACATCGTTCAGCCAGAATGTGGGACTTGTAGCCATGACTAAGGTCGTCAACAGATTTGCGCTTGCAACAGGAGCGATATTCCTGATATTATGTGGCCTTTGCCCTAAACTTGCAGCACTGGTGTCGATCATGCCTCAGTCAGTGCTTGGCGGAGCTGCGGTTATGATGTTCTCTTCGATAGTTATCAGTGGTATTCAGCTCATAACAAAGGAACCGTTAAGTGCACGCAACCTGTCCATAGTTTCAGTAGCACTGGGTGTGGGCTATGGAATGGGAGCCAATCCGGGTATTCTTGCAAATGCCCCTCAGCTGCTCCAGCTTGTTTTTGGAGGCTCAGGAATTGTTCCTGCGGCAATGGTTGCAATTCTGCTTAACATTATCCTGCCTAAAGAAAAGTAGTAATAGGGGACGTTCCTTCTGTCACAAAGAGTGTCCCCGTGTCACGAATGAGACAGAGGGACGCTCTTTGTGACAGAAGGAACGTCCCTGGGAGGAGAAGATGTCTAAACGATGGAGCAAATTACAACAGAGATTATATAATCTGATGGACGAATCGGTGGGATTCCAGATTCACTGTGCGATATACAAGATGAATTCTAATTTTTCACACCAGACTAATCCGCTTCCAAGGTATTTTATAACAATAGGCAATGATGTGGTATGGGACTATCCGAGGCAGTTTGACACGTCATATAAGTATGGATGGAATAGTTACCCATGGGATGGTGAGATATCGGACATATCGCTGGTTATAGAGAACTATGTCCAGAGACCGGAATCGGAGATCATGGATCCGGTGGATGGTGATATATGGGGACTGGTTGATATACTCAGAGTTTGTGACCGCAGGGTCGGAAGAAGGAGACTTGAGAAGCTTCTTGATTCTACGGATGATGAGGTACTTCGCATGATAATTGAGAGGAGATTATATGCCACTAAGGATAGTTAGAAATGACATTGTGAAGATGACCACGGATGCCATTGTGAATACGGCAAATGACCATGTGGCCGTTGGAACAGGATGTGACGGAGCCGTATACAGGGCAGCAGGGTATGATGAACTTTTAAATTATCGCAGGGAATATATCGGGTTTGTGGAAGAAGGCGGAGCCTTTATAACTCCGGGGTTTGGCCTTGATGCCAGATATATCATTCATGCGGTGAGTCCGAGGTTTATAGACGGAGATCACGGAGAAGAGGAAAAGCTTCGTTCGTGCTACAGAAAGAGCTTACAGCTGGCAAAGGAGAATGGTGTCAGGTCTATAGCATTTCCGTTGATTTCGACCGGAGGGTTCGGGTATCCGAAGGAAGAAGGACTTAGGATTGCGGTGGATGAGATAAATGCATTCCTTTTTGAGAATGAGATGGACATATTTCTGGTTGTATTTGACGAGAAGTCTACGCGGCTTGGCGAGAAGATATATCCGGATCTGGAAACGTATATAGATCTGCATTATGTCGAAGTGGCAAATGAGACAGAGTATCTACCCGACGGATTTGGTGTGGCACAGTCTAAACGGAGTAGAAATTTTGCAGATACACGCCGCATAAGCGATTATTTCGGGGCTCAGGAGACAGCTTCATTTGAATTCAGTGAGCGCCACGGTGATAAGCTTGATGAGAGGATCAAACATATATCAGACACCTATTCGGAGTATCTGATGTACCTTATTCATC
>OIZP01000651.1_pt1 | contig 21018 bp, 17 predicted proteins | sample 1588531 | NCBI WGS metagenome assembly OIZP01 (sample SAMN03283283) | human gut metagenome | biome: human-associated habitat; material: feces | host: Homo sapiens | place: Peru | collected 2012
AAATAATCAGTGATTTCACGATCAATCTTTTCGATTTGAAAAGATTGTAAAGCAGTGATAGTATCTTGGCTTAAATATTTTGAAGTTCTTGTAATAAGTGTAGTCTCCCTTTCATTTACACCTATACGCTAAATCTTAAATAGATATCATTAATGTCGAATATAATAGCAAGCCACAAATGTATCTGTTAAGCGTAAACTTATAAGTAGAATTATCTAGTTTTATAGCTTTCTCTATTATTTCAATAAGATATCAAAAATCTTCAGTATCCATAAAATAAACATGAATATATCCATGAATAGTAGGCGTAATAGCAACAAAATCTTCTATAACACTAACATTCTTCCGTAATCTGGTCTATTAGAGTTTCCCAGTTTTATTCATAATTTTCTCTATCTTGCTGTTGTTTCCCCAAACAGCTTTGCTATCATACGGTCTATCTGGAAATTTACCATATTCAAGTTTAATATCATAATGATTTTCTTTTATAAAACGTTCTACTCTATCAGCAAGTTTTTCAGGTCTACCAGAACATATGTTAATGATTCCATTAATTGCATCCTGTGTACATGCTGCTGCAACCTGTTCACAGAAATCCTCGTAATTAATAAAATCAAATTGATTTAATCCCATTGTGAACGGGAAAGTTTTCATACCATCTTCAGCAGCTGCAGTAATTTTAGAAAAAATAGAAGAACCAAACTTAGAGTTTCCAACAATGTAATAACCTCTAAGCCACTGGAATGTCTTTCCATTCTGCATACAGTATACTTTTGCAACTTCTCTTAAAGCATTTTTTGCAATACCATAAAAACTCTCCGGTTTACATGGTGTATTTTCATCAATACTTCCTTCAAAGAATCCTATTTCATGCATGCTTCCCATTGTGGAAATTGTCTTAACATCACTCTTTGCCATTTTCTGAAGAAAAACATAATGGTTAGGCAAATCCATAATATGCGCATCAGAATAATGAATAAAACCATCTCTCCAGGCTAAATGTAATAAAACATCCGGCTGTTCAAAATATGTATATGGATCTTCAATTTCAAAAAGATTACATACTTTCTTAATAGCACGATCATCCACATTCTGAACAGTAAAGTCTGCTGCCACTACTTCATGTCCTCTATCTAATATTGCTTTTACGATACCTTGACCAAGATATCCATTTGCACCTGTTACTAATACTTTCATTTCTATCTCCTCACAAACATTTTGGTAGTGTCAAAAATCAACATTTTGATACAAATACAACTACCTTGATTTATTCGTATTTATCTTTAAGTTGTTTCCCTTTTTTGTATACAAAAAGGGATGAACACAATATACTAAGTACGACCAATAACTAGAATAGAGGTGTTCATCCCGTGCAAAGTATACCACAACTTATTGAACTTTTTAAACATTTTCAGTCTTCTGCTTTTATTTTTTCACTCAGATTGAGCCTTTTATCTTGGCTGACTCAATTTCTGACTCTTTAAACAGTAAGATTAATAATACTGACTTCCTTAACTTGGTCAAGGATTGTCAGAATTCTTTACAGCATCTTGATGACTATATCAATGTTCTTCATCCTTTAATGGCTAAAGAAATCAAACTAGCCAAAAATCAATCTGATTTTTCTTTTGATGGTGTTTGTCCATTTTGTGGACTCCCCATGAATACATCTATGACAACAACTGTCACGTACAATACAGGTGCAAAGTCTGTAGAAATACCTTCACCTTTAAGACCACAGTACCTGATGAAACATGAATTTACTATTCTCACTGTGACCGTAAGCCTTCAAAACACCACGATTGCAAAGGCTATGTTGTCACTCTAGTTAGTGGATATAATCGTGTACCAGATCCACTTACCGGCTAGAATCATTCCGTTCATCCTCAATTCCCGCTAACACCTCTTATTCTATTAATTATTTGTTTAAATTCACTATCATTGGAAACCCACAATATCCATCCTGATAATACCAGATATATAATACCTCCAAAACCAATTTGAACAACTAAAGTAAAGCACCCTTTATTAAACTTATCACCAATAAAGTATACGATTATAAACATAATCAATCCTGGAATCAAAAAAACCATACTATTTCTGATATATTTCCAATATGGTATTGATTTATTAACCATCAACATTTGAATTACAAACACTAAAAACTCGGCTATTATAGTTCCAATACAAGCTCCAACTGCTTGATATTTAGGAATAAGTAACCAATTAGCAAATAAATTAACCGCTGCACTTATGACTATGGCTAAACTATATAATTTGTCTTTGCCATTTGGAATTAAATCTTGATTCCTTACAATGTTAGACAATGTTGTAAACGGTAAAGTTATCGCCAAAAGCATTATAAGCTTCCCACTATAAGTAAACTCTGTTCCCCAAAAAATTGGAGCAAAATTTATTGCGATTCCAGCCATTCCAAATGTCATCGCAATAGACACACACGACATATATTTTATTGATGTTGATGTTAATTGTTCTACTCCGTCTTTATCATTCTGTGCAATAACATTAGTCATACGAGGAAGCATAACACTGCCAAATGAAACTATCACACTAAGTGGTATATCTAAAACCTTCGACGCATTTTCATAATAACCTAATGTAGTTTTATCGCACATCGATCCCAACATTATCTTATCCATGTATTTAAATGCACTAGTTGCTATTACTGGTATAAATAAAATCAACATTGGCCTTATATGAGGCCTTAAATCCCGAAATCTCACTTTCAAAAACGAAACATATTTTCTAGCCATTCCAAAAAGTATCGCTTGTCCCAGAAATTGCGAGAAAGCCATAATCAATATGTAAAGCCATATATCGTTCTTATCCTTTACAAACACAAGAATAGACACAAACGTAATAAGTTTGATAACAGTATTTCGTACTACAGTAAGTTTAAACTCTTCTAAGCCAAAAAATAACCATGTAATATCAAATACTGTTGACAAAACCATCACAGTCTGTAGTATCGCATACAATTTGTTATCAGCTAAAAACAATGCATACACTACATACACCATACAGGAAACTATCGATACAAAAATATGCAATACCAATATTTCACTATATGCTTTATTCAATTTTTTCTTATCATTACGAACCCTTGCTATAGTCCTGTTTCCATAAAACTTTATACCAAGATTTCCAAATAGCTGATAATAATATGCAATAGAATACGTGTATGAAAAAATACCAAGTCCTTCAGCTCCAAGCACTCTAGAAATATATGGAGAAGTAACTAAAGGCAGTACAATAGCAATTACTTCATAAAATGCTTGATAAATAATATTCTTTTTTATACTACTATTTGACGACATTTATTTACTCCTCATCCGCTGATCAACAAGATTCCTTAACACAGCATATGCAATCATAAAAATTGCTATAAAGGAAAGGTATAATGGCAAAGTGCTAGCATCATTTCTAGTCAGATTTATTAACTCAACCAGCAACAATGAACAACCTATTCTTTGCAGGTCTGACACTTGAAAATTGGTAAATTTAGCATCTAGAAATTTTAACCAAAAACCTATTCCAGAAAATAAAACGGTCGAAATACATAACCCAAAGTTATAATATAATTCAGCAATTAAGGTGAATCCCATTCCATCATATGGCATAATAGATTTTATTATATATTTCTCATCTGTTAACGAATTAACAAACCCTAAACGTCGGCTAAAAAAATCAATAAAATCTGCAATATATGTCATTCCCCAAACATGACCATTTTTTTGAGAATATTCGACAATATAAGTGAATGGCGATATTTCAATTCCCTCTTCCGCTAAAACATCTAAAAATGAGGCAATTGGGTTAAGTGTATACATACTAATTTCCAAATTACGCATCACACGAACAAGAGGAATAATAATCGCAGCTATAACAACTGCAATTATCACGTGCTTTGTTTTAATCGTTTTATATCTGATTGAATATAGCGCAAAACACACAACCGCTGCATACAGAACTTCTCCTCTATTTCCAATAGAAAACTGTAATATAGTTATCAAAAAATAAACCCCAAATGCTATCTTGATTCCTTTCTTTGTTCCGGTTGAGAATACAAGTGCTATTGATAAAGATGTAATGATAACCATATATTGAAACATAGTACTATTTTCCAACGATCGTAATGTAGTTATATAACCTGCTAAAAAAAGTCCATGAGAAAAAATAAAAAATGCAATATACAAAAACCCTAAAACAAGAAGTGAAATGCCCATTACATCTGCACATTTATTACCGCCCTCAATACTCTCTTTTTTGCATTCTTGCTTCAAATACCAATAACTATTAATTTTTTTTGTTTTTATTTCCATAATTAGAACGAATGACGCTATGATAATATTAGAAATAATAATTGCACTCGGATAATAAGAATTCAATCTAAAAGCCATTGATGTTACAGACTGAAATGTCTCATAGCTTTTATCAAAAAGAAATGCTATTACAAAACCATTATGTACCAAAATAGTATATGCAAAAAAAATCATTAACAATCCACTATTATAAATAGTTGGGTTATACAAAAGTACTGCAAAGTCAAAAATAGAAATGATGAGAATAATAGCAGACAAAACACTATTATCTATAGAATCGCCAGATAAGTATAACACAATCAAGAATACGGTCAAACTTATCAATCCTATTCGACTAATCACCTGTCCCAAACTTTTACTTTTAGTAATATACAAACTTTATTTCACCTCTTTCTTAATATTAATACTTACCATTTACTATACTTCTTATATAGTGTTTCCACTCTATCATTATTGATTCTGGATTCAATTTCTCTCTAATACTAATAGCACGCTTTGCCATCATTAATCGCTTTGTCTCATTTCCAAGAATTTCATCCAACAATATTGACAATTTTTTCTCATCCCCTACAGGAAATAAGAATCCATTCACATCATTTTCAATCAAAAATCTTGGTCCCCCACAAGGACAGTCAGTACTAATACAAGTCATGCCTTCACCCATTGCTTCCATTAATGAATTCGGCATTCCTTCAAACTCAGATGTTAATACAAAAACTGAATTTTCTCTCATTACTTCGTGAATTTTTTTTGTGGCATGATTAAATCTAACTTTATCTATTATTCCACACTCTTTAGCCAAATTTCTAAGATTATCTATCTCATCTCCATCTCCATACATATCAATTGACCAATCAGGAAATTTAGCAGATACTCTCGAAAATGATTTGATTAATAATCCCAAATTTTTTTGTGGAACATATCTAGATGCTGTAATAATACGTTTTTTTCTCCCCTTAATCTCTGGAATTGAATCTTTTAAATACAATGGATTTGCAATAATAGTGCTACGCTTAATAATAGATGAAGCAAAATATCTCTGAGCATCTTCCGTCTGAAACACAAAACCATCAGCAAACCTGTATGTTATAAACCTTAACATTTTTAAACTTTTTTGCTTTGGCATTCTCTTAGGATCATTTCTTTCAGAAACAATTACTTTGGTTTTTGTACCTAATGCTGCAAGACATGAAGCTATATTATATTGAACAGCAAATCCTATGAGGACATCCGGTTTTTCACTTAAGATACAGTTTCGTAACTTAATTATCCCATCTAAATAGTTTTTCCATTTTAATCCATTAATTAACTTTACCTTATCATTCAGTTGATAAGTTGGCGGAGCATACGATGCCATAACAACAACAGTATCATCGGTATCAGAGAAAACATTTGCTAAATTGCATATGACTCTCTGTGCACCGCCATATTCGAATCCTCCTGTAAAGAACATTATCTTCATATATAAATCACCTTCAGTTAACTTTTATTCTATTTACATCAATTAGTTTTCTAACTTTTGCATAGTATAAGTCATATACCTTCTTCAAATTCGTATTTGAGTATTCTCTAGCCACCTTGATATTCTGTACCGAGATATTATTCATAGACTCAACATCATGAATAAGTTCTATTATTCTCTTAGTCATTCCGGCTGTATCTGAATAATTAAAAATGTTATCTGCTTCTAATATTTCAGGAATACCATCTACATTTGATGACACGCATACCATCCCTGTAGCCATTGTTTCAAGCAATACTCTTGGTAAACCCTCACTATGAGATGGAAATATAAAAATATCATGGCTCATAATAATACTTTTATACTCACCACGATCTGCTATTCTTCCTGTAAAATGAATTCTATCTCCAACCCCACTAGCATGTGCAATTGCTTTTATCTCATCTATTCCCTGTCCGCCACCAACAAATGTTAGCGAGCAATTAATATCATTATTTACTAACCCTTTTAGAACTTCGATAGCTTCGATATGCCCTTTGCCAGAGTTACTACATATATTATTCGATATATGTAATAGTTTTAATTCTTTTTTTATTAACTCAGAGTATACTCTACTATTCGTATAAAAATCTTCTGAAATATCTGCATTGCTTATTGCAGCTGTAAAATACACCTCTGATTCACCAAGCACCAATGCTTTACAAGGATATTTTTCCTGTAAAACTTTTTTTGTAACATATGAAACACCATTCGCAGTCATACAATTCTTTTGACAAACCTTTTGCATATATTTTGAAATAATCAACTCAAATATTGTTGTTTTTGAGCTACGGTATATCGTATTAGGATCTGCTCCTACATCTATCATTACTGGCAAACTCAACTTTTTTGCACATTCAAACGCAAGTGTGGTTAATATACAAGGCATTCGTACAAATACTGCATCACAGGTCTTTAAATTATCTAACATCTGCTTTTTTAAGCGTGATTTAATTTTAATATAATTTTTGACACCGTTAAAATCTGGTAATTCAAGAAAGTCCACCCTCTCACCACCTGATAATCTTAATTTGCTAACATCGTCTTGATCTGTTACGTTTCTTGTTCTACCAATTACAGTTACCAAATCAAAATTGGATGTAAAACGTTTTAGATACTGTTGGGTGTATGTACCATTAACATAGAAGTTATCGTTATCTTTTATAAAATGATTATCAGCAATTAATACAACTTTATACATGTAGCTAGTCTCCTATTCGTCTTTAACTCTTTCCCATGTTCGAGTTTGAGTATTATAAATTTTTAATATTTTCCCCGGAATTCCACCAATCATTGTATTATCTGGAAACTCATTTCCATTAACCAATGTGTTCGCACCAATTATGCATCCATTTCCAATTTTACTTCCAGGCAGAATCACCACATTTTCACCAATCCAAACATTATCACCAATAAATACCGGAGTAGTGTGATCTTCTCTCAAACTTGGATTTGTTTCTGGACTAGTTTGACAATCGCCCTTGTAATATCCATGATTTGTATCAGATATGAAAACCTTTGACGCTGTTAATATATTGTCACCAATTACTATTTTTTCTTCTGCGTTAATGTGAACATAGTCGCCAAATCGGGCATCTTTTCCAATATAAAGAGTATTTTTTTTATTTGATGCATCAATTCTACATCCATGTCCAGTAGTTAATCCTTTCTGATACACGATACCTTTTTTTCCTCTAATATATATCGGTCTTCTAACCAGCCTAGCTCTTGGAAAAAAGAGTTTTGTAAATATATATGAAAAACCTGTTTCTATCAGATTAAATAAAGAATAATCACCCATAAAAAAACAACTCCTTATACAAATACATCTTCAATCCACCCCTCAATACTATATTTATAATAAAGGTGGATATCGATTGGTTGATAGGGACTATTTATAAAAGACTCTTTTATAACGGGATCATCCCTATCTATAACTAATACATTATTTGGATTGTAAAAGTCATAATTCTTGATATCATCATTTGTAGTAATTATCTTCTTTTCAAGTCCAAGGGTTTCTATTGTTCTCATAGTCAATCCAGTTTGTTTTGGATGTTGAATATCGAGAATAGCTCTAGCCTCAGCCATCTTTTCAGCTACTGATGCCATAGACATCTGATTATATGCGAAAAAATCCTTATCCCTTTTTTTATATTCTGGATTGCTAAAACGGTAGTAGTAATACATAAACCAACCCTGTAAATAACAGTAGAAATAATAGTTTAGATTACTATATTTACCCATGATTTTATTAATAATAGCTAATCTATCAGAGTGACATGTTCCTATAAAACATATATCATATATTTCTTTTACATTTTTTTCGTTTAATTCTCTAAAAGTATCACAATAGAATAAAGGCCTAAACATAACTTTAAAATCTTGAGCGTCCTTTCGATCGAAAGTTAATACTCTATCATAAAACTTAAAACTGTCATTTACTCCTTTCATATTGTTTACAGAATCATCTAGGTATAATACAAGCTTTGCATTTGGAAAAACTCTTTTGTAGTCAAGCAACGATTCTTTTGTAATATTTTCATTAGAAAAAATATAATCGTATTTTTTATTTTTGTTCTTCTCAATTATATTCTTATGAAACTTTCTCTGTTTTCTGTAGTATAACCTTGGATCAACTTTCTTAATAGCTTTCTCCACTGTATTTATATTTGCTCGAGCGTCGTATAAATCAACTACTGCACCCAACTCTTCAAGCTTATTTTTTACAATAATGTCATAGCCAAAAAATCGAGCATACAACAATAATATTTTTTTTCCACTCACAGAACTTTTTTTTAATGTTTCCATATTATTGTACTCCTACGCTATTTAATAATTACATTTATTTTTGTTAATGCTGCAAGACAATCCTTAATAGCAGCATCAACATCTACATCTTGTGCAATCACAAAGCCCATACGCTCCCCGCTACTATTAATTTCTGTTACTTCTTCACCTACACCATGAACAATACTGATTTGTTGCACACCATCAATCTCTTCAGCCTTATCAACGCCTTCTATGCTATCAATTACTCCAGCATGTTGTTCGAAATAGCGAATCGCAGATCCTTTATTCCATTTTTTCTTTATATCTGGTATTTCACCTAGTGCAATTTTAATACAACATTCAACCATATCCACACCTGTAGATAGTGGAACCAAATGCGTAGTAATATTGTCACCACCTAGTCTAGCACCTAATTCAACAATTTTAGGACCTTGTTTAGTAACAATAATTTCAGTATGAGATGGTCCATTTTTGATGCCAATTGCCTTGTTTGCTGCTTTAGCAACTTTTGAGATTTGTTCAGCAATTTCTTTACTTAGCATTGTTGGTTGCGAATGTCCCATTTCAACATAATGAGGAGCACCAGTCGTTAATTTATCCGTTATTTGAATAACATGACATTCACCATTAACAGTTAAAGTCTCAACACTTACTTCAGGACCTTCCATATATTCTTCGACAACAACATCTCCCACTCTAGAAAATGGATGACAATACTCATAAGCTTCTACTATTAAGTCTTCATTATGAATATCTTTTACTTCAAAAATACCTCTACTTCCTGAACTATCTGCAGGTTTCACAATAAAAGGAAAATTAAACTGTTTCACCACATCTTTATATTCATCTTTATTACTAACAACATAAAACTTTGGAATAGGTACATTGTTTACTTGAAGTGCTTTTCTCATTTCGGCTTTGTTTGTAGCCTTTAATGCTGTTTCTTCATCAATACCAATCAAGTTCATCTCTTTTGCAACAGCCGCAACTGTGCGCATTGGCATATCTGTAGCTAAAGTCATAATTCCATCTATTCTATGTCTCTTTGCTGCAGAAATCACGGCTTGAATATCTATGGTACTAATAATTTCTTTTTCAATACCAGGAACTTTAAATCCCACTGCATCTGGATTCATATCAACTACAACTACATCAAGTCCCATTTCTTTTGCTTTTTCAATTGCAGGAAGTTGAAGTATACTTGCTCCTAAAATCATTAATTTTTTATTCATTACAAATTCTCCTAATGCATTTAGCTACATATTCCATATCTTCACTTGTATAACGTTGATCACAATAAATAGTAAGAATATGTTCTTCTGTATACTTAGCGATTCTACAAATTTCTTTTTGTTCATTGCTTAAAGGCCATATAATTGTACAAAATATACCTTTTGATGCTAATTCTCTTTGTGTTTTATCTCTATTTTCAATGAGAATCGCCACATATACATCTCCTAATCCCACTTTTTTTTGAACAAAATTAAATCCTTTTAATTCTGAAATTAAAATTGATGCATTTTTCTTTCTTGTTTCATTTATTAGAGTAAAATCTATTTGTTTTAACAATTCACGAGAATATTCCGACATCAATCCAGGTAATAAATCTTCATCAATCGAATCAGTAACTGTAGAAAATACTTTTCGATATGAAATTTTTGTTAACTCATCCCCTGTTTTGAAAAACTCATTTCTTAAACATTGTGCTTTTAGTCTTGATTCAAAAAAATTTAAATCTTCGCTAAACTCTTTATTCACAAGTTTTTTATTGGTCCATAATAAACCTCCATCAGGAATATTTACCCATTTTCGTAAACTTGCTATTGTAAAATCAGCTTTGAATTGTCTTTTATTATCAACAAAAAGATTATGTGTTCTATCTTCGATAAATATTAAATTCGGATAATTTGATTTCAATTCATTCAGTTTAGAATCATTCAAAGCTCTATTTCCAAAATAATCCATATAAAGAAATAATATATGTGAAAACTTATTTGGAATTAAAGAACAAAGATATTCTATATCAACTGAATAATCACTATTTAATTTGTAATACTTAATTACGTGATTATACTTTTTAAAAGGAGTAATCATTGAATCACACGCTAGGGCTGGAATTAAAACAATTGATTTGGTGAATTCTCTAGCTACTACCTTTAACGCATCTCTACCAGTCCTTAAGCAAAGAGCACCCATAAAATTATTGTGGGTCACTTTCCCTTTAGTTTTTAAATAAAGTTCTTCATTTAATACCGCATCATATTCGTAACCATATTCTTTAATCATTAGATTCTCCTCAAAATTATAACCATATTTACTTTCTTAATTCATCAACCAATTTGTTTGCTTCATCTTCATTAGTTGTGTCTTTATACGTATTATTATGTCCTAAAACTATTGCAATAGTTTTAAAAAATATTTTTATATCCATCAGAAAATCACAATGGATTGCATAGTATGCATCGTTCACCATTTTTTCATTTCCATCAGCACTATTTCTGAAATATGCTTGACTATAACCAGTTAACCCTGGTTTTACTGTTAAGAAAATTTTAATTTCTTCTGGATACTTATCCAACCAATCAGATGGATCTGGACGCGGACCAATTAAACTCATTGTTCCGTTTAATAAATTAAGAATTTGTGGTAGTTCATCAATACTTGTGTCACGCATAAATTTCCCTATCTTAGTCACACGTGGATCATTTTCACCATTATACGTTGAACCATCCGCAAGTCTAATATCAGGTGCATTAACATACATAGATCTAAACTTGTACATTTTAAATAATTTACCATTTTTTCCAATACGTTTAGCATTATAGAAAATTGGTCCTTTATCTTCGAAATAAATAATTGGCCCAAAAATTAATAAAGCTAGTAAAAAAAATGGAAACCCACACAAACCAATAACAAAGTCTAGTATATTTTTTATTACTCTTTTATACAATTTTATAACTCCTAATCTCATCTTAATTTACTAATTAAATTCACATAATTTTCAATAATATAATCCACTTCTTCATCTGTTAACTTCGTATACAAAGGAAGAGTGATTTCATTTTCAAACTGCTTATATGCATTAGGATAATCTTTGATGTCAAATCCTAAGTTTTTATAGGCAGTCATCATTGGAAGTGGCTTGTAATGAACATTTGTGGCAATACCCTGCTCTGCCATTTTAATAATAATTTCATTACGCTGTTCCAATGTAATGTTAGGAATTCTCGTGATATACAAATGCCCAGAAGATTGATGTTCATTTGTGTAATGATTCAATACTTCAACACCCAATGGTTTGAATGCTGCATCATACTTTTGAATGATCTCTTTTCTTCTTTCTAACATTCCCTTATATCTTCTCATTTGTGCTAATCCAATACCTGCAACAACATCTGTCATGTTACATTTATACCAAGGACCTACAATATCATATTCCCAAGCACCTAATTGAGTCTTAGCTAAGGCATCTTTAGATTGTCCGTGTAATGATAATAATTGATATTTTTTATAAATCACTTCATTATCAATACCATCAATATCTTTCCAAGTAACAGCTCCACCTTCAGCAGTAGTAAAGTTTTTTACTGCATGGAAACTAAAGTTAGAGAAGTCTGCAATACTGCCTACTGGTTTATTGTGCCAAGTAGCGCCAAATGCATGAGCAGCATCTGTCATAATAATGCATCTTCCAATTGCTTTTTGAATGTCATTTGTAGGATTAAACAAATCCTTTTTCTTTTCTACAATAGAGAAAATTCTATCATAGTCACATGGAACTCCCCCAAGATCCACAGGAATGATTACCTTTGTCTTTTCAGTAATCGCATTTTCTAATTTTTCATAATCCATTTCTAATGAGTCTTCTTGTGTGTCAATTAAAATTAATTTAGCTCCAACATGACATACAACAGAAGCACTTGCCGTGTATGTATACGCACTAGTAATTACTTCATCACCAGGTCCTACCCCCAATAATCTCAATGTCATTTCAGCACATGCTGTTTGAGAATTTAAGCATACTGCTCTATTTACCCCACATAGATCAGCCACTTCTTTTTCTAACTGCTTTGTTTTTGGTCCTGTAGTAATCCAACCAGATTTTAAGGCTTCTGTAACCTCTTTTACTTCTTCTTCTGAAATATCTGGTGGTGAAAATGGTATATTCATCATAAACTCTTTATCCTCCCCTAAGCGACTTGCTTATTTATTTCTTCTGGTCTTCTAAATGTTGGTACAACACTTCTTAATGCTTCTCTAGCATCATTGTCATCTTCAGATTCAATTGCGTTTCTTAATACTTCAAGCTTTTCGTCAATTTCTTCTTTAGAAAGTGGTGTATCCTTTTCAATGAAGATCAAGTCGTTATCTGTTTTTGTTAATGTTTGACTATTAATTAATAGTTCTTCATATAATTTTTCTCCAGGACGTAATCCTGTTTCTACTATTTCAATATCATGAGCACCTGATAGTTTGATCATGTTTTGTGCTAAATCTAAAATCTTAACTGGTTGACCCATATCAAGTACAAATAATTCTCCATTGTTTGCCATAGCACCTGATTGTAATACCAATTGACTTGCTTCTGGAATAGTCATAAAGTAACGAATAATTCGTTTATCTGTAAGTGTTACAGGACCACCTTTAGCAATTTGTCTTTTAAATAATGGAATTACACTTCCTGCACTTCCTAAAACATTCCCAAATCTTGTTGCACTATATTTTACTTTTCCATAAGTACTTGCAGATTGAACCATCATTTCACACATACGCTTCGTTGCACCCATAACATTCGTTGGATTTACAGCTTTATCTGTAGATACCATCATAAAGCGTTGTGCCTCATATTTTTCACAAAGTTCAATTAAGTTCTTTGTTCCAAATACATTGTTATAAATAGCCTCCACACAATTGTGTTCCATTAAAGGAACGTGTTTATGTGCAGCTGCATTAATCACAATTTGAGGATGGTATTTCTTAAATACTTTTTCTAGTGCTTTCTTATGTGTAATTGAACAAATTTCAATTTGTAGATTTAAATCATTACCATAGGCAATCTTTAATTCTTGTTGTACATCATAAGCACCATTTTCATAAATATCTAAGATAACAATCAATCGTGGTTCCATCTTAGCTAATTGCCTACAAAGTTCAGATCCAATGGATCCTCCACCACCAGTAATTAAAATTACCTTATCTTTATAATAAGCATTGGTAGTTTCGTTTGTGACAGCTAATGGTTTTCTAAATAATAATTCTTCAATATCAAATTCTCTTAAATTACGCTTACTTCCTGCTGTATAAAGTGTTGGATAGTCATATACCTTTACTTTATATCCAGCATTCTTATAATGTTCATATAAACATTTCTTTTTAGTTACATCCATTGTTGGAATTGCAAATACAATTTCTTGTACTTCATACGCCTTTAATTTATCTAAAGTCGTCTCATCCGCATACCATACTGGAATGCCATGCACTTCTCTACCCGCTTTTTCTTTATTAATATCAATAAAACAACGAGGTGTGTAAACTGCATTTTCATCATTTAATAAATCTTCTGCAAAACTAGCACCAACACGCCCAGCACCAACAATCGCAATCTTGATTTTTTGTACTTCTTTATTCGTATCCGTTTCAATATTTGAAAATCTATATAGTAACTTAGCTAGAAACTTACCCTTTTTCGTTACATTATCACTATATAAATAACAATATCTATAAATCATACGAATCGTAATGGAACCCAATAGGTTTACACATACTAAACTAAGAGTTCTCGCAAAACTCATTCTTTGAATTGGCAAACCCATTTGAATTAGGTATAAAAGTATAAATGCGAACCCATCTGAAACAATCATACGAATATAGCCTTGAATACCGCCATAACGCCAAATCTGACCATAAATATGACCAATTAAGCGACATACAAAGATAATCGCAAATGCGAGTATAGTTAGTTGTAAAGACTCTGAGTTTGTGAATGACTCGTTACCACCATACAACCATATTAATAATAAGGAAGATATCGCATAAACAATCACATCATATACAACTAAAGACCAACGCGTATTATTTTCTTTTAAATTTTTACTCATCCAAATCTCCCATTCCATAAAAAAAGCTCGTTAAAAAACACGAGTCAATACATAATCATTCTATAAATAGATACACTTCTCCCTACCTAAAGCAAATAAAAAGATGAACAATTCAATTAAAAATGCGGAAAACCAGCTATTTTTAATATCCTATATATGTACCCTATAAATATTGATTCCAAAAATAACCGTACCCTCCCCAAGAATAACAGTTGCTTATATATTATAGCCTAATACCCCCCCCGTCAATGAACATTTGTTACTTAAGCTTAGGTGAAAACATTAAATATATTTAATATTACCCTTATTTAAAACGCATAAGCATCATATAACAAATTAAAAATATTTTTTAGAAAATTTCCCTTAAATAAAGACATTTATCAATAAAGTTAACAACTGTTTTATAACCAAATGAATGTAATCGATTACACGAACGTTATTTCTCATTGACAAGAATGGATTTAACCCATATTATCTTAAGTGCAAAGAGATCTTTTTTCGGAGTGAGAAAGATATTATTATTTTTTTCAAAGAGAAGAAGTTCATGGTGAGCTTCTTTTCATTTTATAGACATTTTTTTATAGACATTTATAGTTGTAAAACACCAAAATTATCACTTCCTGAACAATAAATTCATAATCAAATTATTCTATAATGAGATTATACAAAGACATTTCAAAATTCCTTAAATGAAATTTGGATTATTTTGTTTTGGAACACAAAAGCCAAAAGAGAAATCTAAATGTTGCCAAGACAAGAATCAAATATGATAAAAGCTAGGATTGTGCCTAACCACTACGCGAATTTTTCGTTCTAAGGAAAAGTAGTACCTTATTGCGGACTATGCGTCCTGATTTCTTACAAACATATTATGCATGATGAATCAAAACTATAAATGTATCTATTGTTATAAATTCTCTATTTCATCCAATATAGGTTCAACTGAAAATAAATCATGATCCACTGCATTTCTTAATAAATCTGTATTCATCTTAAATAAGTTGCTGCATTCACTATAGAAATACCTTGATCATCATTGAAGCTATGTTTACAAAGGGACAAATCCAATATATCTAAATCGTGTGTTGTAAAGAATAACTCATTGATCATTAAAAATCCCTTTGCTATATCTGAATATCATCACAATAATACAAACTATTCGCACCCAATTTAATGGAAGATACAATACTAGCAATATCAAAACCAGCCTTTGTACCACTCGACAACAAAGAATCGTTTATCATCTTTCCATCTTGGATAATAATACTTTTAACTCCAATTTTAATCACAAATACATTCTTTAATTTACATTTAATATAATTGGAACCAATACTCTTAAAATATGTTTTAGAACATTAATATATTCCCTATTAGCCTTAATACCATAATTAAATATAGAATCTATTGATAACCTTCTTAATTTCTCCAATTCTATTATGTAATTTGATTTATTCGACCTAATCATCATTGAATCCAATCTTTTAGCACTAGACTCATAATTATCTCTTAAACAAATATCTGTAGATACAATATGAACCTTTATATTCTCAGAAGAATAAATATAATCATCACTAGGATCAAATACAGCATGAATTCTATATAGCTTATTATCATCCACAAAATCCATACTAAAAGAAGCCACTTTATTTTTATTTGAAATGAATCTTGTGATTATATCTGCATTTTGTTTATCAATAAAGTTAAAAATAGAAAGGATTACTCTACCAAGAGAAGTCTTACCAGTCGCATTTGATCCCATTATTATATTTATTTTCTTATACCGAAAATTAGGAAACCCTTCTAAATATTCATTTTCGACTTTTCTTGGATAAGAAAAGTTCACATGAAAATCTCTAAAACAACATAAATTATCTAGTTTTAAATCCATTATGATCATATGCATCAACCTCTTTATTCTCAAACAAAAATAAAAGACCAACCCCCTAGCACATAGGAATGCTCAATGATAACTCACCTAACCCATTCTAGGACCCAGCGTTAATCCTTCACAAGTTGATCTGTGCTTATATTGTACTATAAATCAATTTAAAAGCATCAATGAATTTGTCAATTATTCGTGTTTTATGCTAAATTATAAGTGGAGATAGAAATATCTTCAGTGAACAAGCACTATAAGCTGAAGACAATAGGAAGTCGTTAAAACATCCTAATCGTGGTCACTGTAAGTGATGGGGTGACAACCACCAGTAAAGTTGAAGACAATGGGAACTCGTTAAAATATCCTAATCATTGTCGCTATAGCGATGGGCTGACAGCCAGCAGAAAACTTGGTTTATGATTTGATGTCTTAGGACATCTTTTTTTGTGTTTATGTATGTGAATGCAATATGAATCTTATATTAATATCACATATTAGTGTTATTGATATTTTATATAAACTATTATTTGTTTTAAAGTATCATATTAATATTTTAAATCTCTTTAATCTATAGTATAATCAAATCAGATTAGTTTAGCAAATCATTTGATCAATGGAGTATACGAATGGCAAAAAACACTTTAAATGTAGAACATAAATCGTATAAAAATATTGATGAGCAAATAACATATTTATACGAATCAAAAAAGATAATTGTGGCAGAAGAAGATAAGCATTGGCTTATTGATGTAAATTATATTACTTTAATAAACCCATACAAAGAAATTTTTGCAACTGGAAAAGATAAAGATGGAAAGCATATTTATAGTGAGTATGTTGATTTCAAAGAACTACTGAAAATAATGAAAATAGAGCTTGAGTTTACTGATACTCTATATAAAAGCATTCGAGATTTTGAAAGAAAATTTAAAAACGTAGTTTTTTCAGTTTTATGCAAACACTATGTAGAAGACAGAAATGATCTTTTTTGTATAAATTATTCAACAGAAATAAATAATTTTTCAAAGAATCATTTGCAGCATATTTATCCTATGTTTTGTGACAACATGTGTAAAACATTAAAGAAAACAGGTTATATAGAAAATAATTTCGAAGTAACAACTAGAGTAAATCTTTTAAAAAAAATTTACTCTATAGGTACAGGAAAAGAAATTAATGGATACATTTCTGATACATCAAACCGACTAATTACACATTACACAAAAAAGCATGTTGTTGCACCACTTTGGGTAATTCCAAATGCTTTAACCCTAGGTGAAGTATCAATACTATTTTCAATGCTTAATGAAATTTTACAAAATGAAATATATACGATAATGAAAGGAGAAAGTTTATATACAAAAAGTGGTAATTACGAATATAAAAAATTAAATAAATTTTCTGGCCGACTCGAATTCATACGAACAATGAGAAATACAATCAATCATTACGAACCACTACTACCACTATTTGTAGGATGCATTAACAATCAAACCAAAGCAATAAAATCTTCTCAAGTTTATACAGCATTATGTGAACTGAATGATACATGGCATTTTGAGCCCAATAAGTCTCAAACATTTTCAACAACCTTAAATATCAACACAAAACTAACAACATACAATATTCCAAAAATTCGGTTATTAGAAATGATGAAATCGTACAGCTATAACAAGAAATATTAAATAAAAAAAACTGGACTCCATCTCAATCAAGTTGAGGTAGGATTCCAGGGTGCGCATCTCACGCCTTCGTCAAGTTCATTGTACCACATATTTTTCAATGCTACAATCTATAAAATTACTTTCATACAATCCTACAATTAATTAAGACACATCTAATCTTTCGGTTTAGCATCCTTTAAGAAACTAATTGCAATCATGACAATAACTATACCTATTGGAAAGGCTGCAATAATACTCACACTTTGTAAGTTATTCATTGAGCTTTGTGCAAACAATAATGCAATTGGAAGAAGGATCAATAAGATACACCACATCAATTGAAGTGTTTTGTGTGGCATTTCATCTTCTTTTAATTCGTGATAGCAATAACATGAAGCCGTTAGTGCAATAGAATCAAAGCTAGTCGCATAGAAGGCAATCATTGTAAATAATACAGCAACCATAACAAATGGTGCACAAGGAAGTGTTTTAATAATATCTACGATCATGCTATATAAATCACCAGTCTTGGCATATTGTGCCATGAAATCAGCAATGCCATGCATTTGAAGTCCCATAGAGTAGTTTCCTAAAACAATGAAACTTATTAGTGTAGATCCTACACCAAATACATATCCTCCAAGAATGGTTTGTCTAACGGTTCTTCCTCTTGAAATACTTCCAATGAAGAATGGAGCGGCTACACACCATACCATCCAATATGCCCAATAGTAAATGGTCCAGTTTTGTGGAAAGTTTGTATTTCGTAATGGATCTGTAAATGTCGATAGTCCAATGAAGTTTTCTACCATCGTTCCAAGTGAATTTAATCCAGTTTCAATAATATAACGGGCTTGTCCACCAAATAATAAGACGAAGACTAATAAACCAAAGAAGAAATAGATACAAAGGTTAGCCAATCGACTAATTCCTTTAAAGCCATGTAGTAATGAATATGTATATACAATACATGTAATGATTAGAATTACAATATTAATAGCTGTACGACTTACAGTTAAATGGAATAAGTCTTGAATAATTGTTGCCATTAAAGGAGTGGCTACACTAAATGTAGTAGCTGTTCCTGCAAGAAGGGCAAATACGGCTAATAAATCAATGATTCTTCCTGGCCATTTATCTGTATATTTACCAAGTAATGGTCGACATGCTTCTGAATATTTTTGACGATTTCTTTTTCTTACGTGAAGCATAAAACCAAAGGCTGCGGCTAATACTAAATAAAAGCTCCAAGGAATTAAACTCCAGTGAAATAATGGATAGACACCTGCCCATTGTTGAATGCTTCCCATTTCTTTAATGTGAGGATCCGATGCATACATCACCCATTCTGAAAAAGAATAGAATAAAATATCGGCTGCAAGACCACATGTAAACATCATAGAGCCCCACACAAAGAATGAATATTTTGGCTTTTCTCCTTTTTCACCTAAGACAATATCGCCATATTTAGAAAAGGCAATGTAAATAGATAGTAAGAAAATTCCTAGTCCTATAATCAAATAATAACTTCCAAATGTATCTCCAAAAAAGAAACGAATTTGACTTAATACTACATTAGATTGTTCTGGAGCTACAAAGAAAACAAAACATAATACTAGAATCAGACATAATGGTAATAGTGTAATCATCCAATCAATTTTATTTTTCATTTCTTGTACCCCCTATAACTTGAATCCATTTCAATCAATTCATCCAACCCATCAATTTCTACTACATCCTCTTTTTTCATTGGCATAACACCCAATTGGTAGTGTTCTGGATGACAAAACATAGCTACATCATCCCAATAGATTTGACGATTTTGTTTCGTATCAAATTCATATTCCAAATCTTGTTTTAATTGTTTTCCATCTTGACTATTCCATCTTGAAATACTATAAAGTTGCCAACCCTTTAAACCACCCGTACGACTACAAGAAGTGACAATACCATTCTCTACTTGCTGTAGCCATTCGTCAGTACCATTTTCAACATACACACTGTTATAGCCTGAACGCTCAAATTCTGGTTTAAGTATTTCAGGATTAAAAATAATTTGATCCCCATCCAAAATAATGGCATTTTCTATATAGTCTCTAACCACATATAAGGAGGCAATATTATTACAAGTATCAAAATAAGGATTATCAATCACTTTTAAACCGGCATATTCCTTTTCTAACCCATAGAATTTTTCTTTTAAATATCCCACCACAACATAGATTTCATAAATACCATTCTTATGAAGTGCATCAATGACAGTATCAATCATTCTTACACCATTCACTTTGACTAGTGGTTTTGGTGTTTCAAGCGTTAAAGGACTCATACGAGAACCAAAACCAGCCGCCATAATAATGGCTCTTTCTACTTTGTACATAAGTAAATTTTCTCCTTCTCTAATAATTAAACAGTTGGAGATAAACTCCTCTAAGAACCGTACGTGCAGTTTTCCCGCATACGGCTCCCCACTGTTACTTTTAAACATTCTTGTTATATATGACTTTGTCACCGCTCCAAATATCAACATGGATATAAGGGTGAATGATTCGGTCATTCCATATATCATAGAACCTTTCCAATTTAAAACTTCTTCTTTGACTCCTTCGGTTTAACCATTTGAACGTTACATATAGTGAATGTTGCCAAAGGTTTCTGACCTCTTTTATCATTCCACTCAAACTGTAGTAGTTAAAACTACCAGTAAGTTTCTTGTTCAACGCCTTCATGAATTCGTCAA
>OIZP01000654.1_pt1 | contig 20931 bp, 22 predicted proteins | sample 1588531 | NCBI WGS metagenome assembly OIZP01 (sample SAMN03283283) | human gut metagenome | biome: human-associated habitat; material: feces | host: Homo sapiens | place: Peru | collected 2012
AGGCGATGCCTTCCTGATTAAAATTAAGATTTTAATCAGGAAATAGTATCAAAAGAAGCGGAAAATTGCACCACATTCTCCACTGGTTCGCAATGATATGGGCTGTACGATGGTTCTATAAAATTCCGAAAAAAGCACCCCCGGGATCGATGATCCCGGGGGCATATACGATATACGTGCATCAGAAACTCTGCTGGGTACCGCGGATAAAGGCGCGGGTTTTCTCACTCTTGGGATGGTCAAAAACCTCTTCGGGGGTACCCATTTCCTCAATCACCCCGTCGGCCATGTAGATGACCATGTCCGCAACGCTGCGGGCGAAATCCATTTCGTGGGTCACCACGATCATGGTGTTGTCCTTGGATTTAAGACCCCGGATGACCCGCAGAACCTCGCCGGTGAGCTCCGGATCCAGAGCGGAGGTGGGTTCGTCAAAACAAAGCACCTGAGGGCTCAAAGCCAGGGCACGGGCAATGGCCACCCGCTGCTGCTGTCCGCCGGAGAGCTGGTAGGGATAGCTGCCCTTCTTTTGCAGCAGACCCACCTGGTCGAGAAGCTTCAATGCCTTTTCCTTCAAGGCGCCCGGGTCGCCCTTTTTCAGAAGCTTGGGAGCCAGCATCACGTTTTCCAGCACAGTGTACTGGGGGAACAGGTTGAAATTCTGGAACACCAGGCCGAAATGAAGCCGGTTCTGGCGAATCTGTTCCTCCGTCAGGCTGCCGTCGTTGAGAAGCTTGCCATCCACCCGGATTTCTCCCGCATCCGGAGTTTCCAGGAAATTCAGGCAGCGAAGCAGGGTGGTCTTGCCGCTGCCGGAGGAGCCGATAATGGCCAGCACCTGACCCTTTTCCAGAGAAAAGCTGACCCCTCTGAGTACGTCCACAGAGCCGAAGCCCTTTTTGATATTCTTTACTTCCAAAATTGCCATGGCTCAACCTCTGAAATAGCTTAGTTTTTCTTCCAGCTTGCCGAAGAGAATGGTCAGAAGACCGTTGAAAATCAGGTAGAAGGCGCCGGTGTAGAACAGAGGCCAGATAAGCCCCTTCTTGATAAAGGCCTCGCCTGCCCAGATGATTTCATACACGCTGATAATCCGAGCCAGGGAGGTGTCCTTCACCAGGGTGATAATTTCGTTGCTCATGGGAGCCAGAATCCGCTTGACCACCTGCAAAAGCACCACCTTGAAGAAAATCTGGCTCTTCGTCATGCCCAGCACCTGACCGGCCTCGTACTGACCCAGAGGGATGGACTCAATGCCGCCCCGGTAGATTTCCGAGAAATAGCAGGCGTAATTGATGGCGAAGGCCACAATGGTGGCGGTGAACCGGGGCATGGCGGACATGCCGAACATCAGACCCGGCCCATAGAAAATGATGATCAGCTGGAGCATCAGGGGCGTGCCCCGGATAATCCAGACAAAGCACCGCACCAGACGGCGCAGGGGAGAGAATTTGCTCATGGAGCCGAAGCAGACCACAAGCCCCAGAGGGATGGAAAACAGCAGGGTCAGGCAGAAAATTTCCAGGGATTTTCCGAAACCTGCCAGAAGCTGCAAAGTAACCGGGAGAAACATAAGCTACCTCTCTTTAATATCGGGAACTGCTGAATCAGCTGCCAGTGCCTGGCAATTGATTCCGCAGTTCTCGGAAACTCACGGCAAGGGAGGACTTGCGTCCTCCCTTGGATGCCTGTTTGGAAAATCAGCCCGCCAGCGTCAGGCTGTACTTGTCGGCCAGAGCCTGGAGAGAACCGTCGGCCTTCATTGCTTGCAGCAGCTCGTTGACCTTGGCGGTGACGTCGGAGTCCTTCCGGAAGCCGATGCCGTATTCCTCGCTGGTCAGGCTGATGCCGGCGGCCAGGTCGGCGTAGCTGGTGCCTTCGCCGGTCATGGCGTTGGCCATGGTGATGTCGATGACGCAGGCGTCAGAGGTGCCGGCGGCGACTTCCATCAGAGCCGCGGCCTGATCCTGGACGGCGATGATCTGATCCTCGGGGATGCCGATGCCCAGAACCGCTTCCTGACCGGCAGAGCCGTTCTCCACGGCGAAGGTCAGATCGCTGAGGGACTCGGGGGTGGTGTAGTTTGCCAGAGCGTCGGCCTTCATGACCAGCACCTGGGCATTGACCACATAGGCATCGGAGCAGTTGGTATTCAGCTTGACCTCATCGGTGATGGTCATGCCGTTCCAGATGGCGTCAATGTTCTTGGTATCCAGCTCGTAGAACTTCTTGCCCCAGTCACCCAGGACCAGGAACTCGCACTTGACGCCCAGTTTCTCGCAGACCTGCTCGGCCAGCTCCGCGTCGAAGCCCGTCCAGTTGCCGTTTTCGTCCTTGTAGTCCATGGGCTCGTAGTCGGTGATGCCCACGATCATGGTGCCCTTCTTCTGAATGTACTTCAGGTCGGAGTCGGAGGAGGCGCCGCAGGCGGACAGGCAGGTCAGAGCCAGTACCAGAACCAGCAGCAGAGCAAACATCTTTTTCATATCATTTTCTTCCTTTCTTTGCCCCTTGGGAACGCGGCCGTTACCCCTTGGGATCTGATACTATTTCCTGATTAAAATCTTAATTTTAATCAGGAAGGCATCGCCTGAAGGCGCTGCCTGTTTTGTGATTTATAAGGAAAGAAATCACAAAACAAGTCTCATATGAACTCCATGCCCTTCAGGCAATTAAAATCTTTTTTTAAGATTTTAATTGGAGTTCAGTATCAACTGCCTGCATTATACTTCATCACTTTAGAGAAGTAAAGTACTAAATTGCGGTTTTGCGCATTTTTGGCACAGTGCATAAAGGAAGGGAAAATATCGAAAAAAAATCCGGCAAGGTGCAAAAAAGGGCTGCCGCAATTTTGCGGCAGCCCCATTGGCAAAGGTTTTTTACAGGCTGACTTCCACCTGAACGGTATTCTTGTCGCTCAGAGGTACGATGTGGCCATCCACGGCCTGGCCGTCCACGGTCATGCCGGGCTTGCCGGTGCGCCACACGTGCACCACATACTCGGTGCCCCGGAACTTCCGGGTGACGGTGTATTCCTTCCAGTCATCGGGAATGCATGGCTGAATCCGCAGGCCCTGGTAGTCCGGGCAAATACCCAGGATGGCCTGGGAGATGGACAGGAAGGTCCAGCTTGCGGTGCCGGTGAGCCAGCTGTTCTTGGCGTGACCCGGGGCGCCGGAGGCACGGCCGGTGACCATCTGGGCGTAGCAGTAAGGCTCGGTTTCGTGGATTTCGCTCTTGTCCTCCAGGTAGGCCGGGCAGATCCGACGGTAGATGTCGAAGGCCTCGTTGCCCCGACCCAAAGTGGCCTCGGCGCAGACGATCCAGGGGTTATTGTGGCAGAACACCGCGCCGTTCTCCTTGAATCCGGGAGGATAGGAGGAGATTTCGCCCAGCTCCAGGTGATACTCCGTGTAGCAGGGATCCAGCAGTTCCACGCCGTACTCGCCCAGCAGACGCTTCCGGGTGGATTCCATGGCCTTCAGACCCTCGCCGGAGTCCTTGCCGATGCCGGCCAGGGTGCAGAAGCCCTGAGGCTCAATGTAAATCTGACCCTCCCGGCATTCATGGCTGCCCACCTTGTCGCCGTGGGCATCGTAGGCACGGAGAAACCACTCACCGTCCCAGCCGTCCTTCAGAACGGCCTTCTCCATGTCGGAAACGGCCTTGGCAATGGTGTCGGCCTCCTCGTTCAGACCCAGCTGACGGCACAGAGCCACATACTCGCCGCCGTACTTGACGAACATACCGGCGATGAACACGGACTCGGCCACCGGCCCTTCGCTGGGGCCGAAGGTCTGGAAGCTTTCGCCGGGCTCGGCGGAGAAGCAGTTCAGGTTCAGACAGTCATTCCAGTCTGCCCGACCGATGAGGGGAAGCTTGTGGGGGCCCAGGTTGTTCAGGGTAAAGTTAACGCTCCGGCGGACGTGCTCCAGCAGAGGCACCTCGGTGCCGGGAACGTTGTCAAACGGCGTGGGATGCTCCAGAATGGAGAAGTCGCCGGTTTCCTTGATGTAGGTGCACACCGCGCCTACCAGCCACAGGGGGTCGTCGTTGAAGCCGCCGCCGATGTCGTTGTTGCCCCGCTTGGTCAGAGGCTGATACTGGTGGTAGGTGGAGCCGTCGGCGAACTGGATGGAGGCGATGTCGATGATCCGCTCCCGGGCACGGTCGGGAATGATGTGCATGAAGCCGTACAGATCCTGGCAGGAATCCCGGAAGCCCATGCCCCGGCCGGTGCCGGTCTCGTAGTAGGAGGCGGAACGGCTCATGTTGAAGGTGACCATGCACTGATACTGATGCCAGATGTTCACCATCCGGTTCAGCTTTTCGTTGTCGGAAACCAGCTGATAGTTCCCCAGTAGCTTGTCCCAGTAGGCGGCAAGCTCCGCGTAAGCCGCATCCACGGCCTCGGCGGTGGCAAACTTGGCCATGACCCGCTTGGCGGTGTCCTTGCGGATGACGCCGGGGGCGATGAACTTCTGATCTCTGGGGTTCTTACCATAGCCCAAAACGAAGGTAGCCCGCCAGCTCTCACCGGGCGCCAGGGTGACGGTCATGTGCTGGCAGCCGATGGGGTACCAGCCCACGATCTTGGAGAAGGCACTGCGCTCCTCACGAACCAGCTGAGGATCGGCCCACTCGCCCATGTGGCCCAGGAAGGTGTTCCGGTCGGTGTCCCAGCCGGCGGCAGGCCGGTTCACGCCGTAGTAGGCGTAGTGATCCCGACGCTCCCGGTACTCGGTCTTATGATAGATGACACCGTCCTCTACCTCAGACTCGGCAATGTTCAGGTTGCGCTGATAGTTGGTGCTGTCGTCTACGGCGTTCCACAGGCACCATTCCATCAGACCCCAGACGTGGACGTTCTTGGCTTCCTTGGTTTCGTTGGTCAGCACCAGATCGTGGAGTTCACAGTTTTCGCCCACGGGGACGAAGAAGGTCATCTTGGCGTTCAGACCGTCCTTAGCGCTGTGAAAGGTGGTGTAGCCCATGCCGTGGCGGCACTCGTAACGGTCAAGCTGGGTCTTGGTGGGAAGATACCCGGGATTCCAGGCGGGCTTGCCGGCTTCCTTGATGTAGTAGAAGCGGCCGCCCTCGTCGCCGGGAATGGCGTTGTAGCGGTAGCGCAGCAGACGCTGCAGCTTGGCATCCCGGTAGAAGCAGTAGCCGCCGCCGGTATTGGAAATCATGCCCAGGAAATCCTCGCTGCCCAGGTAGTTGATCCAGGGCAGGGGAGTGGCGGGGGTGGTGATGACGTACTCCCGACGGGCATCATCGAAATGACCGAATTTCATATGTGCACTCTCCTTACTTGTCATGGTTGCGGGAACGATAACGATTAAGCTGCCGCAGCCCGCTGCTTTACATTCATAGCATAGCGGATTTTTCCCGGAAATGCAAGACTTTTTTTCGCAAAACCAGAACTTTTTCCGAAGGAAATAGAGAAATATTTTTGTGGCAGAAATTGGCATTGCCATAATAGACAAAATGCGGGACGTAAAATGTATGATATCAACAAAAAATAGAAATTTACGAAAATAGCGAAAAGTAAGCATTGCTTTTTTCGCTTTTTCGGGTATATTTATAAGGCGAAAACGTTTTAGGTTTCAAGGAAAGGAAGGGGTCAGACTTGGTATCCATGAAGGACATTGCCCAGGCCTGCGGGGTCTCCGTGGCCACGGTGAGCAAGGCGCTGAACGGGCAGCCGGACATCGGCGAGGAGACTCGGGTTCGGGTATGCGAAATGGCTCAGAAAATGGGCTATACCGTCAATTCTGCCGCCCGTGCCCTGAAAATCAACCGCACCTACCATCTGGGTGTGCTGTTTGTGGACGAGAAGCACAGCGGCCTGGGGCATGAGTATTTTTCCACCGTTCTGGAAAGCTTCAAGAAGGAGTCCGAGCGGCACGGTTACGACATTACCTTTATCAATCACAATGTGGGCGGCAAGCCCACCTCCTATTTGCAGCACTGCCGCTACCGGGGAGTAGACGGGGTGGTCATCGCCTGCGTGGATTTCCTGGATCCTCTGGTTCGGGAGCTGGCGGAAAGCGAACTGCCGCTGGTGACGCTGGATCATGTGTTCAACAACCGGCTGGCGGTGATGTCTGACAACGTCCAGGGCGTGGAGGCTCTGGTGCACTATGCCTACCGGATGGGTCACCGGCGGATTGCCTTCCTCCACGGCGAAACCACCACCGTTACCCAGAACCGACTGGTGGGCTTCTACCGAGCTTGCGAGGAACTGGGGCTGGAAATTCCGGAGGAATATGTCCGGGAGGCGGCTTATCACGATCCGGATCGCTGCGCGGCGACTACCATGGAACTGATGCAGCTGCCGGAGCGGCCTACCTGCATTCTGTTCCCCGACGATTACTCCTATGTAGGCGGCCAGAACGCCCTGGCACAGATGGGTCTTCAGATTCCGGAGGATGTGTCGGTTATGGGCTACGACGGCATTCACCTGGCGCGGGTGTTGGGGCTGACCACCTATCGTCAGGACACCGAGGCTCTGGGCAGAATCGCCGCCGAGCGGCTGATCAGCCTGATTGAGCATCCCAAGACCACCCTGGTGGATCGGATTATGGTTTCCGGTGAACTGATTCCGGGGAAGACCGTCAAACGGCTGACGAAGTAAAGAAGGAAAAGGAGCCTCCGGGAAACCCGGAGGCTCTGGCTTGTTTTGGGTGAATTGCTGGATTCACAGAGTGCTTTCGATAGAAATATGTCATTGCGAACCAGCCCGCAGGCTGGTGTGGCAATCCCCCGGTTCTTCCGGGAACGATCGAAAAACGCACTGGTGATCGGCGCAGCGAATTAGAACCCCAATGACTGCCGGTGGCAGTCATACCATCGTGTAAGTCATGGCCGTCTCACGCAAGGCCATGACTGAGGAATTGTAAAATAGGGGAGCCTCGGGCGGCCAATGGCCGCCCCTACTTGCTCCTAATCGGTCTTCGGAAGAACCGGGGGATTGCCACGCCAGTGTGAGCACTGGCTCGCAATGACACCGGTTTTTGAAAACACTCGTTAAATTCGGGCTACGCCGGACTTTCTGGCGGCTTCGGCTACGGCCTTGGCAACGGCCGGGCCTACTCTCGGATCAAAGGCCGCGGGAATGATGTAGTTTTCGTTCAGCTCCTCGTCGGAAATGAGACCTGCCAGAGCGTTGGCCGCGGCTACCTTCATTTCCTCGTTGATATCGCTGGCCCGAACGTCGAAAGCACCCCGGAAAATACCCGGGAAGGCCAGCACGTTGTTGATCTGATTGGGATAATCGCTGCGGCCGGTGGAAATCACCTTGGCTCCGCCCGCCTTGGCATCGTCCGGGAAAATCTCCGGCGTGGGGTTGGCGCAGGCGAAGACAATGGCATCCTTGTTCATGGTCGCAACCATCTCGGTGGTCAGCGTTCCGGGGGCGGACACGCCGATGAACACGTCGGCTCCCCGGATGACATCCGCCAGCTTACCGGTTTCCTTCTGGAGGTTCGTAACCTGAGCCATTTCTTCCTTGATCCAGTTCAGGTTCTCCCGTCCGGCGTAGATTGCGCCCTGCCGGTCGGTCATGACCACGTTCCGGAAGCCTGCGCTGAGCAGCAGCTTCACGATGGCGATGGCCGCGGCGCCGGCACCGGAGGTGACGATCTTCACGTCCTCCTTCTTCTTTCCCACCACTTTCAGGGCGTTGGTCAGGCCTGCCAGGGTAATGACGGCAGTGCCGTGCTGGTCGTCGTGGAAGATGGGAATGTCGCACTTTTCCTTGAGCTTCCGCTCAATCTCGAAGCACCGGGGGGCGGAGATATCCTCCAGGTTGATGCCGCCGAAGGAGCCGGAAATCAGATACACGGCGTTGACGAATTCGTCCACATCCTTGGTTTTTACGCAGATGGGGAAGGCGTCCACGTCGCCGAAGGCCTTGAACAGGGCGCACTTGCCCTCCATAACGGGCATACCCGCCTCCGGGCCGATATCACCCAGGCCAAGTACGGCGGAGCCGTCGGTGATGACGGCGCACAGGTTGTGCCGCCGGGTCAGCTCATAGGATTTGTTTACGTCCTTCTGAATTTCCAGACAGGGGGCGGCCACGCCGGGAGTATAGGCCAGGGACAGGTCGTCCTTGGTAGCGCAGGGTACGGTGCAGGTGACTTCGATCTTGCCGCCCCACTGCTTGTGCAGCCGCAGGGATTCTTTTGCGTAGTCCATAGGGAATTCCTCCTTATATTTTCTGGTTCCCAATTTACACTATTTTTCCTCATTTGAAAAGTACCCGGAAAAGAAAAAACTTAAGTTCTTGCATTCTGCCCAAAGCTGTGGTATTCTAATTGTTAGAATTCGGAAAAATGAAGGAGGGGGATTGCTGTGAATCTCCATGAATCCGGGGAGATGTACCTGGAGGCCATTCTGGTGCTGAACCAGAAAAACGGCTTTACCCGCAGTGTAGATGTGGGCGAGTATCTGGGATATTCCAAGCCCAGCGTCTCCCGGGCAATGGGCATTCTGCGTAAGGGAGGATATGTGCGGGTGGAGGACACCGGAGCCCTGATTCTCACCGACGCGGGCCGGGAAGTGGCGGAAAAAATCTATGAGCGGCACACAGTGCTGTCCCGGCTGCTGATTGAGCTGGGGGTATCGGAGGGCACCGCCCTGGCGGATGCCTGCAAGATGGAGCATACCATTTCCGATGAATCCTTCCGGGCTTTGAAGCAGCACTACGCAAATTGGATGGAGAAGAAGCCGGTGTGAGTTTCACACCGGTTTTTTCACGGGTTTTTGTACACACTGAAAATTGACAGACTGTGGGCCGGTTGCTATAATAAAAAAGTTTCTGGAGGATGAACCATGAGTAATTGCGAAAATTGCGGCGGCTGCGCCGGATGCTCCGGCTGTGCCCGGGAGCTGGTGGTAAGCCCCGGAGAAATGGAATTTCTGAAAAAGCTGGGTCAGTTTGCCTTTTTGCCGGTAGCCCGGAAAATGGGAGATCTGACCCCCTGCTATCCGGAGCCGGATGCCCCGGAGGATGTTTCCCTGATCTTGCAGCTGCTGGAAAAAAAGAACCTGATCTCCCTGGACTATGACAAGCCTCTGAAAGCGGAGTATGGACCCGCCTATGAGAGCCTTCCCATCCGTGGCAGCATGGCGCTGACCCAACGAGGCCAGCAGGTGCTGGAAATGCTGGAGTATCAGGGAATGACAGAAGAGTAAAACGAGGTAAGACAGAAATGAACTTTCAAGAGTACCGGGCCGGAGTCAACCGGGGTCTTCCGGTGGGAATGGGCTATTTTTCCGTGAGCTTCGGATTCGGCGCCATGGCGGTGAGCCAGGGCCTTTCCGCCTGGAGCGCCACATTGATTTCCCTGACCAATCTGACCAGCGCCGGCCAGTTTGCGGGGCTGACGGTGATCGTGGCGGCGGCCACCCTGTGGGAAATGATTCTGACTCAGCTGATTATCAACAGCCGCTATGCCCTGATGAGTCTGGCTTTGAGCCAGCGGATGGGCGAAAAAATCGGGTTGCTGCCCAGGCTTTTCATTGCCTTTTTCAACACCGACGAGATTTTCGCCCTGGCCATGGCGAGGACGGAGCCGCTGACGGTGCCTTATCTGCTGGGTCTGGGGACGCTCCCCATTGTGGGCTGGACCCTGGGTACCCTCTGCGGCGGCCTGGCGGGCTCCGTGCTGCCCCATTCCATCCAGGCGGCATTGGGCGTCATGCTCTACGGCATGTTCGTAGCCATTGTGATTCCCCCTGCCAAGCAGGATCGGAAGGTTCTGGTTTCTGTGATTCTGGCGCTTCTTTGCAGCAGTGCCTTTGCCTGGGTGCCCATGCTTCAGCAGGTGTCCGCGGGCATTTCCATCGTCATCTGCACCGTGGCGGCGGCGGGCATCTGCGCCTGGCTTCTGCCCATTGAGGAGAAAGAGGAGGCGGCAGCGTGAATCTGTATGTGTACATTCTGGCCATGGCTCTGACTACCTATCTGATTCGGGTGCTGCCCCTGACCATTTTCCGCAAGCCTATCCGCAGCCGATTTCTGCGCTCCTTCCTCTACTATGTGCCCTATGTGTGCCTGACCGCCATGACCTTCCCGGCCATCCTTTCCAGTACGGCCTCGGTCATCAGCGGAGCGGCGGCTCTAGCAGTGGCGATTCTCCTTGCCTACCGGGGCAAGAGCCTGATCGTGGTGGCTCTGAGCAGCAGCGCGGCGGTGCTGATTGTAGAGTTTATTCTGAAGATGCTGGGAGTGTTGGTATGATTCGCAAGGCCTGCAAGGCGGATATTCCGGCCATCGCCGCCATTTATGACCGACTTCACGATGCCGAGGAGGCAGGGAAGGCGGAAATCGGCTGGGTTCGGGGGGTGTATCCCACGAAGAGGACAGCCCAGGCGGCTCTTGAGCGGGGCGACCTGTTTGTCATGGAAGAGGGCGGAAAGGTGGTAGGCGCGGCCATCCTCAACCAGACCCAGGTGCCGGAATATTACGGCGCGCCCTGGGAGTTTCCTGCCAGCGATGAAGAGGTCATGGTGCTGCACACCCTGACCATCGACCCCAATACTGCAGGAAAGGGCTACGGCAAGGCCTTTGTGGCCTTTTATGAGCAATACGCCCGGGAAAACGGCTGCCGTGTCCTTCGGATGGACACCAACCGGCGCAACGCCCGGGCACGGAAAATGTACGCTGGCCTTGGCTACCGGGAAATCGGCATCGTGCCCTGCGATTTCAACGGCATTTCCGGAATCGATCTGGTTTTGCTGGAAAAACCATTGTTCTGCCCAGAAGGAAAAAATAGGAAAAATTGTTAAATAACTGTGTATCTTCCCGGTTTGTCTTGACAAACCGGGAGGCTTTTGTTATAACTTAACCCAGAAGAGGGAGTAGTCGGCGGGAAAGCCCGGGGCGGAATCGACATACTGGGGAAACCCCGGTTCCACCTGAAATGACGAGACTTGGAGGGCCGGCTCAGTCTCTTTGCAGCTTCTGTGTCGGTTAAGGAAAATTTTACGTTCCTTAAATTCTGGTACGGAGGCTTTTTTATGGGAATCGGAGAGCTGAGTTTGCTGGCAGTAGGTCTGAGTATGGATGCCTTCGCCGTGTCCGTGTGCAAGGGACTTGCCATGAAGAAGGCTACGCTGCGCTCGGAACTGACCTGCGGGGTGTGGTTCGGCGGTTTTCAGGCCTTGATGCCCACCCTGGGCTATTTTCTGGGAACTCTGTTTGCCGCGGCCATCGAGGCGGTGGATCACTGGATTGCCTTCGGGCTTCTGGCGGTGATCGGCGTGAACATGCTCAAGGAGGCTGCGTCCGGGGATACGGAAGGGGAAACGGCAGACCTTTCCGTGAAGACCATGTTCATCCTGGCGGTGGCCACCTCCATCGACGCCCTGGCCGTGGGCATTTCCCTGGCCATGGTGGGACAGGTGAATATCTTCTTCGCCGCCCCGCTCATCGGCCTGTGTACCTGCCTTCTCTCCGCCATCGGCGTGAAGGTGGGCAATGTCTTCGGCAGCCGATTTGAAAAGAAGGCGCAGATTGCCGGCGGCGTGATTCTGATTCTTTTGGGCGTGAAGATTCTACTGGAGCATCTGGGGGTGCTGGCTTGATTCGCACGAAAAAAAGAATGACCCTCTGCTGGGCGCTCACCGCTGTGTGCCTGGCCTTTATCTGGGGCAACTCCCTGCTGCCCGGGGAGATTTCCGGAGCCATCAGCGACCAGGTGGAGCATGTACTGGAGATGCTGCTGCCGGAAGGGGAGGTGCTGCCTGCGGCAAGCGTATTTCCGCTGCGGAAGCTGGCTCACTTTACGGAGTTCACCGCCTTGGGTCTGTGTCTGACCTGGCTTTTTGGAATGCTCCAAAAGGGACGGCTTCCGGCGGTTGCGTGGGGCGTGGCGGCTGCCTGTGTGGATGAGTCCATTCAGCTGTTTGTCCCCGACCGGGGGCCTGGGCTGCGGGATGTGGGCATCGACACCTGCGGCGTACTCACGGGAATGATTTTGCTTTCAATTGGATATGATTGCCTTTGCAAGCGTAAGAAACGACATTTAGGAGGAAACTGAAATGAAGAAACTGATTTGTGCCCTGCTGGCACTGACCATGCTGCTGTCCCTGGGAGCCTGCGGAAAAGACAGCACCGAGACCACCGCTCCCGGGAATACCAATCTGGATGGCACCGTTGAGGAACTGCTGAACCAAGTCCTGGAGAAGCAGCCTTCCGGATTTGACGGGGAGGTTGCCGCCATTGACCTGACGGACACCAGCCAGGAGGGAACCTGGATTTTTGAAAGCACCACAGGCCTGTCCGATCCGGCTCAGCTGAAGCAGGCGGCGTTCTTTGAGCCGATGATGAGCTCCATCGCCTTTTCCCTGGTGATGGTTCGCACGGCGGACGCGGTGGATCCCAAAGAGGTTGCCCAGGCCATGAAGGAGGGCATCAACCCCCGGAAGTGGATCTGCGTGGAGGCCGACGATATGCTGGTTGCCGGCTGCGGCGATGTGGTGATGCTCATCATGCTGGCTTCCGAGGACGGCATGACTGCCCAGAGCTTTGTGGATGCCTTCCAGAGCGTGGCGGGCAGAGAGCTGGACTTTGTAATCTGATGACAAAAAGGCAGCGGCAGTGCCGCTGCCTTTTTTGAAAATTGAGGAGAATCTATGGTTTTTTCCAGTATTCCGTTTCTATACTACTTTCTCCCGGCGGTGCTGATCGTATATTTCCTCACCCCCAGGAAGGGAAAAAACGCAGTGCTGCTGATTGCAAGCCTGCTGTTCTACGGCTGGGGAGAGCCGAAGCTGCTGCTGCTGATGGCGGCAACCATTCTGGTCTTTTACCTCTGCGGCCTTGCCATCGGGAAAAGTGAAAGGCACAAAAAGCTGTGGCTGACTGTGTCCGTCTGCGTGGGCGTGGGGCTGCTGGGGCTGTTCAAATACGCGGACTTTTTTCTTTCCAGCTTCAACGCGCTTACCGGTCTGAGCCTGCCCCTTCTGAAGCTGGCTCTGCCCGTGGGCATCAGCTTTTATACCTTCCAGTGCCTGAGCTACACCGTGGACGTGTACCGGGGGCAGGTGGAGCCTCAACGGAATCTCATTTCCTTCGGGGCTTATGTGGCTTTGTTCCCTCAGCTGATTGCCGGACCTATCGTCCGCTACCGGGACGTAGCCCGGGAGCTGGAAACGAGAAAGCACAGCCTGGAGGACATCGGTCTGGGTCTGCGGCGGTTTGTGATCGGCCTTGCCAAGAAGGTGATTCTGGCGGACAATCTGGCTCTGCTGGGAAATCTTTACCGGCAGAGTACCGCCCCTTCGGTGGTGTTTGCCTGGCTGTACGCCCTTTCCTTTATGCTGAACATTTACTTCGATTTTTCCGGGTATTCCGATATGGCCATCGGCCTGGGACGGATGTTCGGCTTCCGGTTTCCGGAGAATTTCGACTATCCCTACTGCGCGAAAAGCGTTACGGAATTCTGGCGGCGGTGGCATATGACTCTGGGAAGCTGGTTCCGGGACTATGTGTACATTCCTCTGGGAGGCAACCGGGTGAGCCGGGGCAAATGGGTGCGCAATATCCTGATTGTCTGGATGCTCACGGGATTGTGGCACGGGGCGGCTTGGAATTTTGTCCTGTGGGGTCTGGTCTTCGCCGGGCTGCTGCTTCTGGAAAAGTGGGTGCCGGGGCTGCAAAGGCTGCCCGATCCCATCCGGCAGACTTATGTGCTGCTGGCAGTGTGCCTGAGCTTCGTGCTGTTCAATGCCCAGTCTCTTTCCCAGGCGGCAGGGGATTTTGCCGCCCTGTTCGGTTTTGGCGGACTGCCCGTCTTCACGGCGGAAACCGGGTATTACCTGGGAAGCTTCCTGCCTCTGCTGCTCATTTCCCTGCTGGGGGCTACGCCGGTGGTGAAAAATTACGGCCGGCATCTGGAGAAAAACGGATTCATTCGGACAATTCAGCCCCTTTTCTGGATTGGACTTGCCCTGGTGGCCGCCGGCTATCTGGTGGACGGCTCCTTCAGCCCCTTCCTGTATTTCCGGTTCTGAGGTGGCGCTATGAAAAAATATCAGACGATTTTGCTGCTGACCCTTTGGGCCACGTTGACGCTGGCGGTCTGGTTCCACCCGCCGAAGGACATTTCCCAGGCAGAGCGGCGTCCCCTGGCGCAAATGCCGGAGTTTTCCCTTTCCACCCTGGAAAGCGGCCAGTTCCGGGAGAAATTTGAAGATTACAGCCTGGATCAGTTTCCCTTCCGGGACGGTTTCCGGACGCTGAAATCCCTGTTTCACACCCAGGTGCTGGGAATGAAGGACAACAACGGCATTTACCTGACCAAGGGCATTGCCGTCAAGCAGGAGTACCCCCTGAACGAGACCTCCCTGGAGGCGGCCATCCGAAAGTTTGACACCATTCACGAGAATTTTCTGGGAGAAAGCCGGTGCTTTTTCGCCGTGGTTCCGGATAAGGGCTATTACCTGGCGCAGTCCAGCGGACATCTGGCCATGGATTATGACGCGCTGTATGCCAAGCTGGAGACGGGGCTGCCCTGGGCGGTGCAGATTGATTTGCGGCAGGCTTTGACCGCCGGGGACTACTACCGGACGGACACCCACTGGCGGCAGGAATGCTTACTTCCGGCGGCAACGGCTATTTGTGATGCCCTGGGAGTGACGGCGCCGAAGGGGGAGGACTATTCGCGGATTCAGTCGGAGCGACCCTTCTATGGGGTCTACTACGGCCAGGCGGCTCTGCCTATGGAGCCGGATACTCTGACCTGGCTGGAAAGCGAAACCCTCCGGCAATGCGCCGTTTACGACTACGAAACCGGGAAAACCGGGGCGGTTTACGACACCGCCAAGCTGACGGAAAGCCGGGATCCTTACGATGTGTTCCTGTCCGGTGCCCGGGCACTGCTGACGATTGAAAACCCCAACGCCAAAACCGACCGGGAGCTGATCGTGTTCCGGGATTCCTTCGGAAGCTCTATGGTACCGCTGCTGCTGGAAGACTATGCCAAGGTGACTCTGGTGGATATTCGCTACGTCAGCTCGGCAAAGCTGGACAGCTTCCTGGACTTCCACGGCCAGGATGTGCTGTTCCTGTACAGCACCCTGGTGCTCAATAACAGTGCTTCTTTGAAATGAAAAAACCGGGTGATTTCCTCAGAAATCACCCGGTTTTTGCTCAATATAGTGAGAATTTTGCTATTTACATTGTAGGGACGGTCATCGGCCGCCCAAGGCTCCCCTTGCTGATCAAGGGGAGCTGCCCCAGTGCGCACACTGGGGCTGAGGGGATCAGAACTACTGCAATTTGAGCACCTCAGATGGACGGCACTTTACAATCCCTCAGTCAGCTGCGCTGACAGCTCCCTTTACACAAGGGAGCCGGGGGGGTGCTCACGCACCTGGCAAAGTGACGGCCTTTTTATTCTTCTGCTTTCAGGCATTCGTCCAGCTTTTCCTGAATCCGCTGCTTTACCAATGCGGCCAGATCCGCGGGCTTCATACCGGCGTATTCCTGGGCGGTGATGGGCTTCAGATAGTGCGCCTGGACGGACACCGGCTTGCTGCCCGGCTGATCGAGCACCTTGAAGCAGTCCACCAGGGCAATGGGTACCACCGGACAGCCGGACTTGGTGGCGCACCGGAAGCTGCCCCCGTGGAAGTCCAGCATTTCGTTGCCCTTTTTACTCCGGGTGCCCTCAGGGAAGATCAGATAGCCACGTCCGTCCTTGACCTCCTGGGTCACATGCTGAATTACGGTCAGGGATTGACGCACATCCTCCCGGTTCATGGGGAAGGACTTGGTGCACAGAGCGATTTGGTGGATGAAGGGAATGTCGTAAAGCTCCTGCTTCAGCACCGCGCCGATGGGACGGTCGCAGGTGGCGGCGATGGCCAGCACGTCGAACATGCCCTGGTGATTGGCGTAGAGCATGAAGCCCCCTTCGGCGGGGATGTTCTCCTGGCCGTCCACCTGCAAATCCACGTTGCCCCCCTTGACGGCGCAGCGCAGGATATACTGGATATGGGCGTAGCGTTCCGACTCCGGATACTTATCCGGATTTTTGGCGTAGCGGCACAGCTTGAACCAGGCTCCGGGCACCATGCCCAGATTTTTCAGCACCATGGTAACGATTCGGTTCATAGGATAGCCTTCCTTCATTTGATATCTTTGGGAGGTATTATACCACAACCAGGAGAAAATGCAACCTGTCCTGCCGCGTGATTGCGGTGTTTGTAAAAGCAATCCGAAATATTTTGGAGCAATTCCGGCGGTGCGGCCGGGGGGTACTTAGGGGGGCGGCTTTTCGGCAGCGCCCCCTAAGCCGGCTTCTTATCAATGTTCTTGCCGGGACAAGAACATTGCCCCCGGAGGGATTTTAGAGGGGGACAGGCTTCGTCTTTTTCCACTTGGCCGTATTGTCGGCTAATTTTCAAAATAGCCCTTGACAAAACTGCATGAATGTGTTATTGTACTAGTGCACTAATACAGTAGCACAAGGAGATGAACGCAATGAACTGGAAGTTTTCGGGCGACCGACCGGTGTATCAGCAGATCATGGAGCTGATGCGCGGCGGCATCGTGAAAGGGGAGCTGCCCCCCGGCGGGAAAATACCCTCGGTGCGGGAGCTGGCTGCCCAGGCGCAGGTGAATCCTAACACCATGCAGCGGGCCATGACCGAGCTGGAACGGGAGGGACTGCTGGTCAGCGGCGGCACCAGCGGCCGGACGGTTACGGAAAATCCGGAGGTTTTGGAAAAAATGCGGGAAGCGGTTTTGCAGGAGCTGGCGCGGGAATGCGCCGAGAAATTTATGGTATTTGGCATCACCCCCAGTCAGGCGGCACAGCTGCTGCTGAAACTGGAGAAGGAGGAGTAAACATGGAAAGCGTATTGAAAGCATCCGGGCTTACCAAGCGGTATCACGGAAGCCCGGCTCTGGACAATCTGAACCTGGAGCTGCCCCAGGGGAAAATCGTGGGTCTGCTGGGCCCAAACGGCAGCGGCAAGACCACCTTTATCAAGCTGGCGGCGGGGCTGCTGACCCCAACGGCCGGGGAAATTACCATTTGCGGGGAGAAGATCGGCCCTGCCAGCAAGGCGCTGGTTTCCTACCTGCCGGATCGAACCTGCTTCAATAAACGGCTGAAAGTTGCGGAGCTTCTGGACTTTTTCCGGGACTTATACGCCGATTTTGACGGTCATCGGGCGGAACAAATGCTGAACGCCCTGGGCATTGACCCCCAGGCCAGATACCGCACTTTGTCCAAGGGCACCCAGGAGAAGGTACAGCTGGTGCTGACCATGTCCCGGCGGGCAAGGCTGTATCTGCTGGACGAGCCCATCGGCGGTGTGGATCCGGCGGCCCGGGACTACATTCTCAACACAATCATCAACAACTACGACCCCAGCGCAACGGTGCTGATTTCCACCCACCTGATCTCCGACGTGGAGCGGGTGCTGGATGAATTCCTGTTCCTGTATCAGGGCAAGGTGATTCAGAGAGGGGAAGCCGACACTGTCCGGGAGGAAACCGGAAAATCGCTGGATGAACTGTTCCGGGAGGTATTCAAATGTTTGCCAAATTGCTGAAACACGAGTGGCGATCCACCCGCGAAATGTTGGGGATTCTGTGCCTGATCAGCCTGGGGGCCAGCCTGCTGGGCGGCCTGACCATGTGCTATCTGTTTTACGTCAGCTCCCACGACGGTGGCGGAAGCGAGGCGCTGAAGATTCTCAGTGTGCTGTTCATGATCGCGGCGATGATTGCGCTGGCGGTGGTAGGCGTGGCGGCTGTGGTGGTATACATGGGGCGGTTTTACAAGAGCCGGTTTACCGACGAAGGCTACCTGACCTTCACCCTGCCGGTAAACACCCATCAGAATTTGCTGGCAAGTCTTGTAAATACCGCCGTTGGCATGGTTCTGATAACCCTGGTGATCTGCGTCTGCGGCGTCCTGTGGCTGGCCATTGCCTTCGCCGGGGTGGAGGACTTCTATCCGACGGTGTGGGAGCATTTTCCGGAGCTGTGGGATGAGTTCTGGAACCTGGCGCAGACCCATGCCGGGGAAATTCCCTGGGGCGTTGTGGCAAGAGGAATGCTGTGCGCCCTTACCGGCGCCATCAACAGCCTGGTGATGCTGATGCTGGCGGTGACCGTTGGCTCCCTGATTGCCAAGAAGCACAAGATTCTGGCGGCGGTTGGCGTGTTCTATGGCATTCATGTGCTGATTTCCATTGCCACTGCCTTCCTGATGTCCGCCACCGTTGCGCTCAGCGGCGGTGCGCTGGCGGCAATGTCCGGCTACTTTGGCCGCACGGCGCTGCTGATGACGGCTTTGAGCCTGGGCGGCTACTTCCTCATGTACTGGCTGGTTGACAGAAAGCTGAATCTGAATTAAAATAACAGGGACGGTTGCAAAAAACGGGCAATCGTCCCTGATTTTTTCCTTTTCTACGCCTTTCGGCGTAGGGGTGGCCATTGGCCGCCCCTACAAACTGGGGGAAACTCTGAATAAACCGTCTGCGGCTGAAGAGCGGATCTTTTTCGCCTACTCTTCAGCATCAAAAGCAGGAAATACATCCAGTATTCCTCTGCTTTTGATGCTTTGACTAGTCAAAAAATCTCTCGCTCTCAGCTCTTGCCGGTTTAATCAGAGCTTCCCTTGGATAACGGATTTCCGTTTATCCGAAGTTTTTGGAGGTGTCCTATGTCCTCGACTGCCTTGAAGCTCCTGGCTCTGGGGCTGATGCTCATCGATCATATCTATGAATTTTTCCCGGGAATGCCTGTGATACTCACAATTCTCGGCAGAATCAGCGCGCCTGTGTTCTTCTTCTGCACGGCCTGGGGCTTCCATCACACCCGCAGCCGGGAAACCTACCTTCTGCGCCTATATGACTGCTCGGTGCTTATGGGGATTCTGGACTGCGTCCTGAACCAAAGCGTGGCGGAACCTGTGCGTCAGTGTAAGAACAACATCTTCGGCACCCTTTTCCTGGTGTGCCTGCTCCTCTATCTCTGGGAAAAATGGCAGGAGCCGAAGAAAAAGGTTCTGGCGGTGGCAGCGTTTCTCGCCATCAACGAGCTTGCGCAGCTGCTGTGCGTCGGCCTGCTGGCATCACCGCTGGGTCCTGCCCTGAATGGGGGGCTAGGCATCAGCCGCCGGAATTTTTTGTTGATTCTCCGGGGCTTTCTGCCTAACTATTATAGCTGTGAGGGCGGCCTGTGGACGGTTGCCATGGGTCTGGTGCTTGCCTACTGCAAGGATAGCCCAAAGCGCCTTCCTCTGGGCTTCGGAGGCTACTGCCTGGTGTATTTCCTTTACACCCTTCGAAATGGCTGTCTTCTGGGGCAGACCCAGTGGCTTTCCTACCTTTTCACGGACAGCATCCAGTGGCTGCAAATTCTGGCGCTGCCGTTTATGCTCCGCTACAACGGCAGCCGGGGCAGGGGAATGAAGTACCTGTTCTATGTCTTTTACCCTGTCCATATCGCAATTCTTTTCTGGCTGGGCAATGTCATTGCCGGAAAATTGTGATTTTTTCGCTGTCTGGGAAAATGACTACGAATCCGAACCATTTGTGTCGGTTTTTCGGACAGTTTAGATATTGTTTTATTGATTAAAGAATGATACTATAATCATAGAGTATCTGTCTGCAAAGCGCGGACAAATGATAGGAGCCTGTTTATGAAGTATATTGTAGTGCTGGGCGATGGCATGGCCGACGAACCCCTGGCAGCGCTGGGCGGCAAAACCCCTTTGGAATACGCCAAGACCCCTGCCATGGACGCCCTGGCCTCCGGCGGGGAAATGGGCATGGTGCAGAATGTGCCCCAGGGAATGCACCCGGGCAGCGAGGTAGCCAATCTGTCCGTCATGGGTTACGACCCGAAAACCTGTTTTACCGGGCGATCACCCCTGGAAGCTTTGAGCGTGGGTGTGAAGATGGAGCCGGACGATATCATTTTCCGCTGCAATGTGGTGACCCTGACGGAAGAGGAGCCCTATGCCGAGAAGCGGATTCTTGACCATTCCTCCGGGGAAATTTCCACCGAGGAAGCGGATGCTCTGATGGAGGCCATCCGGCAAAACTTCAATGACGATACCTTCCAGTTCTACACCGGCACCAGCTACCGGCATATCATGGTCTGGAAGCACGGACATCTGGCAAAGCTGGAGCCGCCCCATGACCATCTGACCCAGGTCATCGGCCCCTTCCTGCCGGAGGATCCGGTGCTGCGCGGCTTCATGGAGCGCAGCTACGAGATTCTCAACGACCATCCCGTGAATCTGAAGCGGGCGGCGGAGGGCAAGCGGAAGGCCAATTCCCTCTGGTACTGGGGCGCGGGCACCAAGCCCAGTCTTCCCGGCTTTACCGAGAAAACCGGCCTGAAGGGCGCCATGATTTCCGCCGTTGACCTGCTCAAGGGCATTGCGGTGGGAGCCGGAATGCGGGTTTACCAGGTGCCCGGGGCCACCGGTTCTCTGGATACCAACTGGGAGGGCAAGGCTCAGGCGGCCATTGACGCCCTTTTGAAGGACGGCTGCGATTTTGCCTATATCCATCTGGAGGCTCCGGACGAAATGGGTCACCAGGGTCTGGTGAAGGAAAAGGTGCAGTCCATTGAGTACCTGGACAGCCGGGTCATCGCCCCCATCTGCCATGCCATGGAGCAGGCCGGGGAGGACTACCGGATTCTGGTGCTGCCGGATCACCCCACTCCCATTCGCATCCGCACCCATTCTTCTGACCCGGTGCCCTATGTGCTCTACGACAGCACCCGTCAGGAGAAAAAGCGCGCCCACTATACCGAGGCAGAGGCGCAGGCCACGGGAATTTTCTATCCCCAGGGCTATGTGCTGCTTGACAAGCTTTTGAAGAAATAATACTATTTCTTAAGTAAAATGATTTCATCATTTTACTTAAGCCGTTTCACGG
>OIZP01000656.1_pt1 | contig 20890 bp, 12 predicted proteins | sample 1588531 | NCBI WGS metagenome assembly OIZP01 (sample SAMN03283283) | human gut metagenome | biome: human-associated habitat; material: feces | host: Homo sapiens | place: Peru | collected 2012
GAGTCGTATGTATAGCCGCCCCTACCGCCGCCATTCTCGACAATCTTGTAGGCAAACGTCTTGTCCGCATCGCCCGTCGCGAAGGTCAGGCCGCCCAAAATACCGGTGTGGGACGTGCCATCGGCCTGCGGTTCATCGTTCGTAACGGTGAGCTTACCCTCATCCGCGCGCAGCAGCTTGTTGAGCTTTTCGATTGAAGCATCGTCTTCGCCCGTCACCGTAAAGCCAAACATGCCGGCATGCAGATCGTGCCCGTTAAGCGTCTTGACGATCTCCAAACCGCCCTGGAGCTCGTAGCTCGTTGAAGTTTGGTAACTATTGGTAAAGATGAAGCCTTCCGAGCCGGTCGTGCCATCGGCACGCGCTACAAGTTTGCCGCCCTCATCGGTTACGGTGACCGTCACGGTATAGACGTGCTGGTCATACTTCCACTCGCCAAGACCGCTGTTCGCAGCCACCTCGTTAATAGCGAACTTATACGTGCCCGGCTTGTTGAAGGTGAGCTTCGAGAAGTCAAGCTGGTAGTGCTCCCCGTCCTTGAGGCCCTCCTTCGTTTGCTTCTTCTCAGCGTAGCCGTTCTCCGCACTCATCGAAGAGCCGGTGATGAGCTTGCCGTCGATAGCAGCCTTGGTGACATCATCGGCCGCGATCATGGCAAAGGTAAACTTGTCCGGAGCATTGGCACCGGCAACCACCTTGGTCACGGACGGAGTATAGGTTGCTGCCTCGGCGACCGTATAGGTGTTCTTGAATTTGACCGTCGCGACACCGGTAGACGTCGCATCCGACGGGTAGATCCACTGGCCCTCGAGCTCGTCCTTGCCATCGACCTGCTTGCTTACCGATGTCGTGACCCTGAGCGTGCCGTCGCCGTTATCCGCTACGACGACCCTAACCGTATGGACCGTGTTGTCGTACGTATAGCCCGTCGCCTTGTCGTCAATCTCGCTCACCGTATAGGTGAACGTCTTGCCGGCATCATTCTGAGTGAGGGTCAGCCCGCGCGCGGGAACCAAGCTCACGGTATTGGGAACATTGGCCTCAACATTTGCGGTCTCGTAGACCTTGCCGTCCATGGAAATGCCGACCTTACTGGCAGATGTCTTGTCGGCAGGCTTGACGATATAGCGGAACGTGCTCTTGGGCGAGCCGAACACCGTTGCGCCCTCGGGGTACGTCAGCGTCTTCTCGATCTGCAGACCGCCGGCGACGCCATAGTCGAGGCTTGCCTCATAGCGGTTCACAAACGAGACGGCAGGCGTCGTGGTGCCGGCCTCGCTTGTATCGTACTGCTGCACGTAGGTATTCGGTTTTTGCTTGAGCTCAGCAATCTTGTCGTCCGTCAACGCGCTCGCATCGGTGCCATCGCCCAGCAGCGCCGTCACGCCCGCGCCCTTGAGCACGGTCGTCACGGTGTAGAGCTTGGCGGGGTCGTTCTCGCGCGCAAGAACCTTAACGAGCACGATGGCATCGCCGGTGTAGCCGGTGTCATAGGTGTAGCCGGCAGCTGCAGGCTGGTTCTCGTGGATGCGATAGGCAAACGTATGGCCCAGATCCTGCTCTGTGAGCGTGCGAGCAAAGAGCTTCTCCACTCCGCTCGTTCCCACCACGGCACCGGACACGCCGGTCCCCGCCGCCTTATTGGACAGGTTGGCCTCGGCGCCATTGACCGACGTCTGGACGCCGTTGTACCAAAGACCCGTCACGGCAAAGGTAAACTGGCCCGCAGTAGAAGCGCGGCCCTGAAGGGTCTTGCTCACCGTCACGCCACCAAAGGTGCCCGACGCGTGGTATGCGTTGGTAAAGGCGGCCTTGTCGGTTACGGCCTTGTCCGCATCGGAGGCGTCGGTATTGGTATAGATCACGCTCGGCACGCGCAGCTTGCCCGTGTGGTTGCCCCACTCGTCCAGGTCGGTCACCACGACGGTCGCGCGGGCGGTGTGCTTATCCATAGACATGCCCGCCTTGCCCTGCGCAGTGTCCTCGGTGATATTGAAGCTAAAGGTGCCCGCGCGGTTGAACGTCACGGCCGGGGCGGCCTCGGTGCCAAAGGCGAAGGATGCCACGCGTCCCGACTCGGGTGCGCCGGCAGTAGCCTGGTTGGTGTTAATGACAACGGCCCCGTCCGTTACCGCCTGCGCAGTGGTCTTGTTCAGGCCGGTTGCGCTGGCATCGTCCGTAGCGGCGGTAAGGTTAAAGGTGTAGCTCTCGCCCTGGTTCCAGTCACGGCCGCTCACGGTCTTCTGGCCTTGCAGGGTCGCACTCGTGGGCTCCACACTATATATATTGGTAAAGGAAGGTATGGCGTTCGTGTCCAGCTGCTTTACCGAGCCGTCTGCCAAGACCTTATAGTACTCGATCGAAGTCTGGATGCCGGCGCCCTTCTTGGCGTTGCGCACCACGGCATAATAGACCGATTCGTCGTCCCTCATGCCCGTGACGTTGCTGGGTTTCTCGGCGAACTTGTACACGTAGGCACGTCCCGCATCCGCCTTGGCGGTATAGGAGATTTCTGGCCACGTCACCGTGCCGTCGGCGTTGTTGCCCACGGTTGCGATGTTGCCCTCGGCGCCCTGGGGCATGGGAGCCTTGATGCTCGTGTCGACCTTATCGGGATCGAACGCTGCATTGTCGTCCGCATAGCCGCCCACACGCTCGAGTTTAAAGCTAAAGGCGTTCTGGGAAAGCGGGAAACTCCCGGCGTTGTCGGTCAGGTTCTTTTGGGCATGGATGATGATGCTATGTTCGTGCGTATCGTAACGGTTGGTGAAGGTTGCGATCTTATCGGCAACCTCTGCGGTAGCCGGTTTGCCCGCGTCGTCACGCACCTGCTTCACCTTTACGCTCTTAACGACCAGTGCACCGGCGTGGTTATCATCCACCTTGACCGTCGCGGTATAGACAGCAGCGGAGTAGCTTATGCCATCCGCCTTGGCATTGGAGCCGGGAATATCCTCCGAGATGGTATAGGCGTAGGTACCCGGCTTGGTATAGGTAATATCGCCAAACGTCGCCGGCTGGTCGTTGGTGAGCTCAACCGTAGTCACCTTGCTCTTGGCGCCGCCGGGCATGGGGACGCCGTCGTCGGCTGTAAGCTGCACGGTAAAGGTATCGCCATCGGCCCAATTGCGGCCCTCGAGCACCTTCTTGGCGCTTAGGCCATTCTTTACGGGGCTGACACTGTATTTGTTGATGAACTCGAGCGTGTTGCTCGCGGGAATCTTTCCGTCCACGAGCGCAACGATCTTGCCCTCGATGGTGTTGCCGGTTCCGGACTGCTCCTCGCCACCAGCCCTGCGGCTCACGAGGCTAAAGCCAGCCGGAAGCACCGACTCGCCGGCAGAGCCGGTCACGGTGTTAACGATGCTCGCCAGCACGTTGCCATTGGACTCCTCGCCCTTGGTGGTGAGCTCGCTCACGCTGTAGCTGTCGTCCTTCTTAAGGTCGTACACGCGGATGGTCTCGCCGGCCTTGATGGAATGGGTGTCGCCGTTGTGGAGCGTAAAGGAATTGCCCACGGCGTTGCCGTCCGCATCGAACACATGCGCCTCGTAACCATTCTCGGACTGCGGCAGGGTGAACTTAAACGTAAACGTCAGGTCGTTGTCCTTCGCGTCCTTAGTGGGTGCAGTAAGCCCGTTATCCGCCGTCACGGTCTTAGTCACCTGCAGGCGCGCCACGCGACGGTCGGCATACTGCACGGCCGTTGCCGTGGTAAAGAGATGGTTGAGCTGAAGCGTGCCCAGGTCAGTACGAGTCTTGGAGGCATCGTCTATATATGCTGAGTCATCCTCTTGATAGAGGGCCATGCGGTTGATACCCGTATCGGCAAAGATCGTCGCCAGCTGGCCGTTGCGCTCGCCACCGTCCTCGACATAGCGCAAGACGGTCTTGGTGCCCTGCGCCGTCTTGTCATAGCGCATGTGCATCAGGTCGTTCGCCAGAGAAGGCGTTACACCCTCGGCGGTGCACTCCTGGCCCCACGTCAGGCTTCCGCTGGCGTCAACGGTCGCACTCTGCAGCTTGCCCTTGATGTGCGTAAGCGTGTTGTCAATCGAGTCGGGAGAGCCAAACTGCGCCAGGGAAGCAATCAGCGAACCCGGGCCGCTCATGCTACGCACGCCGTCGTTCACCTTACCGGCATCCACGTACACGCCCGAATCGTCCGCAATCACCTTGGTAATGGTGGTATTTCGCTCATAGCCATCCGGACTTCCAGACTCACGCAGGTAGTACGTACCCTTGATAAGGGGCGCGTGGTTTGCAGAATTGAGCGGGAAGCATGCCGCGCCCTTAATCTCATACGGATAGGTCATCCCATTTGCCTGCACGGTGTCATACGGCGTGGCGCCGGACTTGATGGCATACGTGCTGGGGCTATCGCCGGTAACGTCCTTGGCCTGGTACAGCTCAAATGTCGCGCCGTTCACAGGCTCGTCCAAGTCGTCGACCTTCTGCACAAATAGACGGTTCTGGACGTTGGTGAGGTGGATCACGGTTGAGAACTGCCTGTTTGTCGCCTGGTATTCAACCATGGAGGTGTTCTCCGTGGTTGCCTCTGCCAGAGACGACGCCGTGGTGTGGTAGACCGCCACGGTATATTCGGACTTGGACTTGTCCTCCATCATGGCGGCGTACTTCTCAATATCGCCGGGCAGCGACCTAACCGTTACCTCATAGTCGCCCTTGGTGTTAACGGCAAAAACGCTCGTGTCCGCCGATTTGGCGGCCTCGACCGCGCCCTCAATGCCGTGTTTGGAGCGCAGTTTGTAGCCATCGAGCGGATTGCCCGTGACTGGCGTCCACGCGCCTTCGTTTGCCTGGTCCTGGTTCTTATCGGTGCGCTTGAGCACGACGGCAAAGGTTGTACCCGAGTTAATGGGCTTGTTCTTATTGTCTTGCGTGTTTGCAGGAAGGGAAATGGTCTCCTTCGCGGCCAGATAGCCGCCGTTGAGCCACATGCGGCTACCTGTCCATTGCGTTGTGCCATCGGCCATGGTGACCGTTGTTTGCGGCGCGACCACCACGCCGCCCGAGCCATTCGCAGCTTGCTTGTACTGCAGATGCAGTTCACCCGGCGTTGCAGTGGTCGACGAGGTCAGGCTCGAGCGGTATCCCGCGGGCAGGTTTACCTCTTTGAGTACAAAGTAGTTATGATCCTCAGCATGCTGGTTATCGAACGAAAGAACGGAGCCATCCGACTTCAAAAGCACCAGCTGGCCATTGGCGTCCGTCGTGCCCTGAGCAATGGGCTCGCCCTGCTCGTTCCAGTCGGCATCCGACTGATACAAAGCGAAGGTCGCGCCCTGAACCGCCTCGCCGTTCTGGTTGACCTTCTCGACCTCAGACGACGGCAGCGTGGTGAGGTTGAACCTGAGCGACATGTTCGATGCGCCCGCGCCGCGTTCCAGATAGAAGAAGCTCAGCGTGTGCTTGGTGCTGCCGCGGAAGGTGTTGCCGGAGAAGTTGCGGGTATCCGCACCGGCGGCTTCGAACTTTGCCTTGATGTTGGTTTTTTCGATTTCCTTCTCGGTTCCATTCGCACCGTCGACATGACCGACTTTTACTTCACCGCTAGCAAAGTTGATATCAAGCGTTGCCTTCTCGTGAATGCCGCCCAGATCGCCCACGAGGACGCCATCGATATACACCCAGACGTCATCATCACCCGAGAACTCAAAGATCATGTCCTCGTTCTTGTTGGTCTTGCCGTTTGCGGGCTGGACAAACTCCGTGGTCATGGACATGCCAAAGTGATGGTTGAGCTTATCGTTCTCTCCGTCCTTTATTCCTATAGGGGAGAGGTTTTTACCCGACTCGGTAAAAACCTTTTTAGCCGAGTCAAAGGGAAAGAACTGACCCCGATTCTCTTCTGACACGCTCTCCTTATATACGCCCGCCTTATCGTAGACGTCAAAGGAGTTCGTCGTGGAGTTATACACGGCATAGTTGCCTTCTTTGGAGCCGTAGGAGTCGTAAACGTAATAGCCATCCTTGAGCTGGAAGAGGCCCTGCACGCTGTTGTAAACGGCCTTACCGTTCTGCTTTTTATTTGCCTGGCTATCATTGTTAAAGAGGTAATCGAGCGACTCATCGTTGTAGTTAACGCCCTGGTAGGTGCCATTTTTGATCTCCGGATAGCCCTTTACCAGCGTGTTCTTCACAAATGGAAGGCGTCCAAAGCCACCGGTGGTACTCTTGCCCGTCCATTTGTTAATGCCCGTACCGGCACCACCATTGAATTTGAGCTGGTGGTCTTTATTGATGCCGGTGTTGTTATTGCTGTTGTCGTTGTTTATGTTGGCAGAATTGTCGTTATCGCCATTCACGACCCAGTAGTCAAACAGGTTGACCGTGGTGCCGGTAGGGTTTACCGTCTTCACGATATGGTTGCTGAAGGGAACCGTCTGCTCGGCCAACGCACTCGTTGCACCAAACAAGAGCGCACACGCCGCCAGCGGGACGGTCAAAACCTTTAGAGCACGCTTGGCTGTATTGGTTTTTGTGCCCAAAGGCTTCAGCATTTCTCGAGCTTTCGCATATACGCGATTCATGAAGGCCCTCCCCAATCCATGAGGACGGCAAGAAACAGCTCATTGTATGTGTGTCGTCGTCCCCATCGATGCAAATATACGCCCCCCCCCGCGCAGAAACGCAAGGCGGGACATCGCAATATACTTAAAAGTGTAGCAATTTGAGTGACCCAAAATTCCGCACCAAGTTGCCACTCAAGCGTAAAAGCGAACCATTCGCGCCACACAAAGCAGCTAATTTGGAACGGGGCTTTTTTGACTACCCCAAGCTGGATCAAAGGATGATTTTTCTGGGACGGGGATTAAAAAATCATTGTGCACCTAATGATTTTTTAATCCCCGTCCCAGAAAAATCATCCCAAATTAGCTGCTCGAAGTTGCGGTGGAATAGTTCCTGTTTGGCTGCTCAGGCTGCAAAAACAGGAACTATTTCACCGCAACTTATCGAGGGATGCGTTTTAGATGCGGGCGAGGTCGTAGGCTTGGGCGGCTGCTTCGCCGGCGCAGATGAGATTGGTTGTGGCTTCCTTCGGATCGAGCGCTTGGTTGAGGGACATGGGCTTGCGACAAATCGGCAGCACCAGGTCGACACCTTGTTCGTATACCGCGTCCAGGTTGTCGGCGCGACCGCCCGCGACGGCGACCACCGGCTTGCCATGGCGCTTGGCGCGACGTGCCACGCCCACTGGCGCCTTACCGGCGGCGGACTGCTCATCCATGTTGCCCTCGCCCGTTATGACCAGGTCGGCATCGTGCACGCGCTCGTCAAACCCCACGAGATCGAGCACCGTCTCCACGCCCGAGCGCAGCTCGGCGCCAAGTGCCAACAAGGCAGCCCCCAGCCCACCGGCAGCGCCCGCGCCGGGCACACCGAGCACCGAGCCAAATGTCCGCGCGCCCTCGGGTGTGCGCAACAACCCCCGGGCTCGAGCTCTGGCAATCGCAGCGTTGAGCAAGCGACCGTAGCCGACCATCCAGCTGTCGTACCTGCCCAGCGCCTCGGCATCATCCGCCGGCAGGCCCTTCTGTCCGCCGAACACCGCAAGCGCGCCGCGACGCCCCACGAGCGGATTCTCGACATCGGAAAGCACCACGACACGTGCGCCGTTCAGCGTCCGAAGCGCTGGCGCCACATCGATACTCGCCACGTGTTCAAGGCCTGCAAGACCGGGAACGATATCGCAGCCGTGTTCATTGACAAGGTGGGCGCCCAGCGCCTGCAGCATACCGGCGCCGCCATCGTTGGTGGCGCTGCCGCCCAAACCAATATAGATAGTCTTTGCGCCCATGCGAACCGCGCGAAGCATGAGCTCGCCCACGCCATAGGTTGTAGCAGCCAGCGCCGACGACTCCGTGCAAGGCGAATACCCAATACCCGCCGCCTCGGCCATCTCAATTACAGCCGAGTCGTGCTCGTCGTCCACCAGCATCCGGGCAGACACGCGGTCGCCCAAGGGACCTGCCACCTCGCAGGTCACAATCTCACCGCCGCACGCGGCAACGGCATCGAGCGTGCCTTCGCCGCCATCTGCCAGCGGCAGCGTGCTTACCTCGGCATCGGGCCACACGCGGCGCACGCCTTCGGCAACTGCCGACTCTGCCTGCGAGCTCGAGACGCTGCCTTTAAAGGAGTCAATCGCCAGCAACACGCGACGAGGACGACGATGCGCGGGCCCAAAGTCGACCGTCTCGTCGGCAATATCTCCGGCATCCGCAAGTGCCTCGGCATGAGCGGCATGCGCCTCAAGATCGGCCCCACAACCGCAATCAGCGCCGCCCGCTCCGCGCAGACCGCCAAAATAGTTACTCAGCAGCTCGCGGCATTCATCCGCCAGGACCCCAGCCGTCACATTAAAGCGATGATTCAGACGCGAATCGGCATTGAGGTCGTATAGCGAACCCAGCGCGCCCGCCTTGGCATCGGCCGCACCATACACGCAGCGCCCCACGCGCGCGTTGACCATAAGGCCCGCGCACATACAGCAGGGCTCGAGCGTCACATAGACGGTGCAGTCGGAAAGGCGCCAACGGCCAAGCGCCTGCGCGGCGGTGCATAAAGCCGCAAACTCAGCATGCGCCGAAGGGTCTTGATCGAGCTCGCGACGATTGTGCGCCCGCGCGACTATCTCGCCCGCGCACACCACCACGGCACCAATGGGCACCTCGCCCACCGCCGCGGCAGCGCGCGCCTCGGCCAGCGCCTCGCGCATGAACTTCTCGTCGATTTCGGTGATCGTCATCGTTCGCCTTCCCTGTTGCAAATTCAAAACGATGCTATCATTACGACTCACGGAGAGATGGCAGAGCGGTTGAATGCGGCGGTCTTGAAAACCGTTGAGCGCGAGAGCGTTCCGGGGGTTCGAATCCCCCTCTCTCCGCCACTCTTAGTGATGTACCGGCGTCATGGTCCGCTCAAACAGCGCATCGACCACGTCGGCAATCTCGGGTCGGCGCTCAAGATCGTGACCCGATTCCCACCAGTTTGTGAACAGTCGAATAATGCCGCCGGCGATAAACTCCGATGTCGTCTCGAGCGATACGGGGGCCAAGGCGTCCTCGTCAAGCGTGCTCATCACGCGCTCGCGAATGGAGTGGGCAATGCGGTCGCAAATCATGCTGGTCAACATACCCGACATACTGCTCTCCAGGATATTATCCATGAGCTGCTCGTGTGCCAGAATCATGTCCATGGCGTCGGCAAACACCTCATGGCGAAGCACGCGCACGTCATCGGCCGACGCCGCGCTCCCCTTACCGGTCCGCTTTTGCGGCAGCCCCGACATGAGCTCATCGATATAAAAGGCAAAGTAATCGTTCTTGTCGCGAAAGTGCTTGTAGAACGTCGTGCGGCGAATCATGGCGCGGTCGCACAGCATGGCAACCGTCAGGTCCTCAAAACGATGCTCCTCGAGAAGCTCGGTGAAGGCATCGAACAAGGCACGATAGGTTTTCTTAATGCGCAGGTCCATCTGCATCGCCATCCTCAGGGCAAAGACAACGCTCGTCAATCTGTCGCATATCTTACACCTGTACCCCGCCCCTCGCTGAGCGGTCGACCTTACCGAAAACATAACGCTTACCGGAAAGTTCGGCACGGCAAAACGTTGCGGGTATACTAGTAGCGTTATACCAACGGCAGCTGGCGCATGCCGCCGCGGCCATTCGAAACGGAGACATCATGATTACCGTCATCATCGGCATCGTTGTTGTCATTGCGATTGTCTGCGCCATCGCCGGCATCTACAACAACATGGTCACCAAGCGTAATCGCATCGACAACGCGTGGCAGAACATCGACACGCAGCTGCAGCGTCGCAACGACCTGATCCCCAACCTGGTCGAGACCGTCAAGGGCTATGCCAAGCACGAGCAGGACACGCTCGCCGCCGTGGTCAACGCGCGCAACGCCGCCGTGAGCGCCACCACGCCCGAGGCAAAGATGGAAGCCGACAACGTGCTGACCGGTGCCCTGCGCCAGCTCTTCGCCGTGGCCGAGGCATACCCCGACCTTAAGGCAAACACCAACTTTACGCAGCTCCAGGCATCGCTCGAAGATACCGAGAACAAGATTAGCTACGCACGCCAGAGCTACAACGACTGCGTGCTCAGCTACAACAACGCCATCCAGACGTTCCCGGCCGTCATCTTTGCCGGCATCTTCCAGTTTAAGGAGCGCCAGGGCTTCGAGGCCGCCGAGGCCGCCCGCCAGGCACCGACCGTCAAGTTCTAATAGACACGGCCGAGCTTCCGCCAGCACATTGATCCTTTAGGGGTCCAAGGCACTCGCCTTGGACCCCTTCTTTATAAAACGCGCGGCCAAAAGGCCGCGCACCACCTTTAATTCAGATTAATATTGCTTGTCGCATCAAGACCGAACCCGTAGGGCGGAGAGCAAGTTCCCTCCCGGCGCACTCCGCAGAAGGCAAGAAGCCCTCGCCGCACGAAGTGCGCAGCGAGGGCTTCTTGCATGTCCGAGGACGCGCCGGGAGGGAACTTGCTCTCTGCCCGGACAGGTAAGACAGGTTACGCGACGACGTAGACCCAGTCGTGCTTATCCTCAACGGCACCAGACTGGATGCCAGTCAGGGTCTCGCGGAGCTTCTTCATCACGGGGCCGATCTCGGTGTAGCCAGCCGGGAAGGTCACGGTCTCGTCGGCGCCATAGACCTTGTTGTCGATCTCGCCAACCGGGGAGATGACGGCAGCGGTGCCGCACAGGCCGCACTCAACGAAGGTGCCGGCCTTGACCTCGGCCCACTCGACGGGACGCTGGTCGACGGTCATGCCCAGGTCCTCGGCGACCTGAACGAGCGAACGGCGGGTGATGGAGGGAAGGATGGAGTCGGTGTGCGACTGCGGAACGACGAGGGTGCCGTCCTCCTTCACGAACAGGACGTTGGCGCCACCGGTCTCCTCAACGTAGGTGCGAGACTCGGAGTCGAGATACAGGTTCTCGGCATAGCCCTCGCGGTGAGCCTCCATCGTGGGCTTAAGGGACATGGCGTAGTTAAGGCCGGCCTTGATGTTGCCGGTACCGTGCGGTGCTGCACGGTCATACTCGGAAACGCGCAGCTTGACGGGCTTGAGTCCACCCTTAAAGTACGGACCGACCGGGGTCACGAGAATGCGGAACGTGTACTCAGGAGCGGGAGCCACGCCGATCACGTCACCGGAACCGATCATAAACGGGCGCACGTACAGGGTCGCGCCGGAGCCGAAGGGCGGAACCCAAGCGGCGTTGGCGGAAACGACCTGCTTAACGGCCTCAACAAACTTGTCCTTGGGGAACGGGGGCATCTCGAGGCGCTGCGCAGAGTTGTACATACGCTCGGCGTTCATGTCGGGACGGAAGCAGACGATACTGCCGTCCTCGGCGGTGTAGGCCTTCAGGCCCTCAAAGACCTCCTGGCAGTAATGGAAGATGCCGCCGCACTCGGAGACGTGCATGGTGTGGTCGGTGGTCAGGCCGCCCTCGTCCCACTCGCCGTCCTTCCAATGGGCCTCGTAGCTGTAGTCGGTCTTCATGTAGCCAAAGCCGAGGCTACCCCAATCGATATCCTTCTTCTCGACAGTCATATGTCGCTCCTTACATACACGGTTGCATACTCGCGAACCCGCACGCAAGGACCGAAGCCGGCCGCGTCGCAACGTCACACGCCCGGAGCGTAGAGCCAGGCAGGACACGCGGGCAACATCAAAGCCGATGGCGCGTCGATTCGCATGCACGAGATTGTACTCCCCGCGCGCCTTGGATAAAACGCTTTTCTTTAACTAAGTAAAGTATTTTCATTTGCTTCGAATTCGTCCGAGCAAACCGTCCCCCCATAAGGCACAGTAGCCGCTCGCCCCATGCGTCTTGTGATCGCCCTATCGATATACTCTAAAGTCGAGACAACGATTGGAGCCCTCTTGGCAACTCAAAACAAACCTGAACACCTGACAGAAGACCTGCTCAAGCGACTGTTGGCAAGCTCGAGTATCGACGCCTATCTTGATGAGGGCGAGACTGTCGACCAAACGCTTCCCTCGTACTTGCGCTGCCTCATCGACGAGCGCCGCATCAAGCGTTCGGACGTCGCACGCAACTCGGGCCTCAACCCAACCGTTGTGTACGACATCTTTGCCGGCAAAAGCCGCCCCGGGCGAGACCACGCCATCATGCTGGCGCTCGGCATCGGCTGCACGCTTCGCGAGACGCAGCGCCTTTTGAGGCTCGACAGCGTCGCCGAGCTTTGGTGCAAGGACCGCCGCGACGCCATCATCATCTGGTGCATCGAGCGTGGCATGAGTCGCGCCTGCACCGACGACGAGCTCTACCGTCTAGGCGAGAAGACGCTTTTGGGAACCAATCCGCTCAAATAGAAGCCCAAGCCCTCGCGAGCCCCCGAAGCCCCATCACCTCCACACCCGATTCAGTTGCCAACTGAACAAACGAAACAATCGTTGTCATATCATTCTTGAGGCATTTGCCCAGCTAACATGAAGGGAGGACGGCTTGAACGACAACCAGCTCATGCACGCCATGAGCCTCGACGACACCTATCGCGTCGAGCAGGTGCTCGCGCGTGGCGAAGACGGCATCACCGAACTCGTCACGATCGACGGAGCCGGTCCCTTCGTGCGAAAAAAGATTCGGCAGGAACTTGCCCGCCGCAATGTATGGTCGGCGCTCACCGAATGCAGCTCACCCCGCCTCCCTCGCGTCGAGGCGACCTACGAACTGCCCGAGCACTTTGTTGTCGTCTACGACTTTGTGCCGGGTCGAACGCTTTCCAAAGTTATCGAAACCGATGGGCCGCTGACGCCGGAGTCCACCGTCTCGCTCGGCATCGAACTTTGCGAGGCTGCCGAAGAACTTCACCGGCACGGCATCGTCCATCGCGACATCTCCCCCAACAATATTGTGGCCGCTGCGGACGGCGCGCACCTCATCGACCTCGGCATTGCCCGCATGCGAGTCGAAGGGGCGAGCAAGGACACGACTTCCCTCGGAACCTGGGGCTTCGCCTCGCCCGAACAATATGGCTTTGCCCAGACCGACGCGCGCAGCGACGTTTACTCCATCGGACGCGTCCTTGGCTTCGCGCTCACGGGCATCCGGCCCGATGATGAGGCTTACGAGCAAGCGCTCATGTCGATTCTTGAACATGCGCCCGCAAAACTTGCCCATGCTATCACGCGTGCCTGCTCGTTTGAGCCAAGCGCGCGGTTCCAGTCTGCGACCGAGATGGCAGAAGCGCTCGCCGGCTCGCCCCAACCAAAAGACGACCGGGCATCTTCTGGCGCAAGCCAGCAAGCCGACAAGGCCAAAGCGTCGACAAAAGCGCACGCGCAGAAGCATCATCCGGAGAAAACCGGAGCTCAGGCCCTCGGCAGCCTTCTGCTAAAACTGATACTCATCGCCGCAGTGCTCGCCGGTTTGCTAGCCGGCGGCGCGATTGCCATTTCGTCCTTTCACGCCGCTCGGGAAAACAGCGGCGAGCGCGCGTCCTCGTCGCAGGCAAGCCAGTCCGGCGGCGCCTCCGCTCCACAAAAGGCAAATACGGCAAGCGACACCAGCCGCCTGTCCGCCGAGCTCTCAATCGTAGAGTCTGGTTGGTCGGTTAGTGAGCACGGATATGTCCACTTTGGCATCGGTCTTAAAAACTCCGACGGCTCTGCCGCCATCGCATTTCCCACCATTACGATCTACGGATACGATGCGGATGGCAACCTGATCTTTACTGATGAGAAAACCTACAGTGCCATCGAGCCCGGCCAGACCGTCTATTTTGGCGACCAGACGGGAAACGGCACCGCTCCCGCGCGCGTTGAGTTCGAAGCCGTCACGCCCAGCGGCGTTGCGCTTGCCGCTGCCACCGAAGCACCGGCATACGAGCTGTTCGATAGCGCTGAATCTGCCGAGGCGGACGGTATGCATTCGTTCTCGGCAAAACTCAAACTCCAAAGCGCCCCGAGCGGTTTTGATAAAACTCAGGTGTTCCTATCGGCCATCCTGCGCGACAAGCAGGGCAACATCGTTGCCGGCTATAACAATTTTTGCGACTGCCCCGCCGTCGGCTCCACGGTCCCCGTTTCGATCGACGTCAACAATCCACCCACGCACGCAAGCTGCAATATCTACGCCGCCCAGTGGTAGGGCTGGGGCACCTCGAATGATTCCGCAACACAAAGAAGGGCCGGCGTCACACCGGCCCTTCCGCACTTCTACAGCCCGAGAATCTCGCGCTTCTTTGCGTCAAACTCCTCTTGCGTCAAAATCCCGGCATCGAGAAGCTCTTTAAATTTCTTTACAGCCTCTATTTGATCCTCAAGCGTTCGCGCAGACTCGACACCGTCCCCGGGCGCCCCCTTTGACTCCGCCGTATCCGGCGCGCGGCCTGCGCCCGCATCGTTTTCGACAGAAGCGTTGCGGGGGTTGAGCATCTCCGCCAGCCCCATGCCGAGCACCATACCGCCCGCAGCGCCAAACCCGTTCTCGCGCACGCCCTCGGCAATCATCTGCTGAGCCGCCACATCGGCCGCCTGCTTAGAAACCCCCTCGTAAGCGCTAACATCCAGCTTCTTTTTCGCATAGCCCTTGATAAGCTCGCGCGAGTCATCGGAGAATTCGATATTTTCGATGGCGACCTGTGCAAGCTTGATGCCAAAACGGTCTTGCCATGTCCCCGCGTTATCGTCCTCATCCAGGATCATGTGGCGAATTTCATTGACGTGTGAAGGCAGCTGCGAAATCCGAACCTCAGACGACAGGGCATTCGTGGCCACAATGAGCGAAGCCAGGAACTCTGCAATCAGCATGCTCCGTGCGCGCGGGTCATCAAAAGAATAGCTATAGGTGTTCGCAGGAAGAAAATTTCTGATAAAGCGCTCGGCATCCACTACCTGCAGAGACAGCTGACCATACGCGAAGACCTCAAGATCCGCACCGTAAAACAGGTCGTTATACGCGAGCGGTCCACGCGTGCCAAACTTAATACCGCGGATTTCACGCAGATTGACAAACGCCACACGCTTCTGCGAAGGCGACATACCTGCATAGCCAACACGACGGGCCGCCTGCCCGAGGACCATTTTGAGGACGCCCTGCTCCTCGCGGTCACGGTCATCAAATACCGAAGCCTCGCCGTCGCGATACTCAAAACCGCCCGGCTCAGTTATGACCTGCTCGATGCCCGCCTGGCTAAAGATAAACGCCGCGGTGTTCTCGGGAACAAAAATGAGCGACCCGTTGGACAGAACGTCATTCGATCCATAGTTTCCGCCGCGTCCGTTTTGCCCGACCTTGCGCACCCCCGGAGCAACCACGACATGCTCGTCAAAATGACCAGCCGTGACAATATCTTTCCATTGATCGGCGAGCACGCCACCGAGCGAGTCGATGGCAACATTCACAATACCCACAGCTACCTCACCCTACAGCACAAACTTGGTGTCGCAGTACGAGCAAACAACGCCTTGGCCTTTGCGTCCCGCGACGGGCGCATGGCATCCGGGACACTTTGCCGTCGCCTTTGCGGCCATCTTCTCGGCATGAGGCTTTTGCACCTTCAGAGAAGCGCCCAAGGCACTGCCAATGGAGTCGCCAACTGCCCCGACAACACCCACGGCACCGTCTACAAAATCGGCAATCTCTGCCGCTGTGCCCGAGGGAAGCTCCGAAGTATCGATGGCATCGATGTTGCCCGCCGCCGCGCGGCGCACGCTTTCGGCCCAACGGTCGGCAAGGCGCTTGCCGCCTTCGGTAAAGCTCACCGTAACGGTCTCCTCCGAAAATGCGACTCGCAGCACCGGCATGCTATTCACGCGCGCGGCGATAGCCTGGGGAACGTCCGCCGAGCACAGAATCGAATCGAGCGGGCAGCGCTTGAGGTAGCGTCGAGTTTTAAACAGTCCCTCGGAGACCGTTGCGACCAAGATTAGATTCATATTTGTAAGCACGATCTCATCGAGGGCCTCGCTACCAGAGCCAACGCCCAAGCGCACATTTGAGACCTGCATGATGATGAGTTCGCCGGGCGCCAGATTGTACTCGTCCACGCCGTCATCCCCCGTCCAACGTTTTTCCTCCCATCCTAGACACCGGACAAATAATTTCATCAGCTGCCAACTGAATTTCTCACCGGATTCAGTTGGCAGCTGATGAAATCCCCGCAGCCCACAGCCACAATTCGAAGCAGTGTCATCCATATCGAGGGAAGGAACAACTATGGATTGGGAAGCTTCAGGCAGCGGGGATAATGGCGTCCCCCAAACGGTGTCGACACCCGACGGCAAGCCGCCCAAAGGCAAGAAGAAATGGCCGATCGTTCTGGCGGTGCTTGTTATCTTGATTATCATGGCGCGCATCAGCTCGTGCGTGAGCGGCTGTGGATCTTCGAGCCCCTCAAAGACCGTCGACACGTTCACTTGGCCCAGCAGCGGCCTCGCAACCGAGCTGCCCAAGCCCAAAACGAATAAGGGCGAGATATACGAGAACAGCTCCGACTCTTTCTCGGCAACGCTGGAAGAGGTCTCACAAGCGGACTACGATAGCTACGTCGACGCTTGCAAAGAGGCTGGCTATACCGATTTCTCGGGCGAAGGCACCGATGATTTTGAGGCAACGGCACCCAGCGGAGCAAAACTGACCTTGTCCTACTACAGCAGCTCAAAGTCCTTGGACATCGAACTCGAAATGCCGCAGGACAACACCGAGCAAGCAGACACGACCGACAATACCGATGCAGCAACCGATTCGCAAACCGAGGCAGCCCCGGCTACATCCTCTTCTGACTTCCGTGCCATGATGGACGGCTACGAGCAGTTTATGAACAGCTACGTCGAGTTCATGAAGAAGTACGAGAACTCAGACGACACCGCCTCGATGCTTGCCGACTACGGATCGATGATGCAGCAGTACAGCGACTGGTCGCAAAAGTTCGACAGCGTTGACGAAAGTTCGCTATCCGCCGAGGACCAGGCCTACTACCTTGAGGTCCAAGGGCGCGTGCTGCAGAAGCTGAGCGAAGTCCAGTAAGCACCAGCAAGACGTCGCACGTCAGCCTATAAACGAAAAGGGGCCCGCCATCCAACGATGACGGGCCTTTTCCGTTGCAACAAATTGTTTTGCAAAACGCCTAGGCGTTCTTCTTCCCCAGCTTGGACTTGACCAGGCCGACCACGGTCGGGATGATCGACACGGCGACGATGCCGATGATCAGCAGCTCAAAGTGCTCCTGCACAAAGGGGATGCCACCAAAGAAGTAGCCCAGCAGCGTAAAGACCGTCGACCAGGTGATGCCGCCCAGCACGTTAAAGATGACAAAGTTGCGCCAGTGCATGCCGCCCATGCCGGCAATGAAGGGCACAAAGGTGCGGATGAACGGGAAGAAGCGGCCGAGGAAGATGGCCAGGTGACCCCACTTGTCCAGGAAGTCCTCGGACTTTTTGATGCGCTCGGGCGTCATGGCCTTCACCTTGCCCGAGGCGATGATCTTGCGGCCGAAGAAGTGGCCGATCATAAAGTTGCACTGGTCGCCCAGGATAGCAGCGGCCCACGCAGTGGCCAAAAGCGCCACGATGTTAAAGCCACCGTTGTGAGCGAAGAAGCCCGAGGCGAACAGCAGCGAGTCGCCGGGGAGGAACGGGAAGAACACGACGCCCGTCTCAATAAAGATAATCAGGAACACGCAGCCATAGGCCATAAGCGGGCCGGCGGCGATCCAGCTGGCGATCGCGGTACGCGGATCCTTAAGCAGCTCGGCGATAAAATTGATGAAACCCATGAAGTAAAACCTCTCAGTTGTGGGCGCGGACACGTCCAAGTTGACCAGTATACGGTTATGGCGCGGACGCGGGCGTAATCCCACAAAAGTGCGACTTCATTCCCAGCAAGTTTGCATAACTGACACCTGTCACGTAAAGCCGCGCAAGATTGCTCTTCCTAATCCCTAGCGAATCGCTATACTTTATTGAATTGCATTGTCGCGGCGCTAAGGGAGGGCGGCCGGTGAGCTTTATCAATACCATTCGCGAGGACATCAAGACCGTCCAGGCGCAGGACCCCGCTGCGCAAAATGCCCTGGTCATCTTCCTGTCCTACCCCGGCCTGCACGCCAAGTGGAACCACGTGCCCGAGCACTGGCTGTGGGAACACGGCCATCGCTCACTCGCCCGCGTGCTCTCGCAGATCACCCGCCACATCACCGGCGTTGAGATTCACCCCGCCGCGCAGATCGGCAAGCACTTCTTTATCGACCATGCCATGGGGGTCGTCATTGGCGAGACAACCATCGTGGGCGACAACTGCGTGCTCTACCAGGGCGTTACGCTCGGCGGCACCGGCAACGAGACCGGTAAGCGCCACCCCACCTTGGGCAACAACGTCACCGTGGGCACGGGCGCCAAGGTGCTCGGCAACATCCGCATCGGCAACAACGTCAAGATCGGCGGCAACTCGGTCGTCGTCAAGGACGTGCCCGACAACTGCACCGTCGTGGGCGTGCCCGGGCGCATCATCAAGCGCAATGGCTGCCGCGTGTTCGAGGAGAGCTTCGACGCCAAACAGCATCGTGAGTACATGCCCGACGATGCCGCCGAGCAGAGCGCCCTCAACCGCCAAGGCATCACCGAGAACGCTCGTCGCGTCAAAGAGCTCGAGCAGGAGGTGGCCGAACTCAAGGCCCTCGTCGCCAAGCTCGTGGACGAGCGCTAAGGCCGCAGGCAACCGCCACGACATAAACGCCAACGCAAAAGGCGCGCCAGGAAATCCATCCCCGGCGCGCCTTCTTTTCGATGTGACATGAGGGACTGTACCTTTGTCACCTTATGCGAACTGGCTCAGGTAGAGATCGGCGTAAGCGCCCTCGGCAGCCAGCAGTTCCTTGTGCGTGCCCTGCTCGATGATGTTGCCGTGGTCCATGACCAGGATCAGGTCGGCATCCACGATCGTCGACAGGCGGTGCGCGATCACAAAGCTCGTGCGCCCGCGCATGAGCGCATCCATGGCGCGGCCGATGGCAAGCTCGGTGCGTGTATCCACGCTCGATGTCGCCTCGTCCAGAATGAGGATCGCCGGGTTGTTGAGCAGCACGCGCGCGATAGTCAGCAGCTGACGCTGGCCCTGGCTGATGCTCTCGGCATCGTTGGCCACGCGCGTGTCGTAGCCCTGCGGCATGGTGCGCACAAAGAAGTCGACCTGTGCCGCGCGGGCAGCCGCCACAATCTCGTCGCGACTCGCTTCGGGGCAGCCGTAGGCGATGTTCTCGGCGATGGTGCCATCGAACAGCCATGCATCCTGCAGCACCATGCCAAACTGCTGGCGCAGCTCGCCGCGGTCCATGCGGCTCGTGTCCACGCCATCAAGCGTGATACGTCCGCCGTCGATCTCGTAAAAGCGCATAAGCAGGTTGATGAGCGTGGTCTTGCCCGCACCCGTGGTGCCCACCACCGCGATCTTCTGACCTGGCTCAGCGGTAAACGAAACGTCGCGCATAAGCGGCTTGTCGGGCGCATAGCCAAAGCGCACGTGCTCAAAGGCAACACGACCCTCAACCTTGCCCGGCAGCTTGGCAGCATCCGCCGGCAGCGGGTCAGCTTCCATCTCGGGCTCGTCGAGCAGATCGAACACGCGCTCCGCGCTCGCCAGCGCACTCTGCAGCGAGTTGAAGGTAAACGAAAGCTGCGTCATGGGCTCGGACGCCCCGTAGATAAACTGGAAGAACGCCTGGAACACGCCGACGGTCATCTGGCCGGCAACCAACATGTTGCAGCCCACGAGCGCGATCACGATCTGCGCCAGACGGCCGATAAAGCGAACTGCAGGGCCGACAGCGTTGATCATAAAGTCGGCCTTGGTGCTCACGCGCGCCAGCTCGCCCGAGGCCTCGTGTACCTCGGCAGAGCTCTGGCGCTCGCGGTTGAACGCGCGAATGACCAGGCGGCCCGAATAGCCCTCCTCGACCGCACTCGTGATCTTAGAGACCCACTCCTGGCGCTCGCCGGTCACCGCATGTGTGCGGGCCGAGACCACCTTGGTCACCAGCAGCGATACAGCCGTAAAGCCTAAAAAGACCAGCGTGAGCTTAACGCTATAGACGAACATCATGACTATGGCGCCCGACACGGTACCGATCGACACCAGCAGCTGCAGCAATCCGCGCTGCATGCTCTCGGACATCTTGTCCAAGTCGTTGGTCGCGCGGCTAACCACCTCGCCGGGGCGATGCGCATCAAAGTAGGCAAGCGGCAGGCGGCTGAGCTTTTGCGCGATGCGGTTACGCAAGCGCAGGTTGAGGCGCTCGGCGACACTCGACATCAAAAAACTCTGCAGCGCATAGAACGAGGCGGCGGCCGTCCAGATCATAAAGTAGACGAAGATGGTCCTGCCGCAGTTCTCCCAAGTAATGCTGAAGGTGGTGCCATTGGCAAACGCCACCTGTATGCGCCCCCACAGCTCGTCGATGACAAGAGCGCTGTACGCCGGCGCGGCGGTGTTAAAGATAACGTAGAACACGATGCTCACGAACACGATATAGAAGCGCCAATGATCGCCGGCGGCCTCGCTCCACAGGCGGCGCACTGTCGCCCAGGTGTCGCGGGGCGTCTCGTCCTCGTCCTCATCGTCCACGTCGCGCATGCGCTCCGCCTCGGCGCGGGCACGTTCGTCCTCGGCGCGCTCGTTTTCCTCGTAGAGTGCCTGGCGGCGAGCCTCGCGCTCAGCCTCCGCCTTTGCAGCGGCGTCCAGGTCGGGCGCGCCGGCCGCCTCCTCGACCGTCTCTTCAATTGCGGCGTCATCGGCGATGCCCTGCTTCTTGAGCTCCTCGGTCATGCTACTCACCTCCCTTCATCTGCGATTCCGCGATAGCGCGGTACAC
>OIZP01000660.1_pt1 | contig 20757 bp, 20 predicted proteins | sample 1588531 | NCBI WGS metagenome assembly OIZP01 (sample SAMN03283283) | human gut metagenome | biome: human-associated habitat; material: feces | host: Homo sapiens | place: Peru | collected 2012
CGACCAATGCACAAACACCAGTCGCTATCAGTATGGTTATGAAGTTGTAAGGGGAAAGCGTCAAGCCATTCTCAAACAAGCTGAAATGCTCCCAATCGGTACGCATGAGCTGTTTGATATTCAGTAGCAAAAGAACCGCTACAAATACAAACAGAAGCGTTCCTATGGAAAAGTGATAGACAAGGTGCTTGTCGCTGGCTCTGATACGGTGTCCTTTATTCCAAATCTTACGCATAAATCAATCACTCCTTTCTGGGTGTGAAAAAGCAGTCAATCCTAAGACTAACTGCTTAAATACACATACATATTAAATTGATAAATTGTTTTTAGTTTTACTAATACCTTTGCAATAGGTAATCAATAACTTCCATGCACCTCGTCCTAATAAGAACAAGATTATCCCCGTGATTAGTGATAAGATAAATACTGGGATAGGGCTTAAAGCTGTATTTCCAAATTGAAAACCAATATAATCTACATAAGGAATATTCAAATGTAATAAATAATCTACTAATTTTATAATCCCTAATACAGCAGAAGCAACACCACACAGAATAAAAGTAGGTGCAACAATAACTAAAACTGGTATTACAAACAATCCAGAAAAACCTACTAAGCTATAAAAAGCACAAACTGTTAAAAATCTGTTCCAGCTAAAACCGTTTTCCTTTGCAAGTAAATCTCCAAGATAGGCTTTTGCAAGGTCTTTTGGCTTTCCTAATCTAGTTAAAATTTGTTCTGTTGAGAGGTTTTCGCTTTTCATTTCTAAAATAGAGCCTTTTATTTCCTTTACAATATCAACACGTTCAGAAGTTGGAAGTGGTTTCAAACATTTATCAATAGTATCTAAGTATTTTTCAAACGTAGTATTCATAATTTTATTCTCCTTTCAAATCAGACATAGCATTTAATAAATTTTCCCATTCAGTATTCATAGCGTCCAGATAATTTTTTCCGTCTGGTGTTAATGAATAATACTTACGAGGTGGCAAGCCCTCTGTGGACTCTTGCCAAGTTGATTGCAAGTAGTTTTCCTTTTGTAATCTTCTTAACAATGGATATACTGTACTTTCCGTAGAAGTAATTATAGGATATTTGCTCAATTCTTGTAAAATCTCATACCCATAATATACTTTTTTATCCAGCATTAGCAAAATACAATATTCCAATGTACCTCGCACTATTTGAGATTTCCATTTGTCTAAGTTCATGTTGTTCACCTCACTGTTTTCTTGATAGGTATATCGTACTACACAGTACATTGAATGTCAACAGTATATTTTAATTGAACAACACTTCTTTTTGAAAGGTATATCAATTACTATTTTTTCGGTTGTCCCTGTGTGTTATTATTCTGTGGATTGCCTGCGTTCTGGTTGCCTTTGTTCTTCAAGACAATATCATCAGCCTTTACATACCAGTCCACATCTGCACCACGATAATTTGCATTGGCTACCGTGTCTGCAACAGGATTGACAAGTTCCACTTCGGCGTTGTAATCATAATCTTTTAACGGAACAGTCGCCGGAACGGATACCTGTATCATGCGTCCCTGTGTGTTGCATTTTAAATCGTAAGTACGTTCCTTGATTTCCTCACTGACCGTCCCATCTTCATTCTGTACATGAACCTCACGGCGCAATGCGGAGAACTTCAACACTCCAAAAGTCTTTTCTTTATCAATGACGATTCCATTTGCTAATCTCATAATCTGAATACCCCCTTATTTACTTTCTGCTGGTAACATATCGTCTGCAAGCAGGATATAATTGACAAATCCACGTTCCCCGATTTTATAACCATCGGTAGTGATTCGTGGGTTGATAAGTTTTACTTTCTGCTCCGGCGAGAAATGTTTTTCGCCAGCTTTGGCAGGAAGCACCACGACCACATCATCGGCTCTCTGCACATCGGAATACAGGTTGTAGCTTCTGTTAATGACAGCCATACGCCCATTGATTCTCTGCTGTTCCGTAGTGTTTTCTCCGGCAAACTCCAAGTTTCCGAATGTCTTTTCCATGTTTGGTACGACAAATCTTAATTCCATAAATAATTGACCTCTTTTCTTTCTGCTTTAGTTTCTTTCCTGCTGTACGTTGTGGGGAGCTACACTCCCCACGCCCCTAGTGGACTTCACGCTCCCGTAAACCAAGTGCTTCACGGGAGCGTGAAGTTGCAAAAAGGGTGGCGACCTTGAACGTTCCACCAACCGCTACGTTACTGCCTTACGATTTTTTTCTACGGCGTTTGAAGTAAAGCATACCGCCAAGCCCTACGCAGGAAAGACCGAGCATGGCAAGATAAGCATAGATATTGGTATTGTCGCCTGTTTTTGGACTGTCACTTGTCTTAGTAACCGTAGATGGTGTATCCGGCGTGTCGGTATCCTTTGGTGTGTCTGGGACTTCCGGCACTTCCTTGATTGTCACGGTCTGTCCATCGTCTGTGATGTCCTTATGTTCCGTCACTTTCTTTGGTTCGTCTGGATTGGTCATATCGTATAATTCCTCAAAGGTAACAAGGTTTTTACCACCAAGTGAAGAACCATCAAAGGTAAACGCAATCTCAACCGTCATTTTTTCACTGTCGGCTGTGAACTCATAATCATTGGATACTTTCTTTCCAGCAATCAGAAGTTCTGCATTTTCCTCTTTTAACATCTGCCAGCCGGAAAGTTTGTATTTTGTTCCAACTTCCAGACCATCTAATGTGACTTTATCCACAATCGTTACATCTTTTCCGGCTTCGATTTCTTTCTTGCCGTTCTTGTCCGTAGCAGTCGTATGGATTTTGATGATACGTTCCGTGATAAGAACCGTCTGTCCATCATCGTTGATGTCTTTATGTTCGGCAACCTTGACAGGCTCTTTCGGATTGCTCATATCGTACAATTCCTCAAATGTAACAAGGTTCTTACCGCCAAGAGCTGAACCATCAAAACTGTAAGTAATCTCAACCGTCATTTTTTCGCTGTCAGCAGTGAATGTGTAATCATTGTCTACACGTTTCCCGTCAATCAGAAGTTCGGCGTTTTCTTCCTTTAACATCTGCCAGCCGGAAAGTTTATATTTTGTTCCAACTTCCAAGCCATCAAGTGTGACTTTGTCCACGATCTTGATGTCTTTTCCGGCAACAATCATTTTTTCGCCTGTTTTCTTGTCGGTAGCTGTGGTATGGATTGTGATTTCTTTTTCGTATTCATCGGTCAGTGTCCCTAAATCTACGGTCACTTTATTTCTGGATACGACTACCTCAAAAGCTGGAATCAGCTTAAATCCGGCGTTGGAATCACACTTTAATTCCTCAATCACATAGGTATCATAGAGTAATGCACCTTTGCTGTCGTCTGGTTCAGATGTCCCAAACCATACACCGTCCTCACTGGATTTTCCGGCATTAGTATTGACCTTATGGGAAGCCCAGCTTGAAGCAGTGGAGAACTGACCGTTGTTGTCAGTAACTACAATATTGGATTCTCCCGTTGTCTTGCTTGTAATTCTGAATGGAACACCTGCAAGACGTTTGTGTGTACCTGCACCAATTTTTACACCCTCAATATCGCCACGTTTAATCTGGTTGTAAATAGAGTGAGATTTATCGGTCAAGTCCACGATTTTTCCATCTTCCGTGATAGAAAAGTCGATTGTTTTTGCACCGTCTGTCAAGTAGCCCTCTGGTGCTTTGCTTTCTTCTAATCTGTAATTTCCGTAAGGGAGCAGGTCAGCAGAAGTAGAAGCAATTCCGTCAATGCCTGTCTGAATCTTCTTTACCGTTTCATTCTTGCTGTATAATTTTCCCTCAACCAGTACAGGACTGTCATTTAAGGAAATGATGTTAAATTCTGTGTACTGTAAGGTCGCACTTCCCTGTGCTTTGGTATCCTTTGTTTCAAGGTCACGTTTCTGGATTTTCACACCGCCACGGATAACCTTATCGGATACGGAATACTGGTTGCTTCCAGAAAGTACGGCAAGTTCGCCATCTTCGGAAATCTGTGTAAGGTACGTCCCCTTAATCTGTTCAGAACTTCCGTCAGCCTGCATATATGCACCATCTAATAAGTAGCCGTTTGGTGCTTTTGTTTCTGTGACAGTGAATGTACCAAGTGGCAGTACATTCTTACCGTCCTGTGTATAGAAGCTGTCGCCGGATACTTTGTAGCTGTCGGCAAGTCTGGATACATAATGGATAGTTCCGTCACGGTCTTTTTCTGCAACGGTTTTAGTTGTCCATGTACGGGTAGCCTTTGCAGGAAGATTGTCTGCATTGTAGTATCCGTCATAATAGCTCCATGTAAACTCTGCACCCTCTAAAGAAGCAGTTCCCTGTGGAGTGGATTTTCCTGTTTCCATGTCGATTTTAAATAAATCAATCAAAGTTTCTGTGACTTTTGGAGTATCAGCAACAGTCAAAGTCGCTGTTTTTCCAACTTCCACATTTAAGGAATGAACAGTAGAATCCAACTTGTAACCCTTTGGAGCAGAAAGCTCTTTGATATAAACTGTTCCGGCTTTTACCTCAACTTCTTTGGTATCGCCGTTTCCATCGGCAGTAAGTGTGGCAAGCTGGCTGTTACAGCTCTTATCAGAATAGACACCAAATGTCGCACCCTCAAAGGAATAGTTGGCGTTGCCATCTGTGACCGTGGGATTGGAAGAAGTCTTTTTAACCTTTGCATTTCCCACATTTAACTTCGCCCAAAACTGTCCGATGTCCTGTCCTTCGCCGGTATAAATGTAACCGCCACATTCATAGCGTCCTTTGTTTGCTTTCACAAATGCTTTCGCACCAGCATACACTTCATTCTGTACTGCCTGTGAGATTTCATTATAGGAAGCTCTGACGTTGTCGCACTGCCAGCCGAGTTGTTCACTCAATCTCTGCCAGACAACACACTGTTCCAACAGATAACCTTGTTTGTAATTCAAGTTCGTATGAGAAGCGGTATATTGCTTGACGTACTCTAAGGAAAGAGCAACGTCTGCAATCTGATCGCTACTCATACGGGTGCTTGCGTCAGAACGTGTTTTATATCCATTCTTGAAATTGGTGTTGATGTCCACGCAGTAGGCAGTTTCGCCCTCAACTTTCATGTGTCCCTCATTGAATGTAGATTTGATAGAACCATCATTCATAACGTGTTCAATGTATCCGACACGTTCTGCTGATTCTGTCCAGTATTGATTGCCGGAAGCATGAACCGCCGTCACTGGTAATGCCGTGAGAATGGTTGCAAAAGCAAGCGTTCCTGTCAGCAATCGCTTTACTAGCTTATTCATATTTCTTCTTTCTCCTTTCGATTTTGGGTATGAAAAAAGCCGTCCATTTCTGAACGACTGGAAATAGAAAAGGAACGCCAAAAGTGTACGTTCCATAGTCTATAAAATATTTAATTTTTCTCTCTGGTGTGCTATCTGACGCCAATTTTGACCCCAAATTTCTGAAAAATGACGATTTTTGATGAACAGCTACAAATTTTCAAAATCCGTGAAACCCTTGTAACTAGGGCGTTACGGGACTATATGAAACTAGACAAAACCAACGTCACAATAACAAGAGGTGAGTGCTAATTATTTCGCCGTTTATTTCGAGTACACTTTTCTGCATCAATAGCTAAGACAAACATAAGCGCATCTAATGCATTTTCTGGATTTTTAACATTAATGACATAGGTATCGGTGAAATTAAAGATTTCTTTACGAATAATCGCTACTGTATCATAGCTTTCATCCACAATTGTATAATTCCATTCTGTAAGGGTTCCATCAATATGCCATCCATTGTAGTCAATGTTGTAATGTGGAGTAAAGAAAGATAATTCTTTCGATAGACATCCTATATACTCATTGTTTTTATAAATTTCAAATTTAGGAAGTAAAGTCAACACCTTTTCTAATACAGTACCCACTTCATTTCCATTTCGATCATAAATGACGAGTTTGTGTCCCCAAGAAAGCCTTCCTTCAACTTGATATACAACACGACCGGTTTCATCATAAATATCATAGCTGTCAAACCAGGAAAAGAATCGTTGTTTAAATAAGAGTTTCATAGTATCACCACCAAATCAATTATATCATCATTGAATATCTTTTAAGGTTTATTTAAGTTTTAATATATATACTCATTAACGAAATAGGCGATTATACTTTTCATGCCCTTAGATAATCCTGCCTATTTCTTTTTTTCTGCAAAAAACTTAAGAAAACTTAAGGAAATCTTAAGGAAAACATAATACAATGCTTCTGAGGTGAATTTGTTATGAAGAAAAGACTCGGAAACATATTGATATTTGTATTGATTATAGGCCTTACGATTGGATATGGAATCTATAAAGATGATCAATCAAGAGTCACAGTCAATAAAATCTATACGATCCAGTTTCAAGAGCAGGCATTATCAGATTTAGAAAATGAAAAAGGAAATGGAAACTATACACTTCAAAATATGTTTATGAAATACAATCCTTTTTCAACCAATACACAATCGATGTATGTTTATTTTAATACATACAAAGCGGCAAAAATTACATATACAGTAAGTTGTGCTGATTATACGGATTTTACAGCTACAACTTATCAGGCAAAAGAATATCAAAAGGAACATGAGTTTCAATTGATTGGTTTAATTCCAAATTGTACAAATACAATCACAATTACAGCTACTTATAAAGATGGTACAAGTCAAAGCGTTAGTACAAATTATACAATGGGATCTCTTTTAGGGGATGAAGATATACAACTTAAACAAGTGTCTGGTTCTAAACAAGATTTAGGCAATGGTTTATATACACTATTAGGAAATGATGCCGATGATCAAGACTTTGTCTATATGTATGATACAAATGGCATTTTGCGTTCAGAAATCCCCATTATTGGATATCGTTCTCATCGTATGTTGATGCAAAATCAAACATTATATATGAGTGTATCAACACATCGAATGGCAGCTATTAATCATTTAGGCAGGATTGAACACATTTATAATTTGAGCAATTATATAGTTCATCACGATTATCAATTTGATCAGGATGGAAATTTGATTTTATTAGCTACAAATGAAGAGAAGAATAGTGTAGAAGACTGCATTATTAAATTAGATGTAGAAACTGAAGAAGTAAGTGAATTATTAGATTTAGAAGATTTATTTAAAAGCTACAAAGAAAGCACGGACCATAAGGAAGGTTCAAAATGGGATTGGATGCATATCAATACACTTCAATATCTAAATGATGATAGTGTTATTCTTTCTTCTCGAGAAACAAGTTCAATCATTAAAATCAAGGATGTAAGCACAAATCCAAGTATTGATTATATTATTGGAAATGAAGATTTCTGGAAAGATACGGATTATACAGAATATCTATATACAAAAGTAGGTGATTTCTTGACAAGTGGAGGACAACATACTGTAACCTATATGGAAGATGATTTGCTTGAATCAGGTCAATACTATCTATATATGTTTAACAACAACTTTGGTTACTCAAAGACTAGAAAAGATTATGATTGGACGGTAAATGAAGGAATTCAAACAAGTATTACAGAAGGTACAACATCGTATTATTATCAATATTTAGTGGATGAAAATGAAGGTACATATACATTGGTCAATTCGTTTGAAGTTCCATTTAGTGCCTATGTATCCAGTGCACAAAATCTAGGCGATCATATTGTCGTAGATTCAGGAATTGCAGGACTATTATCCATTTATGATACGGATGGAAATCTAGAACAACAGTTCAGTATAAAGAAAAATGATCGCTTTATTTATCGAATTTATTATTATGATTATAAAGGATATTACTTTAGTTAGAGAGCAATCTCTAACTTTTTTTAAGCCAATTTTAAGTCTTTGCGTGTATGTTTATGGTATGACATACGAAGAATTTTATGGAACAGATTATGATAAGTTTAAAAATGTTTTGGATCACGTTTTAAATACGATTCAATCCAGTTCATTCGATTGTATACAATATACAACTTCAAGGATCAAGTCGCCAGAAAGTGTTTTAAAAAAGATTGGTAACGATTATTCATTGCTTCATGACATTATTGGTGTTCGCATCATTTGTTCGTTTGTGGATGAAATCTATACAGTAAAAGAATGGATTCTTTCTTGTTTTGAAGTGGTGGAAGTAAGAGACTATTTAAGGCATCCTAAACCAAGCGGATATCGAAGTCTGCATATGATTGTGAAAGTGGATGGATGTTTAGTTGAAATTCAGGTGCGAACAATTGCACTTGATTTTTGGGCGAATTTAGAACATCAAATTCATTATAAGAAAGATATTGAAGATGAAGAATTGATTCGTAGTGAATTAAAACGATGTGCCGACGAGATTGCCTCTTTAGACTTATCGTTTCAAACAATTAAAGATAGAATTGAGGGATAATATGCGATTATTGATTGCGGACGATGAAGAAAATTTGGCTCAGGCATTAAAAGCAGTATTAGAAGATGCAGGATATACTTGTGATGTGTGTTTTGATGGGAATAGTGCAATTCGTTTTATTTCTAAAGAAATTTATGATGGATTGATCTTAGATATTATGATGCCAGAAAAGAATGGGTATGAAGTATTGTCTATTATACGAAAGAAGAAGATAGATATTCCTATATTACTTTTAAGTGCATTAAGTGAAGTAGATGATAAGGTACAAGGCTTTGATTTAGGTGCCAATGATTATTTGTCCAAACCCTTTTCTACAAAAGAATTGATTGCACGAATCAAAGTGATGTTAAAAGAAAATGTGATAGATGATTCTTATCTACAATATCAGGACATTCTATTGAATAAGAAAGAAGAAACGCTTCAATGTAAAAATACAAAATATCAATTATCGAAATATGAGTGTAGTATTCTTTCTTTGTTGATTCGAAGTGAATCGAATCGAGTACCTATTTGGCTTGTGATTGAAAAAGTATGGAACAATCGAGTCGATGTGTATAAAAATACTGTTTCACTTTATGTATCTTATTTGAATCGTAAATTATTGGCATTACAATCAAAAGTATATATAGAAAATGATGAAGAAAATATAGAACTGTGTGTTAATATATAAAAAAGAAGAAAGGGCGTGCATTATGAATATATTAGTTGTAGATGATGAAAAAAATATTGCGTATGCGATTGCACAAATATTAGAGGAACAAAAATGGCAAGTGACAATGGCCTACGATGGACAAGAAGGTTTAGAACTTGCCTTAAGCGGATATTATGATGTAGCCGTTTTAGATATCATGCTTCCGGGTATGAATGGTTTTGAAATCGTACAAAAGATGCGTGCCAATAAGATTGAGACACCCACACTTTTATTGTCGGCATTAGATGAAATTCCAGATAAAGTCAAAGGCTTAAACGTAGGTGCAGATGACTATATGACAAAACCATTCTCAGCTGCTGAACTTGTAGCTCGCATTAACGCACTCACAAGACGTAAAGGAGAAGTCATTGTACATGAATTGAAGTATGAAGATCTTTCTTTACAACTTGATACTTGCGAGTTGTATTGTCAAAGTCAACATATTCATTTGGGATATAAAGAGTTTGAAATAATGAAACAATTAATGTCGCATCCAGAAATGATTACCTCTAAAGATGATTTGATTGTTTCGGTATGGGGAAGTGAAAGTGATGCGATGGATAATAACGTCGAAGTATATATTTCATTCTTAAGAAAGAAATTGAAGTTTTTAAAGAGTCAAGTTTCAATCAAAGTGATTCGAAAAGTTGGATATCGACTTGAGGTATGCGATGCTTAAAAAATTACAGACAAAATTCATTTTGATTTTAATGTCCTTTGTCAGTGTCATTCTACTATCTGTATTTGGCGTGGTTTGTTGCTCAAACTATGTGCATGATAAAAAGGATGTAGAGCGAAGTCTAGAAATGGCATTAAAATTAAAAGATAAGGATTTTAATATTTCATTTGGAAATAATCGAAATTTTATTGGCAATTCCTTTGTGATCTATACAGACTCAGATTATGAATATATGATCACAAGTCGTTCGGTATGGAATATATATGCAGAAGATGCACAAAGCTTAATTGAAAGTGTGGAAGATAAAGAAGATGTTGGCGTACTAAAAAAACTTGGATTTGCGTATAAAAAAGAAAAGATCACAAACTATCAAGTGGATGAAGATACCATCATTCCTTCGGGTTATGCCGTAGCCTTTGTGGATATTTCAAATATGCAGTCATCTTTTCAAAGAATGTTGATTATATCTGTACAAATTGGATCGAGTGTATTACTTGTATTCTTTATATTAAGTTGTGTTTTAAGTAAATGGGCACTAAAACCAGTCGAACAAGCATGGGATAAACAAAAACAATTTGTCGCCGATGCGAGCCACGAATTAAAAACACCATTGACTGTTATTTTAGCCGATAGTGATGTGTTATTAAATCATTCTACAGAATCGATTTCTTCACAGAAAAAATGGATAGAATCCATTCAAAGTGAAGCAAATCGAATGCGTAAGCTTGTAGAAAATATGTTGTTTCTTGCCAAAAATGATGCGAATCGAATTGAAATTTCGATGCAGAATTGTTCTTTGAGTGATATATGTTTTCATTGTGTTTTACCATTTGAATCGATTGCGTTTGAAAAAGGTATTGATTTAATCGATGAAGTGGAAGAGAATATAGAGGTACATGGAAATGAGTCACAATTAAAACAATTGATTTTGATTTTCTTGGACAATGCGATTAAATATACACCTAAGGGTGGAAAGATATATTTTAAGTTGGCAAAGATACAAAATAAACCCGTTCTTACGATTCGTAATACGGATAGTTATATTCCACCGGAAGATTTAAAACACGTATTTGAACGTTTCTATCGTGTTGATAAATCTAGAAAATATCAGGGTGGAGCTGGTTTAGGTCTATCAATCGCAAGTCAGATTGCACAAAGTCATAAAATTAAATTAAGTGTGACAAGTGATGAAAAACAAGGTACGGAATTTACTTTGAATTTCTAGGAGGAAAATTATGTTTCAAAAAAGAGTCAATCAAGTGATTGAAAAAATGAAAACAGATGGGCTTAAACAAATCTTAGTGAGTGAACCATGCAGCATCTATTATTTAACCGGTGTGGATGTAGGTCCAGGGGAAAGAATGTTTGCGCTATATTTGAATGATGAAGGAAGAAAAGTATTATTTTTAAATACATTATTTACAGTTGAACAAAAGGATTGCGAAGAAACTTGGTACAGTGATACAGACGATTCGATTTCAATGTTGGCAAGTGTGATTGATTCTAAAGAAACACTTGGCATTGATAAAGAATGGACAGCACGCTTCTTGATTCCTTTAATGGAAAAGTTGGAAGGATTAAAAGTTGTGTTAGGCTCTAAATATGTGGATGCTACTCGTGCTATTAAAGATGAAAAAGAAATTGAATGTATGATTGAAAACTCACAGATCAATGATGTGGTGATGGAACGTACAAGAGATTTCATTTCAGAAGGTATGACTGAAAAACAAGTGGAAGCTTTTATTGTTGAACAATATAAATTGTTAGGATGTCAAGACGTATCATTCTCACCAATTTGTTCATTTGGAGCCAATGGCGCCGATCCTCACCATATGCCAGATGATTCTGTTTTGAAAGCCGGAGATAGTATTGTGATCGATATTGGTGGAAGAAAAGATCGTTATTGTTCCGATATGACCCGTACTTATTTCTGTAAAGAAGCAAGTGATGAATATAAAAAGATTCATGATATTGTGCGTTTTGCCAATGAAAAGGCAGAAGAAATCATTCGTCCAGACGTTCGTCTATGTGATATTGATTTAACAGCACGTAATTATATTTCAAGTTTTGGCTATGGTGAATATTTTACACACCGACTAGGACATTTTATTGGGCAAACAGATCATGAATTTGGAGATGTAAGTTCTACAAATACAGAAACTGTAAAACCAGGCATGATTTTCTCAATTGAACCAGGCATTTATTTGCCTGATAAAATGGGTGTTCGTGTAGAAGATCTAGTCTTAGTTACTGAAGATGGCTGTATTGTCTTAAATAAAGTAGATAAAAAATATGCGATGATTGGCTAATCATCGCATTTTTCTTACTATTTACCTAAACAGAATTTAGAGAATAAAGTGTCCAATAAATCTTCTCTATGAACTTCACCTAAGATTTCTTTCAAGTGATCATGAGCTGCCTGAATATCCATCTCAATTAAATCAGGCTCTACCATCCTATTCATGGCTTCTTTCGCCCTTAACATATCTTCTTTGGCTAGATTCAATAAACCAATTTGACGCTCATTTGAAAGTAATGGATCTTCTTTTAATAAATCATTTTGATACAGATTTTCTAAGGCATCAATCAATGGCTGAATCTCTTTATTGGAAGCTGAAATCCAAATGCCATCTTTATTTGCCTCTGCCTTATCTAATTTATTATAGATAATTAAGCGCATTTTATCTTTTGTCAGTTCTAATAATTGTTTGTCTTCTTCATCCAATTCTTTGGAACCATCAAAGACTAAAAGAACCAATTTGGCATCTTTCAATTTTTCTTGACTCTTTTCAATACCAATCTGTTCAATCTTATCGTTCGATTCACGAATGCCCGCTGTATCAATTAGATTTAATTGCACACTACCAATATGGATTTGTCCCTCAACTAAGTCTCTTGTGGTCCCGGCAATATCTGTAACGATGGCTTTATCTTCTTCAAGAAGTGCATTCAGTAAGCTGGATTTACCAACATTTGGCTTACCAACAATAATAGTATCAATTCCTTTTTTTAACATTTGCCCCGTTTGAACACGAGAAAGAATGTGATCAATTTTTTCTAACCAATCATTTGTTTTGGGTAACAAGTCATTCGTTGTTAATTGTTCGACATCTTCATATTCAGGATAATCAATATTCACTTCAATTTGTGCAATAATATCCATTAAATCATCAATCAAAGGTTGGAGTAGTTTTTTTACACTTCCCTTAATTCCATGAATCGCCATAGTAGCCGCTGTATTGTTGCTCGCTTCGATCATGTCTTGAACAGCTTCAGCTTGGGATAAGTCAATTCTTCCATGGTAGAAGGCGCGTTGCGTAAATTCTCCTGGCTTGGCAAGATTGGCTCCCGCACTTAAGACCATGGATAAGATTTTACGTGTAATAAAAGTACCTCCATGACAGTTGATTTCTACAATATCTTCTCGTGTATATGTTTTTGGTGCTCTAAAAATAGAGATTAAAACTTCATCCACTGGATTTTTATCTGGATCTATAATAAAGCCATAATGAATCGTATGACTTTTCGCATTCATAATATTACGGTCAAATATTTTTTGAGTGATTTCAATAGCTTGATCTCCACTTAAACGAATGATGGAAATGGCGCCATCTTGTAAAGAAGTGGAAATAGCCGCAATTGTGTTTTCAAACATAGAAAAACATCCTTTCTTTCTTAGTGTATTTTATCATAAAAGATGTATAATGTCTTAGACAGAGGTGTAAACATGATAGAATATACAAAAAATCAAGTACACGAAGTGGCGTGTGCATTTAATGAACATAAAATTATAGCTTTACCTACAGATACTGTGTATGGCGTAGGTGTAAAGTATGGTAATTTAGACGATTTAGAACGATTAAAACGCGCAAAACATCGTCCAGAAACGAAACCCATTCCGATGATGGTTTCAAATATAGAACAAATGAAACAAGTTGCTTTAGTGGATGAAAGAATCGAAAAGATTGCCGCTAAGTTTTTGCCAGGCGCATTAACTTTAGTTGTCAATGTGAAAGAAAATGTCAATCCAGCGTATACAAATGGCCTAAGTACGATTGCGATTCGTATTCCAGATGAAAAATTTATCTTAGATGTGATTGACGAATTGAATTGTCCAATCTTAGTTACAAGTGCCAATCAATCTGGAGAAAAGACAGCACTCACAAGTGATGATGTATATGAACAACTTCCAAAAATAGATGGAATTGTTTTAGGTACGTGCAAAGCATTACAGGCAAGTACAATTGTAGATTGCACAAAGGAAAAACTACAAGTATTAAGACCAGGTCCTATTTCATTAGAAGAACTAAATTCAGTTCTATAAAAAAGCACCCAGAACTTATGTAGAAAAGCATAGGCCAGGGTGCGTATGAACAAATCTAGAAGTAGTATGCTTCTAGCAGTTCATGTAGTATGTTACTCTGATTTAAATTGGATTCAATGGTTTCGAATGCAATTTAAACATATGTTAAAACTTGTCAAAATGATGGGGGTTTATTATAATACTGAGTATGACAGAAGAAGAAATGATTAGAGAGATTGCCGAGCCTATTTTAGAGCAATTGAAGAAAATTGAAAAACAACTAGGAAATCATCGTATGCCACAGCTTCCACAAATTAAGTTTGTGAAAGAAGGCAATATGCAAGATGGCCCTTTTATGATTGGAGACATCGAAGTTACGGATGAGCTTTTAGAAAAAGTAGAGGCTTATGTTCAGGAAGAAATCGAAATGATGCATCAACCGACTGTTTTACATTAAGAAGTTACAAAAATGTAGCTTCTTTTTTAAAAAATGCTTGCATTTTATTTTGCATTAGTGTATTATATGTAAGCACGTTGGAAATGCGGGTGTGGCGAAATTGGCAGACGCACCAGACTTAGGATCTGGCGCCTTCGGCGTGGGGGTTCGAGTCCCTTCACCCGCACCACTTGTAAATTTAGACAATTACTTTGGTAGTTGTCTTTTTTTGTTTTATGTTATAATTTCCATATGGAAATTTGTGTATATTATGAAAAAATAAATGAAGATTCAATTCGTATCAAGCGTGTGTATGCATCCAGTCCTACAATAGAAATACCTGAATCGATTGATGGATATATTGTGCGTGAAATAGGAAACTATTGTTTTTCTAAAAAGGAAGTCGATCTATCTAATTCTGTTTTAAGTCATGAAATTCCTTCTAGTTATTATGAGTGTAGTGGTAGTGATGTTGAATGTGTTAAGCTTTCTAAGACAGTCACAAAACTAGGGGATTATGCATTCTACAATTGTCGAAAGCTAAAAGAAATATTTTTACCTTCTAGTTTAATGTGTATTGGCAGTGATGTATTTATGAATTGTTTAAGACTCAATCATATCTATTATGACTGTTCTATATTTTGTATCACGATTTTAAAACAAATACTAACTCAAATCACTTGGGATATTGAAGTCGATTTTATAGATGGTTCCATATTCTATCCAGAATACGACGGGGGTTATGATGAAGTGGGACCGGCCCATATCTTTGCCTTGAATATTGAAGGGGAAGGCTTTCGTATGCGACAGTGTTTTAAAGACGGTAAAATTGATTTTGATGGTTATGATGCCTGTTTTGAAAAATTATGTGCAGAAGAAAGTGAATCTTGTATCTTTCATGTTGCGATTCTTAGATTTATGACGGGATCTGAGAGATACATTCCTTATTTAAGAGCACATGATTTGACTTCTTATTTACATACATATAAAGATATATGTGTTATGGTTGAAAAATTAATAGAAGAAAAATGTATGGATGTACAAGCTTTAGATGTATTGATTTCTATGGAAAAAGATTTGGAAACTCGAACTGTATTGATGGAATTAAAGAATAAGAAGATGGAAACATCATCCGCATATTCTTTTGAGGATTTTTAATGCGACAAAGTGATTGGGAAAAGGAAAAGGCAATTCATATATTAGAACTTGTTCGATCCGAACTCTATATGGATATGCCTCATTTTTTAACGGCTTTAAATACGTTGATATTTAAAGAAGATGAGCATGTATCTGTATGTGCCACAAATGGAGTTTATTTTTATTATAATCCATTGAAGGTGATTGAGCTTTTTCAAAAGAATTCGATCTTTTTAAATCGTGCTTACTTACATAGTATCTTGCATTGTCTTTATAGTCATATTTGGCTAAGAAAAAATCGTATAGAATTTATTTGGAATGTAGCTTGTGATATTGTGGTGGAATATACATTGGATTCAATGCATAAAAAAAGTGTTTCACGAATCTTATCCTATGCTCGAAAAGATGTATATCACCAAATTGAAAAGTTGGATGGATTGAGTTGTATTACGGTTTATGAATGGCTTTGTACACGGGATGATATTCAAAATCTATATTATGAATTTGTGGTAGATGATCATGCATCATGGCCTAAAGAAAAGGATGAAAAAACACCTCAATCGTCTTCGGTACAAAAGAAGTGGCAAAGTGTTGCCAAACAGACAGTATTTGATCATAAACAAAAAGGTAAAGAGAATGACGATGGGGATGCTTTTCTTGTATCGAGTTTACAGGCAAAAAAATCAAAATATTCATTTTCACAATTTTTAAAACGTTTTAGTATTATGAAAGAAGAAATGCACATTAATGAAGATGAATTTGATTTGTCGTATTACACATATGGTATGTCTATTTATAAAAATATGCCTTTGATTGAGCCGTTAGAGACAAAAGAAGTCAAGAAGATCTATGAGTTTGTGATTGCGTTGGATACAAGTTATTCGATTGATGAAAATCTTGCGAAGCGTTTTATATCAAATACATATAGTATTTTAAGCACTTCAAATATGTTTTATAAATCATGTAAGGTATATATCCTTCAATGTGATGACAGAATTCGAAAAGAGAATGTCATTTCCAATCAAAATGAAATGAATCGTTTGTTGGATTCATTTACTCTAATAGGGGGAGGCAACACCGATTTTAGGCCGGTGTTTAGCTATGTGAATGATTTGGTGAATCAACAAGCATTTCAAAATCTTTGTGGTTTACTTTATTTTACAGATGGAAAGGGCGTTTATCCAAAAAAGTGTCCAGCTTATAAAACGGCATTCATCTATTTAGAAGATTATGATCAAAGTAAAGTGCCTTCTTGGGCAATTCAGTATAGATTGGAAGAAAAAATATGAATATATTACAGGCAAAAAATGAAATAAAAAATACAGTACAGGCATATTTATCGAAGAATAGCTTTGGTGAATATGAAATTGAATCTAAGAATCAAAGACCATTATTATTGATTGGTCCTCCTGGTATTGGTAAAACGCAGATTATGGAACAAATATCTAAGGAATGTCAGATTGGACTTGTCAGCTATACGATTACGCATCATACGCGTCAAAGTGCGGTGGGACTTCCTTTTATCCAAGAAAAAGAATTTCAAGGCAAAACCTATTCTATTACAGAATATACAATGAGTGAAATTATTGCGAGTGTCTATTCGAAAATGGAAGAAACGGGTTTAAAAGAGGGAATTCTATTTATTGATGAAATCAATTGTGTATCGGAAACATTGGCTCCTACAATGCTTCAATTTTTACAGAATAAAACCTTTGGAAATCAGAAGGTCCCAAGTGGATGGATCATTGTGGCTGCAGGAAATCCGAGTGAATATAATAAATCAGTTCGTGATTTTGATGTTGTGACAATGGATCGTATTCGTTATATTCATGTAGAAACGGATTATTATGTTTGGAAAGAATATGCGATCTCAAAACATATTCATCCAATGATTTTAAGCTATCTAGAATTAAAGCCTAACAATTTTTATACTGTTTCAACAAGTGTAGATGGTATGGAATTTGTGACGGCTAGAGGCTGGGAAGATTTATCGTATTTACTTTATACATACGAAAAGATGCATTTGGAAATATCGCAAGATACGATCTATGAATATTTACATCATGAAGATATTGCAGAAGATGTTTTCGCCTATTATTTGGTGTATAAAAAATATCAGGATGATTATGGCATTGATGATATTTTAAATGGAAATGTATCAAGTACGATCTACGCTCGTTTGTTTAATGCGGATTTTGATGAAAGAGTATCTGTAGTCAATTTAGTGATGGACGGTTTATTAAGACAAGTGAATATATATTCTTTTGAAAAACATTGTACAGATTTATGGTTTGGTTTTCTAAAGAATTATCGAAGTCATATGGATGTATCTTATGTGGATCATGTAAAGGAATTTATAGCTTTGTATCATGATAAGTTGCAGGCTGAATTATTAAGTGTTGCTCAAAAACATGAATATGAGTTTGTGTTAAATAAGATACAAAAGGTGAGTGTGGATGAAAGCCTAGATTCTAAGTCGCGTTTTGATTGTAGTACAAAACCATTCTTTAAACAAAAAGAAAATATGGAGTCGATTGAATCGGATTTGAAACTTCAAATAGAAAATGCGTTTGAATTTATGGAAAGTGCATTTAAGAATGGTCAGGAAATGACAATATTTGTCACAAATTTAACAATGTCAGCTGAAATGGCTTTGTATTTAAGTTCACATACAATTGGTATATATGAAAAATACAAACAGGTTTTATTGATTGGAAGTCAAAAGGCAAGATTATTAGATGAGTTAGCTCATTAAAGAAAGGAATTATATGGATTATTCAGAATTAAAATATGATGTGGAAGAATTTGAATCGGATCAAGATAAAAAACTTCCACAACCACCTTTGGTAAAAGAGTCAATGCGAAAGGAATCCATTGAACTTCCTAAAAATTTTGATGCGTTACAAATTTGTTCAAACTTTCTAGATATTATTAACACACGTCATAGTAGTCGTGTGTATACGCAAGAGCCAATGTCTTTATTAGAACTATCTTATATTCTTTGGACTTGTCAAGGTGTGAAACAAATTCGTGGAAAAAAATATGCGACTTTGCGTACAGTACCTTCTGGAGGTGCTCGTCATGGCTTTGAACTATATTTTGTATGTCAAAATGTAGAAGGATTAGATCCTGGAACCTATCATTATTTGCCTCTAAAACATTGTATTGAGTTTTTGAATCCTATTGATAAAGTGTCAGATGTTTTGGCATCTTCCTTATGTGATCAATTATGGGCTTTAAAAGCCAATGTAATTTTGTATTTTAGCTACGTACCATACCGAACGGAATGGCGTTACGGTCATCTTGCACATCGAATCGCATTGGTCGATCTTGGTCATGTGGGTGAGAATATATATTTGGCAAGTACAAGTATTGGCTTAGGAACTTGTGGAATTGGAGCTTGTGTGACTTCGATTTGTGATGAAATGTTTGAATTGGATGGCGAAAACGAGTTTATTCTTTACTCGCAGCCAGTTGGGAAGGTGAATCCAGAGGATTTTGCGAAAGAAAAATCTTTTTATGAATTTGTTGAAAAAGAAGGCTTATAATGTGTTAAAATAGATTGGAACTAAGGAAAATATATTATGAGTAAAAATGATAAGAATATAGATGCTTATTCAAAAGCACTTTTAGATAAAAAAACAGAATATAACGAGGAACTGAAAAAACCGAAAGAGGTTCATCAGATGACAGAAGCTGAAAGAAGACTTGCAGAAAAGACAATGTCTTCTGCTTTAGATATGCTTCGAAAAGAGCGTGGACAAAAAACTATTGCGGAAGAAGAGCGTCTTTATGAAGAAAATAAAGTTGACTCCCAACATATGGAGGATGATTTTACAACTTCATCTATTGAAAATGAGCAGTCGAGTGATGCATTAGATCTTGTACATACGATGTTGCAAGATATGTCAAATGATGATGATGATGAATTATTGCCTTCGCAAGTAAAGAAATTAAAAGAAAAACAAGAAAAGAAGGAAAAAAAGGAAAAGAAAGAAAAACCAAAGAAAGAAGAAGGACCTAAAGAAAAGAAACTGAAGAAAAAGAAACCTATGAGTAAGGTCACAAAGATTATTTTAGGATGTATCTTATTAGGTGTGGCAGCTTTAGGTGTATATTCATATAAAGTATTGGTTTATGATCCACAAAATATTGTTTCACCAGCACAACAGAAAACATATGATAAGTTAGTATCTTATGCGGATGAATATGGAGATAATATGATGTCGGATGCTGAAAAACTAGAACTTATTGACTTGAATTCTGGTTATAAAAAGCTTTTAGATAAACAAAAAACGTCAATCAATGCATATTTTAAAGAACAAACAGGTAAGTCTTATACGGCTTTATTAAAGGAAGTAAAAGAACTTCAAAAGACAAAAGAAGAAGTGAAGCTTCCAGCTTACCAACAGATTGTTGATTTGTTGAATGGATGGGATGCAAAGTCGGATGAAGAAAAGATGGCTGTTGCCGATATGCAGTCGGTGTATAGTTCTTTATCAAAGAGCTTGAAAAAGGAAGTGGATTCTTTATCAAAATCAAAAACGGGAAAAGATTTTATTGATTTATGTAAGGAACAAGCTGAATTAAAAACGGCAGCTCAAGAAAAGGCGCAACAAGAAGAGGAACAAAAGAAGTCTGAGAATGCTTCAAAAATCCAAGAATATCAAGCTAGTTTAAATAGTTTGCAGCAAGATTATGATACATATGCGCAATATGCGCAAAGTTTGGAATCGGAATTGGCGGATGCTAGTGATGAGGATCGTTCACAGATTCAGTCGCAAATTGATACAAACAATCAAATGTTGTATTCTTTGCAGCAACAAATCGCATATTATCAGCAACAAATTGCTGCTTTACAATCTTAAAAAAAAAGGCTATCCTTATGGGTAGTCGATATGCCGACTTAGCACAGTGGTAGTGCAACGCACTCGTAACGCGTAGGTCATTGGTTCAAATCCGATAGTCGGCACCATGATTTAAAATCAAGCTGGTTTATCCAGCTTCTTTTTTTGAAGGGAGAATCTATGGTGCGCCAGTTCGGTGCAGTTGATTTAGTTAGGTGAAACTCCTAACCTGGTAACTCTTGGAGCAAAGAGGCCAGTATCTAGTCCTT
>OIZP01000662.1_pt1 | contig 20740 bp, 19 predicted proteins | sample 1588531 | NCBI WGS metagenome assembly OIZP01 (sample SAMN03283283) | human gut metagenome | biome: human-associated habitat; material: feces | host: Homo sapiens | place: Peru | collected 2012
GTGAAACGGCAGAATAAAATGATGAAATCATTTTATTAAGAAATAGTATGAAAAGGAGTGAGCTTATTGGAAGAGAAACAGGCTGCGGTGCAGATGCGCGACATTACCAAGCGCTTCGGCACGGTTCTTGCCAACGACCGGGTATGGCTGGATATCTATAAGGGAGAAATTTTGGCTCTGCTGGGAGAAAACGGCAGCGGCAAAACCACCCTTATGAATATGCTCTCCGGCATTTATTTCCCGGATGAGGGACAGATTTACATTGACGGCCAGGAGGTCATGATCCGCTCTCCCAGAGATGCCTTCCGTTATGGCATCGGCATGATTCATCAGCATTTCAAGCTGGTGGATGTGCTCAGCGCGGCGGAGAACATCGTGCTGGGTCTGAAGGAGCCTGGGCGGCTGAACATCGACAAGGTGGCCCAGAAGGTTAAGGCCATCTGCGATACCTACGGCTTCGATGTGGATCCCTACCAGAAGGTCTACAATATGTCCGTCTCCCAGAAGCAGACGGTGGAAATTGTCAAGGTGCTCTACCGGGGCGCGGATATCCTGATTCTGGACGAGCCCACCGCCGTGCTTACTCCCCAGGAGACGGAGAAGCTCTTCGCCGTTCTGCGGAACATGCGTGACGACGGCAAAGCCATTGTCATCATCACCCACAAAATGCACGAGGTGGAGGATCTGTCCGACCGGGTGGCTATCCTGCGGCATGGCCAGTTTGTAGGCGATATGCTCACGGCCAAGACCAACGCCCAGGAAATGACCAACATGATGGTGGGCCGTCCGGTGACGCTGAACATCGAGCGTCCCGACCCCGTTGACCCCAAGCCCCGGATTGAGGTGAAGAACCTGACTGTCCGGGACATGGAGGGCACGCTGAAGCTGGAGGACGTGTCCTTCACCGTCAACAGCGGCGAGATTTTAGGCATCGCGGGCATCTCCGGCTGTGGCCAGAAGGAGCTGCTGGAGGCCATTGCCGGCTTGCAGAAGACGGAAGCCGGCAGCATCTGCTATGTGGAGGATGACGGCACCCGGGAAGAGCTCATCGGCAAGGATCCCATGCACATTGCGGATATGGGCGTGTGTCTGTCCTTCGTGCCGGAAGACCGGCTGGGCATGGGTCTGGTTGGCTCCATGGATTTGACGGACAATATGATGCTCCGCTCCTTCCGGAAGGGCCGCTCCTTCTTTACCGATCGGAAAAAGCCCCGGCAATTGGCGGAAAAGGTGGTTCAGGAGCTGGAGGTTGTTACCCCCGGCGTGTCCACCCCCGTGCGCCGACTGTCCGGCGGCAATGTGCAGAAGGTGCTGGTAGGCCGGGAAATCGCCTCCGCGCCCAGTGTGCTGCTGACGGCCTACGCCGTCCGGGGATTGGACATCAACGCCTCCTATACCATTTACGATCTCATTAACAAGCAGAAAAAGGCCGGAGTAGCCGTCGTGTATGTGGGCGAAGACCTGGATGTGCTGCTGGAGCTGTGCGACCGGATTCTGGTGCTCTGCGGCGGCAAGGTCAGCGGCATCGTAGAGGGCCGTGGAGCCTCCAAGCCCGAAGTGGGCATGATGATGACTCGTTTGGGAGGAAAAGCCAATGCGTAAACAAAATCGGGGGCCGATTCTGCATATTTCCAAGCGGTCTGCCCTTCACTGGTATCAGGCCTGGGGTATTCGAGCCGTGGCCATTGTGCTGGCGCTGATCGTCTGCGCCGTGGTGACCACCGCTCTGACCGGCGAAAATCCCATCGGCGTGTACAAAACCATGTTCGCCGGTGCCTTCGGCACCAAGCGGAAGGCCTGGATTCTGGGTCAGAACCTGGCGATTCTTTTGTGCGTGTCTCTGGCAGTGACCCCCGCCTTCAAGATGCGCTTCTGGAACGTAGGCGGCGAAGGCCAGATTCTGGCCGGCGGTCTTGCCACCGCGGCCTGCATGATTCTGCTGGGAGACAAGGTTCCCAACTGGCTGCTCATTGTGCTGATGGTGATTTCCAGTATTGTGGCCGGTGCCATCTGGGGCGGCATTCCCGCCATCTGCAAGGCCAAGTGGAACACCAATGAGACTCTGTTCACCCTGATGATGAACTATGTGGCGACCCAGCTGGTTGCCTATTTCGTCATCCTCTGGGAGGTGCCCAAGGGCGCGGGCAAAATCGGCATCATCAATCAGAATACCCAGGCCGGCTGGCTGCCCCAAATCGGCTCCTACAAGTACCTGCTGAATATTCTGATCGTAGCCGTGCTGACACTCGTGATGTATTTCTACCTGAAGCGCTCCAAGCAAGGCTATGAGATTTCCGTGGTGGGCGAAAGTGAGCGAACCGCCCGGTATGTGGGTATCAATGTGGGCAAGGTCATCGTGCGCACCATGATGATTTCCGGCGGCCTGTGCGGCTTCGCCGGACTTCTGCTTGTGGGCGGCACCGACCACACCATCACCACCACCATTGCCGGCGGCCGGGGCTTTACCGCGGTTATGGTTGCCTGGCTGGCCAAGTTCAATCCTCTGATGATGGTGTTCACCAGCCTGCTGCTGGTGTTTCTCAGCCGGGGCGCCAGCGAGATTACCACCATCTACGGCCTGAACCATTCCTTCGGCGATATCCTCACCGGCATTATCCTGTTCTTTATCATCGGCAGCGAGTTCTTCATCAGCTACCGTCTGAGCTTCCTGAAGCAGACCAAGAAGGAGGGCTGAGAAAATGTTTGATTTTGTCTCTTTCTTTCCCCGTGCCGTCATGCAGGGTATTCCTCTGCTTTTCGGCGCCACCGGCGAGACCCTGACGGAAAAGTCCGGCAATCTGAACCTGGGCATTCCCGGTATCATGTATGTAGGCGGCATCTGCGGCGTTATCGGTGCATTCTTCTATGAGCAGTCCGGCAGTGTGAACGGCCTCCTTGCGGTGCTGATTCCCCTGGTGTGCTGCCTGCTGGGATCACTGCTCATGGGACTGCTGTACTGCTTCCTCACTGTTACCCTCCGGGCGAACCAGAACGTGACCGGCCTTGCCATGACCACCTTCGGCGTAGGCTTCGGCAACTTCTTCGGCGGCTCCCTCATTAAGCTCACCGGCAGCGAGGTGCCCTCCATTGCCCTTTCCACCACCTCCGCCTATTTCAGCCGGAGCCTGCCCATTGCGGACAAGCTGGGAGTTTTCGGCAAGCTGTTCCTGAGCTACGGCTTCCTGGCCTACACCGCCATTATTCTGGCGCTGATTTCCTCCTATGTGCTGAAAAAGACCCGGGTGGGTCTTCAGCTTCGGGCGGTAGGCGAAAGCCCGGCCACCGCGGATGCGGCGGGCATTGATATCGGCCGGTATAAGTTCGTCGCCACCTGTGTGGGCAGCATGATTGCGGGCCTGGGCGGACTGTACTACGTCATGGACTACGCCTGCGGCGTCTGGTCCAACGATGCCTTCGGCGATCGGGGCTGGCTGGCCATTGCCCTGGTAATCTTCACCATCTGGCGTCCCAATGTGGGCATTCTCAGCTCCATTCTCTTTGGCGGACTGTACATTCTGTATCTGTTCATTCCCACGGGCACCAACCTGGCGGTGAAGGAGCTGTACAAAATGCTTCCCTATCTTGTGACCATTCTGGTGCTGGTGCTGACCTCCATGCGCAACAAGCGGGAGAACCAGCCCCCCGAAAGCCTGGGTGTGCCCTACTTCCGGGAAGAACGATAAAACCCTCTCTGTCAACGTCATCCTCGCCGGGTGACGTTGACTTTTTTTATCATCCGTGATAACATGACGGCAGTTTGAATTGGGAGGCCATTTTTATGGATCAGATAAAAGTCAATGCCATTCTTTCCGCCCTGGAAGCCCAGGGGATTCCTCAGATTATCATTTCCGACCCGGTGGTGATCTTCTATCTTACCGGTGCCAAAATTCAGCCCGGTGAACGGCTGCTGGTTCTGTACCTGAACCGGCAGGGGGGCCATAAGCTGCTGGTCAACGACCTGTTCCGCCAGACCCGGGATCTGGGCGTGGAGATTTGCTATTATAACGATATTCAGGACGGGGTGGAAATTCTCAGCTCCTTTGCCGACCCCAATGCCCCTATCGCCATCGATAAGAACTGGCCTGCCAGGTTCCTGCTGCGGCTTCAGGAGTTGGGCTGCGGCAGCCGGTATGTGAACAGTTCCGATATTGTGGACGGCGTGCGCCGGATGAAAACCCCGGAGGAGCGGGAGAAAATGCGCCGAGCCTCCCGGGGAAACGATGCGGTCATGGCGAAGCTCGTGAAGCTGCTCAGCGAAGACCACACGGAGCTGGAGCTGAAGGAGCTGCTTCTGAAGGTCTACCAGAGCGAGGGCTTCCAGAACTTCTCCTTTGAGCCCATTACCGCCTTTGCCGGGAACGCCGCCGATCCCCACCACCGCCCGGACGGCAGCCGGGGCCACTACGGTGACGGGGTTGTGCTGGACATCGGCGGCCTGATGGACGACTATTGCTCGGATATGACCCGGACGGTCTTCCTGGGCACGGTGTCCGACCGGCAGCGGGAAATCTACGAGATCGTCCGGGAGGCCAACCGCCGGGGCATTGCCGCGGCCAAGCCGGGCGTCCGGATGTGCGACGTGGACAACGCCGCCCGGAGTTATATCACGGAAATGGGCTACGGTAAGTATTTCACCCACCGCACCGGCCACTCCATCGGCCTGGAGGTACATGAGGCGGGAGACGTATCCGCGGTGAATGAGGCCATCATCCAGCCTGGTCAGTGCTTCTCTGTGGAGCCCGGCATCTACCTGCCCCAGGAGAATCTGGGGGTTCGGATCGAGGACCTGGTGCTCATCACCGAGGACGGCTGTGAGGTTCTGAACCACTATCCCAAGGAGCTTCAGGTCATTCCCTTCCCGGAGGACAAATAACACAAAAGACCCGCCCGGTGAGGGCGGGCCTTTCTGAGGAAGAGAAGGAGAGAAGAAAATGATATCCATGAACCTGGTATTTGAGCAAATACTCATTATTTTCGGGTATGTTGCCGTAGGCCTGGGGGCGGGAAAGCTGGGGCTTGTAAACCCGGAGCAGCGCAAGTATCTGACCCGGCTGTGCTCGGATCTGATGCTGCCCTTTACCATTTTGTCCGCCGCCAGTATGCAGGTGGGGGCCGACGGCTTCCGAAGCCTTGCCATTGCCATGGCGGTGATGTTCGCCGTCATCGGCGGCACCCTGATTCTGAGCATGGCGGTGTGCCGGGTGCTTCACGCGGAGCGAAAGCTCAGCGTAGGCATGACCAGCCTGATCGCCTTTCCCAACCTGACCTTTCTGGGGCTCCCCCTGTGCATAGCCCTCTTTGGGGAGATTGCCGTGCTCTACAACAGTGCGGCGCTGATTGCCTTCAACGTGGTCTTTTTCCTGGTGCAGGCTCCGCTGTTCACCGGGGACAGAATCAGTCTCAAGTCGGTGCTCACCGTGCCTACCGTCGCCACGTTTGTTCTTCTGGGAATGCTGATGCTTGACCTGCATTGGCCTGCCCCGGTGCAGACGGTTATGAGCAACGTAGGCTCCATGGTGACGCCTATGTCCCTGATCGTCATTGGCGTTATGTTGTCGGAAAGCGATTTTCTGTCCATTTTCCGGGAGAAGGCTGAGTATCCGGTGGTGATTGTCCGGAATTTCCTGGTTCCCCTCATCAGCCTGGGGATTCTCCATTTTGTGCCTATGGCTACCCCGGTCAGGCTCTGCGTGCTGGTGTTTCTGTCCTGCCCCTGCGCCACCATGACCAGCATCTACGCCATCCAGACGGATACCCGTCCGGAGCTGTGCGCCCGATCGGTGCTGCTGTCCACCATGGCCTTTGGAATCAGCCTGCCTCTTATCATTGCCGCGGGACAGCTGCTCCTGTAAAAAAAAGAGCCTCCGGAGATTTCCGGAGGCTTCCTTTGTTATCGGAATAAGAATTGCACCAGCAGCATATAGCACACCGTGCCCCCGGCGATGGACAGGAGAATCTGCCGCTTCCACAGGTGCAGCCCTACCACCAGGGCGATGGCAAGCAGCTCCGGCAGACCGTGGCTTCCGGTAAGCAGGTTTACATTTTTCAGACAGTACACCACCAGAAGACCGAACACGGCGGGAGCCAGTACCTTGCCCAGGTAGGTGACCACCTTTGGAGTGGGCTTTCCGGCGGGGAACAGCAGGAAGGGCAGGAACCGGGTGAGCACGGTGCCCAGAACCACAATGGCAATGGTGAGGATTCTCTGGGTGAGGGTCATACGGCGGCACCTTCTTTCTCCAGCGTGTTCCGCAGAAGCAGCAGTACGGCAAGAATCGCTCCCATGGCCGGGAGCATGAAGCCGTCCGGGCCAAAGAGAATCAGGCTCAGGGCAGCCAGCCCCAGACCCAGCAGGGTACAGGTGTGGTTTTTCTCTTTGAGCCACTGCTCCAGGAGAATGACCACGAACATGGCGGTCATCACAAAATCCAGGCCTTCCGTATTAAAGGAAATCAGGGAGCCGAAGAGCCCGCCCAGGGTGGCACCGATGACCCAATACAGCTGATCCAATGCCGTGACCCAGAAGAAAAACCAGCCCTTGTCAATTTCCGGCGGAATTTTGGCAGAGCAGGTGACGGAGAAGGTCTCGTCACTCAGACCGAAGATCAGGTAGGGCTTTTTCCGGCCGGTGTCCTGATATCTGCCCAGCAAAGCGATGCCGTAAAACAGGTGCCGGGCATTGACCATCAGGGTCATGACGAAGGCCTGGATGGGATTGAAGGCCCCCAGCAGCAGACTGGTGGTGACGAACTGCATGGAGCCGGCGTAAACCGTCAGACTGATGAGCAGGGGATACCAGAAGGAAAAACCGGAAACCTTCATGAGAACCCCATAGGACATGCCCAGAAAGAGGTAGCCTGTCAGAATGGGAATGGTGTGGGGAAAGGCAGCCCGAAGGGCAGCCAGGGGTTTGCTTTTCTGCGCCACTGGGAAAAACCTCCAAAAACGAGATACCTCATTATAGCAAGGTGCACAGAAAAAAGCAATATTCCATCTTAAGAAAGACTTAATTTGTCTTTTCCCGGAAATCGGTGTATAATGCCCTAAATCCACAGAAAGGGGAAACCTATGAGAATTCTTGGAAGACTGATAGAATTTGTGCTGATTCTGGCGTTGCTGCTGGGACTGCTGTTTGTGGGAAAGCGGTATGGGAACCGGATTCTTGCGCTGATTGCGCCGGAGGAGACCACCGCCGCTTCCGAGACGACTGCCGAAATCCAGCCCACACCGACGGCGGCTCCTGAAACGGCTGCTGCGGAGTCCCAGCTTGTTCTGGAACTGCCCATTCTGGACGTGATTGACGAGGAGGTCATGCCGGGAACGGCAGGTTCCTCTCTGCGGGCGGTGCAGGCGGCGGTGCAGCTGCTGGACTGGGGCGTGCATACCGGCCTGGACACGGAGGAAATCCGCCAGGCGACCGTAGACTGGCTGGCGAACAAGGGAAACGATGAACAGGTGGCCTTTGCCCAGAAGCTGGAGCTGGTGGACGATGCCTGCAATCGACTGCGGGAAGGAAACGCCCGGGAGCTTCTGGATGAGGCCGGATGCCAGGATACGGAAATTTTCTGGGGCAGCGACCCGGTGGCGCCCATCGAGGCCATTATGGACGCCGCAGGCCTGAGACAATGAGAAAAGGAGCGCGGTGCTTGTCACTGCGCTCCTTTTTGAATTGAGGAAACTGCTTTCACAGCGGTATGTAATCTGCTAGGGGCTTTTCCAGCAGCCGGATGATTTCCAGCTCATCCAGCGCGTCAAAAAGGGCATTGTGGGTCTCCCGATAGTCCCCATTTCCGGAAAGCAGCCGGAGCATAGGCTCCACGCCGTAGTTCCGCTTCATTCGCCCGGTGGAAAAGCAGTCCGCCCAGTCGGGAATTTTCGGGTTGTTCTGGCGGTAAATGGCGATGCGCATAATATCGAACCAGGAGAAATCACGCAGTTCCGGCAGGTGATTTTTGTCGAATCCCGCATTGTAGGCGAACAGAGAGGTAACCGCTTTTTTTGTCAGCCAGTCCCCAAGATCTGCCATGGCCTCCGCCCGGGAGGCGTAAATCGGCCTGACCGGGGTGTCCAGCAGAAGAACGCTTTCGTACATTCCGCCCGCCGCCGCTTCCTCCGGGAAAATATAGTACCGGGCAGCTGCGGGACGCAGGCTTTCCTCGTCTCCAATCACTGCCCCAATGGACATGACCTGGTCAAACCAGTTGGTTTCTGTGTCGATAACCCCCAAATAACCCATGGTTTTCTCCTGAATTTCTATTTTTGCGCATAGGGATCCCAGTAGACGGAAGGAAAGCGGCTGGGGGAACGCACTTGAGCCCGGTACTCCGCCATGACGGCTTGCCGCAGGAACCAATCGCTGACGTTTCCCGTTTTCTCCCGGAAAAGAGCCCACCAGACCTGCCACTGAACCGCATCGGCAATTTGGGGCGAGACCTCCGGCACCGCCTGGCGAAGGACATCCTGAATCCGGCGCAGCTGGGTATTCATCACCCGATTGTCCGCTTCCTCATCCCGCACCGCACCGTCCAGCCGGTAGAGGGGTTCCAGCAGGGAAGCCTCCCGGGCACTGACGAAGGTCAGACCGCCGTCCTGGGCGTACAGCTCCAGAATGGCCAGCGGATGTTGGGGAAGAATGGAATTTGCCATGTAGCGGGGCGTTTCCGCCTCCGGCAGGGGATAACGGCGAATTTCCGCTTCGGAGTACCCTGTGGGAATGGCGGAAAAAACACCCCAGATGAACTGCATATCCCGCTTTTTCACGTCCCTGCGAAAGGTCTCATCCGTAAGAAGCAGCTCCCGCTGAGCCCATTTTTCGCAGCCGTCCCAGCCGCTGGTGTCGTAGCATTCCAAATCGGTAATGAGCCAGTTGCGGGGCGGCAGCTCCGGCAGAGCGGCAAGAATTTTCTTGAATTGACAGGTATCTACCGAAACACAGGCCATGGAATTTCCTCCCGGAAAAAGAAGCCGCCGGTTTTCCCAAGCAGAAAACCGACGGCTGTGACGGAATAACGCTTACAGAATGTATTTTGAGATGCCGGCGCAGATGCCCTTGATGTTGACCCCGGCTTTGAAGTCGAACTGAAGTCGGTTTCCGTCGCTGAAGACGAGCACCAGTTCGCTGTCGATATCCAGCACGCCGGCGGTTTCAATTCCGAAGTACTGGACTTTGGAATAGGGATAGGAGTAGTAGGAGACCTTCTTGCCGGTGATGCCCTGGACATTCACCACGAAGACCCGCTTGGAGGTGAAGAGAACCTGGTCACGAACGGTCTGGAAGCACTGGATAATGTCCTCTCCGGGAACGAGAATTTCGCTGACCTCCGGGCGAATCTGGGATACAGAGACGCTTTTCAGGTTCATCAGATTGGAATCGCCGAGAATACCGGTGGATATGGTGGCCATAATAACATCTCCTTATCTTATTGGTATTTTCATAGTAATATACCGGCAGGGGAATGTCAAGAGAGAATTCGGATGTAATTCACAAAGCAGGGCAGTAAAAATCAAAAAAACAGGCCGAAATTCCCAAGCTCTGCCTCCATGGAAAGGCCGTAACACGGAAGATACTTGCCTCTGCAAACCAGAAGGACAAGCCGTTGGCATGTCGCAATTGTAATTTTTTGAGCCTTACTTGATTCAAAGCAAAATCCCCAAGTCCGCTTTTGCAGACTTGGGGATTTTGGTCCGAGTGGCGAGACTCGAACTCGCGGCATCCTGGTCCCAAACCAGGCGCCCTACCAGCTGGGCCACACCCGGATAGCGCAGACATCACTGCGCAACGAGAATATTATACACGAATCCCCCGAAAAAGCAACCCCCAAAACGGATGGCTGCCGTCAGAAATTCGGGAAGGCGATGGAACCGATGTGGTACAGCAGCCACATGAGAAAAAAGCCCAGTCGGGTGTGCATCCGCAGATACACCCAGTCAAAAAGCCTTTGCCAGGCGGTGTCCCCAGGGAACAGGAAGGACTGGGTCAGGGTACAGCTTTTGGGTCGGCGGAAGGGGAACAGGCCGCACCGGTGCAGGGTTGCCGTTACATGCCGAGCCTCCCGCAGGGGCAGCCGGGTGACCCCATACAGGCAGTTCCACAGCACGCTCATCAGCCGGTTGGCGGTGCCCGAATCCTCCGGGTTCTGCTGGTAGTAATCCAGCATAATGCTGGCTACGGCAATGTGGGAGCGCAGCTTTTTCTCCCGAGCCTGGGCACTGTCGGCGGTTTCCGCGGAGCCTGGGCGAATCCGGTAGAAATAAACCGTGTCACGGATGGTCAGGGCGGTTGGGCGTTCCAGGGACAGTTCAAACATGAACTGCCCGTCCTCTCCGTGGGTCAGTTCCGGATGCCGGAAATTGACCCGATGGGCGGAAAGGAAGCTTCTGCGGATGAGACTGCGCCAGACCACGGCCCCGGGGCCGGGGACATTGTCCGGCAGGTTTCCCTGACGCCCCAGAGCCATCTGCTGGGAGGTGAGCACCTGCTCGAACTGAAAGCCGCCTACGATCAGCTGATCGTAGTCCGCTGCCTCCAGAATGCCCCGGAGTTTCCGAAGAATATTGGTCTGAATCACATCGTCCGCGTCCACAAACCAGATATAATCTCCCCGGGCGGCAGACAGCCCCGTGTTCCGGGCGGTGGCGACGCCGCTGTTTTCCTGGGTAATGATTGTGAGATTCGGGTGCTTTGCGGAGAAAGACTTCAAAATAAATCCGCTTTTGTCCGTGGAGCCGTCGTCCACACAGATGACCTCATAGTCCGTCTGGGGAAGATCCTGGGTAAGCAGAGAGCGCAGGCACTCTTCCAGATACAGCTCCGCATTGTAAACCGGAACCACAATACTCAAAAACAAGGCCTGCACCTCCTTCGATTCAAACGTTGAACAGGAAATTGACGATGTCTCCGTCCTTCATGACGTATTCCTTGCCTTCGCTGCGCACCAGACCCTTGGCCTTGGCGGCGGCCATGGTGCCGCAGGCCTTCATATCCTCAAAGGCAATGACCTCGGCACGGATAAAGCCCCGCTCGAAATCCGTATGAATTTTGCCTGCGGCCTGGGGCGCCTTGGTGCCCTTCTTAATCGTCCAGGCCCGGCACTCGTCGGAGCCGGCGGTGAGGAAGGAAATGAGCCCCAGCAGGGTGTAGCTGGATTTGATGAGCCGATCCAGTCCGGACTCGGCAACGCCCAGCTCTTCCATGAACATGGCCTTTTCCTCCGGGTCATCCAACTCGGCAATGTCCGCCTCCAGCTTGGCGCAGATGGGCAGGCACTGGCTGCCCTCGGCGTCTGCCAGAGCCTTCACTGCCTGGTAATGCCGGTTGCTGTCCGGGTCATTGACCTCATTTTCGGACATATTGGCAACATAAATGGTCTTTTTCAGGGTCAGCAGGTCAGAGGTGGCGATGAGCGCCAGCTCCTCCGGATCGTCGGTATAGGTGCGGGCCAGCTTGCCCTGGTTCAGATGCTCCAGAAGGCCGGAGAAGACCTCCACCTCCCGGGCAAACTTCTTGTCGCCGCCCTTCATGGCCTTCTGAGCCTTGTCAATCCGGCGCTCCACCATTTCGATGTCCGCCATGACCAGCTCCAGGTTGATGATGTCGATGTCCCGCAGGGGATCGGTGGAGCCTTCCACATGGGTCACGTTGCTGTCCTCAAAGCAGCGAACCACATGGACGATGGCGTCGGTGGTGCGGATGTTGGACAGGAACTTGTTGCCCAGACCTTCGCCCTTGGAGGCACCCTTCACAAGACCGGCGATGTCCACAAACTCGATGACGGCGGGGGTCACCTTCTTGGGCTTGTGCAGGTCGGCAAGCCAGGTCAGCCGCTCATCGGGCACGGACACCACGCCCACGTTGGGGTCGATGGTGCAGAAGGCGTAGTTGTCCGCAGGCACGCCCGCATTGGTAATGGCGTTAAACAGAGTGGACTTGCCCACATTCGGCAGTCCCACAATACCTAATTTCATCTTTTCAAAATCTCCTTTATTCACAGCCGATCCCTGAAAGAGGCAGGGAAAGCGCATATATTTTGTATTATAGCGCAAAGGGTCGGCTATTGCAACAAGAAAAACACCCTGGGCAACCCAGGGTGTTTCAAAACTTGGGGGGCAGTACCGGCAGGAAAGGCAGCATCAGAAGGACAGCCGGCTGCGGCCGCCCTCTTTGGCCCGGTAGAGCGCCTGATCCGACTGCTCGTAGAGCTGGGAGAAGCTGGTGTCGGGCCGTGCGATGGCGGCACCCATGGAGATGCCGGTTCGGCCGTCGGCGCCTTTCAGGGTCAGATTGATGGAATCGTAAATCTGCTGAGCCCGATTGAAGAGAACGGAGTCCGGCGTACCGGGCTTGAAGAAGAGCGCCGCGGCAAATTCGTCGCCGCCCATCCGGCAGGCCGAATCCTCTTTCCGGAGAATGCCGCTCAGAGCCTGGGCAACCAGAATCAGGAACTGGTCGCCGCTCTGGTGACCCTGGGTGTCATTGTACTGCTTGAACTTGTCCACGTCCAGCATGAGCATCATCACCTTGGACTTGCCATCCAGCAGCTGCAGCTCCACATCGCTGCGGAAAGCGGCGTGGTTCAGAAGGCCTGTCAGAGGATCCCGGCGGTAGGTATTCTCCCAGTATTTCAGCCGAATCTGAGCCTTGTCGGCCTCCGCCTCCATCAGGGACTTCATGGAGTAGGTTTTGGAAATGTCCACGATGACCACATCCGTGCGCTCTGTCCGGACGGCGGAGTCGAAATAGACCCGGCCAAAGCAGAAAACGTAAATATCCCCGCCGTCCTTCCGGCGGATCCGGTGCTCCAGATACTGGGGGGAATTTCTGGCAATGCCCGCGTTGAGCCAGCACAGATACTCCGTGCGTTCGTCCTCGGGAATCAGGTCGGTCTGCCGCATTTTCCGGCTTTGCACATCCGAGCGGGAGTAGCCCGTCATTTTTTCGAAGTTTTCATCGGTTTCCACAATCCGCAGATCACTGTCCAGGGTGTAGCGGGAATAGGGGACGGGATGGATATGGCTGAGGGCTTCCGGCTTTTCCGGGACGGCGGGCTCCCCATCCAGGGTGAAGCGTCTGGGGGCGGAGGAGTCACTGCCCGCGTTCGAAACCTGCATTTCGGGATGCTCCCGGAACATCTGAATGAATTCCGAGACGATGAAGGGGTCAAACTGACTGCCGGCGCACCGGCGCAGCTCGGCAATGGCGGCCTCCGGGTGCATGGCCCGGCGGTAGGAGCGATTGTTGGTCATGGCGTCATAGGCATCCACCACGGCAATAATCCGGCTGAGCAGGGGAATGCTCTCCCGGCTCAGGCCGTCGGGATAACCGGTGCCGTCCCAGCGCTCGTGATGATGGCGGATTTCATCGGCAATGCCCCGGAGCTCATTGTTGCTGTTGGCAATTTCGTAGCCCTTGACCGCGTGGGTTTTCAGAATGGCCCACTCGTCGGCGGTCAGCTTGCCGGGCTTATTGAGAATTTCCAGAGGAACGCCGATTTTGCCGATGTCATGGAGCAGGCACAGCAGGGACAGCTGGCTCTGCTGATGATCGGACAGGTGAATCCGTTTGCCAAGTTCTGACCCAAGCGCCTGGGTTCTGCGAACATGGTGCTCGGTGTCGCTGTCGCATTCCTGCAAAGCCTGAATCAGGGAGGTGAGCATTTCCGAGCGAATGGACTTCTGATCCAGCAGCTTCTTGGCGCGCATAGCCTTGAGGGCAACGGAAACGGCCTCCAGCACATCGGGGGTGGTTTCCGCGGTGGTGCTCACGGCGTACTGAAGGCTGCCGCTGAACTGGCGGCTGACATTGCCCATGGCGCTTTGCATGGCTGCCTCGGTGCTGTGGGCGCACAGGGCAATCAGATTGGCCTCCACCCCTCGGACGAAATAGGTCTGCTTTGGGAAATTTTTGCGCATAATCCCTGCCAGAGACCGGATTTGCCGGTTACCGGCCTGGGTGCCCAGGGTGCTGTTGATGACGGAAAGACTGTTGATATCGCATACGGCCACCGCCATAGGCACCGGAAAGGCATTCTGGCCGCTCTGAGCCAGCAGCTGGAAGCTTTCCCAATTCTGAAAGCCGGTAAGCAAATCCGTTTCCAGCTCCGCGTCGGAGAAGACGAACAGCTGCCCCAGCTGCTGACCCCGGTCGTTCTTCAGACAGCGGATGTCGCAGCGCAGGGGGTGCTGGGTCTGATCCTCCCTTTTGACATAGCATTGTAGGGAAATGGAATCCTCCTGGGAGACGGCGTCTTCCGGAAGATCGTAATGTACCAGGAAGGCCTGAAGAGTCTGACATTGACCGGGAAGAGATTCTCCCAGCAGTTCGTCGGCTCGCCGGTTGTGGAGGATCAGGTGGTTGTCGCAATCAAACAGGATAACGCCCTGGCCGACGTTTTCAAAAATGCTGGTTTTCAGGGTGTTGAGCATTCCCCGGGAAGAGTAGTTAAAGCAGCTCCAATACAGCAGGTAGGAGGTCAGACTGTAGCCGCAGATGGAATAGTCCAGCAGATCCCAAATAGCATCGGAATGACAGAACAGGAACACCGCGTTCACTGCCACGATGGCGAGAATTCCCGCTATGACGAACAGGTACTGATTCCGGTATTCCCTGGGAACCTGGCACAGTTTCCAAACCAGCAGAAAAATTACCATGCCCACCAGCACATAGGAAAAGACCAAATGGGAGATGTACAGGGGCTTCATCTGATAGGCGTACCGAGCAATCTCCGTGTTCCTGGGTATATAATCGACGGCGATGCCCAGGAAGGGATTTAGGGCAAACACCACCAGCTCAAACAGAGCGTAGACATTGCCCAGAATCATCAGTCGGCGAGTGGTTTTGGAAAAGCGTCCTTTGATGAAATGCAGCGTAAAGGCCAGCAGTCCCAGCAGCATAAAGTCGATGGTGACAAAATAGACGCTGGACATGACGGACATACACAGGTGGCTGTCTGTCAGAATGCTGATCAGATAGCTGATGTCCACCAAGGCGGCGCAGGCGCAGGCTAAGGCCAGGTACTTGCCGGTAGCGGTTTGCTTTTGGGAGGATTTGATGGCAAGAATGCTGTCAATGGCGGCAATCACAACGGAAATGCCAATGTAGCAGTCCAGGAAAAAACGGTTCATGTGGCGGAAAACCTTCTTTGTGTGATTAGTAACAGATTATGATAAAGAAATTATACTCCGCTGACGGGAAAATACAAGAGCCTGGGCTGAAAAAACAGGGGAAAAATCAGTCCCGGCGGGCCTGCCTGCGCTGGTAGATTTTGGCAAGGCCTCCCTCGCTGGTTTCCCGGAACCGGTGATCCAGATGGATGCCCGTTTCCTTCATAGCCCGGCAGACCATATCATAGCTGATATTCCGGGAGCCGGTGAGAAAATAGCTCAGGTTGCAGGCGTTCATGGCCCGCACCGCGGCTACGGCGTTGCGCTCGATGCAGGGAATCTGCACCAGACCGCAGATGGGGTCGCAGGTGAGCCCTAAATGGTGCTCCATGGCAACCTCCGCCGCGTATTCCACCTGATCCAGATTTTGCCCGAAAAGCTCCGCCAGAGCGGCGGCGGCCATGGAGCAGGCCGTGCCGATTTCCGCCTGACAGCCGCATTCCGCCCCGGAAATGGAGGCGTTGGTTTTGGTCAGGTTGCCGATGATCCCGGCGGTGGCCAGAGCCCGGCAGATCTGCTCGTCGGAAAAGCCCCGATTTTCCTGGGCATAGCGCAGCACCGCCGGAACCACCCCGCAGGCGCCGCAGGTGGGGGCGGTGACCACGGTGCCGTTGTCCGCGTTCTGCTCGGCCACGGCATAGGCGAAGGCGGCAATCTGCTGAAATTCCCGCAGCGCCGGAATCCGGTCGTCGGGAACCTGGGTGTAGAGATATTTGGCCTTCCGCTGAACGCCCAGACCGCCGGGGAGCACCCCGTCCCGGCTGAGCCCTTCGTCAATGGACTGCTTCATGGTCTGCCAGACGACGGCAAGGAAGTCCCAGATTTCCGGCCCCTCGTTCAGCTCCACATAGGAAGACAGGGTGTCGATATACCGCCATTTGCAGAAATCCGCGATTTCCGCAAAGGAGTGCTCAATGTAGATCTCCTCGCTTTCCGGAGGCTCGGTCTCTCCGGGAATCCGGATATCTCCCCCGCCGACAGACTCGATTCTGAGCTGTCCCAGGATTTTTTCGCCGGAAAAGGCGGCAAAATCCATGGTATTCGGGTGCATCCCTTCCCAGTTTTCCTGAGAAAAGAGCACCTTCGTCCGGTTCTCTCCCAGGGTGTCCAGCAGCACCCGGTCGGTGCCGTGGCCTACGCCGGTTTTGCACAGGGAGCCGTAGAGGGTGACCTGGTAGCTCTGGGCGTCGGGATACCGCTCCCGGAACAGCAGGGCGGCCTTCTGAGGCCCCATGGTGTGGGAGGAAGAGGGGCCTTTGCCGATTTTGTAGATTTCCCGGATGGATTTCATAATGGGAACCTCCAATTTGTTTTCAAGCCGTCCCCTGAGCGACGGCGCAATTTACGAATGTCCCATTCCAAGCCTTCCCCTGGGAGGGGAAGGTGCCCGGAGGGCGGATGAGGTCGCAAGTTTAACGATTCCGCACGGTAACGATTTGATCGGCGCGGCGGCTCAATTCAGACAAAATATGATCGCAAACGCCTCTGAAATTGCGGCTAATGTCAAGATTTGTATATCGCAGAACCAGAAGTCCGAGGCTGGCAAGAAAATCATCTCTTTTTCGGTCGTAAATCAGGGCGGCTTCTGCATAGTGCTGGGAACCATCCAGTTCTATGACAGTTTTGGCCCGAGGACAGTAGAAATCCACAATGTAGTTTCCGAAGATAACTTGCCGCTTGACAGGAACAGACAGGTGCTTCAAAAAATCGTACCAGAGATGACGCTCTTCCTTGGTCATATCTTTGCGCAATGAATGTGCGTTTTCTTGTAGGCTGGAATTGCGGGGGTAGGACATCCAAATTCCTCCTCGTAGGCTGACGGTATTGGAGAGCGACCTCATCCGGCTCTGCGAGCCACCTTCTCCTCCCAGGAGAAGGCTTGGGCTTTTCTTTCATTATACCAGCAAACCTCCGAAAAAACAACAGGAAAAGACTTGACAGATATGCTATAATAAAGTGGATTCTTTATAGAAAACCTGAGAGGATGAAAATAAAATGGCAAAAGAGAAAAAGGTCGAACAGATCACAGATATGGAAGTGGACTTCACCCAGTGGTTCACCGATGTGTGCAAGAAGGCACAGCTTATCGATTATTCTTCCATCAAGGGTATTTTCGTATACCGTCCCTATGGCTATGCCATCTGGGAAAACATCCAGCATATTCTGGATGGGGAGTTTAAGAAGGTGGGCGTGGAGAATGTTTACATGCCCATGCTGATCCCGGAAAGCCTGCTGCAGAAGGAGAAAGATCATGTGGAGGGCTTTGCCCCGGAGTGCGCCTGGGTAACTATGGGCGGCGGCGAGAAGCTGGAGGAGCGGTACGCCATCCGGCCCACATCCGAGACTTTGTTCTGCGATCACTTCTCCCATGTGCTTCAGTCCCATCGGGATCTTCCTATGAAGTACAATCAGTGGTGCAGCGTCCTGCGTTGGGAGAAGACCTCCCGTCCCTTCCTGCGCCACCGGGAATTTCTGTGGCAGGAGGGACATACCATCCACGCCACTGCCCAGGAGGCCGAGGACTTTACCAGAACCATTCTGAACATCTACGCCGACTTCTGCGAGGATGTGCTGGCCATGCCGGTCACCCGGGGTCAGAAGACCGAGAAGGAGAAGTTCAACGGCGCGGAGTCTACCTACACCATCGAGTGCATGATGCACGACCGGAAGGCGCTGCAGGCCGGTACCTCCCACTATTTCGGCGACGGCTTTGCCAGAGCCTTCGGCATTGAGTTCACCGACAAGAACAACCAGAAGACCAACCCCTTTGAGACTTCCTGGGGCGTGTCCACCCGGCTCATCGGCGGCATCATCATGACCCACGGCGACAATAACGGCCTGGTGCTGCCTCCCAAGGTGGCCCCGATTCAGGTGGTGGTGCTGCCCATCGCCCAGCACAAGGAGGGCGTTCTGGAGGGCGCTTCCGCCATCCGGGATCGGCTGGTGGCTGCCGGCTATCGGGTGAAGATGGACGACTCCGACAACTCCATGGGCTGGAAGTGCGCCGAGTACGAGATGAAGGGCGTGCCCCTGCGGGTAGAGTGCGGCCCCCGGGATCTGGAAAACGGTCAGTGCGTGCTGGTGCGCCGGAACGACGGCGAGAAAACCGTGGTCAAGCTGGAAGAGCTGGAGGCGGCGGTGGCTCAGCAGCTGCAGCTGGTGCACGACGGCATGTATGAGCGGGCCAAGAAGAACCTGGACGAGCACATCTATGAGGCTCACTCTCTGGAGGAGGCCAAGGAACTTCAGGAGAAGAACGGCGGCTTCGTCAAGACCATGTGGTGCGGCAGCCTGGAGTGCGAGATGAAGATGAAGGAAGTGGCGGGCATGTCCTCTCGCTGCATCCCCTTCGCCCAGGAGAAGCTGGACACCGTCTGCGCCTGCTGCGGCAAGCCCGCGGACAAGATGATCTACTGGGGCATTGCATACTGATTCGGAGCGGTACCGATAGAAAATGTCATTGCGAACCAGTGACCGACGTCACTGGTGTGGCAATCCCCCGGTTATTATGAAAGCCTTAGGAAAAGCATGGAACGGATTTTGATTATCGGCTGCTCCGGCAGCGGGAAAACCACTCTTGCCCGGGCTTTGGGAGAAAAGCTGGAGCTGCCGGTGATTTCTCTGGACGGTCTGTGGAGCGGCAACGCCACAAAGGCGGAGTTTGACAGCCGCCTGGAGCGGGCGCTGAGCTTGGAGAGCTGGATTATGGACGGCAATTATGGCCGCACCATGGATGCCCGGCTTTCCCGGTGTGATACCCTGATTTATCTGGACTTTGGCCGGTTTGCCTGCCTGCAAGGTCTCCTGCAAAGAAGACCTGTCCCTTGGCACCGGGTGAAGGAGGTCTGGCACTACCGCCGGAAAAATCACACCCGGGACGAGCTGTATCTTGCCAAGGCACAGCACGCGCAGCGCCTTGTGCTGAAAAGCCGGAAGGAAGTCCGGGACTTTCTGAATACGATCTGAAAAAAGTCCCCGGATTTCTTCGGAAATCCGGGGACTTTTGGCATATTCAGAGCTTACTTACACAATGCCCTGAGCCTGCATGGCGTCGGCAACCTTCAGGAAACCGGCGATGTTGGCACCGGCAACATAGTTGCCCTCCATGCCGTACTCCTTGGCGGCATTGTCCAGATTGTGGAAGATGTTCACCATGATGTCCTTCAGCTTGGCGTCCACTTCCTCGAAGGTCCAGCTCAGCCGCTCGGAGTTCTGAGTCATTTCCAGAGCGGAGGTGGCCACGCCGCCGGCGTTGGAGGCCTTGCCGGGGACGAAGAGCACACCGCTGTTCTGAAGGTACTCGGTGGCGTCCAGAGAGGTGGGCATATTGGCACCCTCGCACACGGCGAAGCAGCCGTTGGCCACCAACGTCTTGGCATCGTCCAGCAGCAGCTCATTCTGGGTGGCGCAGGGCAGAGCTACGTCGCACTTGACGCTCCATACGCCCTTGCCCTCGTGGTACACGGCGTTCGGACGAGCCTTGGCGTACTCCGTCAGCCGTGCCCGCTTGACCTGCTTGACCTCGATGAGGGTAGCCACGTCAATGCCGTCGGGATCATAGATCCAGCCGGTGGAATCGGAGCAGGTAACGGGCTTTGCGCCCAGCTGCCAGGCCTTTTCGATGGCGTAGGTGGCCACGTTGCCGGCACCGGAGACCACCACGGTCTTGCCCTTCAGATCCTTGCCGTTGCACCGGAGCATTTCCTCGGTCAGGTACAGCAGGCCGTAGCCGGTGGCCTGAGTCCGAGCCAGGCTGCCGCCGAAGGACAGCCCCTTGCCGGTGAGCACGCCTTCGTACAGGTCACGGATGCGCTTGTACTGGCCGAACAGGTAGCCGATCTCCCGGCCGCCCACGCCGATGTCACCGGCGGGCACATCGGTGTCCTTGCCGATGTACTTGCACAGCTCGGTCATGAAGCTCTGGCAGAAGGCCATGACCTCCCGGTCGGACTTGCCCTTGGGGTCAAAGTCGGAGCCGCCCTTGCCGCCGCCGATGGGCAGGCCGGTGAGGCTGTTCTTGAAGGTCTGCTCAAAGCCCAGGAACTTGATGACGCTCAGGTTCACGGAAGGGTGGAACCGGAGGCCGCCCTTGTAGGGACCGATGGCGGAATTGAACTGAACCCGGTAGCCGTTGTTCACCTGAACCTGGCCCTTGTCGTCCACCCAGGGCACCCGGAACATCACGGCTCGCTCAGGGGTGGTCAGACGCTCCAGTAGAGCGTCCCGGCGGTAGGCCTCTTCGTTCTTCTCAATCACGGGGCGCAGGGATTCCAGCACCTCGTAAACTGCCTGATTAAATTCGGGCTGATCCGGGTTCTGCTTCCGGACACGGGCCAGTGTTTCGTCAACATAACTCATATACAAACGTCCTCCATAGAAAGATTTTGATCCCCCGCATTGTACCAGACTTCGATGAAAAAAACAAGTGTTTTTGCATTACTTTTCTTTCAAAATTGCAAAAACAAACAAATTACGCCGATTTTCACAATCGGCGTAATTTGTTTGAAACTTTCTTTGTACAAAATTTCATACTATTTCCTGATTAAAATCTTAATTTTAATCAGGAAGGCATCGCCTGAAG
>OIZP01000666.1_pt1 | contig 20620 bp, 15 predicted proteins | sample 1588531 | NCBI WGS metagenome assembly OIZP01 (sample SAMN03283283) | human gut metagenome | biome: human-associated habitat; material: feces | host: Homo sapiens | place: Peru | collected 2012
ATAATTGGTATAGTTTGAAGGAGAATATTTGGATATTTCAAATGTTCTCCTTTTTTTTGAGAAAGAGATTCCTCATCAGTATGGTTTTGAATATTCTTTCTATTTCAGATTCCTTACTTATTCGCAATTATTTTATCCCTTAATAGGTATATTTATATTCGTCCCTTTAATAGATATATTTATATTCATCCTTTTTATATAGACTTATATTATGGGGATTTATTTTGCTGCATAGAATTTAATTTCCAGGCAGAAGGATAAATATATAAGTAGGGGGTTATTTATAACTTTTTGTTATACAAATAAATTCCTATTAATCATAATGTTGCTTACAACTTAATAGTGGAATATTGTAGGAGAGAGATTTGTTTATGTTTTTCCTTTGTTTTTTCGAATTCTTTTGTATTTCTTCCTTCATATTTCGATTCTTTTTAAATCTATAATTTGTAGTTTTCTTATTGAATTTTCTTACTTATTTTCTTTGGTGTTTCTTAGAAATTGTGTATTTTTGCAATGGATTATATGAACAATCAACATTAATTTGAAGAATATGATGAATATTGTAATTTTAGATGGTTATGCTTCTAATCCCGGCGACTTGAATTGGGATTTTTTGGAGCAATTGGGAAATGTTACGGTTTATCCTCGTACAACAGACGAAGAAAAAATCGAGCGTGCTAAAGATGCTGATATTATATTAATAAATAAGGTGCAGATAGATTCTGAAACTTTGGATCAGCTTCCAAAACTGAAATATATTGGAATTCAGGCTACTGGCTATAATGTGGTTGATATTGAGGCTGCCAAGCGTCATGGTGTAGTCGTAACCAATATTCCTGCATATAGTACAGACAGCGTTGCACAGATGACATTTGCGCTTATTTTGGCAATAACAAACAGAGTTGAACATTATACGATTGAAAATCGCAATGAGCGCTGGGCTTACAATAAGGATTTCTGTTATTGGGATACACCGCTTATGGAATTGTCCGGTAAATGCCTGGGAATTATGGGACTTGGCAATATCGGTATGAAAGTGGCTACTATAGCCCGTGATTTCGGAATGGACGTTTATGCCTGCACAAGCAAGAATGCCTGTGATTTGCCTGATTGGATAACCAAAGTGAGCAAGGACGGACTTCTGGCTGTATCTGATATCTTGTCACTGCATTGTCCGTTGACTGCTGATACTTACCATTTCATCAATACAGATAGTCTGAAAAAGATGAAGCCTTCCTGTATTCTGATTAATACGGGACGCGGTCCGCTGGTTGATGAAGAAGCTGTGGCTTCTGCTTTGCATCATGGCAAGCTTGGAGCTTATGGCGCAGATGTGATGACACAGGAACCGCCAGCTAAGGAGAATCCACTCTTCAAAGAGCCGAATGCCTTTATTACTCCTCATATCGCCTGGGCCACTTTAGAGGCAAGAACTCGATTGAATAAGCAAGTGGCTGCTAATGTTAAAGCCTTTATTGAGGGGCATCCTATCAATGTGGTGAACCCATAATTTGTGAAAGTTTACCTATTATAATATGGATAAAAAATCATGCTGATTTATAAATTATGATAAATAGACGAAATCGTTATTGTCTAAAGAAAACTGTAATCATGACTAAAATGACAGAATCTTTTGGATATTTCAAAATTCAATCTGGACAAGTGTAATGATGATATTTTTAGGTTAATTTGATAAAAGAAAAGACTTCAATAAAAACAAAATGATGTTTCTATTGAAGTCTTTTCTTTATTCTTTCATCCTACGATTATATTATGATTTTATAATCGTAGGATTTATAGATTTTAATTAGTTCTGGCTATCAGCCTCAGCCTGCTTGGTCTTAGGATCATTAGGACCATAGAGACCATAATAAGCCTGGTAGCGGTTGTAACCCCAGTTGTACTGCTTCTTTTCTGGATCGAGTTCCTTAGCCTTGTCGAGGTACTTGATAGCCTCCTGGTAAACTACCTTGCGTCCGTTAGGATCCTGAAGATTAGAAGCCTTAACGTTCAAACAAGCGCCGAGATAAACCATGACAGCACCATTTTCTGGCTTAATCTCCAAAGCCTTCTTCAGATTCTTGATCGCATTGTCTGCATCATTCTTAGCAATGTAATACATACCCTTGTCAGCGAGAGCTACGAAGTTGTTAGGATCTGCAGCAAGTGCATTGTCGAGCAATTCCAACTGCTCCTTGTCCATTCTCATAGAAGCGAACATGCTGTTGAGGTTGTCGAGAAGAATCTCATTCTTGGCATCTTTAGCATAAAGATCCTTCAAATTGTTGATGTACTTCAAAGAGTCCTCATGAGTTTTCAAGTCACCCTTCAAAACTTCGAGCTTGATGTTGAGTGCTTGCTTCTTGTACTCGTCAGAGTTCATGGCTACATCACAATATTTCAAAGCCTGTGCCATATCCTTGTTCTCCTTAGAAAGCCATGCACCCAAGAAAGCTACCTGCTCCTTGTAAGGTTCTGCCTTCTTTTCAGCAGGAATCTTGTTGAACAAAGGTGAAGACTCAGAATTGAACCATGCGTTCCAGTATTTCAAAGCCAAAGTTGTATTGTTCTTGGTGCGGGCATCATCACCTGCACTTACGAGCTGGATACGAGCATTCCATACGCGCTCTGCATTGTTGCCATACTTAGGCGCAATTTTCCCCTTTGCATTAGGAAGCTGATCGTATTTGTAGCATTCCTGAGCTGCAACAAGCGCATTGTAAGCACCCTCGTTCATAGCCTCCATGTCAACTGGATCGTTCTTCTTTGTAATCTGGTTCATCTGGATGATAGACTGCTGGTCGTTGAACTGCTTCATAGAGAGTTCTACGAGGTAGTTGTAGGCCTTAGCTTTTTCAGCATCATTAGCCATTGAACCGAGGTTTTGCTCTACCATAGCCTTTGCATCTGCATAAGTCTTGGCTTTGAGTACTGCCTTGAGTGCATCGCTGTCTCCAGCGAAAGCTGATGTGGCACCTAGTACCATCATAGCTGCAATCATTAACTTTTTCATTTTTCTTAATGAGTTTAAAAGTTGTTATTATTTATTCTTTACACGTCTTTTCGTTTATTCGAAATCCACGTTCCCTGTGTCAGTATTGCCCTCAGACTCTGTAGCTTCGTTATCGAGATGAGCCTCAGCCTCGGCTGCTTCTTCTGCAGTCATTGCACCTACGTTGTCATTCTCGATTTCCTCGCTCTTCTTTGCCCAAGCAGAACGACTCTCCTCCTCTACTGATGCTTCGAGTTCAGAACTCATCACCTTGCATACGCTGGCGATGACGTCATTCTTTTTAGTCAGATTGATGAGGCGGACACCTTGAGTAGCACGACCCATTACACGGCAGTCTGCCACAGCAAGTCGGATTACGATACCGCTCTGGTTGATAATCATCAGATCGTTATCGTCTGTTACGTTCTTGATAGCTACCAGTCTGCCTGTCTTTTCTGTGATATTGAGCGTCTTCACACCCTTACCGCCACGGTTGGTTACGCGATAGTCGATAACATCGGAACGTTTGCCGTAGCCCTGCTCACTCACTACCATCACGGTCTCATGCTCTGGATCGTTGACTACAATCATACCAATCAAAGCATCGTCACCCTCATCGAGGCGCATACCGCGAACACCTGTAGAAGTACGTCCCATGGTACGAATCTGGTTTTCATCGAAACGAACTGCACGGCCATTACGGTTGGCAAGAATCAGCTCGTTGTGACCATTGGTCAAACGAACATCTACAACCTCGTCTCCCTCTACGATATTGATAGCGATCACACCGTTGGCACGAGGACGAGAGTATGCTTCCAGACAAGTCTTCTTGACTGTACCATTCTTGGTAGCAAATACCACATAATGGTTGTTGATGAACTCTGCATCATTCAAACCTCTTAAGCGGAGGAATGCGTTCACCTGGTCATCGCTCTCAATATTGAGCAGGTTCTGGATGGCGCGTCCCTTAGAATTGCGGTCACCCTCTGGAATCTCATAACACTTGAGCCAGTAGCAGCGTCCCTTCTTCGTGAAGAACAACATGGTCTGGTGCATGGTAGCAGGATAGATGAACTCAGTAAAGTCCTTATCACGTGTGCGGGCACCCTTGGCACCTACTCCACCTCTTGCCTGTTCACGGAACTCAGATAATGGCGTGCGCTTGATGTAACCGAGATGACTGACTGTGATTACCACAGGGTCATTTGGATAGAAATCTTCTGGGTTGAACTCATGGTCGTCTGGCTTGATCATGGTACGGCGTGCATCGCCATACTTGTCCTTTACCTCGTTGAGTTCGTCCTTCATTACCTTCTTGCAAAGCTCAGGATCATTCAAAATCTGATTCAAATAATCGATGGTCTTCATCAATTCGTTGAATTCATTATGCAACTGCTCCAGACGGAGTCCTGTCAACTGAGACAGGCGCATATCAACAATAGCCTTACTCTGAATCTCGTCCAGTTCGAAGCGCTTCTCCAGATTGCGTTGTGCGTCAGAAGGAGTCTTGCTTGCTCGGATGATATGAACTACTTCGTCGATATTGTCGCATGCGATGATAAGGCCTTCCAGAATGTGAGCACGCTCCTGTGCTTTCTTCAGTTCGTACTGTGTGCGGCGGATAGTCACGTCATGACGGTGCTCCACAAAGTACTTGACACATTCCTTGAGAGTAAGCAGACGAGGACGTCCCTTGACGAGGGCAATACAGTTGACAGAGAATGAACTCTGGAGGGCTGTCAGTTTGAACAACTTGTTCAAGAGAACGTTGGCATTGGCTTCGCGCTTTACATCTACAACGATACGCATACCCTGGCGTCCAGATTCATCGTTTACATTTGCAATGCCATCTACTCTACCTTCCTTGGCAAGATCGGCAATAGCCATAACAAGCTGCTCCTTGTTTACACCATATGGAATCTCTGTGATAACGATTTTGTCGTGAGCATCTCCACTTTCGATTTCAGCTGTAGCTCTCACAACAATTCGTCCACGTCCGGTTTCGTATGCATCCTTCACTCCCTGGATACCATAGATAGTAGCACCTGTAGGGAAATCTGGAGCAGGAATGTATTTCATGAGTCCTTCTGTGTCGATGTCAGGATTGTCTATGTAGGCACAGCATCCATCTATCACCTCGCTCAGGTTATGGGTTGGTATGTTTGTTGCCATACCTACAGCAATACCATTACCACCATTTACAAGGAGGTTAGGAATCTTTGTAGGCATAACAGTTGGCTCAACCAAAGAGTCGTCGAAGTTGTTTGTCATGTCGACAGTCTCTTTGTCGAGATCGTCCATCACCTGTTCACCCATTCTTGAAAGTCGACACTCTGTATAACGCATGGCAGCAGGTGAATCACCGTCTACACTACCAAAGTTACCCTGTCCATCAACAAGCTTATAGCGCATGTTCCATTCCTGTCCCATACGCACGAGTGCACCATAAACAGAAGAGTCGCCATGAGGGTGATATTTACCCAACACCTCACCTACTACGCGGGCACATTTCTTGTATGGTTTATCACTTGTGTTTCCAATACCGAGCATACCGTATAAGATACGACGGTGTACAGGTTTGAAACCATCCCTGACATCAGGAAGCGCACGAGCCACGATAACCGACATGGAGTAGTCGATATACGACGACTTCATTTCCTCTTCAATATTAATTTTGAGAATACGGTCGTGGTCAATTGTTAGATTTTCGTCCATTATTTATTACTTGGTTATTTTATGTCAAAATCAACGAGAATGCCTTTTTTTTTCGTTCTAAGGCGTTCTTGCATTTTAATTTGGGTTCAAAATTACTTATTTTTATTCAATAAGTAATTGTTTATAGTGTTAATTTTGGTTATTACAAGAAATAACCATGTAATAAATCATTCAGAACGCAAAAGTGTAGCCACTTGTTGTTCCATTTCCTCTTCAGCCATAGAACCCATACTAACAGTAGGCATTCCTTTAGCTGGTATAAACATAAAAGTAGGAATAGACTGAATCTGCATCCAGTTAGCAAGTTCACCTTCTTCATCTACATCCACACGATAAAAATCCACCTTAGAGAAATATAGTTCTGCCACCTTATTATATATTGGGGCCATTTGGCGACATGGACCACACCATGTAGCATAGAAGTCGATAACCACAGGACGCGTGCCTTTAAACTTCCACTCGTTTGGCGACGAATCAAAATCCATGATTAGTTGCTTAAACTCCGACGAAGTAAGGTTTTTAACTACATCTTTGTCAACCTTTGCATGTTGACTCGACTCTGCATTTAATTTTTCTATAGGCTCATTCTGTACAACTGTTCTACTTTTCTTATAGACACAAGATGTTGTAAATAGAAAAAAAGATGCCACAAAGAATATCCTTGTGGCATTTTTGTAGGTTTTAAACATAGGTTTATAAATTAGGATATTATTAAATTCTTAGCGATTTAAGTATCTCAGCCATCTTCTGGAGTGTAGACACCTTAGTAGGTACCAAAGGAAGGCGAAGCTGATTCTCTATGAAACCCATCTCATGAAGCAAAGCTTTTACTCCAGCAGGGTTACCATCTACGAAGAGCAGAGAATAGAGCTCGGTAAACATATGATGTATCTTGCGAGCTGGTTCATACTCACCTTGGAACTCCAAACGAATCATACGAGAAAATTCCTTAGGTAGAGCATTTCCAATAACAGAAATAACGCCAGCAGCACCACTCGCTACCATAGAGAATGTCAAAGCATCGTCACCACTAAGCACATCAAAACGCTGAGGCTTATTCTTAATTATCTCGTCTACTTGCTCCAACGAACCTGAAGCCTCTTTAACTGCAACGATGTTTTCGCAATCATTAGCAAGACGTACTGTAGTTTCAGGCTTGAGGTTAATACCTGTACGACCTGGCACATTATATAACACTACAGGAAGTGGGCTTGCTTCTGCAATAGCCTTAAAGTGCTGATACAATCCCTCCTGAGAAGGCTTATTGTAGTATGGACATACGCTCAATATTCCATCAATACCCGACCAATCAGCAGTACGCAATTCCTCTACTACGGCTGCAGTATTATTACCTCCACAACCTTTCAAGATAGGGAGTCGTCCGTGATTAACATCTTTAACAAGTTGTGTTATCTTATCCTTCTCATCTTGAGTAAGGCAAGGAGTTTCGCCTGTAGTGGCGAGGATACAAAGGAAGTCGGCACCATTATCAATCTGATACTCCACAAGACGTTTAAGTGACTTATAATCAACTTGTCCATCTGAAGTAAATGGTGTTACCAACGCTATACCTAATCCTCTGAATATATTACGTGCCATAAATAATTATGTTATTGTTTCAATTATTTGTGCAAAGATACTGTTTTTATATCAGAATGCAAACACTTTGCCCACAAAAATTATTAATCTGTGACGATTTTGGTAAAATATAGCTGTCAAGGTTAACCAACGAAGCCTATATTTCTGACCACAGATAGCATTTTATCGTGAACCAAGATAGAGGAATATCATTCCTAATAGCACAAAGGCGAGGTCAACGAACTTCGACTTTAGATTCTTTTCATGGAAAACAGCTGCACCAAACAAGAAACTTACTATCACACTACCCCTTCGAATCATTGACACAATAGAAATCATAGCTCCAGGCAGACTCAAGGAGTAGAAGTATACGAAGTCGGCAGCACTTAGGAATACTGATATTCCTATAATTGTCCAATCCCAACGGAAAGGAGTTGTTTTCTTGCGTACAGGCATCCAAATAACAAGGAGCATTGCACCCATCATAAACATCTGATAGATATTATACCAGCTCTGCACCATCATCTTATCGAGCCCCACACCTCCATTCTCTGGCGAAGCCATGAGGTATTTATCATATAGTCCGCTTACTGCACCAAGCACAGCAGCTATAACAATACAATATATCCATTTGTCATGTTTGAAGTCGATACCTTCTTTCTTTCCGCTACGGCTAAGCAGAAGAAACGAGATAACAGCAAGAACAACACCTATCCATTGATAAAGGTTTAGCTGTTCTCCGAATACCAACAATGCACCTACCAACACCATAACAGGTCGAGTAGCATTTATTGGACCAACAATAGTCAATGGCAGATGTTTCATTCCAAAATAACCTGCAAGCCATGAAGAGAGAACTATACAGCTCTTCAAAAGGATGTATTTATGCACTTCCCATCCACCAGAGGCTACATGAAAGATAGAACCATCAAGAGTCGTAGAACCATACGAGAGGATGATGAAAGGAATAAATATTAAAGAAGAGAAAACTGTATTGAGAAACAATACAGGGATCACGGCATTGCTCGACAATGCCTTTTTCTTGAACGAATCATAAAATCCCAGCAACGTGGCTGAGAGAAAAGCTAATAATAACCACATATTATAATAATGTATATTCCTGAAAAACTTTTTTGTTACCTATTTATTTAATTATTCTATCAATACTCTACCTCCCAAAGGAACAATCCATGAGCAGGCATGCTTTCGCCAGCATCACAACGAGTACCTTCATAAACCACACTTCGCATTTTGGCTATCGACATTCTGCCTCTTCCTACTTCGATCAGCGTACCGACAACAGCTCTTACCATGTTTCTTAAAAAACGATTGGCAGAAATCTCGAAATACCAATGACTATCATCAATCTGCACCCAACGGGCTGTACGAACATCGCACAAGGTGGTCTTTGCGTCATGGTTAGATTTACAGAAAGCTTTAAAATCTTCTGCATCAAGTAGCATCTTTGCTGCTTCGTTCATCAATTCGAAGTTGATGGGATAATGCATCTCTACAGAATAATCACGACAGAAGGGGTCTCGTTTGGTATGAACGAAATAACGATAAGTGCGGTTGGTCGCAGAAAAGCGAGCATGCATTTCTTCATCCACAGGATATATACTGTTAATAGCAATATCTGTAGGCATAACCCTATTCAATCGATAACACAGCTGATTAGCATCGATAGCTTCTGGATTGTCGAAATGAGCTACCATAGTTCGAGCATGAACACCAGAATCAGTTCGTCCAGCTCCCATCACTTCCACTTCTCGACGAAGCAAAAGACTTAGTCCACGTTGCAATTCCTCCTGTACAGAAATACCATTAGGTTGGATTTGCCAACCATGATATCGCTTACCATCGAAACTAAGATTTATAAAATATCTTTGCATAATTTATATTCTACATTGAATAAGCGAAACCGAACGAGATATACTCCTTCAGCTGAAAATATCCATAATCTTTATCCCTCTTCTTCGAATCATCGAATCGAGGATATATATAAAGCATAGAAGAAATATACTTATTGAACTGGAAAGAGAAGGTGTTTTCCCACTCCATCTCAGCACGCTCATAAGTGGTATAACCATACAGACGTGAACGCCATTTAATCATGCTCGACATCTGCCAAGTGAGGTCTATAGTAAGCTGCGAACCAAAGTCGTTAAGTGCCTGACAGTCAGAGTCTATACCATATCGCGTATTAAGATTCTTACGATCAACAAACTTAAGGTTGTAAGCCAAAGGAGCCAAGTGAACGTTACCAGTCAACTTACCTTTAAAATATGAAGGTTTATAGTCCATACCGATAGAAAGGTTGAAGGTGAGAGGCGAAAGAAAATCGCTTAACACTTTGTCGCTATTACCGCCAAAACCGCGAAACATCTGTGTGCTGGCAACACCCTGTATGGTATAATACCATTTCCTTGTTGCCTGCAATCCCAAGCGAGTAGTGAGACGCATAAGGTCTGTGTTTGTCTTCACCTTATGAATGGTATCGCTCGAACTTGTTTGAGCGCCGACCTTAAGTTCCAACTTATTATCCCAACGCACCTTCTGCTTGTTGTTGTAGTTGGCTTCTAATATCGCACTTGCTAAGAACGAATAGTTTTTCTCACCACCTTTATACCAGTTGCCCGACACATAGTTTTGCATAAACTGAAGGAAGTAGTCGCCCTTGAAAGACCAGAAGTTTGGCTTCAGCAAAACAATTTCTGGCTCGGGAGCTTCAATAATATCATTAACCTCTGTTACATTATGCTTCGATTCACTTATTGGCGCTGCAACAACTATTGGTCGAGTATCTACAGGTGGAGCCACCTTATCTATCTCTGATTCCTTACTTTCTATAAGATCAGGACGTTTGAGGTAAATATGTAATAATGCATCATCGAGCAAAGCTACCGAACAGCTATCGGCATCCTCGTCGAGTGAGAAAAGTCTATGGGCTACACCTTTATAGAATGTTAGAGGCATAAATAATCTTGCCTCTTGCTCAGGAGCAAGAGAATCAATAATAGTAAGAGGCATTTCTGCCATTTTATGAATATTCTTTATTTTGTAAGCGGCATCTTCATCTTCTTCCTCATTAAAGGCTTGTTTGGCAGAGGCTTGCAAAGCAAGAAATGAAAATAATAGCAGTATGTATCTTGAAACCATCTTTTTTTGTTTTTGCTTGCAAAGATAATAAAAATATCGTAACTTTGCACCATGATAAACACAAATACATAAAAAAGTGACTGAAACTAAGTACATTTTCGTTACGGGTGGTGTAGTTTCCTCGCTCGGCAAGGGAATTATTTCGTCTTCTATTGGTAAGCTTCTTCAAGCAAGAGGCTACAATATCACCATCCAAAAGTTTGACCCGTACATCAATATTGATCCGGGCACGTTGAACCCATACGAGCATGGTGAATGCTATGTGACTGTGGACGGTATGGAAACAGACCTTGACCTCGGACACTACGAGAGGTTCACAGACATTCAAACCACAAAGGCGAATTCGCTGACTACTGGTAGAATTTACAAGGCAGTAATTGATAAGGAACGCCATGGCGACTACTTGGGAAAGACTATACAAGTAGTTCCACATATCACCGACGAGATTAAACGCAACGTGAAACTCTTGGGAAAGAAGTGTGGCTATGACTTTGTGATTACGGAAATTGGTGGTACTATAGGCGACATCGAGAGTGCACCATATATGGAAGCTATCCGACAGCTGAAATGGGAACTCGGTAAGAATGCCTTGAATGTCCACTTGACATACGTGCCTTATCTTAAGGCTGCAGGAGAGCTTAAGACTAAGCCTACTCAGCATAGCGTAAAGGAGCTTCAGAGTGTGGGTATACAGCCTGACATCTTGATACTCCGAACAGAAAAGCATCTAAACGATGATATAAGGAAAAAGGTTGCTGCATTCTGTAACGTAGATTTCGATTGCGTGATACAGAGCGAAGACCTACCAAGTATCTACGAGGTGCCTGTAAACATGCAAAACCAAGGTCTCGATACAGCCATGCTTAAGAAGTTTGGTATAGAGCCAGGAGAAAAGCCTACTCTCGGTCCATGGAAGAGCTTCTTGGAACGTCGCGACAAGGCTACTGAAGAGGTTCATATCGGACTCGTTGGCAAATATGATTTGCAGGATGCCTACAAGAGTATTCGTGAAGCTCTATATCAGGCAGGAACTTACAACGACCATAAGACAGTTTTGACATTCATCAACTCTGAAAATCTAACAGATGAAAATGTTGCAGAGAAGCTGGCAGGACAAGATGGTATAGTAATCTGCCCTGGATTTGGTCAACGTGGTATAGAAGGAAAGGTTGTTGCAGCCAAATACACCCGCACCCACAACATACCTACATTCGGTATCTGCTTGGGTATGCAGATGATGGTGATAGAGTTCGCTCGCAACGTATTGGGATATAAAGATGCCAATAGCAGAGAAATGGACGAGAAGACTCCACATAATGTCATCGACATCATGGAGGAGCAGAAGAATATCACCGACATGGGTGGCACAATGCGACTCGGAGCATACGAATGTGTGCTAAAACAAGGTTCAAGGGTATGTGATATATATGGTAAGACTCATATTCAGGAACGTCATCGTCATCGCTACGAATTCAATAATGATTTCCAAAAGGAATACGAGCGAGCTGGCATGATGTGTGTAGGACGCAATCCAGAGAGCGATCTCGTAGAGATTGTTGAGATACCAGGACTAAACTGGTATATAGGCACACAGTTCCATCCTGAATACCAGAGCACAGTATTGCATCCTCACCCTCTATTTGTGGATTTTATAAAACACTCAATAGACAATCAAAAAAAAGTAAATGGATAAAAACAACATCATTGGATTTGCGCTAATAGCGCTTGTTCTAATTGGTTTCACATGGTATCAGCAGCCCTCAGCAGAAGAGCAGAGAGCTGCTTTTGTTCAGGACTCTATTAACAACGTAGCTAAAAAGAAGGCTGAGGCTCAAGCGGCTCAGGCTAAAGTTGCTAAGGAAGCAGCAGAGAAATTAGCTATTGCTTCTGACACCACACGTCTCTTCTATTCTGCTTTGAAGGGCGAGTCGAAAACCGTAACTCTGAAGAACCAAAAGGTTGAGCTTTCGTTCAATACTAAGGGTGCTACTGTAGAGAAAGCTGTTATCAAAGGTTTCGAAGATTATAAGGGAGACAAGAATGTTACTCTCTTCGATGGTAAGGATCAGCAGCTCAACTATACCTTTGGAGCTAAGGAGATAAATATCTCTACATCAGAACTTTATTTCACTCCTTCAAATGTTACAGACTCTACCGTAACTTTCACAGCTCAGGCAGCAGAGGGTAAGACTATCACCATTAGCTATCAGCTCGGTAAGGACTATATGCTCCACATGCAGATGACAGCAAATGGTATGGCAGGCATGTTTGCTCCTGGCACACAGAGTGTAGACGTAAACTGGAAGGACAAGTGTCGTCAGCAGGAGAAGGGTTTCATGTTTGAGAATAGCCATTCATCACTTACATATCATAATGTTGATGGTGGAACAGGTAATCTCAGCGAAACTAGCGCAAAGACCGATGAGGCTGTTGAAGATAAGATTGACTGGGTGGCTTTCAAAAACCAATTCTTCTCAGCAGTAATGATTGCAAAGAACGACTTTGGGGCAAATGCTCTAATGACAAGCGTTCCTCAAGAAAAGGGTTCTGGCTATTTGAAGCAGTATGAAGCTAAGATGAAGGCTTTCTTCGACCCTTCAGGTAAGAAGGCTACAGAGTTTGACTTCTACTATGGTCCAAACGACTTCCGTTTGTTGCAGCGTATGGAGAAGGAATGCAACTTTGGTAAAGATCTACAGATGGAGCGTTTGGTTTTCCTTGGTTGGCCTTTGTTCCGCATCATCAACCGTTGGTTCACACTCTACGTATTCGACTTCCTTACAGGTTTGAATATCAACATGGGTATCGTACTCATTCTTATCACACTCTTGCTTAAGTTCATCACTTTCCCTATGGTGAAGAAGAGCTACATGAGTTCGGCTAAGATGAGAGTGTTGAAACCAAAGTTGGATGCTGCTACAGCACAATTCAACAAGCCTGAAGATCAGATGCAGAAGCAGCAGGCTATGATGGCAGAATATAGCAAATATGGTGTTAGCCCATTATCAGGATGTTTGCCTATGCTTATTCAGGCACCTATTTGGATTGCGATGTTCAACTTCGTGCCTAATGCTATCCAACTTCGTGGCGAAAGCTTCCTTTGGATTAGCGACCTTAGCACATACGACCCAATCATTGAATGGAACACTAATATTTGGCTCATTGGCGACCACTTGTCGTTGACATGTATCTTGTTCTGCGTTGCCAACGTGCTCTACACTTTGATGACTATGCGTCAGCAGCGCGATCAGATGGTTGGTCAGCAGGCTGAGCAGATGAAGATGATGCAATGGATGATGTATCTCATGCCATTGATGTTCTTCTTCATGTTCAACGACTATTCTGCAGGTCTTAACTTCTACTACTTTGTATCGTTGTTCTTTAGCGCAGCCATCATGTGGTTGCTCCGCAAGACTACCAACGACGAAAAGCTTCTTCAGATTCTTGAAGCTAAATATGAGGAGAACAAGAAGAACCCTGGCAAGATGTCGGGTATGATGGCGCGTATGCAGGCTTTGCAAGAAATGCAGCAGAAGCAGATGGAAATGCGTCAGCAGCAGATGAACCAAAGAAGAAAATAAACCATTTTATATAATACCTATATTTATATAATGCGGTTTAATGTTGTAAGATTATAAACTTACTAATATAATGAATATAGTTAAAACCTTAACGATAGCTGCCGCTCTAACAATGAGCGGCAGTTTCGTAACTGCACAAGACATGATTCAAAAGAACAATGTCACCCTAAAGAGCGACGTCATGACGCCTGAGGCTCTTTGGGATATGGGACGTATCGGTGGATATTCGGCTTCACCTTCTGGTAAGCAGATAGTCTATCAAGTTGGCTACTATAGTGTAGAGAAAAACAAGAGCCATCAGATGCTCTACATCATGAATGTAGATGGTTCGGGCATTAAGGCGCTTACTACAGATGCAAAGAGCGAGACTGATGCTTCATGGATTGCTAATGGCAGAAAGATTGCTTTCCTGCGTGAAGGCGAGATATGGACAATGGATGCCAATGGCGAAAACCGCAAGAGGCTTTCTGATACCGAAGGAGCTATTGAGGGATATAAGTTCTCGCCTGATGGCAAGAAAGTAATCTTGCTTAAGAGTCTCGACTATCATGGTACTATAAAGAAGAATCCTTCAGACCTTCCTTTGGCTACAGGACGATTGGTAACAGATATGAACTATCGTCATTGGGACCACTATGTAGAGCAGATATCACATGCTTTTGTTGCTGATGTAACAGAAAATGGCATTGCTAACGTGGTTGATATCCTTGAGGGTGAACCATATGAATGTCCTTTGGCTCCATTTGGTGGTATCGAGCAACTTGATTGGAGTATCGACTCTAAGCTCGTAGCTTATACCTGTCGCAAGAAAGAAGGTGTAGACTACGCTATCTCTACAGATGCCGACATATATATATATAATGTGGAGACAAAGCACACTCGCAACCTTTGCAAACCAGAAGGATATAAGGAACCTAAGATTGACGCAACAAAGTCGATGAAGAACCAGGCTGTAAACCATCAGCAGGGCGACATGAATGTTGGCTACGACGTAAATCCAAAATTCTCTCCTGATGGAAAGTATATTGCTTGGCAGAGCATGGCTCACAACGGATATGAGAGTGATCGCAACCGTTTGTGCGTTTACAACCTTGCAACAGGCGAGAAGAAATATGTCACAGAAAGTTTCGACTCTAACGTAGACGATTATTGCTGGAGCGACACCAAGGATGCTCAAATCTATTTCATTGGTGTATGGCATGCAACAGAAAACCTTTATGCCGTAACTCGCAAGGGTGAAGTAAAGCAGCTTACAGATAATTGTGCAGACTTCGGTTCTTTGCAGATGCTTGGTAATGGCAAACAGATTATTGCCGAGCGTCATAGCTATGGCGAACCTGCCGACCTCTACTTGATTACTCCAGGAAAGGATATCAAGAAGACTACCATTAAGCAGATTACATTCGAGAACAAACATATCACCGACCAGCTCGGTAAGATACAGGTAGAGAAGCGTTGGGTAAAAACAACAGATGGCAAGGAAATGCTTTATTGGGTAGTATTGCCTCCTCACTTCGATGCCAACAAGAAATACCCTACCCTCTTGTTCTGCGAAGGTGGCCCACAGAGTCCTGTTAGCCAGTTCTGGAGCTATCGTTGGAACTTCATGATTATGGCACATCAAGGATATGTTGTTGTAGCTCCTAACCGTCGCGGTTTGCCAGGTTTTGGTAGCGAATGGAATGAAGAGGTTTCGGGTGATTGGACTGGTCAATGTATGAACGACTATCTAACAGCTATTGATGATGCAACAGCCAACTTGCCTTATGTAGACAAAGACCGTTTGGGTTGTGTAGGAGCTTCGTTTGGTGGATTTTCTGTTTACTATCTTGCAGGTCACCACAACAAGCGTTTTAAGTGTTTCATTTCTCACGATGGTGCTTTCAACCTTGAGTCTATGTATACAGATACTGAAGAGGCTTGGTTTAGCAACTGGGAATACGAAGACGCTTATTGGAACAAAGACAAATCGGCAAATGCTAAGAAGACATACGAGAATAGTCCTCATAAGTTTATCGATAAGTGGGATACTCCTATCCTCTGCATCCATGGCGAAAAAGACTATCGCATCAATGCCAACCAAGGTATGGGAGCTTTCAATGCAGCCCGCCTACGTGGCATACCTGCAGAACTTCTCATCTTCCCAGATGAAAACCATTGGGTATTGCAACCACAGAATGGTATCCTTTGGCAGCGTACTTACTTCAACTGGCTCGATAGATGGTTGAAGAAGTAATAAAGCTGAAGAAACAACAATTTGAATAATAAACAAATAATAAAAATAAAAATGGTTCAGAAAGTTAATCAACTGTTGAATGATAAGGCTTGGGCTCGTTGGACAGCTCTTGTACTTATCGCTTCAATGATGTTCTTCGGCTATATGTTTGTCGATGTAATGTCACCAATTCAGGCTCTTATGGAGAGCGAAAAAGGATGGGGTCCTGATACCTTTGGTACATATGCCGCATCAGAGTATATCGTAAACGTGCTGGGATTCCTCATCATCGCAGGTGTCATCCTCGACAAGATGGGCGTACGCTTCACAGGTGTATTGTCAGCCTCGATGATGTTTATCGGAGCTTTGATTAAGTTTATCGGTATCACCGACTGGTTTGCAACAACAGCTTTTGCAGATTGGCTCAACTCATGGTGGGTAACTCTACCTGCAAGTGCCAAGATGGCTTGCTTCGGCTTTATGCTCTTTGGTTGTGGTTGCGAAATGGCAGGTACTACAGTATCAAAGGCTATCGCAAAATGGTTTAAGGGTAAGGAGATGGCTCTCGCTATGGGTCTTGAGATGGCTATCGCACGTGTAGGTGTGTTTGCAATCTTCTCTATCTCTCCTATCATTGCTAGCCACTTCGGAACTGTTGTTGCTCCTGTAGCATTCTGCACAGTTTTGTTGCTCATCGGTCTTATCACTTTCATCGTATTTACATTCATGGATAAGGCTCTTGACAAGCAGATGGGTGTATCAGAAGAAGCTGGCGACCCAGAGGACGAGTTCAAGTTCAGCGACCTTGGCAAGATTTTCTCTTCACAGGTATTCTGGATTGTAGCTTTGCTTTGCGTACTATACTATTCTGCAATCTTCCCATTCCAGCGCTATGGTGCCAACATGTTGCAATGCAACCTCGATGGTATCTCACCAGAAGACGCATCAAATATCTTCCGTTGGTTCCCTATTGGTGCTGCTGTCATTACCCCATTCCTTGGCAACTTCCTCGACCGTAAGGGTAAGGGTGCGACAATGCTTATTGGTGGTGCATTGCTTCTTATCTGCTGTCACCTCGTATTCGCTTTCGTTTTGCCAGCAACAAAGAGCCCATTGATAGCATATTCTACTATCGTGCTCCTCGGTATCTCATTTGCTCTTGTGCCTGCAGCTTTGTGGCCAAGTGTGCCAAAGATTATCGACGAGAAGATTCTTGGTTCTGCATACTGCCTTATCTTCTGGGTTCAGAACATAGGTCTTTGCTTCGTACCAAAGATTATCGGTAACCTTCTTGCATCAACCAACGAAAACAATCCTGCTGTTATCGCCGCAAAGGAAGCTGGTGCAGACTTCATTCCTTACGACTATACAATTCCTTTGATTGTCTTCGCATCATTCGGAGTTTTGGCTCTCCTCTTCGCTATCTATCTTAAGGCACTCGACAAGAAGAGAGGTTTCGGTCTTGAAGAACCAAACATCAAGAACGCTTAATAGCAGAGTTGATAAAAATAAGCTATAAAAGCTATTTTAAATACACATTATTATATATAGGGTATATCATCGCATGATGGTATACCCTATTTTAGTTTTAGACCATAAAGAAGCACGCAATTAGACGTGATTAACAAGTCTTCCAGTACCGTTTTTATTACCTGTAAGGTGGTACTGGAGTTTCACCTTGCTGGTACTGCAGTTTCACCTTGCTAAAACAAGAGTGATACCATGGTGGAACAGACAACGCAACCAATTGCCTTTTTAAAGTTAAAAAGAAAGGTATGTTCTGCCACCTTTATTAAAGCCATTAATGGTATAAAAAGAAATATATTACAATACATTAAATGGTATAAAAACGAGCACACAAAAGCAAAAGCGCCTACTTTAAGACATATAAAAATGGTAATACATAACTTTTTTATGTTTTTATATTAAAAAAGATGACTTTTTGTTTGGTATTTACAAGAAAAGCTATAACTTTGCAACCGTAAACGTAAACAACGATACAAACACCTATTTAAAGGGATAATTAACAACCAATAAACATAAGACAAACATGAAAGCAACAGAAGTTGTAGAAACTCTTAAGCAGAGATTTCCAAACGAGCCAGAGTACATCCAGGCAGTTAGTCAGGTATTAGGAACTATTGAGGAAGAATACAACAAGCACCCAGAGTTTGATCGTGCAAACTTGATTGAGCGCCTTTGCATTCCAGATAGAGTAATTCAGTTCCGTGTAACTTGGACAGACGATAAGGGTAACGTTCAGACAAATATGGGTTACCGTATTCAGCATAACAACGTTATTGGTCCTTACAAGGGAGGTATTCGTTTCCACAAGTCAGTAAACCTTTCTATCTTGAAGTTCCTTGCTTTCGAGCAGACATTCAAGAACTCATTGACAACATTGCCTATGGGTGGTGCTAAGGGTGGCTCAGATTTCTCTCCACGTGGTAAGAGTTCTGCTGAGGTAATGCGTTTCTGCCAGGCTTTCATGACAGAGCTTTATCGTCATATAGGTCCAGACGAGGACGTTCCTGCTGGTGATATTGGTGTAGGTGGACGTGAGGTTGGCTACATGTTTGGTATGTACAAGAAGCTCACACACCAGTTCCAGGGTATGCTTACTGGTAAGGGTCAGGAGTTTGGTGGTTCAAACATCCGTCCAGAGGCTACAGGTTATGGTAATGTATACTTCCTTGAGAATATGCTCAAGACTCGCAATATCGACCTTAAGGGCAAGACAGTTCTTGTATCAGGTGCAGGAAACGTTGCTCAGTATACTATCGAGAAGCTCCTTCAGCTTGGTGCTAAGCCTCTTACATGTTCAGACTCTGATGGCTACATCTACGATCCAGACGGAATCGACGAGGAGAAGTTGGCTTACATCATGGAATTGAAGAACGTTGAGCGCGGACGTATCAAAGAATATGCAGAGAAGTATGGTTGCAAGTATGTAGAGGGTGCAAAGCCTTGGTTTGAGAAGGCAGACATCGCTACCCCATGTGCTACTCAGAACGAAATCAACGAGGAAGCAGCTAAGGCTCTTGTTGCAAATGGCGTAATAGCTATTTCTGAGGGTGCTAACATGCCTACAACTCCTGAGGCTACTAAGGTGTTCCAGGATGCTAAGATTCTCTATTGCCCAGGTAAGGCAAGCAACGCAGGTGGTGTTGCTGTATCTGGTTTGGAGATGAGCCAGAACTCTGAGCGCTTGAAGTGGAGCCGCGAGGAAGTAGATGCTAAGCTTCATGAAATTATGAATAACATCCATGAGAACTGTGTTAAGTATGGTACAGAGCCTGATGGTTATATCAACTATGTAAAGGGTGCCAACGTAGCAGGTTTCTTGAAGGTTGCTAAGGCAATGATGGCTCAGGGTGTTATTTAATCATATACGCACACACAAGCACAAATTTTCTATCTAATATACACATAAGAGATAACAATAGGCTTATACTTATTAAAAAGTATTGGTTTATACTACACAAACACAAGATAGATCAAGACCGCATGATTGTATAAATCATGCGGTCTTTTTATTGTTGTGTGTTTGTGTTTTTATGTTTTTGTGAGAAGAAGTTAAGGCACATGAAAAATATATTAAAAATAAACACAATAAAACTTGTTGGTTTCAAGGAAAATGCTTACCTTTGCATCGTTATCCTGAAAACAATCTTTTTACCTTAAAAGAAGACTAATACCTATTGAAGATTAGGAGCGGTTGCCTGTGAAGGTATCCGCTTTTTTATTTTTAATAAATACTCATTTATTTTTTCCAAAAAGCTCTTACTTTATAAGATTTCTTATTATTGCTGTCCGGTAAAACTTTTTAAGCAAAATAAATTAGGGCTGTCACTTCTCACGAAGTATCAGCCCTTTTGGTTATCTTTGTTTTGCTAAAAAATATATAACCATGAGCAAAGATAGCCATTTTACCGGACAGCCGGTCTATAGTCAAGTGTTAAAGTTACTCGACAAGGAAAAAATTCTTCAAATAAGCCGCGAAACGAAAGGAAGTGAGGCTTATGTGAAGCGTTTTGACGGCTTCCAACATCTCGTCGTAATGCTGTTCGGTATACTCAAACACTTTGATTCTCTGCGCGAACTTGAGATAGGCATGAAGGCGGAGGCCCACAAACTCGGACACCTCGGAATGAACTACCTGGTACGCCGTAGTACGCTTGCAGAGGCCAATATACGTCGTCCTCAGGAGTTTTTTGCAAGTGTCTATGCATATCTGCTGGAGAAGTATGCCAAGTTTTTAGCGGACAGCCGCCCTGCCAAGAGTTATAAGGGGCAGACGCACGAGCCTAAAGACTGGGAGAAGCTGCTTTACATGATGGATTCCACCACAATAACGCTCTTCGACAACATACTCAAAGG
>OIZP01000671.1_pt1 | contig 20469 bp, 19 predicted proteins | sample 1588531 | NCBI WGS metagenome assembly OIZP01 (sample SAMN03283283) | human gut metagenome | biome: human-associated habitat; material: feces | host: Homo sapiens | place: Peru | collected 2012
TCCGGGGGATTGCCACACCAGCGTGCGCGCTGGTTCGCAATGACGGAGCGTTTTCTAACAGCCCCCTGCCCCTTTGTTTCGGTCTCTTTTATTCTTCCACCGGCAATTCCGCCGTGAAGGTAATGCGGCCATCTGCGTAGTCGGCCCAGATTTTTCCGCCGTGGGCAATGACGATGTTTTCGGCGATGGAGAGCCCCAGGCCGAAGCTGCCGTCCCGGCTGCGGGCGGCATCCATGCGGTAGAAGCGCTTGAAAATGTTTTTCAGCGCTGCTTTATCCATGGGCTCCGCGTTATTGGATACGCTCAGGCGGCAGTGGTGCCGGTTTTGCCTTTCCAGGGTGAGCCGGACCGTACCTCCCTGGGCGTATTTTTTGGCATTGTCCAGCAGAATGTCCACCAGCTGGCCCAGGTGCTGGCGGCTGCCGGTGAGGGTAATGCCCGGGGTGATGGCGGATTCCAGCGTAAGCCCCGCCTCAAAAAACACAGCCTCAAAGGGCAGCAGCGCATCCTCGGTCAGCGCCGAGAGATCCACCTGCTCAAAGACCATTTTCGCCTGGCCATTGTCGGATCGGGCCAGCTCCAGCAGGTGCTCCACCAGGCTTTTCATCTGGTGGGACATGGTGAGGATGCTGTCCACACAGCGGCTCTGATTCTCCCCGTCGGACATCTGCAAAAGCTCTGCGTTGGTCATGATGACGGTGAGGGGTGTTTTCAGCTCGTGGGAAGCGTCGGCTACAAACTGCCGCTGCTGGTCCCAGGCCTTCTCCACCGGGCGGACCATCCACCTTGCCAGCAGCACCGCAATGCCCAGGAATACTCCCAAACACAGCACCCCCAGGGCGGCACAGGTTTTGGCAAGGCCCAAAAGCGTCGCTTTTTCGCTGGACATATCCGCAAAGACAATGGTCTCGGACAGGGGGGAGCGGACCTTCAAAAAGCGAAGATTGTACTCCGGAATGACCCCCGTATCCCCGGATTTGGCCGTGGCCGCCTCCATAAGGGCGGTGAGGAACACTTGATCGGACAGGTCATAGTAGCCCCCCACCACGGCGGTCAGCTCCCCCGTTGCACTGATCTTCAGCAGGAAATAGGGCAGATGCACCCCCGTTCCACCGGAATTGGGCCGGCCCAGCTGGAAGGGGTTCGCGGCCACCGTGCGCATCATGGAAAGGCTCTCCTCCTCCAGATTCTGGGCCGTAGAGTGGTACAGAAGGCCAAAAATTGAGCAGAGCATGACCGTGACGATGGCCAAAATAACGCATACGAACCGAATGCGAAGCTTTTTCAGCATCCTTCCTGCACCTCCAGCCGGTAACCCATGCGCCGGACGGCGGCGATGGTCACATTGGAGCCGATGGAATTCAGCTTTTTCCGCAGAAAGCCGATATAGACCTCCACATTGTTCTCCACCGCTTCGGAGTCAAAGCCCCAGACCCGGGCAAGCAGGGCCTCTTTGGACAGGATGCTGCCCTTGGCCTGGAAGAGGCAGCGCATCACGTCAAATTCCTTGGCGGACAGCCGGACGGAACGGCTGCCGCAGAGCAGGGTGCAGGAGCCCAGGTCCAGAGCGGTATTGCCCAGGGTCAGCTCGTCCACCTGGCCGCCCTGGCGGCGCAGCAGGGCATTGATGCAGGCCACCAGCTCCCGGCTGTCGAAGGGCTTGGTCAGATAGTAGTCCGCCCCGGCATTGAGGCCCTCGATCCGGTCCTCCAGGCCGGACCTGGCGGTGAGCATGAGGATAGGCGTCCCGCACCGCTTGGCCCGCACGGCCCGGGCCACCTGGTAGCCGTTCATTTTGGGCATCATCACATCCAGGATCAGCAGATCATACACCCCGGTCTCCGCGTATTCCGCCCCGGCCTCCCCGTCATAGACGCACTCCACCGCAAAGCCCTTCTTCTCCAAAAGGGTTTTCAGGGAATCCGCCAGAAGCTTTTCGTCTTCAATAATCAGAATTTTCATGGAATGGCCTCCTTGCCGGGGGCTATTAGAAAACGCTCTGTCATTGCGAACCAGCGCGCACGCTGGTGTGGCAATCCCCCGGATTTTCAAACATCTTGGTAGTAAAACCAGTCTGTTACCATTCAACCGGGGGGCTGCCACACCAGTGACATCGGTCACTGGTTCGCAGCGACATACTTTTCTAACAGCCCCTTTTCTGCTTTTTCTATTATACTACACCCCAAACCTGAAATAAAGCTGAAAATCCCCCTGCCGGTTTGGCAGGGGGAAAAATGCATGTCTCAGTCCAGCTTCTCAGCCAGGTCTGCGTACTGGGATTCCAGGGGGTTCTTCTTGGCGGCCAGCTTCATGGATGCTTCCACAGCCTTAGTGGCCTCGTTAATGGGCAGGATGGTACCGGCGCCGGCGATGCAGCCGCCGGGGCAGGCCATGCCCTCCAGAAGGTAGCCATTGTACTTGCCGACCTTGGCCATGTTCATGAGCTTGCGGCACTCCCGCAGGCCCTGGGCGTTGGCAACCTTGATGTCCATATCCGGGTGCTTCTCGTGAACGACCTCCACCACGGCGGCGGCCACGCCGCCGGCTACGGCGAAGCCCCGGCCTGCTGCGGTGCCCTCGTCGGGAGCACCGACCTCGGGCAGGTTCTCGAAGTCCACTTCCTTTGCCTCGAACATACCCATAAGCTCTTCAAAGGTCAGCACAAAGTCCACATCGGAGCGGATGTTCTCCCGAATGGCCTCCAGCTTCTTGGCGGCGCAGGGGCCGACGAAGACGATCTTGGCGTTGGGATGCTCCTTCTTCACCATGCGGGCGGTATAGACCATGGGGGTCAGGGTCATGGAGATGTTCTTTGCCTGGGCAGGGAACAGCTTGTGGACCATGGCGTGCCAGGCGGGGCAGCAGGAGGTTGCCATATAGGGCTGCTCGGCGGGAACCTTCTCCACAAAGTCCCGGGCCTCCTCCACGGTGCAGATGTCTGCGCCAACGGCAACTTCTACCATGTCCTTGAAGCCCAGCTGCTGCACGGCGGCGCGGAACTTGGCAACGGTCACATCCTTGCCGAACTGGCGGGCAAAGGCGGGAGCGGCAATGGCATAGACCTCGTCGCCCTCAATGATGGAGCGGACCACCTGATAGATCTGGCCCTTGTCCACAATGGCGCCGAAGGGGCAGGACACCAGGCACTGACCGCAGGAGACGCACTTGTCCTGGTTGATGATGGCCTTGCCGTTCTCGTCAGCGCCGATGGCATCCATGCCGCAGGCGGCCTGGCAGGGGCGCTCCAGGTGGATGATGGCGTTGTAGGAGCAGGCCTGGGCGCACTTGCCGCACTTGATGCACTTGCTGCTGTCAATGAAGCTCTTGCCGTTGACGAAGCTGATGGCATCCCGGGGGCAGACCTGCTGGCAGGAGGCAGCCAGACAGTTCTGGCAGTTCTCCGTAACCTTGTACTGGTTGGTGGGGCAGGCATGGCAGGCATAGGGGATGATGTTGATCAGAGGGGGCTCATAGTACTGCTGGGCAATGGCGGCGTGGTCCATGCCCTCGGTCAGAAGGGACCGGGTCTGGACGGAGCGGACGGACAGGCCCATGGCAAGCCGGACCCGTTCACCGGCAATGGCGCGCTCCAGGAACACGGACTCCCGGTGCAGGGGCTGGTCACCGGGGACGATGATATAGGGCAGGTCCTCGGCCTTGGTGTAGTCGTCGCCGTTGTAAGCCATGCGGGCAACCTCGGTGAAGACCTTCTTCCGGATGTCTGTGATCAGGGACGGAATACCTCTCATATGATAAAATCCTCCAAAATGGACAGATTCTCCCCATCTGCCCGTAATTTCCGTTTTATTATACCAAGAAGCTGCCTGTTTCGCAAGATTTTCCCCATACAAATATTCTTATAGGATTATTAGAATCCCCTATGCGCTCTGCACATATACTCTGGTAAGGTTTTCGTGTGGAGGGATCGCAGATGAAACGTTTTTGTGCGCTGCTGCTGTGCGCCGTCCTGTTGTGCATGGCACTGCCCTGGCAAACCCGGGCAGCGGAGATGGATGTAAATGCAAAAAGCGCCCTGCTGATGGATGCTGCCACAGGCACGGTGCTGTTTGAGAAGAACGCCCATGAGGCCCTGGCCCCGGCCAGTGTGACCAAGATCATGACCATGCTGCTGATCATGGAGGCAATCGATTCCGGCAGCATTGGCTACGACGATATGGTCACCGCTTCGGAATCTGCAGCGGCCAAGGGGGGCAGTCAGGTATATCTGAAGGCCGGAGAACAGATGGCCGTCTCGGAAATGCTGAAATCCATTGCCGTCTCCTCTGCCAACGACTGCGCCTGCGCCATGGCAGAGCACCTATCCGGCAGCGAGGGAGCCTTTGTGGACCGGATGAATGAACGGGCCCGGGAGCTTGGCATGGAGGACACCCATTTCGTCAACTGTACCGGTCTGGACGACAGCCCGGAGGCCGCCCGGCACCGCACCAGCGCCTACGACATCGCCCTCATGTCCCGGGAGCTGCTGACCCGCCACCCGGATATCAAAAAATACACGACCATCTGGATGGACACCATCCGGAACGGTGCCTTTGGCCTGTCCAACACCAACAAGCTCATCCGCTTTTACCCGGGAGCCACAGGCCTGAAAACCGGCTTTACCTCCGGGGCGGGCTATTGCCTGTCCGCCACGGCCCAGCGGGACGGCATGGAGCTCATCGCCGTAACCATGGGCTGTGAGAGCGCCAAAATTCGAAACGCCGCCTGCAAGCAGCTGCTGGACTATGGCTTTGCAAACTTCGCCCTGGTGTCTCCCGACCTGGAAGACGTGCCCAGCGTCCCCGTGGTCCTGGGGAAGGAAAAAACCGTTCCATTGACTCTGGGAGAAAACAGGCAGCTTTTGGTGCCAAAGGCAAAAAAAGCAGGGCTCACGCAGAGCGTGACCCTGGAGGAAAGCGCCGCCGCCCCGGTGGAAAAAGGGGCAGTCCTCGGAACGCTGACAGTCAAAAGCGGCGGGGAGACACTTCTTGAGATTCCCCTGTCCGCAGCCAAAGCCGTGGAAAAGCTGACCTTTGGGGATGTTTTTCTGATGGTTCTGAAGCGGGCCGCCATGGCAAAAGAGGATGCCTGAGGCTCCAGTTCTTCGCTATGGCCTGTTGATTCGAACGATAGCCCTGTCCGCCCATCGGCTGGGTCCCTCCGGGGGCGGTTTTCTTGCTTCTGCAAGAAAATCGATAAGAAGCAGCCTCAAGGGGGGCGCTGACCGCTGCTAGCTCCCGCCGCAGAGCCGCCCCCCCTTGAGAATCCCCTCCGGCACGCATTTACGTTAGAAAAGCAATGTTTCAGCGGTATTCTAAATGTTTCAGCGGTATTCTATCTAAGACGTTCGACATCTTAAACTCTATAATCAATCGGGTCTCTTTACTGTTTTCACACAGTGAAAACAGTCTGCAAAAACCAAAACTGGTTTTCTATTCCGCGCCAGTGCGCACACTGGCATGGAATACCCGGGCAATAGGATATTCAAATAGAAAGTGGCCAAAAATTTGATTTTCCTCATTGAATCGAACCGGGAAAAATTTAGGGATTGCACCCCGTACTCGCCGGAAGGCGGCGCAGAGATTATATTGGTTCTGAGGCCGGGAGGGATTCCTAAGGGAGGGCGGCTTTGCCGACAGCGCCTCCCTTAGGCCGCATTCTTGCGGAGCTTCTTGGCGGGACAAGAAGCTCCCCGCCGGAGGCACCCAGCCGAAACGCGGACAGGGCTGCCGTCAAAACGCAAAACGCCCCCAAAATCAAATCTCCAGCTTCCCCAGGCCCTCTTCCAGGGCCCTTTCATCCACCGCGGAATAGTTGATCACCAGCATTCCCCGGCAGTCCTCCGTTGGGTGGGTATGGAAGCTGCTCAGGGGCTGCACGTGCAATCCGCTTTGGGCGAAGAGGGCTGTCAGGGCCCTGTCGTCCAGGGCGGTTTCCACTTTCAGAAGGAAATGGAGTCCTGCGTCCTGCTCCAGGATGGTCAGCTTGTCCGCCGCCGGACAGCGCTCCAGCATGGCAATGACCCGGTTCCGCCGGGCGCGGTAGAATTTGCGCATGCGGTTGATGTGCTTTTCAAAATACCCCCGGTCCAGAAAATAGGCCAGGGTATACTGCTCGAAGCTGGGCACGGTGCAGCCGTAAAAGCCCAGCTTCTCCCGGAACCGGGCCATAAGTGCCTGGGGCAGCACCATATAGCTGATGCGGATGGAGGGGGACAGGGTCTTGGAGAAGGTATTCATATAGATCACCCGCTCCGGGTCCATGGTCTGCATGGGGGCCAGAGGGCGGCCCTGGAAGCGGAACTCCGTGTCGTAGTCGTCCTCAATGATGAAACCATCCACCCTTTGGGCCCAGTCAATGAGCGCCCTACGGCGATGCAGCGGGGTGACGAGACCCGTGGGGAAGTGGTGGGCAGGGGAGAGATGCAGCACCCTCGCATCTCCCAGGCAGTCCGGCCGGATGCCGGATGCATCCATGGGGACGCTCAGGCAGGTTACGCCTCCGGCGGCGTAGATCTTCCGGATTTTGCCATAGCCCGGGTCCTCTACGGCATAGACCTTGTCCTGACCCAGCAGCTGCAGCAGCAGATTGTACAAAAAGTCCGTGCCCGCGCCCAGCAGGATGTTTTCCGGGTCTACGTCCATGCCCCGAAAGTCTGAAAGGCTCCGGGCAATGGCCTGCCGGGCCTCCAAAGCGCCCCGGCTGTCCATGGGCAGCAGAAGCTTCTGCCCATAGTCCAGAATGACCTCTCGCTGCAGGCGAATCCATACGGAGAAGGGAAATTGCCCCGTGCCGTTGCCGGTGAGGTCTGCGCCAACCGAGGCTTCCGGGCCGGGAAACGGGTGCCGGGACGCCGGGCGGGGGGCCTGCCGCTGCTCCACGGCCTCCACAAAATAGCCGGACCGCTCCCGGGAAGAGATATAGCCCTCCTCCAAAAGCTGATTATAGGCCCCTTCCACAGTGGTCTTCCCCACCTCCAGATTGGAGGCCAGGGCTCGCTTGGAGGGAAGCTTCTCCCCGGGCTGCAGTGCCCCCGTGAGAATGTCCTCCCGAATGGCCCGGTAGAGGGATTCATACAGCGGCAGCCCCGGCTGCTTTTTTAACGTATAGGTTCGCATGGTCAGCCCTGCTTCCGCCGGGCCTCGTAGGCATCCCGGTCGATGGCTCCGGACAGGAGCATTTTTTCGGACCAGAGCTGCAGGGTCTCCACGGTAACGGAGATGCGCTCCAGCTCTTGCTGGATGGTGATAAAGTCGTCGATCTCGTCCCCGGAGACCTTCCCGTCGGCGGTGATCTCGATGAGCCGGTCCTTCCGCTTGTCTACGGCATTGAGGGAGGCCAGCATTTCCAGCACGATGGCGCTGAGCTCCTTCATTTCCACCTCCGGCACATAGGCCTTGCCGATGGGGCAGCACTGGGAGCAATAGTAATTGCACAGGCTGGGCCGTTTGTACTTCCTGGCGAAGACAAGCACCTCCTCAGGGTAGGGGGCACACTTGCCGCTTTCAATTTTTTCAATGCGTTCCGGGCTGACGGTTTCCAGCAGCTCTGCCGCTTTCTCCCGGGATAGGCCCAGATCCTCCCGAATCAGCTGAAATTTGTTTTTGTTCTGCCGGACGGATCCTCTTCCCATAGCCGCGCGCTCCTTTTCCTTTTTTGGGCATTATACCACGGCTGTGCAAAAAAGTACAGATTGCTGCGATTTTATTTGACCTTTCCCTATGCGTTTGATAGAATAGAACGGAAAAAGAGGGAGGGATGGACCATGGACAAGCCCTTTGCACTGGGGATCCTTGTGGGACGCTTTCAAACGCTTCATACCGGCCATCAGCAGATGATTGAAACGGCGCTGTCGCTGTGCGATCAGGTGGGGATTTTTGTGGGCTCTTCCCAGGAATCCGGCACCCAAAAGAACCCCTTCCCCTATGCCCTGCGGAAAAGGATGCTGGAAAAGCTCTTTGGCGACCGGGTAGGCGTCTATCCTCTGCCGGACATCGGCGTGGGCAATACCGCCGCCTGGGGCGACTATGTGCTGGAAAACGTCATGCAGCGCTTTGGACGAATGCCGGACCTGCTGGTCTCCGGCAAGGAGGCCAGGCGCTTGGACTGGTTCGACAGCGTGGCGGGGGTCCGTATTGCAGAGCTCTATATCCCCAAAACCGTGGAAATATCCGCCTCTCAGATGCGCCAGTTCCTGGTCCTGGATGACCGGAAATCTTGGGAGCGTTATGTTAACCCTAAAATGCACGCCCTATACCCGGAACTCCGTGCCCTGGTCCTGGCCTCCCAGGGGAATAAAGATACCATGAGCGTTTAGCTGTCACGCCCTTGCAGACAGGAGCTGCAAGCGGGGGATATCACCGCATTGCTGCATGATATCCCCCGCTTTTTTCCTTGCAATTCCCAGAATCCTGTGGTATGCTGTCCATGGTGCTGCCAGTACCCCGGTAGGCGGTTCCCCTCGATTTTCGGGGGTGATATACTTTTCTTACCCCCAATCCAATGGAGAGGGGGTGGCAGACATGGTTACATGGGAAGGAATTTTTCAATTCTGCATGGTCATTGCAACTGTCATTGCCCTGGTCATCCAGGCGAATAATAAAGAGAAGTAACCGCTAACTCCTACATTCTCGGTTACTTCTCTATCCAAATGTGGGAGCCGACCTACTGGCAGCATCCTTTGTATCTATACTATACCCCGATTGGGGCCGTTTGTCAACCGCGTTGTCATGCGGCATTGAGCTCTGAGACGGTTTTTGCATAGCATCAGGGCGAACGAAAGAAGTGTTACTATGAAGCTGGAACCCATTATCACCTCCCTGCTGGACACCGATCTGTATAAGTTCAATATGGACCAGGTGATTTTCCACAAGCACACGGACTTGAACGGAGAATACTATTTCAAGTGCCGCAATGAAAACATTGTCTTTACTCCGGAGATGCTGGAGGAGATCAACGACCAGATCGACTATCTGTGCTCCCTTCGCTTTCACAAGGACGAGCTGGACTATCTGCGCTCCATCCGCTTCATCAAGAGCGACTATGTGGAGTTTCTCCGGCTGTGGCACCCCATCCGGGAGTATGTCCACACCGGTCTTTCAGGCAGCGGAGAGCTGCTGCTGACGGTGAAGGGCCCCATGTTCTCCGCCATGCAGTTTGAAATCTATCTGCTGGAAATCGTTAACGAGGTTTATTTCCGCCTGCACTATGATTACGCCACTCTGGAAGCCTCTGCGAGAGCGCGGTTGGAGCAGAAGATCAAGGATTTCAATTCCGGCAAGTATACCTTCTCCTTTGCGGAGTTCGGCAGCCGCAGGCGGCTTTCCCGGCAGTGGCAGGACGAGGTGGTCCGCCGCCTGGCCACCGAAACGAAGAACTGCGCCGGTACCTCCAATGTGTACCTGGCCTGGAAATACAACCTGACCCCCATTGGCACCTATGCCCACGAGTTCGTGCAGATGTACCAGGGCATCGACTCCATCCCTCTGGCCTACACCAACCACTACGCCATGGCCGACTGGTACGATGAGTACCGGGGCGACAACGGCACCGCCCTGACCGACACCATCACCACGGACCTGTTCCTTTACGATTTTGACCGGTCCATGGTCAACAACTATTCCGGCGTCCGGCACGACAGCGGCGACCCCTACGAATGGGGCGAGAAGATGATCCGGCACTTCCAGAAGTACGGCGTAGACCCCAGGACCAAGGTGCTGCTCTTCTCCGACAGTCTGGATTTTGACCACGCCCAGAAGCTCTATGACTACTTCAGGGAGAAGACCAAGGTCTCCTTCGGCATCGGCACCTTTGTCACCAACGACACCTGCGAGCAGGCGCTGAACATCGTCATCAAGCTCCAGTACGTCAACGGCCGCCCGGTGGCCAAGCTCTCCGACGCCCACGGCAAGGAAATGTGCCAGGACGACGAATACCTGAGCTACCTGAAGCGTTCCGTGGATTTTCGACTGAATAGGGAGAAGTAAATATGCAAGCAACCTTTCTTGGCACCGGCTGTGCCATGGTCTTAAAACGCTACAACACCTGCTTCCTGCTGGAGCAGGGGGAAAACAGGCTCCTGGTGGATGCCGGAGGCGGCAATGAAATCCTGGTACGGCTGGACAAGCTCCACGTGCCCATCACCTCCATCGGCGGAATGTTTGTCACCCACAGCCATTCGGATCATATTCTGGGCACCCCCTGGGTCATCCGGGCTGTGGGCACCGCCATGGCCGAGCAGGGCTATACCGGCACCTTCACCGTGGCCGCCTGCGCAGAAACTTTGGCCCATGTGCGCACCATCTGCGAAATGATCCTGGGCAAGAAGATGACCAAATACTTCGACAAGCAGATCCTCTTCCGGGAGGTTGCCGACGGAGAGCAGCTCAATCTGGCGGGCTTTGACATTCAGGCCTTTGACATCGGCTCCAAAAAAATGAAGCAGTTCGGCTTCCGGCTGGCTCTGCCGGATGGGCAGAGCGTGTGCTTCGCCGGAGACGAGCCCGTGAAGCCCTCGACGGAAAAATACGCCCGGGATGCCAAGTGGCTTTTCAGCGAGGCCTACTGCCTCTATGCCGACCGGGACATTTACAAGCCCTACGAGCGCAGCCATGTGACCAGCCTGGACGTAGGCAGCATCGCCCGGGAAATGAATATAAAAAACCTTCTGATTTACCACACCGAGGACTACGGCCCGGACCGCCGGGAGCGCATGACCCAGGAGGCGGGAAGCGTCTATTCCGGCCATATCTTCGTTCCCGAGGATATGGAAACCGTTGAACTATAAGGAGAGAATACGATTGACCGATCATTTTTGCCCCATTGACCACATTGCCATTGACGTTGTGGATTTTGACACCGCACTGGCCTTTTTTCAGGATGTTTTCGGCATGACCGTTACCCGCTTCCAGGGCCCGGAGGAGGCCCCCACCAGCCTTTGGCTGGACGGCGGCGTGCAACTGTGCCGGGTAGAAGCTCAGGCGGCGGACACCGGCCGGGTGGGTCACATTGCCTTCAAAACCGATGACCTGGACGCCCTGCTGACCCGGGCCGCCCGCTACGGCGCGGAAGCCGTCCCCGGCAAGCCCCGGCATTGGTTCCGGTGCCTCGGAATCACCTTCGAGATGAAATAAGCGCACTTGACATTCAAAAGGGACGGTAACCCAGGCTTTGCCCTGGTTACCGTCCCTTTTTTCGTATCTAGAAATTTGCATACATCGGGTCAATGGCCACATAGCCTGGGCCATAGGCACCGAAGATCAGGATGAAGAGAAGCAGTGCATACCAGACTGCCCAGCGCTGCCAGGCAGGGCGGGCGGACAGGCGGCTTCGGATATCGCCGCCCCGCTCCTGGAGAACGCTCACCGCCAGAAGAATCACGGCGGCCACGCCCACAATTTGCAGGTCCCGGACGCTGCACAGGGTGGAATCTGCCAGGGTCTTCATCCAGCCCAGAATGGAATAGTATTTGCTGAAGGGCTCGCCGAAGTCCGTGAAAATCCGGCGCAGCATATTCCCGGCCATGGCCATATTGTCGGCGCGGAAGATGATCTCGCCCAGTATCACCAGGAACGTCGTCCTGAGCATCTGAAACAGACGGAAGGCCTTGTTCTCCGGGGTGAGGTGCAGCGCACCGTTGACCCTTTTAAACAGCGGTGCGAAGGCGCTGCCGAGCAGGATCAGCACGAAGTGATACAGTCCGAAGAACACATAATGCCAGGCCGCTCCGTGCCACAGGCCGTTGCAAAACCAGACACACAGCAATGCAATGGACCCCGCAATCAGGGGGCCGAAGTGGTTACCCAGCTTCTTCCGGGCGGCGGCGGTCAGCTTCTTCAGGGGCGCGGACATGGTGACGGGGTAGAAGATATAGTCCCGGAACCAGGTGCCCAGGGTGATGTGCCACCGGGTCCAGAATTCGGAGATGTTTTTGGAGAAGAAGGGGCGGCGAAAATTCTCCGGCACGGTCAGCCCAAAGATCTGGGCCGTGCCGCAGACCGCGTCCATGGAGCCGGAAAAGTCCGCATAGAGCTGCAGGGTGTAGAGAACGCCGCCCACCAGGGACATATAACCGGGGTAGGCGTCGTTCCGGGAAAACAGCTCCTCCACCATGGGATTCAGGCGGTCCGCAATGACCAGCTTTTTCATCAGACCGAAGGCAATACGCTGGAGGCCCAGGCAGAGGTTTTCATAGGCAATGGGTTTTGCCTCCCAGAGGGCCCGGGCGGTGTCGCCGTAGCGGCAGATGGGGCCCTCCACAATGCCGGGGAAAAAGCTTAAATAAAGCCCCAGCCGCAGCACGTTTCCGTCTGCGGAGATGGTCTGCCGGTATACATCCACCAGATAGCTGACGCTCTGCAAAATGAAAAAGCTCAGCCCCAGGGGCTTCACAAAGGCCGGAATGGCAACGGTCAGGCCAAACAGGGCATTCACATTCTCCAGGAAGAAGCCCGTGTATTTGAGCACCAGAATGAGGCCGATGTGCAGCAGCACCCCCAGGGTCATAACATGCCGGGCCTTCTTCTGATAGGCCTTCTTGATGGCCTTCCGCTCTGCTTTTTCCGCCGCCTTGACGGCGGCATCCCGGGCAGCGAAGATGCTGCGCAGCCACAGTCCAAAGCCATAAATAGCCCCGACGGACAGCAGCAGGTAGACAAGATACACGCCGCTGATGAGCCAGTAAAACAGAAGGCTCTCCAGGAGCAGAGCGTACTTTTTGTACTTTCCCGGGGTCAAGCTGTAGGCGATCAGGCAGGCCGGCAGAAAAATGCCCAGATACAGCAGGGAAAAATAGGCCGAAAGATCCGGATAGGCACCTGCCCGCAGGGCAGTCAACAAAGATGCCAAATCAGTCTTCCTGGAGCCGCTGGAGCATTTCCAGCATGGCCTCGGCGGAATTGAAGTTGTCGGGGATGATCTCCACAGCGGGGATGGTCACATCGAAGGTATCCTCCAGCTCGGCAACCAGGGAAATAATGGACAGGGAGTCCAGCAGATGATCGTCGATCAGGTGCTTCTCGTTTTCAAAGTCCACACCGGGCTGGATGTCGTTCAGAATTTCTAGCAGTTCTTCCATGATAATCGATTTCCTTTCTGTCTTTCAAATTCAAAGCCTGTTCGGCATATTTTGGGGGTAGGTTTCCGTGGTCTCCCGGGCGCAGGTGATGCAGCCGTCGGGGTTTACCAGGTATACCGCCGGGAGGTCCCGGCTCAGGAACAGGGCAATGCCCTCGGTGACGCAGTAAGCGCCGGTGTTGTGGAAGCACAGGGTATCTCCAATGGCGACTTCCGGCAGGGGGCAGGCCTTGACCAGAATGTCGTTCATGGAGCACAGACTGCCGCAGAGGTTCCATTGCTTCTGAATGGGGGCGTTTTCCTTGCCGCACAGGGTAATGCGCGGCATTTTCATGCCCATAAACTGCCCATAGTATACCATCTGGTGCATGCCGCCGTCCAAAATCAGATAGTTCTGGCCGTGGTTGGTCTTCCGGTCGGCTACATGGGTAAAGTATTGTCCGCAGGAAGCGGCCAAAAACCGGCCCAGCTCCAGCGTTACAGCGCCCTTCCAGGCCATGCCCTCCAGGTCTCCCCGGAATTGCGTCAGAAGTGCTGCTTCGTCCAGCTCCTCGCCGAAGTAGCTGACGGGAAAGCCGGGGCCGTATTCCAGCTCCGGGCAGCGCCATCCGGTTTCCGCCTCTAATCTTTGCAGCAGGGCATCCAGGTGCTCTATCTCCCTGGCAAGCTTTTTGATGGATGTCTTCTGGGTGCCGGAGAAGAATTGAATTCCCCGGAAGCACAGATTGGGGTGCTCCTCCCGACTCTGGACCAGGGCGAGGATCTCCTCCTCGTTGATGCCAAACTGGCTGTTGTTGGTGAGCCGCAGAAGAATGGGAAGCCTTTTGCCGTATTTCTTCGCCAGAGCGTCCAGGGTGGCAAACTGGGTCAGGGATTCTACGGTATAGGTCCGGCCATCGGAGGCAGGAATCAGCGCCTCCAGAAAGGCGGGGGGCTTGTTCAGCCCGGAGATCACCGTGGCTTCCGCAGGAATACCCAGCGCATCACAGATGCGGCACTCCCCCGGGGAGCAGACCTCCAATTTTTCCGCCGCCCCCAGGGCGAAGCCTGTGAGGAAGGGATTTGCCTTGATGGCATAGGCCAGGGTCATCTCCGGCCCCAGGAGCTGCCGCACATGGCGGATGCGCTGCCGGAAAACCCGGGTATCGAAAACGTAGTAGGCAGTGTCCTGCAAATTGGAATATTCCGGCATATCAGCGCCCTCCTGTCATTTCCGAAAGGGCCTTTCGGTCGATTTTTCCGTTCTTGTTCAGGGGCATGGCTTCCACCTGCCGCAAAAAGCCCGGAACCATGAAGGCGGGCAGGTCCCGCCTGAGGATGGCGTGGAGGTCTTCCGGGCCAACGGTGCCCACATAGAAGCCCCGCAGGCGGCTGCGCTTTTCATCGAACACGCAGCAGGCCCGTTCCACGCCGGGAATGGCGTTCATCTCCCGCTCGATCTCTTCCAGCTCGATCCGGTGGCCCATATACTTGATCTGGAAGTCCTTCCGGCCGGAGAACACCAGCTCTCCCCGGTCGTTATATTTTCCCAGGTCCCCGGTGCGGTAGATGCGCTCGGGGTAATCGGGATTCAAGGGGTTCTGGACAAAATGGGCGCTGTTCTGTTCCGGGCAGCGATAATAGCCCAGAGCCAGCGCCGTCCCCCGGACGCAGATCTCTCCCTCGGTGTCCGGGGCCGTGATCAGGCGGTCTTCCCCGTCCAGCAGGAACACATCCTCGTTGGGGAAGGGAATGCCGATGGGAATGCCGGAGGCATAGTCCCGGTCCTTTTCCAAAATGTGGTAGGTGCAGTTGCAGGTGATCTCCGTGGGCCCGTAGAGATTTACATAACACGCATCCGGCAGATGCTTGCGGAATTCCTTCAAGGCCCGCAGGGGCATGACCTCGCCGGAGAAGAGGATCTTTTGCAGGCTTTCCGGCGTTTTATAGTCCAGGGCATGGAAGCCTGTGATGAGGCACAGGGCGGATACGGCCCAGATCAGGGTCGTAGCCTGCTTCTCGCAGAGAAAATCCATGAGCTGCACCGGGGCTGAGAACAGCTCCCGGGGCACCACCGCCAGGGTGGCCCCCACCTTCATGGCGGAGTAGATGTCCTTGACGGACACATCGAAGTCAAAAGGCGCCTGGTTGGCAATGACATCCTGCTCGGTGATGGAGAACAGCGCCGTGAAGCAGTCGATAAAATCCGTCACGCTGCGGCTGCACACGATAATCCCCTTGGGCACACCGGTGGAGCCGGAGGTGAAGTTTACATAAAGCGGGTCCGTATCAATGGCCCGGGCCTGGACAGATGCCAGGGCTTCCGCGTCCACCGCCTGCCCTGCCAGGGTCTCCAGGCACACCAGAGGGCAGATTGGGAAGATCCCCTTTGCCTGGGGCAGCAGAGCCTCACAGGTGACGATCACCGCCGGGGCCAGGGTTTGGGCGATTTGCCGCAGCCGGTTCCCGGGCAGCTCCGTATTCAGCACGGAATAGAAGCACCCCGCCCACTGAATGCCGAAAAAGGCGGCCACCGCCTGGGCGTTCTTGGGAAGATACACCCCCACGGCCTGCCGGGGCCGGGTCAGGGGCAGCAGTCCGGAACCAATGGCCCGGGTAAGATGATAGAATTCCGCATAGGTGTAGCTGCGTACGTCATCCGTCACGGCGCATTTGTCGGGAAAACGTTCCGCGCTGCGGATGAGATATTGCAAAACATTGGCCATTGAATTGCCTCCGTTTCTGAAAATGGCGCAAATTTACGGATAACATTATAGCAGTACCCCTCTGGGGTGTCAATGCAATCCATTAAAAATCCGGAACGAATCCGGCATCCGCCGCCTCGGCCTCCTGGGTGAAGCCCTCCAGGTCGTTCAGGAACATCCAGCTGAGGACGGCGTCATATTCTTCGTCTGTGATCCGCCGGTCCAGAGGCGGCTTCTGGTGGCCTACCGGGGTATACTGCCGCATAAGGCTCACCAGCACCGTGCCGGGAGCGAAGGTCTCCCCGATCCAGTCCAGGACCTTCAGGGAGTTTTCCACCTGCCCCGGCAGGATCAGATGGCGAATGACGGTCCCCCGGACGATCTTTTCTCCCTGCCATTGGACGGGCCCCGTCTGGCGCACCATCTCCCGGATGGCCTCGGCGGCCACAGGAAAATAGTCTCCCGCCCCGGAAAGGGCGGCAGCCAGGGTGCCGTCTGCATATTTCAGATCCGGCAGGTAGATATCCACCTTGCCCTCCAGCTCTTTCAGGGTCTCCACCCGCTCGTAGCCTCCGCAGTTGTAGACCACCGGCACAGGGAGCCTGGGCTCCAGGGCAGGCAGAACAGTGGGCAGGAATTGGGTAGGGGTCACCAGGTCGATGTTTTCCGCCCCCTGGGCAATAAGTTCTTCAAAAATCCGGCGCAGCCCGGCGCTGTCCACAGTCTGTCCGGCGGGACGGCCGCTGATGGCGGCATTCTGGCAGTAGCAGCACCGCAAAGTGCAGCCTCCAAAGAACACGGCCCCACTGCCCCCGGGCCCGGCCAATACCGGCTCCTCCCACTTGTGCAGCATGGCTTTGGCCACCAGCGCTGTGGCCGGGCAGCCGCAGAAACCCGTCTCCCCCGCCTGCCGGTCCGCCCCGCACTGCCTGGGACACAGGCGGCAATTTTGATAATCCATAAAATGACCCCTTTGCAGTTTCTTTGGATATTTTAGCATTTTTTCGAAAAACAAGCAAGAGCTCCTTTACCGGGTGCAGAAAATGTGGTAGGATAAAGAAAAAGCCTCCCCCCTGGGAAGCACAGGTGGCAATTTATCAAAGACTTGAAGGAGAAGCTATGCTGATCAAAAATCAGATTTACGAAGCCGTTATTACGGACTATACCGCCGAGGGCCAGGGCGTTGCCCATATTGAAGGCTGCGCCGTGTTCGTGCCCAATGCCGTAGCCGGGGAACGGGTAAATCTCCGTATCACCCTGGTACGGAAGACCTGGGCGGCGGGGAAAATTACGGAGATTCTGGAAAAGTCCCCCCACCGGGTGAACCGGGCCTGCCCGGTTGCCAAGCTCTGCGGCGGCTGCACCTTCTGGCATATGGACTATGCAGAGGAGTGCCGTCTGAAAGCGGATCGGGTGAAAAATTGCCTGAACCGCATCGGCGGGGAAAACCTGGAAGAGGTCCCCATTCTGGCGGCCCCTGCCTGTGAGGGCTACCGGAACAAGGCCCAGTACCCTGTGGCCCGAAAAAACGGGAAGGCCTACGCCGGCTTCTTCAAGGAGGGCACCCACGAGGTCGTGCAGATGGACCGCTGCCGGATTCTGCCTGAGGAGACGGACCAGGTCAAATCCATTGTCATAGATTATGTTAACAAGCACAATGTGCCCGTTTACGATGAATCCACCCACCGGGGGCTGCTGCGGCATATCTATGTCCGCCGGGGGGCCGTGTCTGGGCAGATCCTGGTCTGTCTGGTGGTCAATGGAGACGGCCTGCCCAAGCTCCCTGCCCTGATCGAGGTTCTGAAAGCCGTTCCAGGCTTCACCACCCTGGTGCTCAGCGTGAACACAAAAAAGGGTAACGCCGTGCTGGGAGATAAATTCGTCACCCTTTACGGCCCAGGCTACATTGAGGATACCCTATGCGGCCTGAATTTCCGCCTGTCCGCCCGGTCCTTCTACCAGGTGAACCACGCCCAGGCCCAGCGGCTCTACGAAACCGCCATTGCCATGGCGGGCATTACGAAAAAGGACCTGGTGCTGGACCTCTATTGCGGCGTGGGCACCATCACTCTGGCCATGGCCTCCGCCGCCGGAAGGGTCATCGGCGTAGAGGTGGTTCCCCAGGCCATTGAGGATGCCAAGGACAATGCCAGGCGCAATGGCATTGAGAACGCCGAGTTCTTCTGCGCCGATGCCGGCGCCGCTGCCCTGGACCTGGAGCAAAAGGGCATCCGCCCGGACATCATCACCGTAGACCCGCCCCGCAAGGGCCTGAACGGCGACGCCATCGAGGCCATCGCCAGGATGTCCCCCAAGCGTCTGGTCTATGTCTCCTGCGATCCCGCCACCCTGGCCAGGGATGTGTCACTGCTGAAGGAGCGGGGCTTCCGGGTAGAAAAGGTCACGGCAGCAGACCTGTTCCCCAGGTGCAGCCATATAGAGACGGTTGTCTTGCTTTCCAAGGGCGAGGTCGACTCGAAAAAGATTCGGGTTGAGTTCTCTTTGGAAGATATGGATATGTCCGAATTTCAGGATGGGGCAACCTACACCCAGATTAAGGACTATGTGCTGGAGCATAGCGGGTTAAAGGTATCCAACCTGTATATCTCACAAATTAAGCGAAAATGTGGGATTGGGGTTGGTAAGAATTATAATTTGCCGAAGTCCGAGGATTCCAGACAGCCACAGTGCCCACCGGAAAAAGAGAAAGCAATCCGAGAAGCATTCAAATATTTTGGGATAATCTAACATCCCGCAGAATGGAGGTTTCTTATGGATAGATTGATTTCTTGTGAGTTCAACATGGATACCGCCTGTGTAGAACTGAAATTCTTAGATGGCAGCATGATTGCCATGGATACCATTGCTGTCGAGAATGAGGTTGCCGACAATATGTATCAGCGGTCAGAGCTGGACTATCTGATCTACAATGACCCGATTGGATATGCAGACCTTATCTTGAACGGCGATCCCGAAACTTATTTGAGAACTGTCACAGAATATAAACCTTTGGATAGCTGACAACACGTTACCCGCAGGAGAAAATCCTGCGGGCGTTTTTCCGTTTATATTATTTCCCTCCGTTGGATCTCAATTTAGGAAAGAAGATGACAATCTTGAAGCCCTTTCCCCACTGGGAAGTAGCTTCCAGATGAAGATTTAGATCGTCGGCCATCTTCTTAACCAGGTAAAGTCCCATACCGGTAGCCTTCTTTCTGCTGTCAGTAGAATCCCCGGTAAAGCCCTTTTGAAAAATGTACGGCAGATCATATTTTTTTACGCCAATGCCGTTATCTTCAACAGAAAGGATATCTGCGGTCTCCGAATGTATCATGGAAATCGTAAGCATGGGACTATCGCTGCTATATTTGATGGCATTGCTAACGATCTGTCCTAACATAAACTGAAGTCCTCTACGGTCTGTATAGACTGTTTCAGATTGCAGTTTGTTGAGAATGACAAACTGCTTCTCTTCAAGAAGTGGGGCATAGTCCTCCAGAACTTCACCCAAGCAGTCATTCAAATTGACATCCTCAAATCGGTAATCCTTTGTACTGCTCTTCAACCGGGCATAGTACAGCATCTGCGTGACATCCTCCTGAAGCTGACTGCGGACATAATCCAGCTTTGCTTGCAGGGAAGGAGAGATTTCATCGTTCCGGTTATCCAAGAGCATGGTCAGCAACGATAGGGGCGTTTTCGCTTCATGTGCCCAGCCCTCCACGTATTCTTCATAGTCCCGTAGGGCATCCGCCATATTGTTACTCTCGTTTTTGTATTCCCGTAAAACCGAAGCCAAAAATCGGACAGATTCTCCTTCTTTCTGACTAATGGCACTGAGCAGCCGTTCTTCATTGCAGATGGTAGGATCACTGAGGAAATCCCGGAACAGTTCCATGTGGGTGTTCTCCCTCTTGTTTAGTACAAACAGAATCGCTGAAAACAAAAGGATGCTCGTCAGAACTACTAACCCGATCAAGGTTTGAAATGCCTGAATGTCAGAAATCCAAAGAATGACAGCGCAAAAGCAATCCACGCCCAGCAGCAACAGAAGCCAGGGGTAGTACCGTTCTATCATGTGCCAAAGCTGCTTCATAGAGACACCTCCGCTTCCAAACGGTAGCCCATTCCTCGAACTGCAACGATTCGCTGCTTCATTTCAAGGGCGGACATCGTTTTTTTCAACCGGGTCAGGTTAACCTGCAAGGCATTTTCATCTATGTATTCCGTAGTTCCCCACAGTGCCATGCAAAGCTGCTCCGTTGTAACCAGTGCATCACCACTTGCCAAAAGAGCAACCAACAGTTTTCCCTGATTTTTTGGAAGCACCACAGAGGTGTTATGAATATAAAGTGTGTAGGTCTGCTGGTCCAACAAGAAGTCCAATCCCTCTATGAGGTTGGTACGACCTTCATACCTTTTGAGAATATTGGATACCCTGGCGAGAAGTCGGTCTTTTCTGCACGGCTTCGTCAAATATTCATCTGCACCCAACTGGAACGCTTGCAGTTCATCCTTTACCTGATCTCTGGAAGTCAGCACCAGGATGGGGATAGCGGTTTTATTCTTTAACTCCTGGCAGATTTGAAAGCCACTGATTTCTGGTAAATTCAGGTCTAAGATCACGAGGTCAGGACGGAGGGCTGCCAAGAGCCGAGCGGCATCTTCAAACTCGGTGATTGCCTCCACAAGATACCCGTCCTTTTGGAGCATA
>OIZP01000673.1_pt1 | contig 20428 bp, 22 predicted proteins | sample 1588531 | NCBI WGS metagenome assembly OIZP01 (sample SAMN03283283) | human gut metagenome | biome: human-associated habitat; material: feces | host: Homo sapiens | place: Peru | collected 2012
AATTTAATTTGCGGTTTTATTAGATTTTATTATGGGTAGAGTTTGCGGTTTAACACCTGATACAATACCTAATAAAATCAGATATGGAAGATAATAGATAAAGACAGAGGTAGAAAAGAAGACAAAGGCAACAAGTAACTGCCCTATATTATGAGATACACCTCCTATTATAGAGATAACGATATTTGAGAAGAGATCTGTCTTTACCATCAATGCCATAATACTAATAGAAAGAAGTCCTCCAACTAAGCTATAAAGCATCATATAAGGATTTGTGAATGTGATTCCTATAATAAAGATACGAAGCAATGCGACACCGACTGCATATTTAAATCCAAAGCATAAAAGAATTGTCAAAGACACAATATTAGCTAAGCCAAGTTTTGCGCCAGGGATTCCTAAATAAATAGGAAACAACATTTCTATATAATTCAATATGATGGATATAGTACAGAATATTGCAAGAAAGCATAATTGTCTGACTTTAGTATGCTTGATCATCCTGTTGTTTTTCATCTCCTGACACCACCTCTATAATGAGTTTATGAGGAAGACAGATGATACTCTGCCCCTTTTTATTAATTGTCCCCTGTTTGATACATAAATGATCTGGACAGGTGGCTGAAATCATTCTTATTTTATGATTTTCTATTTTTAATGTATTCTCTTTATTAATATGTATTGTTTGATTTTTATTTAGATCATAATAGCCATAAACTTCTTTGTTTAAAGTAATTTTAATCATATTACTCTTGGACTGAGGACGAAGAAGAAAACCAGCAGCAGCTATAATCAATAAAATAGCCAATACATAAATATCATATTTTCTGTTTTTCATTATTTACTCCTTGTATAATAGAATAAGGAGGTGTTTTATGAAAAGAATACTTTCACTTATCCTATGTTTTTCTTTACTTAGTGGCTGTAAGCCTAATAATGAACCCATTACTCAGAAAGAGTTCTGTTTAGATACAATTGTCTCTATTACTTTATATGATTCATCTTCAAAAAAGATTCTAAATAACTGCTTTGATTTATGTAAGAAATATGAGCTACTTTTCTCTACAACAAACACAAACAGTGAACTCTATCAAATTAATCATAATAAGAATAAGACCCAATATCAAACTATTTTTAACGAACTCGCCTCTGTCATTAAACAGGGACTTTATTATAGTGAGTTATCAAAAGGTACTTTTGATATTACGATTGGTGCTGTGAGTTCTTTGTGGGATTTCAAGAGTGATCAAGCAACTTTACCCGATGAAACTCTCATAAAAGAAAGTCTTCAATCAGTCAACTATCAAAATATTATCTGTGATCACAAAAGAATACTCTATAAGAATCCTGATACAATGATAGATTTAGGGGCCATTGCGAAAGGTTATATTTCAGACAAAATTAAGGATTATTTAATTCAACATAAAGTCAATAATGCCTTGATTAATCTTGGCGGTAATATCCTATGTGTCGGAGATAAGATGACAGAAGGATATCGAATTGGAATCACCAATCCTCAAAAAATAGATGAATCTATTATAAGTACTAAAATAGAAGATAAATCAGTTGTAACAAGTGGCATTTATCAACGACAGATGAAAGTGAACCATCATGTTTATCATCATATTCTCAATCCTCATACAGGTTATAGTTATGATAATGGGCTTGCTTCTGTCACTATTGTATCCCCTTCTTCAATGCAGGGTGATGCATTAAGTACTGTATGTTTCTCTTTAGGACTCGAAAAAGGCAAAGCACTGATTGAATCGCTAGACGATGTAGAAGCATGCTTTATTGATACAAACAATCAAATCACTTATACAAAAAAATTCAATCACTCTTAAAAAATCCCAATAAAGGGATTTTTTTATTGAATCACTTTTTTAGGACATTTTTCTACACATGTCCCACAGTTTGTACATTTAGAATAATCTATATGGGCTAAGAAATCATCGACGGTAATTGCTCCATTTGGACATACCTTTGTACATAAACGACAGCCAATACAACCTGATTGACAGCTTTTAGTGACAACTGGTCCCTTATCATGAGAATTACATTGAACACGATGTATTGCATCATAAGGTACCATTTCAATCAGATGATTAGGACATGCTTCCATACATTTCTGACACCCTTTACATTTTTCCTTATCTACAACAGCTACACCATCTACAATATGGATTGCATCAAAATCACAAGCCTGTACGCAGCTTCCTAAACCAATACAGCCTGAAGCACACATCTTACCACCTTTACCTGGCACTAATGCAGCACTTAAACAATCTTTAATACCTGTATAATCAGACACAGGTGTGACTTTATCACAAGTTCCTTTACATTTCACAAAGGCTGTATAACGTGTACTTGCCTGTGCAACCTGTCCTAAAATAGAAGCAATCTTTGCGCCTACTTCATTACCTCCTACAGGACATTGATTGCTAGGTGCTTCTCCTTTTGCAATCGCATGAGCTAAACCATCACACCCTGGATAACCACAGGCCCCACAATTATTACCCGGAAGAATAGATCTGATTTTCTGTTCTTTTTCATCTACAACAACCTTAAACTTCTCACTCGCAATACCAAGAACTATTCCAATAAATAGCCCTATCAAACCAACAAGGAGAGTTGCAATCATAATTGACTTCATATTCATTCTCCCCCTTTAAATCAAGCCTGAAAAGCCAATAAAAGCAATGGCCATCAAACCTGCAGTAATCAATACAATAGGAGACCCTTTGAAGCTATGAGGAATATCATTATCTTCTATTCTTTCTCTAATTCCTGCAAGAATAATAATAGATATAGTGAAGCCTACAGCTGTTCCAAAACCAGCGACAACACTTGTGATGAAATTATAATGATTTTGTACATTCGTCAAAGCCACACCAAGTACGGCACAGTTTGTTGTAATCAGTGGTAAATAAACACCTAGAGACTGATACAGCCCTTGTGAATATTTCTTTAAGAATAATTCTACTAATTGGACAAGTGCTGCAATAATAAGAATAAACGCAATTGTTTCTAAATATTCTACATGGAATTTCACTAATAATCGATAAAGAAGTGAGGTGACAGCTGAAGCAATCGTAATAACGAATATAACGGCACCTCCCATACCTGCTGCTGTTTCTATTTTCTTAGAAACACCTAAGAATGGACATAAGCCTAAGAATTGAGATAAAACAACGTTATTGACTAAAGAGACACTAATTAAAGTTAAAAGTAATGTTTTCATTATTTTTGCGCCTCCTTCTTATATTCTTCAAAGCAAGTAATACCGTGACAATGTGTGCAATCTCCGCCACATTCAAGTGTAGAAGAATGTTCAATATTTGTTGCACTTGGTAGTTTTAATTTATTTTGTATTGCGGTTAACATGGATAAGACAAAGAATGCCCCTGGAGCCATGATAAAAATAGAAATAGGTTCATAGGCTTTTGGCATGATTGTATAACCAAAAGCAGTACCAGCACCTAAAAGTTCTCTCACGAGTCCAATGCAGGTAAGGGCTAAAGTAAATCCTAAACCCATACCTACACCATCTAATACAGAAAGAATAGGATTATTCTTAGATGCAAAGTCTTCTGCACGGCCTAGAATAATACAGTTAACCACAATAAGAGGAATATAAATACCTAATGTATCATATAAAGATGGAAGATTTGCCTGTAATAGGAGCTGTACAACAGTCACAAGAGTGGCCACGATGACTATATAAGCTGGAATTCTAACACGTTCAGGAATAATCTTACGTAATGCGGAAATCACAAAGTTACTCATAATAAGTACAGCCATTGTCGTGAGTCCCATACCCATCCCACTCATAGCTGAAGTTGTAACAGCAAGAGTTGGACACATACCTAACATTAAGACAAATGTAGGATTTTCTTTAATAATGCCATTATAGACTGGCTTGATATATTTATTCATGTTGTCCATCACCTTTCAACAGATCATAGAAATCAAGGGCACCATTGACACCATTTGTGACAGCTTTAGAAGTTATAGTGGCACTAGAAAGAGAATCAATTTCATTATCCTTCTCTTTACCTGTTTTAGTAATGACAAATGAATCCACCTTCTTATTCAAATATTGTAATCTAAAAGATTCATTCTTCGCGTTCATACCAAGCCCTACTGTTTCATTAATAGATAAGATTTCTACACCTTTAATCTGTTTATTCAAATCAATTCCAATAATAAGTTCTATTTCACCACCAAAGCCATCTTTATCAGTTACCTGAATAACATAGCCTTGTAGTTTATTATCTTTATAAGCCCCTAAAGCATTAGTGATTTCAATACCATTTTTACCATAATCTTTTGTAAGAAGCTTTGGACTCTGTTGAATGAGTTTGCTGTAATCTGCCTTGAAATCATCTGCTTCACTCATAACCTGCTTATAGGCAAGAAGCTTTGTTTCTTCCTGTTTTGCGGCTATTTTATCTTTTGTGGAATTATAGACAAAACCAAGGAGACATCCAGATACAATAGTAATGATAAATAAAATGCATGTATCCTTGATGATTCTCTTTATATTCATGATACCACCGCCTTCTTTGTTTTATAGAGAAGTGTATATTTCTCAATAAGAGGTACAACAAGATTTCCTAGAATAATCGCGTAAGAAACACCTTCTGTGGTTGTCCCAAAGAATCTAAATAAACCAGTGAGTATTCCTATTAAAATACCAAAAACAATCTGGCCTTCAAAATTAATAGGTGTTGTCACATAATCAGTGGCCATAAAGAAGCAGCCAAGCATTAAGCCTCCCCCACATAACTGACATGCAAGATAATAGAAATCAAAACGGAATGGTGAAAAAATAAGCGTAAAGAGTGAGAAAGATAGAAGATAAGCCACTGGTATAGTTGGTTTAATGACTCTCTTTACTAACATATAAGCGCCACCTATTAAAATCATCAGAGTGGATGTTTCACCAATAGTCCCTGCTGTTGTACCGATAAATAAACGGAACAAGTCATAATGAGATCTCGTTTCAAGAATTGCGAGTGGCGTTGCAGTAGTGACACCATCAAAGACGAAATTTGTCATTCGTCCAGTAAATGAAATAAGCAAGAAACAGCGTGCTGCCAAGGCAGGATTCATAAAATTCTGTCCTAGTCCACCATATAACTGTTTTACGATAATAATCGCAAATAGAGCACCAATAACTGGTATCCATAAAGGAACAGTGGATGGAAGATTTAATGCAAGAATGAGTCCTGTTACAATTGCAGAACAATCCTTGATTGTAATAGGCTTCTTCATAAAGTATTCAAATAGATATTCAGATAATACACAAGTAAGCACTGATGCAACGACAATAAGTGCTGCATTTAACTTAAATTGATAAATTCCATAAAGTGTTGCAGGCATCAATGCAATAATGACATCAATCATAATACGTGTTGTATCTGTTTGATCACGTACATGAGGTGATGATGATGTATGTAATAGTTTATTCATAACATTCCCCTACTTTCTTTTAAGAGATGCAACAGTTGACTTACATTTTCTAATAGCCTGCGTCATATTTCTTTTTGCAGGACATACATAACTGCAGCATCCACATTCTATACATTCCATACCATTCAGTTGTATGAATGTATTGATATCATTCTTCAAAGAAGCCTGATAAAGCCTTTGAGGAATGAGATGACTTGGACAGGCATCTATACAGCGTCCACATCTAATACAAGCTGTAGGCGTATTTAATGCCACTTCATCATGAGTAAAAGCAAGAATAGAACTGCTTGTCTTTATTGCAGGAATATGAAGAGAAATAAGTGAACTACCCATCATTGGACCTCCACTGATGATTTTCTCTACATTCTCTTTCAAACCACCATGTGATTCAACAATAAACTGGAAATCAGTTCCTACAGGAACCTCTACATTACAAGGTGTATTTAATCCATCTCCTGTAAGAGTCATGACTGTAGAAATTAAAGGACGATCGTATTTAATCGCATCTCTAATCGCAAGAACTGTGGCCACATTATCTACAATACAACCCACATCAAGAGGAAGCATCTTTGAATTGAGTCTTCTTCCAGTCAATGCTTCTATCAACATTCTTTCTCCACCCTGTGGATATTTGGTCTTCAATACTTTAACGCTTATTCTTTCTTCATGTGCGCATAGTTTTTCTAATGTATGAATCGCTTCTTTCTTATTATCTTCAATTCCAATATAGCCAACAGCATGAGGATAAAGAGTCAACATGATCTTTAATCCTTCAATCAGTTCTTTAGATCTTTCAAGCATCAAACGATAGTCAGATGTAAGATAAGGCTCACACTCAGCTCCATTCACAATAACATATTCTATTTTTTCTGGTTCTTTTACATTGAGCTTCACATGTGTTGGGAACCCTGCCCCACCTAGGCCAACTACACCTGCATTTTTTACTTTTTCTATCTTTTCTTCAAAAGTAAGTGTATCAATATTATTTTCATGTGCCTCATAATCCGATGTATAATTTCCATCATTTTCTATAACGACTGCATCCTGATAATGACCTGATGCATCCTGTCTTTTTTCAATACGTTTCACAATACCAGAGACAGAAGACATTATATTGGCTGATACATAACCACCCGCCTGAGCAATCAATGTACCTACATGCACTTCATCTTTAGCCTTTACTACAGGAATACTTGGTGCACCAATATGCTGTTTCATTAAAAAAACAACCTCCTGACTGGCTTCTAATTTTTCTATTTGTTTATCTTTCGTATATTCTTTTCCATCATAGGGATGGACGCCACCTCTAAAAGTAATCATATCTCAAATCTCCTTTAATACTATTTTAGGACGATACGAGAAAAAATGAAAGCCTTTACATTAAGTTAATTTATTCACTAAACGTTTATAAATTCACATAGAAAAAGACCATGCACTAAGCATGGTCGAAGCAAGTATTAGTCTAAATCAGCACCGTTAGATTCAAATACTTTCTTGATATAATTATAAGATTTCTTTGGAATACGTTTCATATCTCTTAAATCTTTATTTGTTCTATTAACATAAACAAATCCATAACGCTTATCCATATTACACATACTAGCTAGGATATCGATTGGTCCCCAAGTAATATAACCTAAGCAGTCTACACCATCTTCAAACATTGCGTTTTCCATTTCACGAATATGGTCTCTATGATAGTTGATACGATAATCATCTTCAATTGTACGACCTTCAGCAAGCATTTTGTCTACTTCTTCCTGAGTCATATCTTCACGCCATCCAATACCATTTTCAAGTACGAATACTGGTAAACCTGTTCTATGATGTAAATCATTTAAAGTCCATCTGAATCCAACTGGATCGATTTCCCAATGCCATTCATTGGCTTCACAATGAGGATTTTGGATCTGCTGTTCATTCACACAGTCACAAGCGGGTCTTTCATAATCAAAGACACCAGTCTTAACTGTATTAGAACGATAATAAGAGAATGCGATATAGTCTACAGTATATTTTAATAGTTCTTCATCGCCTTCTTCAAATGTAGGCATCCATCCACGATTTTCTAAGTAAGCATTCCAGTAATCAGGATATTTACCCTGTGCAAATGTATCAACAAGATAACCATTTAATAAGTTATAAGCCTGAGAGGCGAATAAATTATTTTCTGGGCTATTATCATAAGCATAAATATTAGTAATGGCACCCATACCACAGAACTTAGCATCTGGCTGCATTTCTCTTAAAGCACGTACCGCTTTACAATGAGCCATCATAACATTGTGGTTTACCTGATATAAATGTTTAGGAAGACTTACACCTTCAGGAATTTCTTCAGCATTAGAAACTCTTAACATCATTGAATGAAGGTTCTGTTCATTGAATGACATCCAATGTTTCACTCTATCACCGAATCTTTCAATACAAACTTTTGCATATCTTTCAAAACAGTCTACAACATATCTTGAAGCAAAACCATTGTAGTTCTTTACAAGATGATAAGGCATATCGAAATGTACTAAAGTGATCATTGGTTCAATGCCTGCAGCAAGTAGCTTATCAATTAAATCACTGTAGAACTTTACACCTTCTTCGTTTACTGGTTCATCTAATGTACCATTAGGAATGATACGGCTCCAGCAGATTGAGAAACGATAGAAGTTGAATCCCATACCTTTCATTAAAGCGATATCTTCATCATAACGAGTGTATTCATCAATTGCATCGTTCCAGTCAGAGAATTCAGGGTTCATAGGTCTTACGTCATAGATACAAACACCCTTTCCCCCTTCATTTCTGTGTCCTTCAGTCTGGAATGATGATACTGAACCACCCCAGTAAAAATCTTTTGGCATTTTTCTTTCCATTTTATGTGTCTCCTTTATCTTATGAACACATTCTATCAATCACGCCCCACAAATGTAAACTGTTTCAAGGTTGATTATTATAACGTTTCATAAAATATACAAAAAATGATTAATTAATGAAACCCCGTTTCATTAATTTAAAAGGATGTACATAAGATAGTCTTTAATATCCTGTCTTTTAGCTTCTATCTGTAAATAGATATAATCATCGCGATAGTCAACCTGTTCCACATAGGTATGCTCATAGAGATATTTGAAATCTTCCCCCTTATCATAAGGAATACCTAATTGGAAAGTTTCATAATCCTTAAAGAGGATATGACTTATTTCCTCTTCTAACAAGTCTAAACCGATCTTTTCCTTCGCAGATATAAAAACATAGGGAGCTACAGGATGTACATAACCATACTTATTTAAATCAACCTTGTTGTACACATAGATCATAGGTGTATTTTCAACACCTAATTCTTTTAATACCTTATTGGTTGTATCAACCTGTAATTGATAATCTTCAAAACTTGAATCAACAACATGGAGTAATAGATCTGCTTCTTTCACTTCTTCTAAAGTGGAACGAAATGCCTGAATCAGATTGTGTGGTAAACGTTCAATAAAACCAACTGTATCAGTAAGCAAGCATGTATGATTCTTAATCTTTATATTTCTAGTAGAAGTCTGTAATGTTGCAAATAACATATCCTTCTCAAATACTTTTTTCTCTTTATTCTGACATAAAGTATTGAGCAAAGTAGACTTTCCACTATTTGTATAACCGACCAAGGCAATCACAGGGACATTATTACGTTTACGTCTTTCTCTTTGTGTTTGTCTTTGTTTTACAATCTGTGCCAGTTCTTTTCTAGAACGGGACAACTTTCTAGAGATAATACGACGATCTAATTCAATCTGTTTTTCACCAGATCCTCTAAACCCAGAACCACCTTGCTGATGTGACATATGTTCCTGCATTCCCGCAAGTCTTGGTAATAAATATTGGTCTCTGGCTATTTCTACCTGTAATTTTGCTTCTTTTGTCTGTGCACGCTGTTCAAATATACGAAGAATTAAATCTGTACGATCTGTTACTTCTGTTTGTAATTGATCAGTAAGGTTCTTTACCTGTAATGGCGATAGTTCATCATCAAAGATAACCATTTCTCCATCTAATCTTAATCTGATTTCTTCTATTTTACCTTTACCAATATAAGTGGCAGGATTAATTTTTTCTAATTTCTGAATAACAACATCTTCTACTTCAATATCACATGCAATACATAATGATTTGAGTTCATCTATGTAGAAGGGATTGTCCGATGTCATAACTAATATAGCTTTCATTGATACTCTTATTCTACTTAAAAAAGAAGAATTCCTTTCTTTGGACTCGTGTCTATTATAACACGAGTTTTAGAAAAGAATTCTTCTAATATTATAGATATCTAAAGAGATAGTGATAACTTATTCAATTTATATTATAATAGGCATTGGAGGCAATAAAGTGGTAAAAGAAAAGCGTTTCGAATTACAGGGTTAATCGAAACGCTAGTGATTAGAATCATTTCTTTAATTAGATGGACTCTAATCTTGGTAAACCAAATTAAATAATGGCTTGAGAGGCTAGTCCTCTCTTCCCATTACTATTGTAATACTACTTTTCAAAGAAAACAATGAACAAATTATTCTTAAAAGCAATTGAACTCATCGGACTTATTGCAGCACTCGTATTCTTAATTTCATATTTATTATAAGGAGAGGCAATCATGGCAACTGAAGCACAGAAGAAAGCAAGTGCAAACTATGCAAAAAAGATGACAAAATGCGTTAATCTTGCATTCAATAAGAAAACAGATGCAGATATTCTTGAAAAGCTTGATCAAGTTGATTCAAAAATGGGATACATCAAAAAGCTGATTAGAGAAGATATTGCGAAATCAGAAAAGGACTAGAGTGTATTTTAGCTCTAGTTCTTTTTATACTATAATTTTTAAAAACATTAATCATATAATCAACAAAAAGGAGCATTTCTGCTCCTCACTCATTTAATTATTGAGGTAATACAATAAGCATATAGTCATCATCATCCATACTAACCTTAAAAGCGTAGTTATCTACTTGTTGTGGACTATCTATTGAATCTGCAAGTAATGATAACCATTCTGTTGATGTATAAGTCTTTTCTAATAGAGATCTTAATAAGACAATAGACCATAGATAAAAATCAGTTTTTTCTACATCTGTATCAGCACGACATGCAATAGTCTCTAACTTGTGATCATCTAAAGAATACACCATCATATATTGGACATCAGTTAGACTTCCTTCATTTTTGATATCATAAGTAATTCCAAGACTTCCACCTGAATAAATCATAGAATTAATTGAGACATCATATTTTGAAGAATAAGATTTCTGTATTTTCTTATTTTCTTGTGCTAAAACATCTTTATAAGGTCCTTCATTGATGAAATCATTACAGAAATCAGTATAAGTTTTATAATTAAACTTATCTTGAGAATAGAAATCATAAACTTCATTAATAAGTGAATCTGGCATCTTAGTGAAGTAATTGACATCAAATTGCTTATTTAATCGTTCTGTTTTACTTAATTTAGAATACTCTTTCTTCTTTTCATCCCACTTCTTTGTGATATAAGTCTTGAAATCAGTCGTTGTTAGATCAAGTTTCTTCTTATTTTCTTCGTAACTCTTCTTATACTTCTCAACTGTTTTTTTATCTTCTTCACTTGTTAATTCTTTCTTTAAATCTACAGTCTCATAGAGTTTATCGTTCTCTACATCAAGTACACCTTGACCACTTTCATCCGTATTATCTATATAAAATAAGTCATTACTTCCTTCCAGCATTCCATATACATAATCCTGATTGCTTTTTTGTACAAATGCATAAGAACAATCTATTTGGACTTCAAACTCGTAATCATTGTCCTTCAATATCTTACTTATTTCAGAATAATCTTTATTACGTGCACCACATGCTACAACTGATACACTCATCATACATACTATAAATAACTTAAAACACTTTTTTAATAAATCCCCCATAATCGTTTTCCCTTTCCTGTTAATCACATGAAATCAGATCATGTGCAATATTTTCTGCAAGATTGAAATATTCATAGAATTTAGATGTCTTTATCTCTTCTAGACTATCATATTCTTCAATAAAATTGACTTGTTCTAATTCATCCGTCTTGCTTGTCACCAAATCAAACATACTATTTTCAGACACAGTATAGTGACTAATTAAATACTGGTTTAAATGAATATAAATCTCTTTAGCACGACTACACTTTAATGTGATTTCTATATTAAAGCCCAATATAAACAGTCATTATTTAATGTTTCTGCTTTAATGGTGGATATCACCTGTATAGATTTATCCTTGATATTAATTTTTTCTGATAGCTTACAATGCATCACCTACTAACATAATCATAATAGTTTTCTCCTTCTTATATATTTTGTCTAGAGGAGATTTTCTATACCTTTAAAACAACGCAAAAAAACACAAATTATCTATATTACATAAATAATCTGTGCCTAGTCGCAATTGTAAAGTTGTTAAAAAGGGCAGACTTAGTTACTGTCTGTCTGTCTGTCTGTCTGTCTGTCTGTCTGTCTGTCTGTCTGTCTGTCTGTCATAAGCGTAGCAATTATTAAACATGACTGTCAACCCCTTTTTTATATCACCAAAGAAAACTCTTTCAAGACTATCTAATTATACATGAGCATTTAAGTGTTCGTCAATAAATCAGTAATAATATAAAGAGTATTTAGTATACAAACTATATAAAAAGAATGTAGGTTTCCCTACATTCTAATGTGCAATCTTCCAGCTAACAGCCTGTTCTCTTGCATTTACAAATCTCTTATAAATACCATCCTGTTTCATCAATGATTCATGAGTTCCCTGCTGGGCTATATGACCTTGATCAATCACTATAATTTGATCGGCATGTCTCACTGTCTTTAATCTATGTGCAATCATAATGATTGTCTTTTCTTGAGTCAAAGCTTCTACGGCTTCCATTAATTCTTTTTCATTTTCTGGATCTACATTGGCTGTTGCTTCATCCAATATGACAATAGGTGCATCTTTCATGATGGCTCTTGCAATAGAGATACGTTGTTTCTCACCACCTGATAATGACGCACCTCCTTCACCGATAACTGTATTATAACCATCTGGTAATGCACTAATAAAATCATGACAACATGCTTTCTTTGCAGCTGCAACAACTTCTTCATGCGTCGCATTCTGACAGCCAAACTTAATATTGTTTTCTATTGTATCCGCAAACAAATAAACTCTCTGGAAAACAAATGCGAAGTTATTCATTAAACTATTCATGCTATAGTCTTTCACATTAATGCCACCTAATGTGATTGTTCCACTATCGACATCCCAAAATCTTGCAATTAGATTACAAAGAGTGGATTTTCCTCCACCAGAAGGACCGACAATCGCTGTTGTTGTTTTTTCTGGGATAGTTAAAGAGACATCATCAATGATTTTTCTTTGATCATAAGAGAATGTTATATGATCTAGTTTGATATCATGATGAGATGGAGTAATCTCTTTTCCATCAATATCCATTGTATTAAGGTTTAAAATCGCATTGGCTTTATCTACACATACACTTACCACATGTAACAATGACGAGTAATTACCTGCACATTCTAAACTAGAATAAAGCATAAATGAAGAAATAGTCATACCAATCGCATAAATAGCACTCATTGTACCATGAATATAAAATGATGCACTTGCGATGATAATAATAGCGGCAGTCACTTTCGTCACAATACCCTGAAAGAAATGATATGGTACAAAGAGAAGTTCCATCTGTGTATTAATGTTCTGACATGCTTCATTCGCATTATTCAATTTTTCAGCCTGTTTTCCAAGCAAATTATATGACTTCACTTCAGATATGCCTTGAAGGTATTCCATAATCTGATTAACAAGTTCTGTGTCACATAATACTTTTTCTTCTGAACAATTCTTTGATGCATTCTGCATCCAAGAATTAATAATAAAGAATACAGTCACACCAGCAATAGAAATAAGTCCAATTCGCCAATCAAAAATCAATATCATTAAGATAATCATTGATGTTTCTAGAATACCTTGAGTTGTTAGCATAACGACTCTTGCGGCAATATCACCCAATATTTCCATAGTATTTGTAGTCACTGAAGAGATTTCACCAATGCTATTCGTATTAAAATACCCCATTGGAAGATAACGTAAATGTTCAGCAATCTTGATTCTTGTAAAAGCACTGGCATTATAGCCTCCGTCTGTTTGTAAAACTGTAGAAAATCTCTTACATATAATAGAAACCACAATGGCACATAGCATCATCAATGTGGCACCAATTATATATTTTCTCATAGATTGATGATTCATTAATCCCATGAGAATATACATCGTAGCAGGTATCTTCATTGCTGAGGAAAGAGCTTCAATGACACCTAGTAATATAGATATCATGAATTTTTTCTTGTTTTCTTTACCAGAGAACTTAAAGAATTTATTGAGAATCCCAAACATATTATTGCGCCTCCTTTACTGTATCTTTGACTGAAATATGGGCATTCCACATATCCTTATAAAGCGAACATCTTTCAAGTAATTCATCATGTGTGCCATGAGCAACAATATTTCCTTCATCGACCACAAACAATTGATCACTGTCTTTTACAGTAGAAAGTCGATGAGCTATGACTATTAATGTTTTACCTGCCACAAGCTTTGCGATAGAATTCTGCAGGATTGCTTCATTTTCTGGATCAGTATAAGCCGTAGCTTCATCAAGAATAATAATAGGTGCATCTTTGAGCATTGCTCTTGCAATAGAGATACGCTGTCTTTCTCCTCCAGAAAGATGTCCTCCAGCGCCTCCTACAATTGTATCGAAACCATTTTCTAACTGCATGATAAACTCATAACATCCACTCTTCTTAGTGACTTCTATTATATCTTCATCAGTCGCATCTGGATTTCCTTGTCTGATATTTTCACGAACTGTCTCATTAAATAGATAATTATCCTGAGCTACATAGGCTATTCTTTTATTAAAATCGTCTAAGGCAATATTCTTTATATTTACGCCTCCGATTTCAATACTACCACCATCTACATCCCATAAAGAAGCAATAAGCTTCGCAATCGTAGATTTACCACTTCCTGAAGGTCCTACAATCGCATTGACACTACCTGCCTGAAGCGACATATTGACTCCATGAAGAACTTCCTGATCATGATAACCAAACTTTACATCTTTAAGTGTAATAGAGTTATCATGAGGGATCTCTCCACTCTTTTGAGGTCTTTCAAGTTCTTTTTGGTCTAAGATACCTACAACTTCACCTACAATAACATCTATTTTACCTAGATCATCTGTATAAGAAAATGCGGTAATAAGAGGTCCTGCAATACTAAGAGATAAAATAATACATAATATAAAATGATTGACAGTAAGTGTGCCATTTGCGACATAATGGGCACCTAACGGTAATACAGTAAGAAGTGTATAAGGTGTAATAGTCATCATTAAAGCATGAAATATAGAACATTTACGCATCCATGAAATAAAGGAATCGGCATAAGCTGTTGCCGCTGTAGTAAACTTTTCATAAGAGCTTTCTGTTTTACTAAAAGCTTTAATGACTTCAATACCATCAATATATTCTACTGCTGCATCATTTAAATCCTTTGTTGCTTTCACTGTTTTTTCAAAATTAGGCTTAAAATCAAGCATCATACCAAAATAAGAGATAAATCCTACTAAGATTGGTACAAGTGACCAAAGTGCAAGTCTATAGTCAATAGTAAAGAAATAAATCAATATAACCACTGGTCCAAGTAAGTTGGATGTGAACTCTGGTATAACATGAGCTAAAGTTGTTTCAATACTATCTATTCTTTCAACCATGATATTTTTTAATGTCCCAGATGATGTATCTTTTACATAACCGAGAGGAACACGCGCAAGCTTATCACAGCAGGCTTTTCTAATATTCGCAAGTACTGTGAAGGTGGCTTTATGAGATAGTGATGTAGAGAGTGAATGAAATAATTCAGCAATTATAAATGATACCGCAATTAAAATCGCATCATACATATAATCATTAAAGTTCTTTGAACCATTTAAAAACATTTTTACCACATCGATAATAATAAAATAGGGAATAATTTTACATACTACATTACCTATCGCTAGTATGACACTAAATACATAGGAACTCTTTTTCTGTCCTGCCCATTCTAAGATCCAGGCAGTAGTTGATTTTTTCTTCATATGTTTAACTCCTCCTTATGTTAGTTTTAACTAACCCATTGGTAATAATATAAGCGGCTTACCGGTATTGCCGCTTTATTATTATGCTGGAAATTTAATGCCCCATACACGTTCCCAGCCACCTGTTTGAAACTCTCTTAACTGAGATAAGATTTTTATTGCAGTATCCTTATCTATATCGTGTTCGATGATTTGTAGAATTGATGAAAAGAATCCTGTGTAAACCATATGCATCATAAGGTCACTGACTTCAGGAATATCCATTCCTGCACATCTCATTGTTTCAAGATATTTATAAGTTGCTTTTATTTCACGATCAACCATATTATGAATAAACTCTTCATATTTACCACTATCTCCGCATTTAAATAATAGTTTAAAATGATCATGGTGGTTATAAAGATAGTGAATCATACGGTCTAAACCATATTCAGCAGAATATGACATATTGTTTGTCTGATCATCTGCTGATAGTTTTTCAAATTGATCAATTATTTCATCGTAGATTTTATAAATATCTTCTATGTAAGGATCAATGAGTGCATTAAATAACATCTCTTTTGTAGGATAATACTTATAAAATGCACCAGTGGTGAGTCCTGCATCCTTAACAATCTTTCTTAAAGATGCACCTGCATAACCTTCTTTTAAGAAGTGTTTCAACGCAGTTTCTAGTATGAGTTCTTGTGTTTTGATAGCTTTAGTCGTCATATTTTTTGGTACCTTTCTAAAATATAACAGTGTTATCTGACACGGTTATATTATTATCTTATTTCTTCTAATTGTCAATAACTAAAAAAAATCTTACCACATATAAGTAGTAAGATTCAAATTCTTTATGATTTAATTACTTTCCAAAATATCTATCTAATAAACCTTTTAATGCTTTACCATGTCTTGCTTCATCTCTTGCCATTTCATGAACTGTATCATGAATTGCATCTAAGTTATTCTTTTTAGCGCATGTAGCAAGTTCAACTTTACCTGCAGTTGCACCAAATTCACAGTCTACACGCCAAGCTAAATTATCCTTAGTAGTTGCTTTCATATTTGGTTCTAAGTCTTCACCTAACATTTCAGCAAATTTAGCAGCATGTTCTGCTTCTTCATAAGCTGCTTTTTCCCAATATAAACCAATTTCAGGATAACCTTCTCTATGTGCGATTCTAGCCATACATAAATACATACCAACTTCTGAACATTCACCTTCAAAGTTTGCTTTTAACTGATCAAAGATATATTTTTTATCTTCATCAGTGATATCAGGATTATTTTTTACAGTCTTAGCATAAATACCATATTCATGTTCAGCAGCTAATTTCATTTCACCTTTTACTTCTTCAAACTGATCAGCGCCTACATGACATACTGGACATTCAGCTGGTGCTGCATCTCCTTCATAAACATATCCACACACTTTACATACAAATTTTGCCATATTCTTTTTCTCCTTTTTAATTCCTTATTAGGAATGATTACTATTTAAGTATAACATATAATTCTATAATGTCAATGGATTTGACTTTTCATTGTAAACAAAAAAAATTCCCACCACATAAGTGATAGGAATTCAACTAGTTATTCTACACCAACAATAAATGAGTAAACTGGCTGTTTACCAACATGAACTTCACATTCTACATCTTCATAGTTTTCTTCAATGAAGCTTGCAGCTGCTTCCTGTTCTTCTTCTGTTACGTCTTCACCACAAATAAGTGTAACGATTTCAGAATCTTCATCTACAAGATTGCTTAAAACATTCTTTAATGCTTCTAGCTTATCTGGTACGCAAGCCACAATTTTCTTTTCACATAAAGCCATATAATTATTTGCTTTAATTTCTAAACCATCAATTGAAGTATCCTTGATTGCGAAAGTCACCTGACCAGTCTTTACATTCGCAATAGCTTCCTTCATTTCATCCACATTTTCATCTAATGTTGCTTCTGGATTATACATGATAGCAGCAGATAATCCCTGAGGAATAGTCTTAGTAGGTAATACTACAACGTCTACTTCTCCTTCTAATACTGTAGCCGCCTGCTGCGCAGTCATTACGATATTAGAGTTATTTGGAAGAATGATGACATGTTTTGCATTCACACCCTTGATTGCTTTAACGATATCTTCAGTTGCTGGGTTCATTGTCTGACCACCAGATACAACATGATCACAATTTAATTCAAGGAACATATCCTTAATACCATCACCTGCAGCCACAGAAATAAGAGCCATTTCCTTAGCAGGAGCCATTGGGATTTCTTCTTCTTTTTCTTCTTCAGATACTTCAGTATTCACTACAGTTACCTTAGTGAATTCACCAAAACGAAGACCTGTATTTAATGCATTACCAGGCTTTAATGTATCTACATTACCAATAACCTTGTTATCTTTCTGTGCTACATCTACGTTCTTACCTGGTAAATTCTTCAACTCATTGATGAAACCATCTAAGTTGAATGCATTCATCTTTCTGTCATCAATCTTTAATGTAAACTGTACACGATAACCATAAGGCTTTTCTTCTTCCTGTACAATTTCCACATCACTTGCTGCACCAACATTATCTACTTTTTCAATTACTTCACCAGCAAGAGCAGCCATGAAACCAGTTAATACTAATAATAAACCAGCTCCTCCTGAGTCAACTACGCCTACTTCTTTTAATACTGGAAGAAGTTCAGGTGTATTATCTAAAGACTTTTCAGCACTCTTTACAAAGTAAGAAAACCAGTCTTCAATTTCCATATCTGGCTGTACATACTTAGCAGCTGCATCAGCAGATTCTCTGATAACTGTTAAGATTGTTCCTTCTACCGGACGCATAACTGCTTTATAAGCCACTTTAGCCCCAGAAGAGAATGCATCAGATAATTCTGCAACATTGGCAGTTTCTTTTCCCTTAAGTGATTTAGCTACACCTCTAAAGATCTGAGAAAGGATTACACCAGAGTTCCCTCTTGCTCCCATTAATAAGCCCTTAGAAAGAGTTTTAGCAATATCACCAATAGATGTATCATCAGCAAGCTTTTCAACCTGTTCAGCCCCAGAATTGAATGTAAGAGACATATTAGTACCTGTATCTCCATCTGGTACTGGGAAGACGTTTAAAGCATCTACCTCAGGATGATTATTATGTAATACGATAGCCCCGCTTAAGACCATCTGTTTAAACATTTTACCGTTAATTTCCTTCATGCTTCATCCTCCTAGTCCATTACACGGATGCTCTGAACATAAACATTCACAGCTTCAATATCAATATCTAGAGTCTTTTCTAGTACATATTTAACTTTCTTCTGTACTTCATATACGATTTCAGAAATCTTCACACCGTAACCTACAATAATATAAAGATTAATAATAGAACCAGTCTGACCTTCTTCAACAACAATTCCTTTAGAATAATTATCTTTACCTAGAAGATCATAAAAACCATCCATCATCTTCTGGCTAGCCATACCTACAACACCATAACATTCTGTTGCAGCTCCGCCACAAATAGTAGCAATAACGTCAGTTGAAATATCTATATTTCCAAGATCAGTTGTTTTTTTAATCATATTGATTCCTCCATTTTTATTCTTTTTTCATAATAGTAATTATATATCATATACACAAACATTACAAACAATTAGGATTATAGCAAACAATAAAGATTTTTCAATCCTTATTTTGTCCATATATTCAACTTTTTTTACATTTTGGACAGATTAATGAAAAAAATGATTGATTTTTGATGAGGTAGATGGTAAGATACACGAGTATGTGAAACAAGTAAAAGGATGGTGAATTCAATGTCTAGAAAATGTCAGCTTAGCGGTAAAGGACCTATGTCTGGTAACAACCGTTCTCATGCATTAAACGCTACAAGAAGAAAGTGGAATGTTAACTTACAGAAAGCTACTGTCATCATCGATGGTAAGCCTACAAAGGTAAGAGTTTCTGCAAGACAGTTAAGAACTTTAAGAAAGAGCGCTTAATCGATATAATAATAGAGGCTGGTAACAGCCTCTTTTATTTTACTATGTCTAACACTTCTATAAGTTTGTCTATTTCATATGTGACAGCTTGAGAAGTGTTTTTTTGATGTGCTGGATTAAAGAAGCATGTATCTATTCCTGCATTCTCTCCACCCTTTATATCGCTTGTAAGTGAGTCTCCAATAATAATTGTGGTATCAGGATCATAGTGGGTCTTTTCTTTAATATAATTAAAGTAAGTGAGATCAGGTTTTTCATATCCTACATCTTCTGAGATAAATATATCATCAAATAAATCATAAAGCCCTGTACCCTTTAATTTGCCTAACTGAGCGACTTTTGAGCCATTTGATGCTGCATACTGCTTGCAATGTGGTTTAAGCGCCAAAATGACTTCTAAAGCGAATTCATTCAAATAATAATAAGTACCTAATGCTTTCTGATAGTCAACATTAAACTGAACACCATCAATAGATACATTAAGTAATGTAAAAAAGTCTACAAAACGTTTCACCATGAGTTCATTTCTTCTTGAATGATCCTTTTCAATCATCTTCCAGCATTCTTTATTAATCTTTTTGTATTCCTCAAACTGTGCTTCTGTCATAGATACGCCATGCTTCTCTAAACATTTTTCCATGCTGATTTTTTCAGACATTTCAAAATTAAGAAGTGTGCCATCTATATCCCATAATATAGTTTTATATTTCATACTAGCCTGCCACTCAAAATGTGATTAAATATACTCACATCGAGATAATGTAAGTTCTCA